>JAABUX010006276.1_pt1 | contig 14233 bp, 10 predicted proteins | sample 5561851 | NCBI WGS metagenome assembly JAABUX01 (sample SAMN10711883, study PRJNA513361) | rock metagenome | isolation source: Antarctica rocks | place: Antarctica: Victoria Land, Richard Nunatak red sandstone | collected 2016-01-03 | reverse complement strand
CCTCTCGCGTGGCCGCCTGGAGCACGTCGTGGACGCAGCCCAGGCTGACGGGCACGCCCAGCAGGTCGCGCAGGAACTCGACGACGCCGCGATACGAGCTGCGGCAGATCAGCGTCAGCCCGATGATCACCTGGCGCAGCCAGGTCTTGGTCACCGCCAACTCGAACAGCACCTCGCCGTCCGGCACGGCAGGCGAGAAAGCGTCATCCAATACCGTGCGGGCCTTGTGCGTCTGCTGGTAGACGAACTTACGGCTCACCCCGTGCCGGGCAGCGAGATCACTGACCGTCTCCGAACCGGCCAACGCCTGAATGGCCAGGTCCTTACGGTCCTTCCCAGGCAGCCTCGCTGCTGCGCCAACACCTCGATCCATACTTGCACCGCCACTGAAAGCGTGAGGGTGCCATCATCCACCCTGGGACCGCCAACCCAGCATCACGTGTAACCTGAATTCGAACCACGCCCACCCTTTGCTCTGACCCTTACGCTATTGCATCGTCATTGCGAGCCGTCCTTGCGACGTGGCAATCCAGGGGGCGCCAGAACTGCTTTAGCCGCCCCGGGATTGCCGCGTCGCTGCGCTCCTCGCAATGACGGAACGGTCAGAGCAAAGGGCGGCTGGTATTACTTGCTCATCCAACCCCGAAACGACAGCACGGGAAGTGCGGGAGAACCGCCTACAGACCACAAAGCTTTGCAGCAGTCATCGGCCGTCGCGGACGTGATCACGCCCTCGGCTTGTCCGAGCAGGCCCGGCCCTTGAGCCGCATCATCGGCATGCCCCTCGGTCAGCACGTGCACCGCGATCTCGCCGGTGCTGGCGTCCATGGCCCGATGCAGCCCGCGCCATCGCCGCAGGCGATCCCCCAGCGGTGCAATCTGCAAAGCAGGTTGGGGGCCGGCGCAACCTGCCGTGCTTCTGCGCAATCCCACTCGCCCTGGCCGAATAGCTCCAAGCCAGTGCCGTCCAATACCCTTGGGCGCCAGAGGCGCTCAAGGGACCGGACCAGCACTGGCCGCAGTACGCGGCTGCCGCCCTGTGAATGCCCGCCCGCGGCGGCTGAGCGTCGAATGGTCCGGCATGACACCGACCACCCGAGCATGCGCAGCACGCCCCGGCTGAACGCCTCGGCCTGTCGCAGAGCCAGGTGGAACACGAGGCGCAGCGTCAGCGCGAGTTCAAAGCTCGGCCAGCATGCAGCGACTGCCTGCCGGGACTGCTCGGCTTCGGTGCGGCCCAGCCAGTCAGCGCCGCCTTGTCCAGCCAGAGCGTGAGGTCGCCGCGCCGCCGCAGGCCAGCCTCATGCGCCGGCCAGTTCGTGACGCGACAGCGGGCTGGCGGAATGCGATGGCGGTGGGCGGAATCGGTTGAAGGACCTGCTAGGAGAGCAACCCCGCACCCGTCGGCAGACGACCACCCCCGTCCCTGCAGCAACACCAGTCCGACCGAGTCCCGACAATGTTCCGCGATTTGGCAGCTAGGTCCTACCGCCGTCCTGTTCCCATTCCGGCCTGCAGGCTGCGCAGGGTGTCGAGGTTGCGTCGTATGATATCTTGGCCCTGCTGGACCAAGGTTGCGAAGGCTGGGCTGACCCCGGCGCCGCTCATCGAGTCCTGCATCATCACCTCCTCCTCGTGGCTGGCGACCTGGTCGGCGAGGTAGGTGCGGTCGAAGTCCAGCCCCTGCTGCACCTGCATGTGGCCCAGGCGGACGCGCAGGTCGTTGCGCAGCACGGCTGGCGGCCTGACGCCCGCGTCGGCTGCCACCGGTTCCAGCTTGTCTGCAAACCCGTTGGCCTCGTCGGTGAGCTGCTGCGCCAGCGCCTTCACGCGCGGGTTGCGCGCCTGGGTTTGCGCCAGCTTGCCTTCCTGGCGGTCGAACTCGATGATCTGGAAGGCATTGGTGGTGAAGCTGACATCGGCCGGGGTTGCAGTGCTGGCAGCAGTGGGCTTGGCGACCGGGCTTTGGCAGGCCGCGAGCAGGAGCAGCACGCCCGCCGCGGGTAGGCCACGCACGATGCTGGCCATAGGCACACCGGTCATGGGCAGTCCCCTTCTGGGCAGGAGTGGGCGCAAGGCATCCAGGTTGGGTCGGAGCGGGCGCAGGACGCCCGGATCAGAAGGCATAGAGCACCCGCACCTGGGCGCCGAAGTCCTGCTTGAACCCGCCGGTGACGCTCAGGTCGTGGTTCAGCTCCAGCATGGTCTGCAGCTTTGGCGTGACGAACAGCGCCGCGTTGGCGCGGATGCGGTGTTCGTCGGTCTTATTGCCGTCCAAGCGGGTGTTCACCCGCTGGTCGCCGCCGAAGAAGCCCTCGTAGCCGATCGAGGTTGTGAAGGCCGGGCTCCAGCGGTAGTTGCCCCAGACCTGCACGCGGTAGGTCGGGTCCTCGGTCAGCCGGGTGCCGCGGGGGAAGGACTGGTTGTTGTCGCCGTAGAACTGGGCGTCGAACTCGAGGTCCACGCCGATGCGCTCGCCGAAGCCCTGGGTGAGGCCGAGCTGGATGTCGCCGCGCCAGCGGTTGTCGCCGACGTTGATGGCGGAGTTGCGGTCGTAGGTGCCGGTGGGCGGATACAGGAAGGCGGTGATGTTGGTGTTGGTCTTGGTCGCGGGGTTGACGTAGGGGAAGACGAACGCCGACAGGGCGAGGTTCTGCGCGCCGAACGCGCTGCCGACGCGCTGGCCGCCGATGTTGGCGCCCGACTCCGAGCCGAACACCTGGAACACCTGGATGCCGACCGGCATGCCGGCGACGGGGTCGAAGAAGTGGACGTAGCGGGCGTTGAAGAGGTTGACCTCGAGCTTGGCGTTGCGGATGGTCGGCCCGTTGGCGACGTTATACTCGGTGTTGTGCCCGTAAACGTAGTAGCCGATGGCCAGGTTGGTGCCAGCCGGCAGCGGCGTGAACTCGTAGGGCTGGATCTCCTGCGCCACAGCAGGGTCTGACAGCCCCATGGCGGCGCCTAGACCAACCAGCCCGGTAAGCACGGCGCGAAGCAAAGGTCGTGCTGCGCCCGGTCGTGTGTTCTGCATGTTCGTTCTCTCCCGTCCCTGCGAAAATCCGGAGCGCGTTAAGCCTGCGCGCCCTCTGGTCCCTTGGTCCCCCGCATCCTACTGCCTTGGCGGCAGCGGCGGCTCCCATGCGTCTGTTGCCAGATGCCACTCTGGCCGGATATATTATATTCGCATAGAGGAGAGTGGTATCCGATGCGTCTGCACCGCCCGGCGCTGCTTCTTGGCAACACTTCGGCCGGTTCGCAGATGTCCGGCGTGCCGGTCTCTCAGTGCGGGCGTGCTGCCCCGGCGTGGGCACCACCTGCCGTGCGGGTTCGTTGACATGACGGACTCTTGACTGGTTGGAACGCCCTAACAGGGGCTTAGGTCGAACAACGAGGGGCGGACGGCATGGCGGACAAGGGACTTGACCTGCGCGGCAGCGTCGCCGTGGTGACGGGGGCAGCCAGCGGCATCGGCGCCGCGCTGGCGCATGTGCTGTCGGCGCGCGGCTGCGCCTTGGCGCTCGCGGACCGCGATGCCGCGGGCCTGGCTACGGCGGCATCGGCCGCCCGCGCCTGCGGCGTGACGGTGTCCGAACATGTACTGGACGTGGCCGACGCAGACGCCGTGGCGGCGCTGCCAGCGGCGGTGCTGGCGGCGCATGGCCGGGTGAACGTGCTGGTCAACAACGCCGGGGTGGCGCTGGTCGGACGGTTTGACCAGGTCTCGATGGCCGACTTCGAATGGCTGTTCAACATCAACTTCTGGGGCACGGTCCGCATGACGCGCGCCTTCCTGCCGCTGCTGCGGCAGGAGAAGGCGGCGCAGCTCGTCAACCTGTCCAGCGTCTATGGGCTGATCGCTCCACCGGGTGAGACCGCCTATGCCGCCAGCAAGTTCGCGGTGCGCGGCTTCACCGAGGCGCTGCGCCACGAGCTAGAGGCATCGTCCGTGGGCGTCACCGTCGTCCACCCCGGCGGCATACGCACCGCGGTCGCCAAGAACGCTCGAAAGGCAGAGGCGCTGACCGCAGCCGACGTCGCCGCGGGAATGGCGATGTTCGACAAGCTGACACGGACCGAGCCGGAAACCGCGGCAGAAGTGATCGCCCAGGGGATCGAGCGTCGGGAGCCGCGGGTCCTGATCGGCAAGGATGCCAAGCAGATCGCAACCCTGGTGCGGCTGTTCCCGGTCAGCTACTGGCCAAGGATACAGAAGTCCATCGCCCGGACGATCCGCCGCGCATCTGCCGGCGACGCGGTGTCGAAGGCCCTGCCCAAGACTACCCACGGCTAGCTGGCGGGCCCATGCCGTGTCGCTGCATATGCCTTTCATCAGCGCCACGTGTCATAGGATATGTTCGGTCCGCTTCCTGCGATCGTTCGCTGTGGACCTTCTCCGCACCTGCTGGCAGGTCAGGAATGCGCGGGTTCCAGGGCGGGTCGTTCCTAGCTGACCGGACCTGGACGTTCTGGTCCATGACGGCATGGGACAGCAATGCATGCGGCACACCATGATGACCGGTCCCCATAGGGCCGGGATGCCGCACCTCCTCGAATGGTGCGACGAAGCCTCCGTAGTACAATGGGAGCAGCCGGAGGAGGCGCTCCCTGGACCGACGCCGACAAGCGAATGCGCGAGAGCGGACGGCCCTCCGAGCTGAGGCCAGCCCTCAGCAAGCGACGTTGAGCTGCCAGGTCCCGCGCACAGTGGCCGCAGCACCTGTTCGGCGGCTGGCCGACCGGAGCTGGGACCGTTGCCTGCTGCCAAGCCGGGACACTGGCCGCCGGATGTTTGGGGTGACTCGGACCTGCATGAGACATATGATATATCAGGGTTGCCTATCGTTGCTGCTGAATGGGTGCCCGCCTGAAGATCGCGACCCGGACGTGGCGCACTTCAGCCTATGTATTGCAAGAGAGGTCCAACGCATGGCCAAGCCAGGAACAGATGCCAAGCACGTCACCGGGGTTGGGGCAGGCGGCCCAGCCGTCCCGACGGAACACTTCGACGTCTTGGTCGTGGGCGCCGGCCTGTCTGGCATCGGCGCGGCCTGCCATCTGCAGTCAGACTGCCCAGGGACAAGCTATGCCCTCCTTGAGGCACGCGGCGCCATCGGTGGCACCTGGGACCTGTTCCGCTATCCCGGCATCCGCTCGGACACGGACATGTACACCTATGGCTACGGCTTCCGTCCCTGGACGGAGAAGAAGGCGGTCGCCGACGGCGCAGAGATCCTGAACTACATCCGCGAAACCGCGCGTGAGGGCGGCGTTGACCAGCACATCCGCTTCAATCACCGCGTCCGCAACGCATCCTGGTCGTCGGACGAGGCGCGCTGGCTGGTCGAGGTGGAGAAGGTTGGGGGCGAGACGGTCCGGCTGACCTGCGGCTACATGCTGATGTGCAGCGGCTATTACAGCTATGCCAGCGGGCACACGCCGGAGTTCCTGGGCACCGAGCGCTTCAAGGGCCAGATCGTCCACACGCAGTTCTGGCCGGAGGACCTCGACTACGCGGGCAAGCGCGTCGTCGTGATCGGCAGCGGCGCCACGGCCGTGACCGTGTTACCGGCAATGGCCAAGACCGCGGCGCATGTCACCATGCTGCAGCGCTCCCCGAGCTACGTCGTCTCCCGTCCGTCGGACGACAAGGCTGCCGATTGGCTGCGGCGCCGCCTGCCGGCGAAGCTCGCCTACCGGCTGGCACGCTGGAAAAACGCGGCGCTGACCGTCTATTTCTACAACCTTGCCCGATCGAAGCCGGAGAAGTTCAAGCAGCAGGTGCTGGCGATGGCGCAGAACCAGCTTGGCCCCGGCTACGACGTGGGCACGCACTTCACACCGTCTTACCAGCCCTGGGACCAGCGCTTGTGCCTAGTGCCGGATGCGGACCTGTTCAAGGCGATCCGCTCCGGGCAGGCGTCGGTCGCGACCGGCCACATCGAGACGTTCACCGAAACGGGCATCCGCCTGACGTCCGGGGCCGAGTTGCAAGCCGACATCGTCGTGACGGCAACTGGCCTCAGGCTCAATCTGCTCGGGGACGTTGACTTGAACATCGACGGCGAGAAAGCCGACCTTTCAAAGGCGCTGGCCTACAAGGGCATGATGTTCAGCGGCGTGCCGAACTTCGCCTCGGTGCTGGGATATACCAACGCCTCCTGGACGCTCAAGGCCGACATGACGTGCCGGTATGTGTGCCGGGTCCTGAACCACATGAAGCGGCGCGGCTATGACATCGCGACGCCAGCCCGTGATTCCTCCGTTGAGGAGGAGCCGTTGCTGAACCTGTCGTCAGGTTATGTGCAGCGTGGGGCCGGCATGCTGCCGAAGCAGGGGTCTAAGCGTCCCTGGAAGCTGTACGACAACTACCTTAAGGACGCCTTCACCTTCCGCTTCAGCAACATTGACGACGGCACCATGAAGTTCAGCCGGCGCCTATCATCCAAGCGCGCTGCACAACCTGCGGCGCAACGGGTCGCCGAGCCAGCCGGGTAGCGAGCCTTGCCTGCCCAGGGCATTCCTGGGCAGGCACCACGGCTGCGTCACACCCGGCCTGATTGGAAATAGCAGTCCGGTCTATTCCTGTGCTCGCCGGGCCAACTCCCGGCCCGGCACTGGCAAGTGCAGCCGCTTCTACTCCGCAGCCCTCGCCTGCAGCTCCGCGATCTCCCGCGCAACCAGCACGTCATGCGCGTCCATGTCGGCCTTGGCCGCCGCCGGACTCCAGCGCCCACGCATGACGAAGATCGTGGCTACGAACAGCATCACGCCGGCGATGCACACCCAGTACCAGGTGCGCCACTGCCCCGCCGTGTCCGCCGCCGCCTGCTGGATCACGCCCAGTTGGGCCACCAGCTCGGGGTTGGGCGCCACCTTGGCGGCAAGCGCCGCCTGGTAGGCCGCGATGTAGGGCGGCGCCTCGATCAGCGGCGTGACGGTATTGATCACGTATGGCAGCGCCAGGAAGCACGCCGTGACGACCAGGCGCTGCAGCCAGCCCCAGACAGCCAGGCCGGTGCCGGTCAGCGCCGGGTTGCGCGCCTCCACCGTCTCGGTGAAGCTCGCCATCCAGGCGGTGTAGGCGAAGCCGACCAGCACGGACTGCACGCAGCTGATGACGACCAGCGTAGAGAACGAGGGATGCTCCCCGGCCTGGAGCAGCCAGAAGCCCATGAAGACGATAGCCCCGACGCCGCCAACCAGCATGAACGGTTTGCGCACGCGAAGCCGGTCCGACAGCATCCCTGCCGCCACCAGGGACACTGCATTGGACGCCCAGGTCCAGTTTGCCAGCGCATTGGCCTGCGACAGGGTGAACTGGAAGACCGTGACCAGGTAGATCGTCCCGAAGGCGACGGCGGTATAGTAGAACACCAGCAGCGTGGATACGCCGAGGGCCGGGGCGATCACGTCCAGGTGCAGCACCTGGCGCCATGGCCGGCGCAGCGCCGCCTCGACATCCAAGCCGCGGGCGCGCATCTCCACCAGCATCCGGTCGCGCTCGCTTACCATGACTTGGTCACGGAGCCCAGGCGCCAGCTCCCGCAAGGCGAGGAAGGCGACGACGAACATCACCAACCCGACCACGCCACAGATGCGGAACTGGCTTTGCCAGGTCTGAAAGGTCGGCAGGGTCAAAACGTTCACGGCGCTCACCATCAGGCTGCCCAGCACCGGCCCTACCGTCCAGAACCCCATCGCAGCCGCCCGCCCCACTTGCGGCGAGAAGTCCCGCATCAGCGCCGGGGTGGTGACGAGGATGATGCCCTCCACGAAGGCCACCGCGCAGGATGCCGCCGCGAACTGCATCGGGGTCGTGACGTTCGGCATGATGAACAGCGTCATCAGCCCGACGACCAGCAGGCCATAGACGATCAGGTTCGCCCGCCCGAAGCGGTCCGCAAGCCCGGCCAGCAGGGAGCCGAAGGCACCCAGCAGGTTGCCGATCGCCAGGATGAAGACGAAGACGCCGAACGGCATCCGCAGCTCGGTCAACATCAGCGTCGCCACGCCGCCGCCGACATACAGCTCGTAATACAGCGACACCGTGATCGCCACCACGAGCAGCAGGAGCGACATGCGGACCCCCCGTGCAGGATAATGCGGCAACTGGCGGTTCCACACGGTCCCGAAGGCCGGCTGGAGCGCGCTTGGCATAGTTTGGTTGGACGACATGGCAGCTTCCTTCCCTTGATTTTTGTTTGTTGTGGTCTCTCGCTCTGCGGGTGCTTACTCCGGCAGCACCATCACCTTCACCGATGCCTTGCTGCGGCTCAGCTCGAAGCCGCCCACCGTTTCAGCGAGCGTGATCCGGTGGGAGATCAGCGGACGGAACATCTCGCCGGACTGCGCGAGCAGCCGCAGCACGGTGAGCCAGGTGGCCCGGGTCGCACCATGCGACCCGCGGATCTGGTGCTTGTTGCGGACCAGGTTGGTCATGTTGACCTCGACCGGGCGGGCGTGGATGCCGGTTGCGACCAGCACGCCGCCTTGGCGCAGCACGCCCAGCCCATCCGTGATGCTGGATGCCGCCCCGGTCGCCTCGAACACCCGGTCCACCTTGCCGTCCGCGATGCGTGACACGGCAGCCTTCAGGCTCTCGTGCCGGAGGTCCACCGTGTGCTGGAAGCCCAGGCCCCGTGCGGCCAGAAGCCGCGCGTCGTCGTCCAGCCCGGCGATGATCACCGTGGCAGCCCCGGCAAGGCGCGCCATTATCGCGGTACCCAGGCCGATCATCCCTGCGCCCAGCACGACGACGGTCTGGCCCAGCGCAACCCCACCCACCTCGACCGCCTGGGCGCCGATGCCAAGCGGCTCCGTTAGGGCGGCCAGCTCCATGTCCATGCCGTCCGGCAGCACGATGCAGTTGCCGGCCGGCGCCGTGACATGCCGGGCGAAGGCGCCGTTCCGGGTCAGGCCGATGATGGCGCGGCGCTCGCACTGCTCTGGCTGCCCGGCGGTGCAGGAGCGGCAGCGCCCGCACGCCACCCCGGGCAGCACCGTGACGCGCCGGCCCAGCACCGGAAGCGTGACGTCCGGTGCTGCCGCCACGACCCGGCCGGCGAACTCGTGGCCGATGGTCAGCGGCATCATCGGCTGCATCCACTCGTAGCTGGGGGTCCACTCATAGACGTGGACGTCGCTGCCGCAGATGCCGACGGCGTCCACCTCGACCAGCACCTCGCCCGGACCCGGCTGCGGCGGCGCTACGTCCGCAAGGGTGAGGCCGAACGCCGGGGATGTCTTCTGCACCGCAAGCATGGCCTGCCTCCTCTTGTCCGGTTCCAGCCCGCCCGCCGGGGAGCGGCAGCCGGGTTGCGCGATCAGTGGCTCTTATCGAAGAAACCGAGCGGCGGCTTGGCGTCGGGATCGGTCATGACCTCGATCAGGGTCAGGCAATCCGCGGCGAGCGCCTCCTGCAGCGCCGGCAGCAGGTCGTCCGCATGCTCGATCCGGCGCCCGTTGCAGCCGCAGGCGCGGGCGATGGCGGCGTGATCGACGGGCTCGAAGAACACGGCATCCGTATGCTGGCCATACGCGGCGGTCTCGCCGTGCTTTTGGTAGCCGAGAATGCCGTTGTTGAGCACGATCAGCACCACCGGCAACTTCATCCGCCGGGCGGTTTCCAGCTCCGCCCAGCAATGGCCGAACCCGCCATCGCCGCTGATGCAGATGACCGGCGCATCAGGCGCGGCGACCTTGGCCCCCAGAGCCAGCGGCAGCCCCCAGCCCAGCCCGGCCAGCCCGCGCGGCGTCAGGAAGCGCTGCCCCGCCCGCTGCGACACGAGGTAATTGGTGATCCAGAGCGTGGAGTAGCTGGCGTCGCCGACGATGACCGTCTCCGGCGTCATCACGTCGGCGACGGCGGCCATCACCCGCTCCGGCCGCAGTGGGCTTGCGCCGGACCCTGAAAGCCCGGCCGTAGCCTCCTGGAACCGGCGCTTGCCCTCGGCGATCTCGGTTTCCAGGGCCGCCCGCCCGGCAGTGCGCGCCGCGAGGTCGCGCCGGGACAACGCAGCGTGCAGGGCCTCCAGCGCCAGCTTCGCGTCGCCGACGACGCGGACCGCCTCGTAGTTCCGCCCGACCTCCTGGCCGTCCACGTCGATGTGGATGAAGGTCGCGTCCCGCGGATACAGCGACCAGGAGTCCGTGCCGTTCTGGTTGGTGCGGGTGCCCACGAGCAGCACGACGTCGGCCCGGTCGATCATGGGACGGAGGTGGCGGGTGCTGCCATGGCGGCCCATCGCATTCGCAGCCACCCCGAGCGACAGCGGATGGCGCTCGTCCACTGCGCCCTTTCCCATGTTTGTTGTGGCCGTGGGCAGCGACGCCGCGTCCTGCAGCCGCGCCAGAGCCTCGGCGGCGCCGGACAGGTGGATGCCGCCGCCGGCGAACACGATTGGGGCGCGGGCCTGGGCGATGAGGTCCGCGGCATGCTCGATCGCCGCTGGGTCAGGCGCCACACGGTCTAGCGGGAACGTGCCGAGGCTGGCCGAGCGGGCATGGGCGATCTTGGCCGTCTCCCCCAGCAGGTCCGATGGCAGGAGCAGCACGGCGGGACCCGGGCGGCCCGTGGCGGCGGCGGTGAAGGCCATGTCCACATAGTCCTCGACGCGGGACTGGTGATCCACCCGGCGGACCCACTTCGCGCAGCCGGCGAACAGGGCGATATGGTCAAGCTCCTGGAAGGCGTTCTTATCGAACGTGTTGCGCGCCACCTCCTGCACCAGCGCCACGAGGGGGACGGATGCCTTCAGCGCCTCGGCCAGCGGCGGGACCAGCAGGGTGGCGGCCGGGCCGTTCTGCGCCGTCACCACGCCCACCTTGTGCGAGACGCGGGCATAGCCGTCTGCCATGATGCCGCCGGCGTTCTCGGTCCGGTAGGCGATCTGGCGGATGCCGAATTGCGGGTTGGCCAGTTGGATCAAGGACGGCAGGCTTTGCCCGAACGTCACGGTCACGCCGTGGCGGTGCAGGCTGGCCGAGATCGCCACGGCTGCGGAGCGGTTGCCGGCCGGCTCCGTGGCGGTCGTCGTGGCGGTCACGGGCAGCGGCTTGCTCTGCATGGCGGGCATCCAGTTATAATATATTCTATATACTTGATGACCGAGGAGGAGGCAGCTTGTCAATCGCCGTCCTGCACCGGAAAAGGACGGCATGGGGTGCGGTCGCATGATGGATGAGCACACGCGTGACAGGTTCGAGACCGCCGAGCGCAGCTCGCTCAAGGACCAGGCCTATCAGCAGATACGCAAGGCGCTGATGGTGGGCGAGCTGAAGCCGGGCCAGCGGCTCAGCAGCCGTGAGATCGCGGAGAAGCTCGGCACCAGCATCACGCCAGTCCGGGAAGCGCTGTTGCAGCTTGTCGCGGAAGGGGTGCTGGAGGCGCGGGCCAGCCAATCGATCACCGTCCCGCACCCGAGGCGGGCGGTGTATGCCGAACTGCGCGACATCCGCGTGGAGGTGGAGGGCCTTGGCGCGGCGCGTGCCGCTGAGTGCATCGGCATCGCGGGGATAACGGACCTTGCGGCCACGCACGAACGCCTGATGCGGGCCAAGAAGGCTGGTGATTTCGGCGTGGCGCTTCGGCATAACGAGGCGTTCCATCTTGGGCTTGCGCGGGAGGCAGGCATGCCGCGCCTGTTCCGGACGGTGGAGAGCCTCTGGACGCAGAGCGGGCCGTTCCTGAACTTCCTGTTCAACGGCCCGGACTGCTGGGCGCAGGACGGTGATCCGCACTGGCATATCCAGGTATTGGAAGCGCTGCGCCGCAGGGATGCACCTGCCGCACGAGCTGCGATTGTCGAGGACATCGTAAGCGGTGGTGCTGGACTGCTGGCCAAGCTGCCGGAGTGATGCCGTCTCACGGAGTGGGCACACACGAGGCCCGTTCCGGGCGTGATGGTACCGGCGTGCGCCGCTGGATTGGGCGAGTGGCGCAAGGGCGGTAAGCCAGACCGAAGCGGGTGAGATTGCATGCCGGGTGTCTCTGCCGGGCACCCGTGCTGGCAGAACAGCTTACGCTGCCATCATGACCCATCCCCAGTATGCGGGGAGCACATGGACGTCCGCGAAGAGCGGCACGGTCCGCCTCGGCACGGGCTATCCCAAATAGATACTTGATATATTCTTTGGGCGACAGCCCGACCGGATTGTGCTGGGATGCCTCCATAATAACGGGGAGAGAGGCGCACATGTCGATTCTGGAAGCAGCTACGGCAGCCGCCTTGCCGAAGGCCGGCGGCGATGAGGCCGCCATCGCCAACCTGAAGGCAGCCTTCGAGTGTCAGCAGGATGCGTTCGCGTCGGACCGGTCGCCCAGCCTTGCCGAGCGCCGCAGCCGGGTCGAGAAGCTGCTCGGCATGCTTGCAGGCCACCGCTCGCAAATCCGTATCGCGCTCAGCGCCGACTTTGGCGCCCACCCCGAGCCCGCTTCGGACCTGATCGAGGTCCTGGGCGTGATGGCGCGCACTCAGTATGCCCTGGCGCACATAGAGGAATGGATGCGCCCCGTCGCCCGGGACGTGGACGCGGCAATGTTCGGTGAGACCAAAGCCTTCGTGCAAAGCCAGCCGAAGGGTGTGGTCGGCAACATCGTGCCGTGGAACTTCCCCTTCGACCTGTCCATCGGGCCGCTGGTCGAGATGCTGGCCGCCGGCAATCGCGTGATCATCAAGCCATCCGAGTACACGCCGGCTTGCGCGGCGCTGCTGCGCGACATGGTCGCGGCGACCTTTGATCCCGACTTGGTGCACGTCGTCGTTGGCGGCCTCGACTTGGCGCAGGCCTTTGCGGACGTGCCATGGAACCACCTGCTCTATACTGGCAGCCCCCAGGTGGGCCGGCAGATCATGCAGGCTGCCGCCCGCAACCTGACCCCGGTCACGCTCGAGCTGGGCGGCAAGTGCCCGGCAGTGATGACGCCGGGTTCGGTCACTGCTGAGAACGTGCAGTCCGTCATCGGGACCAAGATCATCAAGAACGGGCAGATGTGCATCTCGGCGGATTACTGCCTGGTGCCGCGCGGGGACGTGGAACGCTTTGTCGGGCTGTCAGCCGCGTTCATGGAGCGGGCGGCGCCGGACTACTCGCGCAGCGCCGAATGCACGGGGATGATCTCGCTGCGCCACATGGACCGCATCTCCGGGATGTTGGAGGAGGCGCGGGCGCACCAGTGCCGCATCGTACCGCTGGAGAAGGAAGGACCCGTGGACCGCGCTACCAGGCGCATGCCGATCTCCCTGGTGATCGACCCCCCTGCAGGGCTGCGCATCATGGAGGAGGAGATCTTCGGGCCGATCCTTCCCGTCATCCCATACGACACCTTGGATGAGGCGATCACGACGATCAACGCAGGGGAGCGTCCCTTGGGCGTGTACGTGTTCGGCGAGGAACAGGCGGCAGTCAGCGCCGTGCTGGAGGGCACGACGTCGGGTGGCGCTACGGTCAACGCCTGCGCACTGCAGGGCGCGCTGCCATCCCTGGGCTTCGGCGGCGTGGGGATGAGCGGCATGGGGCGGCACCACGGCGTGGACGGCTTCCGCGAGTTCTCCAACCAGCGCGGCATGGTCGTCACCGGCGCTGGCAACCACATCGATGCATTCTACTCGCCTTATGCGAAGGCGGCCGCCATCGTGGAGGGGGCGCTCGGCCCAGTCTAGGGCCTGTTAGCTCTTAGTTGCCTATCCCATATCGGATGGATGGCGAGCAAGGATTGTGAGCGCGTGCTGACGGACGCGCAGTGGGCGGTGTTGGAGCCGCTGGTGTTGATGGTGCGTCCGTGCGGCAAGACGCCGCACGAGGATCTGCGACGCACGATGGAGGCGATCATCTGGCGGCATCGCAACGGGGCGGCGTGGCGTGCGATCCCGGCCGTGCTTGGAACGTGGTGGGGTGCGGCGCAGACGTTCATCCGCTGGGGCAGGCAGGGCGTTTGGGAGCGCTTGCTGACGCTGGCGCAGGAGCGCGCGGGCGGCATCGAGTTGGGCATGGCATTCCCGGACTGACGCTTTGCGTCTGGCCTGGACAGGACGAACGTAAGGGCGCACGCAAAGGCAGCGGGAGCGCCTAAAAAGGGGGGTCTGGACCCGAACGGGACGTGCGTGTGCGTATTCCGGTGATCCTGAACGTCCAATCCGGCCCATCGTGAACACCTAATCCGCTGATCCTGAACACGCGCCAGACCTTGCCTGAGCGGGGCAGTGCCGGCCGTGATATTGGACGTCGGGGC
>JAABUX010006275.1_pt1 | contig 14234 bp, 32 predicted proteins | sample 5561851 | NCBI WGS metagenome assembly JAABUX01 (sample SAMN10711883, study PRJNA513361) | rock metagenome | isolation source: Antarctica rocks | place: Antarctica: Victoria Land, Richard Nunatak red sandstone | collected 2016-01-03 | reverse complement strand
GCGGATGCATTCAGGATGCATCCAGGATGCAAACAGGATGCATCCAGGATGCAAATGCGTGCCTGTTCAGATCCCAGATTCTGATGACCCATTGATCCCGCAGCGGGCGCCGCCCTTGGCCGCCGTCAAGGCGGAGCCCGGCGGCGGCGGCGCCCTGCAGAAGAGCCGCAGCGACGGCGTCTTCGGCGGGTCGCCCAGAGCGGCGAACGCGGCAGCATCGGGCGGCGCCGCTTCTGCCGAGCAGCTGCCTTCCGGAAAGGTGACGGCCTGTGCTGTCCGTCACTACGTCCAGCAGTGTTCTCCGTGTGAACAGGCATCACCGCTGGCGGCCGACTGGACACAGCACTGCTGGGGTCTGGCGGCACCGCTGCAACATCACCAGCGAAGGTGTGTCGCAGCGACAATGGCACTCGTAGGAGCAGCATGCTGGGCGATGGGAGCTGCATCACTGCGGCATAACAGAAAGCGTCGGGTCGGAGCAGAGCAGTGCGTGTTCCACGGTGAGTCCTGGCTGCGCAGGTGGGGCGGCTGCTGGTGTTTGAGAGCGGCGCGGTGAAGCTGCAGATGGGGGACGTCCTGCTGGCCGTGGCGCCCGGCAACCCCAGCGCCATCCGGCAGGCGCGGGACTTCTCACCCTGATTGCCTGGTTCCGCACCATGCTGGACAGGCCGTGCGTCGCTGCTTCAGCCTACAGCGTGACAGCTGGTAGTCGCTCGAGGATGTAGACCTCCTCATCGCTGATGAAGTGCTGTGGCGCCTGTTCACAGACGGTGTCATTCATCCTGCGTTGAAGTCCCGACACAGTGTCAGCTGTCAGAGTTCGGATAAGTCCGACAGCGTCCGCCACTTGCCTTCCGATTCGCTGCATCAGTCGCAATTGTGGCAAGCGCTGGAGGTTTCACGCTCCTGGTTGCACACGAACATATGCATGAAGACTGGAACCTTTGCCGTCTGGCAGGAGGTGGCTGCGGTGACCATGCCTTCCGAACAGTCGGCGGCGGGCGGGGACGGCGGGCCCGTGGGCAGATTCCTGCAGCTGGGCAAGCTGGAGGGGCGGCTCGTGTGCTCGCCAGACCTGGACCAGCTGCTGTCGTGCGCCTCGGACTCTATTGTGCATCCTATATGTGGCCAACCTGCTGAATGGCCTGGTCTCCGTTGCAATTTGCACAGAGTCTGCACGCGATTCAACATCTGGGCTCACTGCCTTGATCATCCGACTGATCAACTACAACAAAGCTTGCTGATGCCGGTGTCATCGCATCGATTGAAATTTTCGTGATGCTTTGTGATCACAGTGTGATAGCGTGCTCGCAGGGACGCGCCAGTGCCAGACTGGGAACGCGCCCCGCTGCCGCTGCCAATCAAAGTGCAGCCAGCAGACACCGCCGACGCGCTCGAAGACCCGATGGATATCGACGGCCTGCCGGGTCAGCAGCCAGCAGAACGCCCGATGGTGCGGCTTGAGGCTTGATTCAAGGCGCTGTGTGCGTGGTATTTCCGGTTGACATGTTGTGATTGATGCGCTGCAATTGCTGCAGGGCAAGCTCATATCCGCGGAGGGTGCAAGCCCCAAGTCCCGCCGTGGGCGAAGAGCGATGATGGTCAGCGACGATGAAGACGGATAACAGCAGGCCCCCGTGCTGCGCGCGGGACATGGTAGATGCTGCCAGATGCATGGTTTGATTGCTCAGTTTCTCTCAAACCTGTACGCCAGTTGATCAAGATCACTTTAGGTTCTCAGCAGGCGCATCGGCACATCGTGGAAACTTGCCATGGACGGAAGTGCTGCCACTAGCTAAGCAGGAGCATAGCATAACACGCCTCGTCTCCGGCAGCTGTTCCATCCGTCTGCGCTGAGCTGCTGAGACTACTGAAATCGCTCAGCACGCTGGTCAGCCTCGTCACGTCATTGGCAAGCTGCACTGAATCAACATCATGAGGGCCGCGACCTCAGCGGCTGGTGTCACATGACTGCAACCGGTCGTGAAGGGCTGTCTGTGGCAGGTGTTAGCGCAAAGCTCACAATGTCATTGCCTCAGGCTGCAGTATCGCTGGCGGCGGAGCGACAACGGTCAGACGCCGGCCAGTCACCGGATGCGTGAACGTCAGCCTCCAGCTGTGCAGGTGATAGCCGCAGTCCCCGGGCATGGCGAAGCCCGCATCCCCGGCCACACCGCCAGTACCATGTGATTTGTGTTTCGGGACGCCGCCCGCTGTGTACAGCGGGTCGCCCGCGAGAGGGTGCCCCGCCGCAGCCATGTGGATCCGGATCTGGTGCGGCCGTCCTGCACGTCAAGCTCTTTGTCTTGGGAGTGTCCACCCCATATCGGCCAAGTGGAGGCTGGGCCAGACACTGATGATGGCAGGTTGCACCCTAGGCACCAGACCATGAGTGTGACCACTTCGTGATGCTGAACATGTTTCCGTGTCTGAGCCTCGTCGTGACTTCGTCGACGCTCGGACCCACCTGTGCGGATGTCCACTGCCACCAGCGACGTCCCATCAGGGAGGCGGCGCATGAGCCGCCAGCGACTCTCGCACGCCTTGCCGTCCGGGCTGGCGGCGTGCAGGCCGCCGCGCACGCCGTATGCCACGCGGCCTATGGGCGTCCGGATGACGCCGTGATCAGCCTGGACCCGCCCCTCCACGAGAGCCAAGTACTCTTTCTCGACTGCAGGCGAGGTACCCTCCTTGATGGTGGTACCGCTCTCCTTGCTGTTGCCCGCGAACGCTGAGGCCAGCTGCTCCCTGACCTCCGGACTGCAGCCGCACAGCAGCACGCCTGCGCAGAGCACAGTGCCAGCTGATGTCCCTGGCATGCCCCCGCTCGGGCTGCCATGTGGTGTGGTCCTTTGCACGGCATGCAGGTATGCGTTTTCCACGTTATGAGTCACCAGCGCAATCGAGCCACCGAATAACCCGGAAAGTATGTTAACGGTACACACAACGTCATCACAGCGGCACCTGACGTTCCTCTGCCGAGGCGGTGCACCGGGATCGGCTCCCCCGGCAGCTCGGGCCGCTCCCGCGCCAGCCTTTGCAGCAGCGACAGCGCGCAGCGCTGCACGAATGGGCCGCCTGGGAGTACCTGCGGCTCAGACTGAGACTTGGCACAAACATGCAAGAGGATGGCCTTCTACGCATGCAGTGCTCTGCCTGATTCTCACAACGGCCACGGTCTCTTTCCACGTCCAGGACGCCTTGCATCACAAAGACATCGCCAGGTACAGACCAGCACCGCTCGAGAGCCCAAGCGGTAACGGCACGGACCTTGGCTTGACCCCAAGGTCGAGTCGCAGCAGGACCGAACAGAGAGCACCTGCAGGCCCGACGGCTTTGCGACGGCGACTACGCCATGAGCGTCCAGGTGGAGGACATCCAAATGCGCCGGGGCGGGCGGCTCAGCCCACGGCGGCCGTTCGTACCGGAGAACCGCAGGCGTGTGCAGGCGGTGCTCCGGATCGCGGACCGCCTCCCCGTTGACGCGGCACTGACCGGCTAGGATGCGCTCCTGCCACCTGCACTCTTACCGCTGCGCAGTCATGCCGCCTGCAGTGTCCCACGGTCTGGGTAGACCCTGCCGCCGGCACACCGCATGCTGCGGTGCGAGACAAGCTAAACACCTGTCTGCAGTCGCAGTGCAGTGTTTGCTCGCGTAGAAGTCCACCAGGGTCTGCCCTGTCCCGCGGCGCTCGGTGATGTGGTCCAGGAAGGCCGTGCCGTCGTTTATCGTGGGCCACTCGCGGGCAACCGTGAACATCAGCTGCTACAACATCGTCTGCCGGTCTTGAATGGCGCAGCTCCAACAACTGCGGGGAGATCAGCACGTGACCATTTGGCTGACTCCGCTTTTTGCTCGGCCGTCCTGTAATTGCCGTTGCGTCGCCCATTCCTGGATCGGCAGTTGGATGAACGCGTGTCATTGCAGCTGGACTCCTGCCCTTCCTTTGCTTGCCTTCCCACGTCGACCAGCCGCAGGTGGGTCTCGTCTCGTTGTCGATCGCAGAACGTAGCGATCCAGCCTGTCTGAGGCCCCCCTGTCCATCAAGCACCTGGCCCGAACATCTGCTGTCGTTCCGCTTGATGCAGGTCCTCCCAGCTCGCCACTCGACTGCTGGCGGGAAAGACGATTGTCAGCGAGGCGTCAGTGTGCGTCAGCACCGCGGAGGCATCGCGCATGCGCGCAAGCACAGCAGGAGGCGTCGCCGCATGGGCAGCGTCTCAGCCGCGAGGCTCAACCACCAGCATCCAGCAGCAGCCATGCTGTCTCATCCAGCGCCTCTTTGAGGCAACAGCGGAGGCCGCCGCACCTACGCACTCGGGCGGCTGGATCCGCGCAGGCTGACTCTAATGACGCAGCTTCGCCAACCCTGCAACAGCAACTCATCGCGGTCTTGGCTGCCTTCGCTGTCGCGGCATCGACGCTGCTCGGCAATCCCGAGCCTGCCGCAGCGCGGCCGCGGCTCACGGCGGACGAGCTCAACACGATCGAGCTGTTCAAGGAGTCTACGCCGAGCGTCGTGTACATAACTAACCTAGCATCAAAGTGCGCCATCAATGTGCACAGCTTGATGCATTGCTGTAGGGGCCTGAGCTCTTGCTCTGTCATATTGCTGTGCCCTTCGCCGACAATTCGACCCGACAAAAGTGGCTGTGTGCCCCTGCAGGCGCGATCAGTTCACGCTGAACATGAATGCAATCCCTCAGGGCGCGGGCTCGGGGACCATTTGGAGCTCCGACGGCTTCATTGTCACAAACTACCACGTGCGCGCTGTTGCGCCATGGTCAAGATGCCCACAGTATGGCCAGTGCTGAAGGACACTCCTTTCTGACGCGTGTGGCCGCACACTGCAGGTCATAAAGGGCGCCTCAGAGCTTCAGGTGCGCGCTTCACAGACCAATTCAGCTGCACCCTGCTGTCGGTCCACGCAGCGTCACGGAGTTGTTATGGACGACGCATGAGCGCGTGAACTGCCATGCGTGCTGCGCTGGCAGGTGTCACTGACGGGCGGCGGCATGATGCGGGTCGGCAATGATGATTACAAGGCGGCGATCGTGGGCTATGACGAGGACAAAGACGTCGCCGTCCTGAAGATCGCCGTGGAGCAGGCGAAGGTGCCGCTCGTTAGTTTGATGCAGAGGATTGGCGAATGCCGGCCTGCCGGGCTTCTGCCAGACCTGGACGTCCAGCTCTGGACGGTTCTCTCCTGCATCCCACTTGCTCTTTGCCATGTGACCTGGGGATGCGCTGTATGGACCGTGGATGATTGCTATGAACCGGCAGGCCCTAGAACTCCGGTGTCATGGATGTTTTACCCGGCGCACTACGGCATCACGCTTTAGAACATGTCAGAATATGTCAGAGTCTTTAGCGGATTTTCTCAGCATTGATGGGTGTTACCCACCGGTTTTGATTAGTTCACTCTGAAGGTGTCAGCCTGCGCAGAAGCTGAAGCCGCTGAAGCTTGGCACGTCGTCGGACCTGCAAGTCGGGCAGCGCGTGTACGCCATCGGCAACCCGTTCGGCCTGGACCACACGCTGACGACGGGTGCGCAAACCCTAACCCTGAACCCTGGACCCTTGGCAGGCCGTCACTGCGCGTTGCCGTGCCCGAGAGCAAGTGCTGTCCAGCTCCAGACACAGCCTCGGCGCCTCCTGACGCCATCTGATGTCCATCTTTGACGTGGGCCGCCGTGCACCAGGCGTCATCAGCGGCACGGGGCGTGAGATCAGCTCGGGCAACACGGGGCGGCCCATCCAGGGCGTCATCCAGACTGACGCAGCGATCAACCCCGGCAACAGGCACGGACGAATGACTACATCACGCTGCAGGCCTGCATATGCGGTCAGTGCCTCAGCAATGGTATTGAGCAGGTTTGGTATGCTGTTGCAGATGGAAGTGCAATGACATGCTGCGTGCGCTAGCATATATACATTGCTGATGGTGTGCTGCCTGCGCCGCAGTGGCGGGCCTTTGCTTGACAGCGACGGCAGCCTGATAGGTGCGTGTATTGTGAGCCCTAACCCTAACCCTACCCATAAACCCTAACTCTAACCCTAACCCTAACCCTAACCCTAAGCCCCATTTCGACATCAGCCAAATGGCGTTTTTGGGCTAAATCCCGTGCTCAGCCTCACTGCACTGGTGCGAACCGTTGCGCGCAGGCGTCAACACAGCGATTTACAGCCCGTCCGGGGCGAACAGCGGCGTGGGCTTCGCCATACCGGTGGACGCGCTGCGGAGCAGCGTGGAGCAGATCATCCGCTTCGGCAAAGTCGTGCGGCCCATCCTCGGCATCAGCTTTGCGCCTGACCAGAGCGTGGAGCAGGTGAGCTGCTGTCAGCACAACATTGCTGAGCACTTGCCTACGGATTGTACACTGAAGGTCACTTGAAGCATGGCACAGAGCGCTCGAAACGCCTGCTCATTGATATCACGGGTTCTGAGAATGTAGCTTCCCTCATCCGGGCTATCCACCTCAGCAGAGGAAACGGTGGGAAGTGCGGCAACCAGCAATTGGGTACTCGCGCAGCTGGGAGTGTCGGGCATCCTGGTGCTCGACGCGAGGAAGGGCGGCCCCGCGTGGAAGTCCGGCATCAAGGGCACCAGCCGCGACGAGTTCGGCCGCCTCGTCATTGGCGACGTGATCACCGCCTTCAGGGGCATGCCCATCAAGTACGGCCCATTCGACACCCACTGGTTTTTTTGGGGCATTTGGACATCCAAACAGCGTTGATGTCGAGAGTCTGCTGTGTCGCTCTGCGTACCTTCATCCGCCCGCTGTCGTCGTCGGGCATTGAAACTCGCAAGCTGCATCGACGCCGGAATCCTGCTGTGTCCCAACTGCGCGGGATGAGCTTTTGCAGCCTCTGTGAGGCGAGCAAGTGTTGCGTCGCCAACGCATGGGTTGCGCGGTGCAGGGTGGCCAGCGACTTGTACAGGGTCCTGGACAAGTGCGAGGTCGGCGACGTCGTGGATGTCGAGGTCCTGCGGGAGAACGCCAAGGAGCACCTGTCAGTGACGCTGGAGGCGAGCACCAATTAGAGGTCCCGTGCGCTCCGGCGCAGGGCTACTATGGGGTGCACTTGCCGAGAGCGGTGTACTTTGTTGATCAGACGACTCAGGTTTGTATCGTTTGTGTGTCTTTGGTCTGCTCTGCCGTAGCTGCACGCTGGATACTCGAGCAGTGCGGACAGTGGCCTGTCAGGCGTTTGTACTGTCAGAGAGGGCAGGGTGCAGAACCCGAGGGTGAAAGCTTGGGTGCGGCTGCTGATTCATACGTGCAGGTATAACATCGGCAAACGCCTGGTCATATCATTGAGACTCGTTGTGTCGCGATTCGGTGGCTGTCCCCCACCCCGGCCGAGCTGAGCTGAGCAACAGCAGATGGACGCGAAGCTGCGTTCGGGGCCGAACATCCTCATCACGGGCACCCCCGGCACCGGCAAGACAGCGACCTGCTCCATGGTGCGGCCTCATGCATGCTGATGTCGGGGAAGGCGGCCGCTGCTCGCCTCCGCGGTTCTGCTCTGCTGCTCAGGCATTTCCGCATGACCATGAGAGAATTACAGCTTGCGGGCGCTGCTGCATGGGCTGCTCGTGTGCAGCGTCTCTCGCATGCAAACCCCGTCCACGGCTGCGCAGGTGGCGGAGGCTACGAACCTGCGGCACATCAACGTGGGGGACTGGGTCAAGGAGCAGGATCTGCACAGCGGGTACGACGCGGAGTTCGACAGCTACATCATCGACGAGGACAAGGTACGCATGTGTGCTCGCTATTCACATTGACATTCACAAGCCGCCGCACTTGGCGACATGCATTTTCTGCTTATCGTCTGCCGTACAGTAAGACGGCATGTACGGCATGAACAGGACTGCCGGGCGCGCGAATGCACGCGACCGTAGTCTCCATCATGCAAAATGCACTGCCGTGGGTGCTATGCAGGTCTGTGATGCGATGGAGGATCAGATGGCAGAGGGCAACAACCTTGTAGACTATCACGGCTGCGACTTCTTTCCAGAAAGGTGCCGCCCTGCGATTGGATGCAGACTCGCAGTCTGCTCTCGTCTTCATCATGATGTTTGCTTTGATACGGACTTGATCTATCTGAATGCTGTACGCAGAGAGCGCAAGCACGCGCACCGTCCTCTGCTGTAATCGCTGAGCTCGAACTGCAGGTGGTTTGACTTGGTCGTCGTGCTCATGGCGGATAACACAGTGCTGTACGAGCGACTAGAAAAGCGGGGGTACGAGGAGAAGAAGATCAGTGAAAACGTGCAGTGCGAAATCATGCAGGTCATTGCAGAGGAGGCCCGAGAAAGTTACAGGTATGTCTGCTATGTAGCCTGCCCCGAAATGCTGAGCCCTTGTGTGCCTGTCATCATGCTGATCGATATGACGAGTGCAACGTTGCAGGGAAGAAGTCGTACAGTACCTGCCGTCAAACACCATTGACGACATAGAGAGCAACGTGGAGAAGATCGTCATGTGGGTCAAGGCCTGCAAGCAGCGATGACATCGGTGGGACGCAGCGTCATGCGTAAGAGCACAGCAGCAAACAGTGGAGTGCAACCCTGTGGGGAGCGCAGCCATCAGCGGCAGCATTGGCTTTGTACAGCGGCTTGTATTATCAATCAGATGAGCGTGAGAGCCAGCAGACCTAGCACGTAGCGAAGTGAGCGTCGTAGAGCAGCAGTGCTGCAAGACAACATGATAGGCCCTGCGGAATACATGTTTGGCTTTGCGGCTGGAACTGAACAGCTCGAGGGCTGCGCGGGGTCACCGCGCATGCATTGCGCTCGTAATAGCATTCCGAGCTTTGGCGCAGTCGCAGCCAGCCCTCTTGCTTGACATGCGCGCGTTCATATTCATACGCTCAGGGAATCCGTAGTCCCGGACGGCGTGAACCGAAAGCCGATTGCTTCACAAGTAACAGGACGCAAGCTATCGGCTAGCTTTGCCACATGAGCAACTAGTCAGGCGCAATGGCGGTAGCAGTTAGCAGTGCCGATGGGCTGCTCTCGCTGCTCCAGGAGGACGATGCCGCACTCAACCTGCACGCGCTGCAGGCTCTCAACAGAGTGGTGCACGACTTCTGGTTCCAAATCGCCGGCTCCATCAGCGCCATCGAGAGCTTCGCGGAGGACGAAGGCTTCAGCCATCGCGAGCTCGCATCGCTGGTGGCATCGAAGGTGCCTGTACTCGCCGTTCAGCGCGACCGATGCATTGCTTCACGAGTGACACCATCGGCGTCGTGTGTGCATGGCAAACGATCGCTTCAGCAACTGCTTCGCACGATGTCCTGCCGGCGCAGGTGTTTTACAACCTCGGCGAGTTGAACGAAGCGCTCAGCAACGCCTTGGGTGCCGGCAAGCTGTTCGATGTCGACGAGCAGTCCGAGTATGTGCAGACGATCCTCGGTGCGCTCGCCGTTCCCCATGCTTGACACCCGGTTGGATGCCGGATGGGAAGGCCGACAGACACCTGACAGCCCTGCTGTGCCGCGCAGCGCGCTGCATCGACCAGTACGTGGAGCAGCGCGTCAAAGGACTGGAGCAGGGCGAGGAGCCAGAGATCGATCCGCGCCTCACGGCGATTGTGGAGCGCATGTTTGACAGGCGCGCCACCAGCAGACATATGAGCATCCCATCCTTGCCCCCACGACTGGCGGGTGTCGATCGCCGAGGAGCACTGGCCGCTGGCTGAGCAGCAGACATCTCCGTCATAAGCTCACGCTGGGCGTGCTGGTTGCTGCCGCCCGAACACTGCAACTATCCGGCGCAGCATCGCCCTCCCTCACCATCGCTGTGCGACAGAACACCCTGCACCCCATAACAGCAAGCCCTATTTGCAGCCGTGACAGCATTTGCCCGCACCGGATGGACGGAATCCCATCAACGCGGTGAAACAGATGGTAGAACTGCAGTTACTGCAAATCGCAGGTGCTACCGGGACGGGCAGTTCGAGCAGGCGGTCGGCATCGCGCTGGAGTCGCGGCGACTGGACCAGCTGGAAGCCGCCACGAAGCGGTCGCCGGCGCCGGTCAAGACGCTCACCTACGCGCTGCGCGTCAGCCAGCGCCTCGTCATCAGCCGCCAGTTCAGGGAACAGGTCAGCGCCCCTGAGTGTCGCAACACCGTGCTGTGGACGCTTCTTGATGCTCATGCTCTGCGGTTCTACTGTCTCAAGCTCTCGGGTTGCGAAAGCACGTTCTCTGCTTGAGGTCAGCTTCGGGCCTGCACCTTGCAGGCTCAGCGCTGACCTCCGGTGGAGGACCTGCTCTTGCAGCCAAAAAGCTTGGGGTCATACATGGGCCTTACATGTTCAGTCTCGTGCAGGCATGTAGCTGGCAAGGTTTGCTACGGGCAGGTCGATGCGGAGCTTTTTATCGCCTCGCTCAGCTGTTTCGATCCTGTACTCCACGTCATTTCGCTCTCAGCTGCTTCAATCGTGTATTCCCCGCCAGGTGCTGCGGCTGCTGGTGAAGCTGTACGAGGAGGCGGCGGAGCCGGACTGGGCCAGCATCTGCCAGTGCCTCATGTTCCTGGACGACGGGCCGGAGGTCGCCAAGATCTTCGACCGCCTCCTGCGCGGCTCCGAGGTGACTGCTTATTGTTGTCATCCTGGGTCGCGGTGGACGATTCTAGTCCATTCGCTAGCGTGGACATCAACTCATTGCGAAAGTAAACTTGTGGGAATTGATCAACGCGGCGGAAGGATCTAACGCATTCGCCGATGTGGAGTGTGATTCATAGCAGATGACAACTTCGTTGCAGAGGAAACCACAGATTAGAAAAGAACATGGTTTGCGGATTCGGTGCATGGCGCTTCTGTCCTCGCATGTCATCAATCGCTGTCTGCTGAGTCGCATGTGCCTGCTGTGGCAGGATGACGCGCTTCTGGCATATCAGATAGGCTTCGATCTGTTCGAGAACGAGATGCAGTCGTTCCTCCTCCAGGTCCGCACCTCCGCTGCCGGGTGCTGCACCTCAATGACCTCGCACGACTGCATGCATCACCGTGGAGGCCAGACATACGCCAGTCGTCTCCCTGACCCTGCAGCACTGTGCGTATGCAAGTCATCACCCATTCTGATGAGGACCGCATCAAGATCGCAGGTCAGCTCAGAGCTGGAGTCGAAGGCGCCGAAAGACCCAGCAGCAGCGGCAGCAGCAGCGGCGTCGGAGGCAACCCCTGCCGCCGCGCCAGCAGCGGCAGCCGACGTGTCAGCCCCAGGCCCAGACAGCAGCACCGCAGCCCAGCAGCCGTCCAACGACGCTATGGAGACGGACGACGGCCAGACCGCGACGGGCGGCGGAGACGCGGTCGCGGAGGCCGCGCCGCTGCTGCCGCCCGCGCCGGCGGGTCCGCCGCCTGCGCAGCCAGCCGCGCCCGAGGGTCCGCCGCCGGCACCGCTGAGCCCGGCAGAGCAGGTGCCTGCTCAAGTCAAATATACTCCAACTACACAGAGACGCCTAAATTTCGACCAATACCTAGAAGTGTTGATGAGACACAAGTATCATCATACCTGATACCGCATCAATGTGCACTTCAATCGAAGAATGTTAGTCCTGATCATGGCCCTGACCCCGGCCTTACAGTGTCTGCGATCCGGGCCCTCACCCCGCGCCGCGCCGAGCAGGCGTACCTGACGCGGTTCCGGAAGCTGGCAAGCATCCTGTCCGGCGAGCTGCCCATCTCGCTGTACCTGGAGTTCCTGTACTCCGCCAACCACGCGGACCTGCAGATCCTGAAGAACATCAAGGGCGCCATCGAGGTGCGGGACCAGCTCCGCTAGCACCCGTCGCCTGCCGCGTGTGCTGTTATCCTGCTCTCAGACAAGCACACGCTTGCTTCCACATACGCACATCGAAGTCAGCATGTCGACGGCATGCAGTGGCCCTTCCGCAGTTGAAAAGCGCTGTGTCCAAGTCGGCGCGCCTCTGCATCCCATTGCTGTGCAAGTCTTCGGGCGCTCGCGCCAGTGATTGCCCCGACATGGAGTCGAGCATGTGCTCCGGCGCTGCCTCCGCAGGTCCGGAACTCGGTGTGCCACAGCGCCGCGATCTTCGCCAACGCCATCATGCACAGCGGCACGACGGTGGACGCGTTCCTGCGGGAGAACCTGGAGTGGCTGAGCCGCGCCACCAACTGGGCCAAGTTCTCCGCCACCGCCGGCCTCGGCGTCATCCACCGCGGCCACCTCGCGCAGGTCAGCTTCTTGATTGATCGATGATCTGCTCTCTGCCTGCAGCGAGTCAGCTCCTTGATTGATCGATGATCTGCTCTCTGCCTGCAGCGAGTCGCACAGCATTGGCATGAGACTGTCGATACCAGCTTGGCTGCCACTCTTGCTCCGTCCAGATTTATGATCAAACCAGATTACTTTGGGCAGTAATCAGGTCGAGATGCACAAAGAGGAGCTGCAGAGCAACCACTGGCTCTGTCGCTGACATGGGCTCATGTTCTGTGTGACAGGGGCGCGCCCTGATGGCGCCGTACCTGCCCCGCAATGGCGTGTCCGGAAGCCCGTATTCGGAGGGCGGCGCGCTGTATGCGCTGGGCCTGATTCACGCCAACCACGGCCAGGCCATCAGGTGACTTTGGCGGGCCATGAGGCTGGCCAAGTAGACTCTCCGCCCCGCAATACATAAACTGGCGTCATACGTTCACAGGCTGTTGTAAACTGGTGGTTTGTTCCTGTCCTTCGGCCAGGTTGATGCCCTGGTTACCGCTGATGCTGGCAGTGATCCGTCCATCGTCCAGCGCCATGTCAAGGGTCAGGTCACACAGCGGCTGTGGCTGGCATCCTACATCAGAAGAACACTTCCAGGATGATAGTTGTCGTATAGCTTTGTTGATACGCTGTTTTTCGCTCAACCACAGTCGAGCCTGCATGTGTAAAGAGCCGACTATGCGCCTGTCGCAGGTCGTTCCTGCTGGAGTCGCTGCGGGCGACGAGCAACGAGACGATCCAGCACGGCGCGTGCCTGGGGCTGGGCCTGGCGGGGCTGGGCACCTGCGACGAGGAGCTGTTCGAGGACCTCAAAGGCGTCCTGTACACCGACTCGGCGGTGCGCCGGCGATCACCGCCCAGCTGCACGCTGCAAACGCTGAGCTTCAGTTCAGCGCACTTGCCACAGTGGCACCAAGGGTGCAACATATGGCACCGGCACAGATTGCCGGACGAGGTCGCCTGTTGTGGCGTCTGACGACATGACATCCGGGCTCTGAACTGTGTTGCTGATATTCTGGGCTGATCGGCTGACAGCTAACCTGCTACGGTGTGCCAATGGGCAGGTGGCTGGCGAGGCGGCGGGGTATGGCCTGGGCCTGCTGTTCGTGGGCACCGCGTCCGAGAAGACATTCGAGATGCTGGCCTACGCGCATGACACGCAGCACGAGAAGATCATCCGCGGCGTCGCCATGGGCCTCGCCCTCATCATGTATGGCAGGTGTGCGCGCCGCCCTGAACAGCGGCACGGCTCGCCAACACAGGCAAACTCTGTGCAGCTTCTTATTTGCCAGGTCCACACAATCGAAGGCTGCTCATGTCCAGGCGCAGCTGGATCTGGCTCATATTACAGGACAGTTTTCGCACAACTCCAAATGTGCGCCCTAAGGTTGGAGTGATGATGGCACAGGGAGGAAGGCGCGGAGACGCTGATCGAGCAGATGTCGCGAGACCAGGATCCCATCATCCGCTACGGCGCCATGTTCGTGGTCGGCCTCGCGTACCGCGGCACCGCCAACAATGGTATGCCAGGCCTTGCTAATACACACTTTACAGCATGGAATGTTGATGAAGCGAGCAATTCCCGCATTATCTTCAGGCAAACGTGCTTGCTGTGCCGTGGCTGCAGCAGCAGACACGGGCGATGCCTGGTGGAAGTTCCTCGATGTGTTTTCCGCAACTCGCATCTCCCTGCACGCAGGCGCCATCCAGAAGCTGCTGCACTTTGCGGTCAGCGACGTGTCGGATGACGTGCGCCGCGCGGCGGTCATCAACCTCGGCTTCGTGCTGCTCAACGTGCCGGAGCAGACGCCGCGCATCGTGTCCCTGCTGGTATGCAGTTTGACTTCGCTCCAAATGTGTGCTGCCCTCCATTCACCGCCCCAGCCTCTTCCCGTCGTGCTTGCAAATCATGCCTGCTGACATCCAGCTCCTGCACCATCATGCAAGCAGGCATCTGTAGATTATATGCCGACTGCTCTACACTCGCAGGCGGAAT
>JAABUX010006273.1_pt1 | contig 14236 bp, 9 predicted proteins | sample 5561851 | NCBI WGS metagenome assembly JAABUX01 (sample SAMN10711883, study PRJNA513361) | rock metagenome | isolation source: Antarctica rocks | place: Antarctica: Victoria Land, Richard Nunatak red sandstone | collected 2016-01-03 | reverse complement strand
GGCTTCGGCCCGGTGGCTGCCACGGTGGTCGGGTGGCGGAGGTCCAAGGCCCAGAAGGGCAGGTCCATATAGTGGCAAGCCATGTCCCCCAGGGTCCCGTTGCCGAAGTCCCACCACCGCCGCCAGTTGGCGGGCAAGTACGTCGGGTGGTACGGCCGAGCCGGCGCCGGGCCAAGCCAGAGGTTCCAGTGGAGCGCCCCAGGGACGGGCGGGGTGTCGGTGGGGCGCTCGCCGCCGCTCCACTTGGCCGAGCCGAGCCAGACGTGGACGTCGCGAATCGGTCCGACGGCGTTGGCCCGGACGAGTTCGACCACCCGGCGGTAGTTCTTCGTCGCGTGGATCTGCGTTCCCATCTGGGTGGCGACCTTGGCTTCCTTGGCGAGCTGCGCCAGAGTTCGGGCCTCGAACACCGTGTGGGTGAGCGGCTTTTCGCAGTAGACGTGCTTCCCCAGCCGAAGCGCCATCGCCACGGCGGGGGCATGAGTGTGGTCGGCGGTGCTGATCACCACGGCGTCGAGGCCCGGCAATTCGATCAGCTCACGGAAGTCGACGCAAGTCTTCGCTTTGGGGAACCTGATCGCCGCCGCGTCGAGCAAGCGGTCGTCGATGTCGCACACGGCGACGATGTTCTCGCCGACGACCCCCTCGATATTGCCCAACGCTCGCCCCGCCGTCCCGATCACGCCGATATTGAGCTTCTCGTTCGGCCCGGTCCGTGCCGCCCCGCTGGCCCGCGGGCCAACCAATGCCAGGGCACCCATGGCCGCGGTCCCACCGAGCCACTGCCGCCGATTGATCCGGTGCTGCATGATCCAGAAGTCCTCTCCAGAAGGGGATCGCGGTGCCTACCTCCCTCGGAACGGACTCAAAAGTAGCGGAACCGGCGCGGCAAACCTAGACGCTACCACGATTGGTCGTCTCAAGAATACTTCTCCTCCAACCGGATCAGCCGAATCCCGAGCGTTTCGAGGTCCGAGTCGAAGAAGAGGTCCACGCAGTCAGCCACATCCTCGGGGTCGGTCACGCCGCCGGCGAGGCCGAAGATGGCGGGAACCCAAATCAAAAACTCGCCGGGGTCGGCCGACCAGATCGTCAGGCTGGAGCCGTCGGCCTCGGCGGTGAAGGTCAAGGTCGGCACGGTCAGGTCGGCGTTCCCCTCGCGCTTGGTCAGTTCCTCCTCGAAGGGGAAAGACCGGAACAACTCGATCGCTTCCTCTCGGCTGATCGGGCCGCGCTCTTCGAGGTCGTCGGGCGATAAGGTGGCGAACAGGACGGTATGGGTGAACATCAGTGAGATTCAGAAAGATGACGGTGGAAATTGCAGTTACGGATGAACACAGATTGGACACGGATCAGACAAATCCGCATTTCCTTCTCATCAGTGTCCGATCCGTGTTTATCCGTGGCCCAAGTTGGGACGGCTCAAGGGACGCGCTGGTAGGTCACGAAGGCGATTTTCTTGCCGTCGGGGGACCAGGACGGGACGTTGATCGTCCCTTGGCCGCCGTAGAGCTTGGCGAGGGTCTCCACCTGGCCGGTGGCGAGCGTCAGCAGGCGGATCTCGACGTCTTTATCCTCGGGGTGGCCCTGAACCGACTTGTCGAAGGAGACGTAAACGAGCTTGGTCCCGTCGGGGGACGGGTGGGCGAACCAGTTGTTCCGGTCGTCGGTGAAGACGGGCCGCTCGTTCGACCCGTCGGGGTCCATCCGCCAGATCTGCATCAGGCCGGAGCGGTCGGAGTTGAAATAGATCGTCTTGCCGTCGGGGCTATATTCGGGGCCGTCGTCGAGGCCGGGGGTGGTGCTCAGGCGGGTCTCCGCACCGCCCGACGCGGGGATGGTGTAGATGTCGAACACCCCATCGCGCTGGGCGCAGTAGGCGAGGGTCCGGCCATCGGGCGACCAACCGTGCCAGTACGACGGGCCGATTGGCGTCACGGGAGTAGGCGAGCCGCCGGCGATCGGCACGGTGTAGATCCGCGACTTCCGGTCCCCTTGCGACCCGTCGCTGATCGCCAAGGTCGTCCCGTCGGGGCTGATCCCGTGGTCGTTGTTGCAGCGGTTGGCGAAGCCGGTGTCGATCACCCGCGGCTCGCCGCCGGTCGCCCCGATCCGGTGGAGCTTGCCGCCGCCGTTGTAGATCAGGGACGAGCCGTCTTTGGTCCAATTCGGCGCCTCGATCCGCCCCGGGAAGACGCGGACGACCCGGCGGTCGGTCGACGCGATCGCCTGGGTTTCCAAGGTGCTGTAGAGCGCCGGGGGCTTGGCTGACGTGGTTGGGCTGGCGGGCGACGGCCCCGCGGTCAACTCGACGTTGCGGAACATGGCCCGCTCGGTGGTGTCGTCGTCGTGCGCGCAGACGCCGATCCCGACGTAGAACGGTCCTTGGAGCTTGATCCGGGTCGCCGCCCCCGAGAACTGAGTCACCCGGCCCGGACCCGGGTTGAACGCCGTGTCGTCCGGGTCGCCGCTCGGTTTGGGGCTGATTGGGGCGTCGGCGATCGCCATTGTCGCGTAGCCGTCGCGGTAGTCGAGCCGGACCCGGCCGGGCTTGGAGGTGTTGGCCTGGACCTCGTGGGTGTTCGTCCCCTTCTCGTCGCGGAACTGGAGCGAGGTCAGGCTGTCGCCGTGAACCGCGACGTCGACGTAGGCCGAGTCGAAGTCGAGGCTCTGGCGGATCATGAGGCACCCCTTGCGGTGCGCGTCCTTGCCCTGGCCGAGGAAGGCGATGTCGGCCGCGAACGAGACGTCACCGCCGGCCACCCGCTTCCAGGTGAACTGGAAGGCATCCACCCCCTGCCACATATTTTTGCCGCTTCCGGCTAGCGTGTACGTCTTCGAGGCCGGGTCGAACTCCGCCGAGCCGGGTTGGCGAACCGTGCCGATGTCCCCGTGCCCTTCGAAGATCCCGACCGCTGCCGAGGGCGGGGCAGGAGCGGGGGAGGCTGCTTGGGGCCGGGCGGGGTTGGCGAGGAACTCCTTGACCGGGACGCCGAAGTGCTCGGTGGGGGCGTAATCCCACCCCTTCACCAACTTGGGGCCGGCGGCGGGGTGGAGGTCCCACGCGGTATAGTTCCAGTCATGGACCTTCAGCGCGTCGATCACTTGGCGGACCCACGCTTCGCCCGACAACCCAGCGCCGCCGTCGGGGTCGCTGCCGAACTCGCTGACGATGATCGGCAAGACCTGGGAGGCGGTCTCCATCTTGCCGACCCACTTCTCGACCGTGTCCCCCTTGAACGGGTAGGCGTGGTTGGCGTAGATCACCCCCTGGCCGTCGGGGTCGGCGATCTGCCGGCCTTGCCAGATCCCCGACAGGTCGTACGACCAGTCAAGCCCGCCGATGACCACCAGGTTCTTCGCCCCGGTGGCTCGGACGACGCGGCAAAGCTCCCGCATCCCGACGGCGACGAAGGTCGTCGTTTTCCCGGTCTTGGGGTCCGTCTCGGAGACCAAGCCCCCGTCGAGCCACTGGTCCCAGCTCACGTCGTGCGGCTCGTTGTACAGGTCGAAGATCACGCCGGCTTGATTTTGGTAAGCCGCGGCGCAGTCCTTCCAGAAGGTCGCGCTGTTCCGGTCGGGCATGACGTGTTGGCCGATCGCCTGGCCCCACTCACCGGCGTCGGACCAGTGGAGGTCGATCATCGCGTACGCGCCCAGTTCGACGCAGAGGCCCACGGCCTGCTTGACCAGCGCGCGGTAGGCGGCCCCATCGTCCTTCTGCTCCGGGCCTTTGCCGTACCAGCGGTCCTGGGCCACCGGAATCCGGACGACATTCGAGTGCCAGTCCCGAATCGCCACCCGGATGGTGTCGAGGATGTGCCCCTCGCCGTCACTCGTCCATTCGAGGCAGGCCGCGTTGACCCCGTGGAGCCGGACCCGCTCCCCTTTGGCGTTGTAGACCTGGTTCCCGACCACTTTGAGTGGCGACAACTCCGCCGCTGGGACCATCCCAGCGCCGATCGCAACCAGGAGGGTCGCCGCCAGAATGATCTTGAGCCGATGATGTGTCATGAAGAGTCTCCCCGCACGGATGACGCCCGCGCCGCGCCTCGGGGCGACGGCGAGGGGATTGATCGTCGTCCCAGAGGGCAACCGCTTCCCAGGGGGGACGCACGACCCCGCCCTTTGCGTCCGATTGTGCGGGGACGGCCCCCCCGAGGCAAGGGCCTCGGGGGCGACCCGGGTCAAGCGGACGTCGCTTTCGAATCCGGAGATTGGGATTGCAAATCGCAAGATCGCAAGTCGCAAAAAATCAAACACCAAGACTTTTTGATCGGTTGCGGTTTGCGATCCCGCGATTTGCAATTCTTGGTGTTGGCGCATCTTCTAGATTCGAAAAGCGATACCCGGGCCAAGCCACGCCGAGAGCAGCGGACCCGTTGGTCCATTCCTTTACCCGAGACGGTCCGTCAGCGATGGCGCGGGACGATTCGACACCACCTCGAAACCAGCACTTCGCGGCTGACGAGGCGGTCGTCGAGGGCGAAGGCGTCGGCCGTGGCGATCGGCACGATCATCAGGTCGGGGTAGGGGGGAGGGAGTGGCCGCGGGTCCGCCAACCAACTTTGCCAATCCAGGTCTTGAGCTTGGCCCGTCGCGTCGCGCAGGAGCGCGAGCGCTGTCCCTTCGAGCCGGAAGCGGTGAAAGCAGCGCTCCCAGGCGGCGGGAAGCGGGCCGTCGGCATCGGCCACCGGCGCGAAGTAAGCGTAGGAGATCGAGTACCGTTGCTCGTCGCGCTCCAACACGACCACGAGGTCGTCCGGGTACGTCGCTCGGTCCCAGTGGCCCCACCACAGTTGCAGGCATAAGCCTTGAGGATCGGCCAGCCGCGCGTCAAGTTCCCTCTCGGTTTCGAGTCTCAAGAGGTCGCCCTGAGTGATGTGGATCATCCCGGTCATGGGGTTCCGCAACGTCAACTCGCACGGCTCGAAAAGCCCCACGACCTCGCCGTGCGTGAGCGGCGGTCGCTCCGGGGTCAAATGGAGGAGTCCGAATCGATTGCCCGACGACATGAGAAATCCTCCATCGGGTGAACATGATCCCTTTGTCGTCGCCACCCTTGATCTTGGCCGCACCGATCGCGTCTCGCGGTGTGCCTGCTTCGAGGTGGGCCGCGCAGTCTGGTCCCCAAGACCGATCACTCGACCGGCGGCTTCTCGGCGTCGAGGAGGATCTTGGCCATCTCGGTGTTCCCCTGCGACTGGGCGAGGTCGCGGGCGGTCTTGCCAGCGTCATCCTTGGCCTGGAGGTTGACCTTCTGATCGATCAGGTAGCGGACCACCTCGGTCCGACCGAACATGGCGGCGAACATGAGGGGGGTTTGCCCTCGTTCGTTGGCGACGTCGAGGTCGGCCTTCTTGGCGGCCAGTTGTTTGACGATCCCGATGTAACCTTTGTAAGCGGCCCCGGTCAAGGCGGTGAAGCCCATCTTGTTGCGGGTATTGATCAAAGTCTTGTGCTGGGCCAGCAAGGTCTTCACGGCGTCGTCGTGACCGTAATAGCAGGCGAGGATGAGCAAGCTATCGCCCCGGGTGTTCCTGATGTCGGCGGGCTGGCCGGCCTGGAAATACTCGTCGAGGGTCTTGGTGTCCCCCTCCCGAGCCGCCTCGAAGGCGACCTTGCGGAGTTTAGCCAGGGTGGCGGGGTCGAGGACCACCGGCTTGGGCTTGGATTGATCTTGGGGGGCGGGAGCCGGGGCGGGATTGGCTGGGTCTTGAGCCAAGGCCGTCCCGGCATGGATAGCGAGGACGTAGGCGAGAGTTTGAATGACAAATCGCAGATTGCAAATTGCAAAGGGGAGCCTCAATCCCCTTTGCAATCTGCAATCTGCGATTTGTGATCTTGAGGAGGCAAGCGAGCGATTCATGTGGGTCGAGCCTGGAGGAAACCGACGTGGGATGAGAAAGCCCCGCGTCGAGCGGATCGGCGTGGGGCTTTGATGAGTAGCAAGCAGCGGACCGAGCTCAAGGGCGGATCAGCGGGCGGTCGTTTTGATGGTGCTGGGCTTGGCGTTGCTGGCTTGAATCCGGGCACGGACGGCGGCGGGGTCAACCTGGACCCCCTTGGCGAGGCGGGTGCCGTAGTCGGCGTCGGCCTGGTAGAAATACGACAGCATCGTCATCAAGACTTCTTTGGTCTTGATGTCGGTCAGGGCGCCGGTCAGGTTGGTGATCAGGGCGTCCTTTTCCTTGGCGGTGAACGAGCGGTAGAGTTCACCGGCCTGCTGGAAGTTCAAGGTCTTGGTGATCGGCTGCTGGACGACCGGGCCAACCAGTGGAGCCTTGCTGGATTCGGCCTCGGGGGTGTCGCGGCGGTCGCCGGGGCCGGTCCCGGTGGTGACGCTCGGCTCGTAGTTGGTGTCGGAGTGGGTCAGGGCGACATCACCCGAGCCGGCCTGGTTGTTGTTCGAGACCACGGCGACCGGGCGGTTGACCGGGAGCATCAGGTAGTTGGTCCCGAGCCGATACCGCTGGGTGTCGGCGTAGGAGAACAAGCGGCCCTGGAGCAAGCGGTCTTCCGACGCCTCGACGCCCGGGATGACCATCGCCGGCGAGTAGGCGACCGACTCGGTGAACTCGAAGAAGTTGTCGGGGACCTTGTTCAAGGTCATCTTGCCGACCTTGATCGCGGGGACGCCGGTCCAGACCTTGGTGGCGTCGAGCGGGTTGAAGGCGAACTTGTCAAGGTCGCTCGGCTTGATCGTCTGGACGCCCAGTTCCCAGCTCGGGAATTCCCCCTTCTTGATGTGCTCGTACAGGTCCCGCGTGTGGCCGCTGAAGTTCTTGCCCATCGCGATCCCCGCCTCGTCGCCGGTGAAGTTGGCGAGCCCTTGCATGCTGTGCCAGTTGAACTTGACGTAGGTCACTTCGCCGGCCGAGTTAACGAACTTGAAGGCGTGGACGCCGAAGCCGTCCATCTGCCGCAAGTTGGCTGGCGTCCCCTGGTCGGAGAACAGGAACGTCAGCATGTGCGTCGCTTCGGGGATATGCGAGAAGAAGTCGAAGAACCGGTTCGGGTCCTGCTGGTTCGTGATCGGCGAGGGCTTGAGCGAGTGGACCATGTCCGGAAACTTCATCGCGTCGCGGATGAAGAAGACGGGCAGGTTGTTGCCGACGATGTCCCAGTTCCCGTCCTCGGCATAGAACTTGACCGCGAACCCGCGCGGGTCGCGGAGTTGCTCGGGCGAGCCGTTGGGGTGGATGACCGTCGAGAACCGGGTGAAGACCGGGGTGACCTTCCCCTTGGCGTTCAGGACGGTAGCCTTGGTCAAGTTCGAGAAGTCGCCGTAGGAGACGAATTCGCCGTAAGCGCCGACGCCTCGGGCATGGACGACCCGCTCGGGGGTCCGCTCGCGGTCAAATCGGGCGAGCTTCTGGATCAGGTGGAAGTTATCCAGGAGGACCGGGCCGTCGATCCCCGCCGTCCGCGAGTTCTGGTTGTTGCCGACCGGCTGGCCGCCATCCCCGGTTAGAGGCTTCCGGGCGGCGTCGTCCGCCCCATGAGCCATCCCCACCCCTACCGCCGCCACCAACCCGAGCATCACTGCTTTGCGAATCATCGAAGCCCTTTCCGTCAGGGTTCCCGCCCATCCGCCGCGCCTCATCACGCGATCGACAGGACGGATTATGCCGACTCTAGTATGATAGGTCCAAGACCATTTTCCTATTCGGCTGATAGGCGACGACGATGGAAATCCACCAACTTCGCTACTTCGCCAAGGTCGCCGACCTCGGCGGCTTCACCCGCGCGGCGGAGGCTTGTTTCGTCGCGCAACCCTCGCTCTCGCAGCAGATCATCAAGCTTGAAACCGAGTTGGGCGTCCCGCTCTTCGAGCGACTGGCCCGCCGGGTGATCCTGACCGAAGCGGGGATGCGCCTCCGGCCGATCGCCGAGCAGATCCTTCGCCTGGTCGATGAGGTCAAGGGGTGCGTCGGCGGCGACGCCGAGGCGGGCCGGATCGCCGTGGGGAGTCCGCCGACGGTCGTCCCGTACTTCCTCACCAGAGTCCTCGGGGCGTTCGCCCAAGCCTACCCGCGTGCCCAGGTGGAGCTGGTCGAGGACGTGACGTCGGCGATCGTCCGGAAGCTCCACGACTGCGAGGTCGACCTGGCCGTCCTGCCGCTGCCGATCGAAGGGGCCGACTTCGAAATCCAGCCCCTGTTCGAGGAGGAGTTGTTCCTTCTCCTCCCCACCGGCCACCGCCTCGCCCATCGCCCTCGGATCACGATCGACGACATCCAGGAGGAGCCTTTCATCCTCTTGAACGACGCTCACTGCTTGACCGGCAACGCCCTGGGGTTTTGTCGGCAGAAACACTTCAAGCCGATCATCACCAGCCGGGTCAATCAGCTCGCCACGATCCAGGAACTCGTCAGCATCGGCCAGGGCGTCTCCCTGATCCCCGCGATGGCCCGCCAGGCCGACACCGACCCCCGCCGCGTCTACCGCTCGCTGGCGGGCGAAACCCCCAAGCGCAGGATCGGCTTGGTCCGCCTCGCCGGCCGCAAGCCCACCCCGCTCGCCGAGCGCTTCGCCGCGACCCTCCGCCTGGCCCCTCGGGAAAAGAGCGTTGAGAAGCATTGTCAAGTCGTGTAATCCGCGTTCAGGCGGACGTAGTCGGCGGTGAGGTCGCAGGTCCAGAACCGGATCGTCCCCTCACCGCGCTGGAGGACCAGGCGGATGTGGGTGTCGCGGTTGGCCCGGAGGGTGCTCGACACCTCGGCCGCATCGAACCCGAGGGGGACGCCGTCGCGGTAGAGCGGGGTCCCGTTGAGGATGAGGGACAACTCGTTCTCCTCGAACGGGACGCCCGAGTAGCCGGCGGCGGAGACGATCCGCCCCCAGTTCGGGTCGGCGCCGTGGATGGCGGTCTTGACCAGCGGGCTGTCGGCCACGGCGCGGGCGATCGTCCGGGCTTCCTCGCGGCTGGACGCCCCTTCGACGTCGATCGTGATCAGGTGGGTGGCCCCTTCGCCATCCTCGGGGATCATCCGGGCGAGTTCAACGCACGTTTCCCGGACCATGACGGCGAACTCGACCAGGTCGGGACCGGCGAGGGGAGGTTGCGTCGGATCGCCCCCCGCGAGGAGCAAGACGGTGTCGTTGGTGCTCATATGCCCTTCGACCGACACGCAGTTGAACGAGTCTTCCACCGCCCCGGCCAAGATCCGCTGCAAGTCCGCCGGCTCGACCCGGGCATCGGTGAGCAAGAAGCCGAGCATGGTGGCCATCTTTGGGCCGATCATCGCCGCCCCCTTGGTCATCCCGAGGAGGGTGGCGACCCGCCCATCATCGCCGATCGTCCACCGCTTCGAGACCACCTTGGGGCGGGTATCCGTCGTCAAGATCGCCAGCGAAGCGTCGCGAAAGCCGATCGAGTTGTCCGAAGCGGCGGCGATGGCGGCTTCCAACCCCGCCTCGACCTTGTCCATCGGCAACGGGTGGCCGATCACCCCCGTCGAGGCGACCAAGACCTGTTCCGCCAGACACCCGAGCCGCGCCGCGGCAATCTCCGCCGTCCGCCGGGCGTTGTCCAACCCCCGCCGCCCCGTCGCCGCGTTGGCGTTCCCCGCGTTGATGACCACGGCCCGGATCGACCCCGAGGGGACCAGCGCTTTATCCCAATGCACCGGCGCCGCGGCGATCCGGTTGGTGGTGAACGTCCCGGCGGCCGAGCAATCCCGGTCCGCGATCAAGACCGCCAGATCCAGCCCCCCCGAAGGCTTGATCCCCGCCCGGACCCCACCGGCCCGGAAGCCCGCCGGGAGAATCCACTCGCTCGCGTGCGCGTCGCTGGTCATCAAACACCCCAAAGCATCATTGACGAATCGGTTGAGGGGCGACTTTATCCAACCTCAAGCCGCCCCGAATGTTGTCCAAACTTTGCAGCACCCGGTCAAGCTTCCGCTCCAGGTCGTTCAGCCGCTGCTCCTGCGACGACACCGAAGGGTCGATTGCTGGTTCGCCCGAGGCCATCGGCTCGGGTTGGCCCCGGCGGATGGCAGTTTTTGGTATCAGCATGAGTCCCGGTACGGCCCGGGACGCGGCGATGAGGTCGAGTCCAACTTCGTCGCCAATTCGTTCCAAGCCGTTGGTCAAACCCTGAAAGGCCTGGGATTCGAGGTAAAGGCCGGTCTTCTCGTTGAGGTCGGCGTGGCTGCACATCCCGACGAGGTAGCCATCCTTGGTGAACAGGCCGCCGCCCGACCGCCCGTCCGCAGGCTGGTTGGTGCATTTTATTGTGAAAAACGGCCCGAAGCGCGAGTTCATCTTGACCTTAGGTTCGATAATCCGGGTGTCCCAGGCGGTGGCGTCATTTCCATTCGAGCAGCCGACCGAGATCAGACCAATCCCCTTGACCGGCGTCCACGACGCCGGAGCGATAGGCGCCACCGGCAGGACCCGCCCCGGGTGAATACGGACGAGGGCCAAGTCCTGGCCTTCGTGGAGCGCCACGACCTCGGCCCGGAGGTCGCGCTCCACGCAGTTGAGCTGCGGCTTCTTGAAGTCGGTGATCTTGCTGTCGAACAGGTCGATCGAGACTGGGGCGATCGATCGACCCAAGGATGAGATTTTGCCGTCTTGGTCGCGGAAGATGTGGGCGCAGCAGAGGACGAAACTCTCGGCTTTTGTGCTGGCGATGACGGTGCCCGAGCCAAAGCCCCATTCTTTGTTGGTAATATGAACTTTGATCCGCGCGACGGTCTCCCACGGACGCGGCGGCTGGATTGGCACGGTTAGCGACGGTTCGTCGGAATCGTGCGACGCCTGGGCGACATCCTTGGGCCGGTGCTCGTTGTAGAAGTCGGCGAGTTGCCGGGCCGAACGCGGTTCCGAGGTCCGGGCGACTTCTTTGCCAGTTAAGTCGATCAAGAGAAAAGTCGGGCTTTGTTTGACGTCGAATCGCTCGACGAGGTCGCGGAAGCGCTCGATCCTGGTATTGCGGACAGGGTATCCTTTGTTGATGAGTTCGATCACCATCGGCGCGATCGAGTGAGATTGTTCCGACGCGAAATCAGCGAAGCAAAGCAGTGTCGCCAGGCCAGGACCATCGACTGAGATTGGGATATCATCTCGCTTCTCGGGTGTCGGCACGGGTGAGACTGGGGCGGGCGGTTCACCAGTTGTTGTCGTTGGTGGACGGAGCTGCGTTTGGCGCCGCGAACCGGGGGCGCCCAGATCATCATCCGTTGCCGCGGACGGAGCCTGGTTGGAGGGAGGGGCCTGGTTCGCTCCGGCCCCTTCGATGAGGGCGGATGGTGCGGAATATTGGTTGCCGAGGCGCTCGAGATCCTCGGCCTGGATGGCCACGTCCGCGGGACTTGCGGCACTTGCAGCCCTCGGGGGTTGCGGCGTCGGGGACGAGGCTGGGCTGGATTTGCCATCGGGCCGGGGCGACGAGCCGAGACCCAGGGACCAGCCCGAACCGGCGGCGACGATGGTCGCGCCGAGGACAAGAGCGCCGACTTTCAGATTAGCCATCAGGAATCCTTTCGAGTGCGGATGCAAGATCGCCAGGACGCCCAGGGCGATCATTGGGGGGGCGTTGGATCGGATCGTCCAGCAGGCGGCGGCTTGGGACAGGGTGGTGGCGAGGCCCGGGGGGAGCGACACGCTCAGGCCTGTTGGGGGGAGGAGGCCAAGCGCCGAGGGGGCGAGCCCTTGGCGGGTGAGGCGGTCGCGGAGTTGGCGTCGACCGCGGTCGAGGCGACTTTGGAGGGTGCCAACGGGCCAGTTGAGGCGGTCGGCGGCCTCGCGCTGGGTGAGGCCGTCGAGGTGGCAGGCGACCACCGCCGCGCGGTAAGGTTCGGGGAGGCGGTCGACCTCGTTGAGGACGGCGCGGAGGGTTTCGCCCCAAACATCATGGCTAAAAGCCGACGCGGCGACCGCTTCGGGGCGGGCGGCGGCTTGTTCGAGGCGAGAGCGCCGCGCCCGAGCACGCCGGGCACCCAGCGCGACCCGGCGGGCGACCGCCGCGAGCCAGGGAGTGAGCGAGCGGTCGACCCGCAAGTTCCGGGCTTTCTGCGCCAAGATCAGGAAGGTGGCCTGGAAGGCGTCGAGCGCGGTGGCCTCGTCGCCGAGGACGGTCCGGGCCACCCGGAGGACGGTCGGGCCGTGGCGGTCGACAAGCGCCGCGAAGGCGAACTCCGCCGCGTCGTCCCCGCCGCCCGACCCGGCGACGAACCGGGCGAGCAACTCGGCGTCGTCCCCCTGGCCGACCGCTCCCAGGGTCAACAAAGTCCGGAACTGCCGGTCGCCGTTTCCATTCGCTTCGATCCGGTGCAAGGTCGCCGGCCTCCCGGTAGATCGCGGATCACTCAAAATCCCACTTTGAGCCACGGAGGATCACGGACGGAACACGGATGAAGAACGGCTCCTGTCCTGATTCGTGATCCTCCGTGGCTCGCTTTCTTCTGATTGATGGCGCGAGCGGGGCGGGTTATTCCCGCTTTTTGGGAGAATCCGGGTCCACCTTGGGACGAGGCTTGAGGACCACCGGCTCGGTGAACTCGACCCCGGTGATTAGGTTGGCGGTCAGCGGGGGGCAATTGTGGTTCTGGTCGGAGTTGACCCACGACTCGCGAGTGATGACGTCGTGAAGTAAGTAAACCTGATCGCCGGTGGCGAGCGTCAGGTCGTCCTCGACAAAAAAGTGGCGGCCCACCAGGAGGAACTTCGTCCCGTCTTTCGACCAGACGAAGCGCTCGGTCCCCGGCGGCTGCCCCATCGCATCGAAGCCGGCCGACAGTACCAGTTCGATCTTGTGAGTGACCAAATTCTCAGCCTGGACCGCGGCCTTCCGATCACCGCCCGACCAGAACCCCGTCACTTCGGTCAATCGGGCGCGCCTCGTCTCGTCGGGCGACAGGCGGGTGGTGGTGACCTCGATCCGGGACGATGGGTCAAGCCATCTCGCGGCATAAAATACGAGCAGGAACGCCGCGAAGGCGATGGAAAATTTGCTCAGATTAAACGGGCGTTTCACGGACCCACCTCGCCAGTATCCACCCAGCGAGCGATCCGCTCGGGCGTGCTATTCCGGTCGAGGCGGAGCTGGCTCGAAGCACCAGCGAGGGCGTAGGCTCGGGTCGGCCAGGCGCGGTCGAACTCGGCGCCGGCGCCGGTGATCCAGAGGGGGGCGGGGGCGGCCAGCGCGGCGGCGCCTCGGAGGGCGCCGAATTGGAAGAGGCCGGGTACGTCGAGGTCGGGCGGGACGGGCGTTGAGCCGTCGCCGTAGGTGAAGCGGTCGAGGTCGAGGACCGTCCGGCCCAAGCCTTCGAGGGCGGGGCGAGCGAGCAGGGCCAGAACCCCCGCGTGCCCCCGGGCGACGAGGTTGACTTCGACCACGCCGGCCAGGGCCTTCGACCACGAGACGACCGTCGCCAGGTCGCGCATCCGATCCAGGGCGAGCGATGGGTTGTAGGTGTCGAAATGAGTGGCCCCGGGGCGGGCGGCGGTCGGGTTGTCGGGGTCGACGGCCTCGCCGATCAGGAAGGGGTCGAAGCCGACGACGCTCTGCCCCCGGTCGAGCAGGGCTTGCACCAGCGGGCTGGGCTCGCCTTCGGGGGTGGCCAGCTCGACCTTGCCGCGCTCCAAGGACAGGACGGTCAAGGCCCCTCGGCCGGGGTTGGCTGATTTCGGCTCGAAGAGGACGACGGGGATCAAGCCGCCGTCGCGGACCCGCCCGACCGTGAAGTGCCGGACGGTGAACCGGGGCCGCTCGACCACGCGGACGAGCTTGGCGGCGGTCTCGCGGGGGGAAGGCGGGTCGACCGGGACGCGGACCCGGTGGGCGACGGCCAGCGCGGCGCGGGTGGCGGCCCAGATGGTCGGGTCGTCGCCGGGGCCGAGGCGGTCGATTTGGCCGCTCAGACGCTCGATCGCGGCGTCTTCGAGGGCGGCGGGGGTCAAGGCGGTGGACGGGTACGGGTGGCCGGAGTCGAAGGCGAGGAGGTCGGCCGGGGCCTCGATCTTCAGGTCGGCGGGTTCGCGGATCGGCTCCCCCGCGGGCAAGCCCAGGAACCAGCGGCCGAAGAAGGCGTAGACGGCTTCGCGGCTGGTCCGGTTGTAGTTGTGCGGGAAGTCGAAGACGTCGGCCGAGACGCGGTCGGAGGCGCCGAACCGGCCGTAGACGAGTTGCAAGGTCGGGTAAGCGTTGGTCATCGTCCGGGCGGTCCAGTCGCCGGTCGCCCCCACGAGCTTGAGCGGGCGCGGGGCGGCCAGCGCGGCGATC
>JAABUX010006271.1_pt1 | contig 14238 bp, 9 predicted proteins | sample 5561851 | NCBI WGS metagenome assembly JAABUX01 (sample SAMN10711883, study PRJNA513361) | rock metagenome | isolation source: Antarctica rocks | place: Antarctica: Victoria Land, Richard Nunatak red sandstone | collected 2016-01-03 | reverse complement strand
ACACTTCGAACCCCGTTGGCGCCAACTCTGCGTTTGCCTTGCAGAGGGGCTGCCAAGCGAGATGGAACTCGCCTCGGTCCAAGGCTTGCCGCAGGTCATATTCGAGGGCACGGCGCTCGCGCAGCTCAACATCCATGTCGGGCTGGAAGAAGGCGGTGCCGTTCTTGCCGGCGGCTTTGGCGCGGTAGAGCGCGGTGTCCGCGTTGCGGAGCAGCGTTTCGGCGCTGAGACCGTCGCTCGGGAACATGGCCACGCCGATCGAAACCGTCACGTGGCCGATCTGGCCGTCGTCGAGGTCATAAGGTTCTGCAAGGATCTCGACGAGCCGCCCTGCCAGTGCCGTGAACGCGTCGGGCTCGGCCGATACGTCATGCACGACGACAAATTCGTCGCCACCGAGGCGGGCGACGGTGTCGCTCTCGCGGACATTGCACTGCAGCCGTGCTGCGACTTCGCGCAACACCGCGTCGCCGCCGGCATGACCATTCAAGTCGTTAATCGATTTGAACCCGTCGAGATCCAGACAGAGTACGGCGACCGTCGTTTCCGCCCGGCGGGCGCGGGCCAATGTATGGCTGATGCGCTCGTGCAACAGGGTACGGTTGGCTAAGCCCGTCAGCGGATCATGATGGGCCAGCCAATGGATACGATCGGCTGCGGCATGCTGGCCGGTCACGTCCTGACAGATGCCGCGCACCGCGATCGGACGGCCTGTGTCGTCCAGCTCGGGATGCGCCTCGAAGCGGATCCAGGCGAACCCGCCGTTCCGACGCAGAATGCGCGTCTCGTGCGTGATGGCGCCCGATGCCGTGCGGGCCACATCGAGCGCCATCGCGGTGCCGCAGCGGTCGTCCGGATGCACCATCCCGAGCAAATTTTCTATCGTGGGATCGAAGCTGTGGGGGTCGGTGCCGATCAGAGCATGCGCTTCGTTGGAGATGGACAGCGTGCCCAGGATCAGGTCACGGCGCCATGTGCCGATCTGCGCCAGCCGGTGGGCGTCGCTGAGTTGGGCCGCCTTGGCTTTGGCGAACTCGACGGCGGTTTGCTTGAAGACCTGCACCGCCTGGGCCATGCGGCCGATCTCGTCGCCGCGTTCCAACGCCGGCACGACCGCGTCGAGTTGGCCGGCCGCGAGCGCGCCCATGGTATCGCGCAACGTGTCTAATGGCTGGAACGCGCGCCGTACGACCAGGAAGATCGCTCCCGCGCCGAACAGGATCATCATCAGGCCACAGAGCAGGGCTGCGACCCTGATGTCGGTGATGATCGCGAAGTAGGAGGCTTTCTGGACCCCGACGTACAAAATTCCGACGACGTTGCCGGCGGCATCCTTCAAGGGGTCGTAGGCCGTTAGGTAGGTGGTGCCGAGGATGTCGGCTTCGCCGCGGTAGGTCTGTCCCCGGCCGAGCACCGCGTCGTAGACGAGGCCTGGGGCGAGATGGGTGCCGATCGCACGCCTTCCGTCTGGCAAGAGCACGTTCGTGCTGACGCGCAGATCGCCCTTGAAGACGGTTGCCGTGCCTTCGGCGATGTCGCGGATGCGGTCGACCAGCTCGACGTCGCCGTCCAACACGCGGCCGTTGGGGGCGATGAGCCGATCGTTTTCCACCCGGACCGGGCCCACGCCGCCGTGCCGCCGCATCTGGTCGCGAGCGACCCGCAGGTTGACTTCCAGGCGGCTCTGGATGCGGTCGGTCATCGCGCGCTCGACCTGCCAGACGATCGACCATGCCGTGAGACAGATGGCGACAGCGGCGATGACCCCGCCGACAGCGGCCAAGCGTGCGGCGAGGCTCAACCGGGGCATCGCTCGCCGCCATGCCGCCACGCGCACCGCCGGGCTCATCGGCGGCTTGTGCGATGCTTCCGGGCGCGATCTGGAGTGCGGCTGGCAAGAGGACACGGCGACAACTTTGCAGCGACCATGCCGCTATGTTACCGGGCAAGTGGTTAAAGATGCCTTAAGTGCATTCCGCTGGATCGAGCAGGCGGATGGGCGCGGCCGCGTTCGTCGCGAGCTGCACGCGGCCGATGAGCGCGGCGCGGTCGTATCCGGCCTCGCGCAACGCCTGGAGGCACGAAGCCGCCACCGAATTGTCAAGCCCGGCAAGCAGGCCGCCCGCCGTTTGCGGATCGAACAACAGCGCGGCGGATGGCGGCTGCCGTGCGATGTCGAGATTTCGGATCGCCGTGGCGAAGCGCAGGTTGGCGGGCTGCAGGGACGAGACGAAGCCGGCGGCGATGCAGTCATGCGCGCCGTCCAGAACCGGGATCGACGCGAGCACGAGATCCGCATCGACCCAGCTGGCGCGCGTCATCTCAACCAGGTGGCCGAGCAGTCCGAACCCGGTCACGTCGGTGACGGCATGGGCTTGATAATGCCGAAAAATGTCGGCGGCTTTGGCATTGCTGCGGGTCATGTGCCGGAGCGCATCCTGCATCCATCGCGCGCGCACACGTCCCTGCATGTCGGCGGCCAGCAGGGTGCCGGTGCCGATGGGCTTGGTCAGGATCAGGGCGTCGCCGGGTCGAAGGCCGGTCTTGCGGAAGAAGCCGGCTCGTTCGACCTGGCCGTTGACGGCGAAGCCCAAGGCGAGTTCGGCCCCCTCGCTCGTGTGGCCGCCGACGAGCGCGCAGCCGGCCAGCCGGAGGATTTCGTTGGCGCCGAGCATGATGTCGGTCAGCTCGGCCTCGACCATCTTTTCGGGTCCGTAGGGCAGGGTGGCGATCGCCAACGCCGTCGATGGGGTGGCGCCCATGGCATAGATATCGCTCAGGGCGTGGTTGGCGGCGATCTTGCCGAAGACGAACGGGTCGTCGACCATCGAGCGAAAGTAATCGACGGTGTGCACCGACAGCAATGGGCCGCCTGTGTCGACGACGGCGGCGTCGTCCGGCGCATCGAGCCCGATCAGGACTTCGTCGCGGTGCGCGGGGACTATGCGACCGAGGGCGCGGCTCAGCACCGTCGCATCGACTTTGGCGCCACACCCGCCGCAGCGCATGGCGGCAGCGGAAAGCGCATGCACGGCGGCCGCATCGGCCAGCGGCGACACCATGGCAGAACCGGGCTCGGCCATCGCCGGGAGATCGGTGTACGTCGCCATCCAGCGCCGATCGATCCACTCCTTCAGCCGCCCGGCCCACTCGCCCGCGAGCGTGATGCCGTTGCGCGTCAGCACCGCCTCACGCGACCCGGTGCCGACGATGGCCAGGGCGCGCCGCTGCGGCCGATACGGGCGCAGCTTGCGGCCGGTCAGCGCCGCCCGGATGTTGTATGCCAGCAACGGACCGGCGCGGACGGCATAAACGCCCGACCGCGGGATCGCGCCCGGGGCGAACGCGATCATATCGCCGGCGGCGAACACGTCGTCTGCGGCCCGCAGCGTGGCGTCGACCGAGACGAAGCCGCCGTCGAGCGGTAGGCCGGTTTCGGCGAGCCACGCGGCGGGGGCGGCCTCGGTGGTCCAGAGGATCTCGTCGGCGGCGAGCGAGGCGCCGTCGGCCAGGGTGACGCCGCCGGGCTCGACGTTGACGACGCGGGCGGGGGCGCGGACGGCGATGCCGCGGTCGGCCATGATCGCCCGGAAGCGGGCGCGGAACGCGGCGGGGAAGGTGGGCAGGATATTCTCCGATGCCGCCACCAGCGTGAACTCGAGCGCCGCTGCGTCGGGCGCCTCCCGCCGCAACCTGCTGGCGACGGAGAGCAGCAGTTCGACCCCGCCGGCGCCGCCGCCGACCAGCAGCACGCGCCGCGATCGCCCGGCGCGGACCCGCGCGAGCACGCCCTCGAACCGCTCGAAGAAGCTATCGATCGGCTTGACGGGGATGGCGTGCTCGGCCGCACCCGGCACCGACTGGGTATTCGGCCGCGAGCCGATGTCGAGCGAAAGGAGATCGTAGCGGACCGGCGGCCGCGACCGGCACAGAACCCGGCGCCCGACACGATCGATCCCGATCGCCTCATCCCGAAACAGCCGGCCGCCAGCGAAGCGGACCAGCTTGCCGGCGTCGATCTGCGCCTCGTCGCGCGCGTATCGCCCCGCCACGACGCCGGGCAGCATGCCCGAATAGGGCGTCTCGGCTTCGCGCGTCAGCAGGGTGAACCGCACGCCCTCGATCGGGCGCATGCCGAACATCCGGAGCACGGCGACGTGGGCGTGGCCGGCGCCGACGAGGACGACGTCCTTGACCGTCGGGCCGGCGCGGTTCGGCGAGCGCGGGTTCAGTGCGCTTGCTGGAAGAGCACGACCTCGGCGCCGGATGGCGAGGTGCCGCGGTGCTCGGCGCCGACCGGCACGACGCAGCATTGCCCGGCAGACAGGTGCTGCGTGTGGTCGCGGAACTCCACGGTGAAGTCGCCGCGCCAGACGACGACGGTTTCGGTGGTCTGGTCGTGGCGGTCCCAGCGTCCTTCGCCGCCGCCCTTGACCCGCACGAGGCGGACATTCACGCCGCCTAGCAACGTCGTCTCTTCCGCGCGCTGCTCGCGTTCGAGGCGACCGAACGCCTCGGCGAAATCGGTGGTCTGGCTCATGGGCGTCCTCCGGTCGGGGTGGGCCGTCATAAGCCCTGCCGCACGGTGGCGTCCAGGCGGTCTCGTCCAAGCGGCCGCGTCCAGGCGGTGGCGTCCAGGCGGGCGGCGAGCCTCGCCTTGGCGCGCGGTTTGCGCCTACGCTCGAGGGCGATCGGGAGGAGCTGTCTTGAACACCACGCTTTCGGCCAAAGCCAAGACGATCGCCGGGGTGCTGGTCGCGCGCAAACAGACCATCGCGGTGTGCGAGTCCTCGTCCGCCGGGCTTGTCTCGGCCGCGCTGCTGTCGGTGCCGGGCGCGAGTGCGTATTTCCTGGGCGGCGCCGTCGTTTACACGAAGGTGGCGCGCGAGACGCTGCTCGGGATCGCGGCCGAGGAGATGCGCGGGATTCGCTCGGCGTCCGAGCCGTATGCGGCGCTGCTCGCGCGCACGGTGCGGGAGCGTTTTGCGGCGAGTTGGGGGATTGCCGAGACCGGCGCTGCGGGCCCGAGCGGCAATGGCTACGGCGACCCGGCGGGCCATACGTGCCTCGCCGTCAACGGGGCACGCGACGCCGTGCGGACGGTGCGGACGGGGTTTGCCGATCGCGAGCGCAACATGGATCTGTTCGCCGAAGCACTGCTCGACCTGATGATCGAGGCCGTGCAGGCCTGAGGCGACGCGTTACCATCGTGCCGGCACCGTCTCGGGGAGCGGCTGCGATCGGAGCAGGTTGGACAGGCGGGCGGCGAAGGTGTCGAGCGCGAACGGTTTGTTCAGCACGGCCATGCCCGGCGCCAACTGACCCTCGAGGGCGACGCCGGCATAACCGGTGATGAACAGGATTGGCAGGCTGGGCCGGTGCTTGCGGGCGAGATCGGCCAATTGCCGCCCGTTCATCCCGTCCGGCAGGCCGACGTCGGTTGCCAGAATATCGATGGGCGTGCCGCTGCGAAGCAGAACCACGGCCGCGTCGCCGTTGATGGCTTCGAGCACGAGATAGCCAATGTCGCGCAGGTGCTCGGCCGCCGCCGCGCGCACCGGCGCCTCGTCCTCGACGAGCAGGACCACCTGGCCGTTGGCGCGCGTCGGCGGTTCGTGGACCGGGCCCGGCGGCGGATCGATCTGCGCGGTCTCGCGGCGGGGTAGATAGAGATGGACGGTCGTGCCCTGTCCCAAGATGGTGTCGAGGCGGACGAAGCCGCCGGATTGACGAACGAAACCATAGGTTTGGCTCAATCCCAGCCCGGTGCCGCGGCCGATCGGCTTGGTCGTGAAGAACGGCTCGAAGACGCGGGACGCGACTTCGTCGGTCATTCCGGTGCCGGTGTCGGACACGCTGATCTCGATGAAGCTGCCGGGCTCGACGCCCTCTTGTCCGGCGATGTCGGCCGCCGAGAAGTCCCTGTCGTCGCACCGGATGACGAGCCGGCCGCCGTCCGGCATCGCGTCGCGTGCATTGATGGCCAGGTTGAGCAAGGCATTTTCGAGCTGACTGGCGTCGCAGATGACTGGACGACGGGCGGAGTTCATGCGCAGTTCGATCGAAATTTCCGGCCCGACGCTGCGCCGGATCAATTCCGTCATGCCCTCGATCAAGTGGATCGGTTGCGTCGGCTCTGGCTGTAGCTGTTGGCGGCGGGCGAAGGCGAGCAGGCGATAGGTCAGGGCGGCGGCGCGATCGACCATTTGCTGGGCGCTAGTGGCGAAGCCCTCGGCGTCCTGGCCCCTGCCCTGGCTCAAGCGTCGGCGCAGCAATTCGAGGTTACTCCCGATCGCCTGGAGCATGTTGTTGAAATCGTGGGCGATACCGCCGGTGAGTTGGCCGACGGCCTCCATCTTCTGGGCCTGGCGCAATTGCTCCTCGGCCAGCATCAGGTCGGCCGTGCGCCGGGCCACGCGCGCTTCGAGCTCCTCGGCGGCCACCCTGGCCTCGGTCATGTCGACCGCGCAACCGGTGTAGCCCAGGAACGCGCCCGCGTCGTCAAGACGCCGCACGCCTTCGCAGCGCAGCCAGCGGACCGATGCGGCCTTGTCGACGACCCTGACCTCGGCGCGGAACGAGCGGCGCCAGTGGGCGGCGGAAAGATAGGTCTGGCGGAAACGTCGCAGGTCGCTGGGGACGACGATCTGTTTCCAGGCGTCGCCGTGAAAGCTGTGGGACAGCTGGCCGAAGAGGTATTCGAAATGCATGTTCGCGAAGGTTACGTGGCCGGCCGGGTCGGTCATCCAGATCAGCGCGGGTGCGCTGTCGGCCATGTGGCGGAACCGTGCCTCGCTCTCGCTGAGCGAATGGGCTTGCGCGCGGCGGGCGGTGACGTCCTGGAACGCCGCGAGCGCGCCCTCGATCCGGCCGTAGCCGTCGCGCACCGCCACCGCATCGACCAGCAACACGACCCGGCGGCCATCCAGCGTCGTCGTCGCATACTCGAAATCCTGCACGCCTTGGCCTTGGAGCGCGAGCGCGCCGGGCATGAGATGCGGCTGGATCGGGACCTGCTTGCGGTCGGTCACTTCCCAGGCCGGATCGTCGTAGCGTCGACCGACGAGATCGTGCGGCCCGGCGCCGAGGGCGCGCTCGGCCGCCGGATTGGCGTAGGAGAAGAAGCCCTGCTTGTCCAACTCGACCACGCCGGCCGGGATGGTCGCGAGCAGACGCTGCAGCCGGGCCTCGCTGGCGCGCAGGCGCTCCTCGGTTTCGCGCTGCTCGGCAATGTCGGTGTTGATGCCGAACCAGCGCACGATCGTCCCGTGTTCGTCTCGTGCCGGATGGGCTCGGGTCAGGAACGGCCGGAAGCTGCCGTCGGCGCCGCGGAGTGGGAACGTCATTTCGAATGGTTCGCCGGACGCGATGGCCGCCCGCCACCGCTCCAGGACCGCCGGGAGCACGGCCGGGTCGTGGACGTCCTGCCAGCCCCAGCCCTGCATTTGTTCAGCGGTCAGGCCGGTGTAGTCGTACCAGCGGCGATTGTAGAAGGAGATCCAGCCGGCGGCGTCGGCGATCCAACACAGGGTTGGGATGTTGTCCGCGAGCAGACGAAACTCGGCTTCCTGGTCGGTGCCCGAAGCAGGAGCAGGTTTGTCATTACTGGGCGGCATGTCCAAGGCTATACGCAGACCCAGGCCGTTAGATCGAATTTCAAGCTCGCTCACTCCTAATGCCGACCTGCGGCGCAAGCTACCTTATTGGCATGAGGATTGTCGAAGTTCTTACTGTCACGTTCGCTGGCATCGTCAGGTCAGCTTGGGGGCGTAGAAGGCGACGCCTTCGGCAACCAGGTCTGGGCGGGTGGTCAGGATCGTCGCTCGTTCCGTGGCGTTCTCGGTATAGAGATGAGTGCCATGGGCCGTGTCGAAGAAACGATAGACGGCGCTGTCGCCGGATTGCTGGGTGGCGTGTTCGTAAAACGCGGTGCCTTCAAAGGTCAGATCGGCGTGGGTGTTGATGAGGCTGTCGCGCTCGGCGGTGCTTGTGGTGAAGAAGTGGGTGCCGTCGAGGGTGTCGAAGAAGCGGAACACCGGTGCGGCGGCCGGGTCGTTGCTGGTGGCGCCGATGGCGTTGAGGCCAACGCCTTCGTAGGCCAGATCGGGCCGGGTCGCGATGAGGCCTTCGCGCTCGGCGGCGCTGGCCGTGAAGAAGTGAGTGCCGTCGAGGGTGTCGAAGAAGCGATAGACGGACGTCGTTCCGGCCGAGGACAGGAGCGTGGTCGACGCGGTCGACGCGGTCGGCGCGGGCGCCGGGCTGTTGATGGCCAGGGACAACCAGTCGCCCCAGTATTGGCCGTTGAAGGCGCGGACGGTGACGGTGTCGCTGCTGCCGGCCGCGCCGATGCCGAGGGTGACCTGGGAGAGGGCGGCGACGGTCGCGGCCGAGGCAGCGCTCTCGGCGGCCACGGCGACGCCGTTGACCAGGATCGAGTCGTTCGTCGCACTATTATAGACTTGGAATTCGGTGACCGAGCGGCCGGCCGGGTCGGCGGCCGAGAACACGGCGCTCAAGGCTTCCTTGGCGCCGGACGACAGTCGCAGCGCGGCGACGGTTTCGGCCATGACCGGCGTGTCGAGCCGATAGATCACGACCGAGCTGGACTGCACGCCCGACCATTCTTCGGACGCGGCGTGAGGCGCCTCGATGAACACGTCGTTGGCGGAACCGTCATTGGCGGCGTTGATCACATGGCCGGCGGCGTCGACGTAGGTGATGTTGTCGACCAGGAGCGCGCTGCTGCCGACGCCCGCTACGCAGGTCGTGATGTGGCCGCCGCCGGCGCCGGTGACGAAGCCCACGATGTCGCCGGTGCGGACGATGGACTGCCAATCGGCGGTCGATCCGGCCGGTCCGTTGTAGGCTACGAACCATTCGCCATTGGCCTGGCCGGCGATATCGACGGTGCTCTGGAGCGGCAGCGACGCGCCAGCCTCGGCGGAAATGGCGCTGGCGAGCACCCAGCATCCGTCCATGTTCCAGCTTTGGCCGATGAAGCCGTCGGCGATCGCGGCGATCGCGTTCGGCGTCGCCTGCGCCAGCGGGAGCCCGGCGGAACCCGGCTCGGTCGCGATCGTCACGGTGCCGCGGAAGCCGCCCGGATCGACCTGCATCAGCCCGATCGCATCGTTGGCGTAGGTGTTGGCCAGGCGGGCGCTGGCGGTGCCGAAGAGAGAAAGATCGGTGATGTCGCCGGGATTGGTGGACGGCGTGTAGGTGAGTTGGTCGAGGAAACCCATCGACGCGCTGACATATCGGCCGGTGGCTGCCTGATATTGGAAGACGATGCCCGTTTCGCGCGCGTCGCCATCGCGCGTGGCGAGGCCGAGGCTGCCGGTGGCGCCGTTGAAGCTCCCGGTGACGCCGGTCGATGGGGCGGTATATTCGTCGCGGTCGAAGGCGTTCAGGACCAGGTAGGCCGGGTCGCTGGCCGACGGTGTCACTTGGAACAGCTGGGCCAGCGACACGGGCTGCGCCGATGACACGACCACCGACTGCTCGCTTAGCGTTACGCTCATGAGAACCGTTCTAACCGAGCGGGATGCATAATACAACCTATGATTGCAGTTAGGGGGAAAATATTCGGACCGAATTGATCGTTATCGGTGCAGATCTGGGTCCCTGCCCGGACCGGGCAAGATCGGCGGGGAGCGCGGGGGGCGAAAATTTCGGCTGGCGGCCGTGACACGCTGGGACCGATCGGACCATCATCGACCGAAGCATTTGGAGGGCAAGGCATGACCGGATCGACCGCAATCGAGGTCCGTGAGTTCGGTAGTGGGCCCGAGATCTGGCTGCTGCATTCGTTGCTGGCCGACGCTGGCAGCTGCGTGCCGTTGGCCGAGCGGTTGAGCGCGCGGTATCGGGTGATGGTGCCGAACCTGCCCGGGTTTGGCGCGTCGCCGCCCGTTGTGCCGGGGTTGGAGCCGGTAGCCGACCGGATCGCCGGCGCGATGGCGGGGCAGGCGGTCGTGTTCGGCAACGGGTACGGCAGCTTCGTCGCGGTCACTCTGGCTTTGCGGCACAAGGCGCTGGTGTCCAAGCTGGTGTTGGCCGGGACCGGTGCGACGTTCTCCGAGCCGGGCCGGGCGGCGTTCGCCGGCATGGCGCAGGCGGCGGAAGCGAAGGGATTGCCAGCGATCGCCGAGGTCGCGATGCGGCGTTTGTTCGCGCCGGAGTTCCAGGCCGCGCATCCGGAGTTGCTGGCCGAACGGCGGGCGCGATTCCTCGAGACCGATCTGGGCGTGTTCACCGGTGCTTGCCAGTCGCTGGCTGCGCTCGATCTGCGCAAGGCGGTGCGCGGGATCTCAGTCCCCACGTTGATCCTGGTCGGGGCGCAGGACGAGGCGACGCCGCCGGCGATGGCCCGCGAGTTGGCCGGATTGATGCAGCAGGCGCGGTTGATCGAGCTCGAGGGCTGCGCGCACGTGCCGCAGTTGCAAGCGCCGGGCCGGGTCGTCGACGCGCTCGATGGCTTTCTCTAGGCGCGCGTCGACGCGCGCTGCGGCTTCCTCTAGGCGCGCGATCGTCGTTGGCGGCTCGATCGCCGGGCTGTTCGCGGCGTTGCTGTTGCGGCGGCGGGGATGGGCGGTGCAGGTGTTCGAGCGGTCGGGCGAGGCGCTGTCGGGGCGGGGTGCGGGAATCGTGACGCATCCGCAGCTCGATGCGGTGCTCGAGGCGGCGGGCGTGCGGCGGCTTTCGGATCTGGGGATCGACGTGGTGCGCCGGGTCGTGCTCGGGCGGGATGGGAGCGTGGTCGCGGAGCATCGATGCGCGCAGGCGATGACGTCGTGGGACCGGTTGTGGCGGCTGCTGCGGGATGCCGTCCCGGACGATTTGTATGTGAGCGGGGCCGAGTTCGCGGGATTGGAGCAGGATGGCGACGGCGTGCGGGCGCGGTTCGCCGATGGGCGGGTGGTGGCGGCCGAGGTGCTGGTGGGGGCGGACGGGCTGCGCTCGGCAGTGCGGGGCGCGATCTCGGGCGAGGTGACGCCGGTTTATGCCGGCTATGTGGCTTGGCGCGGGCTGGTGGACGAGGCGGCGATGCCGGAGGGGGCGCGGTTCGAGGAGTTTGCGTTCTGCTTGCCGCCGGGCGAGCAGATGCTGGGCTATCCGGTGGCGGGGCGGGAGCACGATCTGCGGCCGGGTCATCGGCGGTATAACTGGGTGTGGTATCGGCCGGCGGAGGCGGGGCGGGCGCTGGCCGATCTGCTGACGGACGGGCGGGGGCGGACGCATGCGGTGTCAATCCCGCCGCCGCTGATCCGACCGGAGCTGGTGGAGGCGATGCGGGCGGATGCGCGGGCGTTGCTGGCGCCGGTGTTCGGCGCGGTCGTGGCGGCGACGGCGATGCCGTTCCTGCAGCCGATCTACGATCTGGAGGCGCCGGCGCTGGCGGCCGGGCGGGTGGCGCTGGTAGGGGATGCGGCGTTCGTGGCGCGGCCGCATGTCGGCGCCGGGACGACCAAGGCGGCCGAGGATGCGCTTGCGCTGGCCGATGCGCTGGCCGATGCGCTGGCCGATGCGCTGGCCGATGCGCTCGGGGGCGGGGGGACGGTCGAGGCGGGGTTGCGCGTGTATGAGTCGGTGCGGCGGCCGGCGGGGGAGCGGATCATTCGCCGGGCGCGCCATCTGGGTGCCTACATGCAGTCGGGCGCGCGGACCGAGGAGGAGCAGCGCGCCGCCGCCCGCCATCACGGCCCGGCGGCGGTGCTGGCGGAGACGGCGGTGCTCTCCTTTTAGAGGCCGAAGAGCGTCTTGGCGTTGCCGCCGGCGATCTTGGCGAGGCCGGCGGGGTCGAGGGTTTCGGCGCTGGCGAGGTGACCGAGTGGGTCGGCTTCGGCCATGTCGTAGGGGTAGTCGGTGCCCATCAGCAGGCGGTCGGTGCCGAATTGGCGCACGAGCGCGTCGAGTTGGTGGCCGGTGAAGACGACGGTGTCGAGGTAGACGCGCTTGAGGTAGGTGGTCGGCGGGTGCGGCAGGTCGCCGTGGGCGTCGGTGCGGGCGCCCCAGGCGTGGTCGATGCGGCCGGAATAGGCGGGCAGGTAGCCGCCGCCGTGGACGGCGATGAGCTTGAGCGCGGGGTGGCGTTCGAGGACGCCGTCGAAGATGAGGTAGTGGAGCGCGATGGCGGTTTCGAGCGGGTTGCCGATGACGTTGTTGAAGTAGAAGCGGCGCAGGCGCTCGGCCTCGGTGAAGCCGTTCGGGTGCAGCAGGACGACCGCGCCGAGGGCTTCGGCTTCGGCCCAGAACGGGGCGAAATCGGGGTCGGAGAGTTCGCGGCCGGCGACGTTGGTCAGGATCTGGACGCCCTTGAGGCCGAGATCGTGCATGCAGCGGCGCAGTTCGGCGACGGCGGTGGCCGGGTCCTGCATGGGGACCGAGCCGAGGCCGGCGAAGCGGGCGGGCTCCTGCTTGCACCAGTCGCGGATGCCGTCGTTGACGACCGCGGTGGCGTCGGCGGCGAGCTTGGGTTCGACCGTGTAGTAGCATTGCGGCGGCGGCGGCATGACGATCTGCAGGTCGATGCCGGCGGAATCGAGGTCGGCCAGGCGGGTGGCGAGGTCGGTCATGTTGGCGCGGCGGTCGGCGTCCTGCTTGCGGTTGAGCGCCTGGGTCTCCGGCGTGGCGAAATGGGCGAGCGGGATGGTCGCGAGGTCGAGGTGGCCTTGCACCATGGCGGCGGCGGCGGGGATCATGACGTGGGAGTGCATGTCGACGGTCAGGCTTTCGGGGCGGGTTTCGCGGCCGGGGCGGCGTTCTGGGCGCGCGGCCGTGTGGCCGTAGTGGTTGCTCGCTTCGGTCATTCGGATCCCTCGTTAGAAGACGCCCAGGTGGCGTTCGAGCAGCGCGTCGTCGTGCGCGATGGAGGCTGCCGGGCCTTGGACGACGATGCGGCCGGTATTGATGATCGCGACCTCGTCGGCAAGCCCGAGGGCGAGGCGCACGTTCTGCTCGACCAGGATGATCGACAGGCCCTCGGCCTTCAGCGCGGCCACGATGCGGCCGATCTCGTGCACGATCTGCGGCGCCAGGCCTTCGGACGGCTCGTCGAGCAGGAGCACGCGCGGATTGCCCATCAGCGCGCGGCCGAGGGCGAGCATCTGCTGCTCGCCGCCGGAGAGCGAGGCGGCGAGTTGCGTGCGGCGTTCGCGCAGGCGCGGGAAGGTGTCGAACACGCGCGGCATCGACCATGGGCCGGCGCCGCGGCGGGCAACGGTGAGGTTTTCGGCTACGGTGAGCGACGGGAACAGCCGCCGGCCCTGCGGCACCAGGCCGACGCCGCGGCGCGCGACCGTCTCCGGCGCCGCCCCGGTGACGGGCTGGCCGAACAGGCGGACGCTGCCGCCGCGGACGCGCACGAAGCCCATGATCGCGCTCATGCAGGTCGTCTTGCCGGCGCCGTTGCGGCCCAGCAGCGCGAGCAGCCCGCCCTCTTGCAGGATCAGGTCGACGCCGTGCAGCACGTGGCTGTCGCCGTAGACCGCGTCGACGCCCTCGAGGACGAGCGCGTCAGTCACCGAGATAGACCTCGCGCGTGCGCGGATCGGCGACCACCTCGGCGCGGGTGCCCTCGAGGATCACCTGGCCGTAATGCAGCAGCGTGATTTGCTCGGCAAACGCGAGGGCGACGTCCATGTCGTGCTCGATCAGCAGGATCGCGATGGTGCGGGGCAGGCCGTCGAGCAGGCCGCGCACCAGGTCGCGCTCCTCGGCCGACAGCCCGGCGAGCGGTTCGTCGAGCAGCAGCACGCGGGGCGATTGCGCCAGCGCCATCGCGAGTTCGAGCCGCCGCCGCTCGCCGTAGGAGGTCTCGATCACGCGGCGGTCGGCCAGGTGGCCGAGGCCGACTTGGGCGAGCGCGTTCCGCGCGGCGTCGCGCAAGGCGGCTTCGCGCGCGAGGCTGCCGAACGGGCGCCAGCTGCGGCGCGTGGTGCCGAGGAGCGCGAGGACGACGTTGTGGACCAGCGTTTCGCGCGGGAACAGGGTGAGGATCTGGTAGGTGCGGGCGAGGCCGGAGCGGGCGCGGGTGCGCACGGGCTGGCCGACGAGCTCCTGGCCGAACAGGCGGATGCTGCCCTTGTCGGTGCGCAGGTCGCCGGTGATGAGGTTGAAGAGCGTGGTCTTGCCGGCGCCGTTGGGGCCGATCAGCAGGCGGCGCTCGCCGGGCATCAGGCGCAGCGAGACGTCGCGGGTGGCGGTGATGCCGCCGAACCGCTTGGCGAGGCCCTGGAT
>JAABUX010006270.1_pt1 | contig 14238 bp, 13 predicted proteins | sample 5561851 | NCBI WGS metagenome assembly JAABUX01 (sample SAMN10711883, study PRJNA513361) | rock metagenome | isolation source: Antarctica rocks | place: Antarctica: Victoria Land, Richard Nunatak red sandstone | collected 2016-01-03 | reverse complement strand
GTGCCGTAGTCGGCGGTGTTGTGGGCGCCGTGGTCGGCGGCGTTGTGGGCGCCGTGGTCGGCGGCGACGTGGGCGTCCAGGTCGGCGGCGTCGTGGGCGCGTAGGTGGGCGGCGTGGTGGGTGCCGTTGTCGGCGGCGTGGTGGGCGCCGTGGTCGGCGGCGTGGTGGGCGCTGTGGTCGGCGGCGTGGTGGGCGCCGTCGTCGGCGGCGTCGTGGGCGCGTAGGTGGGCGGCGTGGTGGGCGCCGTCGTCGGGGGCGTTGTGGGCGCCGTGGTTGGCGGCGTCGTGGGCGCAGTCGTGGGCGGCGAGGTGGGCGCCGTCGTCGGCGGCGTGGTGGGCGCGGTCGTGGGCGGCGTGGTGGGCGCCGTCGTCGGCGGCGTGGTGGGCGCCGTCGTTGGCGGCGTCGTGGGCGCGGTCGTGGGCGGCGTGGTGGGCGCAGTCGTCGGCGGCGTGGTGGGCGCGGTCGTCGGCGGCGTGGTCGGCGCGGTGGTGGGCGCTGCGCGGTTGCCCAGAGGGTTAGGTGTGCGTTCGCGTCACCCAGCGAGAACGCTTGTGCCCCGGCCCGGGTTGGGTCGTCTGCCCTGTGCTCAAGCAGCCAGCTCGCACGTCACGCGGCCCAAGCTTGTAGCGCAGGGCGCATCGTCACAGGTTCCCACCTCTGTGTGCCATGGGGTCTGCACAGACACGCACCTCTCTGCTGCACTGGGTCTGCGAGGGCAAGCAGTGCAGCGGGACAGCGCATCGAGCTCTAAGGCTCTTAGACAGTGGAGAAAGCGCACGTGTCGTCGGCGGCGTCGTCGGCGGCACGTACGGAGACCAGGTCGGAGGGGTGGTGGCCGGGGGCGCTGCGCGGCGGGCACAGTCACTGTCAGCTCATTGGCACTTGCAACAGCCGGTGCTACTGCGCTGCGTTTGCAGGCCCATGCACACTTGGCTCCATACGCAGGCTCCACACGCGCGGCCGTGCGGCCCATGCAGAGCGTCAGAGCAGAGCCCGCTCTGCGGCGCGGCATCCCGCGGCGTACGCTTCACCGAGCAGGCCCACTTGGCTCCGGTGGCGCTCGCGCAACGTGCAGCGCGCACGGCATGTTGCCAGGGCATATGCGCCCAGAGCCGCAACAGGTGTCTGTAGGAGGCGGCGCCCAGCCGGGGGCGCACTAGGCGTGGGCTTGGTCGTGTGCGGCTTGGTCGTGTGCGGCTTGGTCGTCGGCGCGTGCGGGGCCGTCGTGTGCGGGGGCGTCGTCGGCGGCGGCGTCGTCGGCGGCGGCGTCGCCGGCGGCGGCGTGTGCGGCGGCGGCGTGGGGCACGGCGGCGGCGGCGACCCGCCCGACCAGCCGCTGCTGCCGCCCCCGCCCCCGCCCGACCAGCTGCTGCCGCCGCTGCTGCCGCCCGACCAGCCGCTGCTGACGCTGCTGCCGCCCGACCAGCCGCTGCTGCTGCTGCCGCCCGACCAGCCGCCGAGCAGCGTCTCCAGGAAGCCAAGGTTCAGGAGGCGGCGGCCGCCCAGGTAGCCGCCGGAGTAGCCCGGCGAGTAGTACACGGGCGCGCTGCCGCCACTCCAGGAGGAGCTGGCGGGCGTGCAGGGCGGGCGCGGCGTGGGCGCCGGCGGCGGCTTCACCGGCGTGCTCCAGCTCTCCGGCGCGGTCGACTGCGTGGGCGCCGGCGTGGTCGGCGGCGACAGCACGTTCTTGGCGGCCGCCGTGGTTGCGGCGCTTGCCAGGCTGGTGGTACCGCTGGCCGACAGGCTGTTGGTCGCAGCCAGGCTGTTGGTTGACGCCAGGCTGCTGCTGGCCGGCAGCGTGGTGCTGCTGCCGCTGCCGCTGGCGCTGCCGGTGAGGCTGGTCGTCACGCCGGCCGCGCTCGTGCCGCCGCCGAGCGTGGACGTCGTGGCGGGCATCGCGCTGAGCGTGCTGGTCGTGCCGGTCGTCGAGGCCGTGGCGGGCATCGCGCTGGTGGTGGCCGTGGTCGCCTCGCCCGTGGTCGCCGGCTTGGCTTGGACGCCCAGGCCCGCCAGGCGCCGCCCGCCCTCGCGGCGCTCTGCGCCGCGGCAGGGGCAGCTGTTCAGCGCACGCAGGACAGCGCACAGGTGCATGACAAACATGACCCCGCCGTGACGGCCTGCGGACGCGGCTGTCGCCCAGCGTGTGCGGGGGCAGGGAGCACAGCACGGTGTGGCGGTCCTCGACCTCGCACACAAGACAGGCTGTGGCACCGCCCTCCGAAAAACGCCTCTAACGTTCCCGATCAACTCTCGCATGCTTGCAGCCTGGCGACAGGAGACCGCGTGCGGAGTGCAGCAAAACTCCTGTAAAATAAGCAGGGACTAGCAACGGCGGCAGAGGCCGCGCATTGGCGCCGGCATTGCGCGTGACCACAAAAGTACATGGCACTGCATTGGCGCGGATGGGCGGCAGGCAGCGCTGCACTGCAAGCTGCCAGGCAACACACGTCTTAAAGTTGTCGCCTTTGTGCAAGGCTGTACTGCTCGCTGCGGGCAGAGGCCTGTCGGCTCTCCCGGCATGCCGGGCAAGGAGAACATTTAGTGCTTTCGGGCGGGAAAGGATGCCCACCTGACCAGCTCGCCTCTGCGTGTCCCAGCAGAGTAGAGCAGCACAGAGCCACCAGGGCCGTTGCCAGCATCGCGGAGGCACGCATCACGCCTGTCTTAGCTTTGACGCCCTGTGCTGATGTCGTTGAAGCTGCCCAGACCGCCTGCGTGCGGGCAGCAGGAGTGAGGCACAGGCAACAGAGCAGCCCACAGTGGTTCACTACGCAGGCTCCAGCCAAGAAATTGCACGCAGTATGCCGCCGCACCTTGTATGCGTCAGTCCCGCTGCGTTCCTATGTTTGATTTATTCGACTCTGGACGGCGACTGGTACGCGTTGCGACACCTCCCGGGCAGTCTGCAGCAGAGAACGAGTGGTACTTTCTGCTCTATAGCGAACAAGCACACTCGGATTTGTATTCAGCGGGGTTTCGCGGCCCTGGCATCAGTGCGTAGTAACCAGCTTGCCAGACTAACTGATGGAAGCAGGAGGTGAGGTACTTGGGGTGTGCCGCCACATGGCAGAACCGATCCTTGGTGATCGCACTTGCCTTGCTGCGGTGCGCACAGCAGGCGCCGGCACAGCATGCGGCATGGGCATGCGGCCCCGCTGTGGTGTGGGACCTGCGGGCCGTACACTCTCTGCCGCACTGCGGGCACACTTTTGCGGCTCTGCTCCTAGCTTTGCTTCAAGCAGGGAGCCAGCTGCATACTTCATAAGAGAGGCTGACTTGCCGCTCTGTCTCAAGCTTGAGGAGGCAGGCTTGTCCGCGCGCTCACCACACGCTCAGCCCAACAGAAGTAAATACTCAAGCTCAAGCTCCCATCAGTTTACAGGCTTTGTCTGCTCTCTGACGCGCATAGCAGTCCACAGCTGTGTGTGTGCTCAGCACACCTGCTTTTCGAGCGGAGGGCCCGTCGCAACCAGGTATGAGGCAAAGCGACAGCTTCCGGGTACAGCTCTTGGCAGGGCTGCCCAGTATGCTGCTCAGCGCACAGCAGCTGGGCCTCAATTTGGCGCGCGAGCAAGCAGCAGGCGACCGCTATGATGTCGGGTGCTGCGCGACTTAACGGGTTGACAGCCTCCTAACGCATGGCGGTCACTTGCCCCATTGGTGTAAACCTTGGCAGTGTCAGCAGCTCGTTGCGCTGGAGCCTTGACGGCAGCGGCGGCCTCTGTATTTTGCGCTGGCCCTGCTGGGCCGCCCCGACGGCGTGCTCAAGCGCAGCAGTGTGCGTGGTCTGCTCCGTATTGAGCTTGGCCAGGTCGCGCCTAGGTGAACGCGTCTATGCCTGTGTGCAGAGCCTGTGTGCAGTAGTACATCAGGACCTGGGCCTGCTTGCGCAAGCCTGGAGGCTTGCGCAAGCACTTGAACAACTTGGAGTTGTAGTAAGTCGGCTGTAACGACTCCAAGCGAGCTAGGGCCGGAGGCTCTTTAGGGTCTAGCTCTTCTCGCCGAGTCGGGAACCAGCTTCGGCAGCCTGAGGATACGTTGGGCTGGTACAGGAGGTGGCACCACCTGCCCTCCCGCACACGCGCAACAGGTCCCATTAACCAAATGACGGCGCCGCGCCTCGCACTGGGCGCCGCGCACACGCTCGGCCTGGCCGTGCTCGGCGGCCTGCTGTCCAGCAGCTGCTGCGTGCTGCAGCTGGCGCTGAACGCGCTGTCGTTCGGCTGCGCGGGCTTCTCCGCGCTGACGCCCTACCGCCCGCTGTTCCTCGCGGCCACGGCCGGCGGCCTCGGCCTCGCGCACTGGCGCAGCCGGTGCGCTCTCCAGCCTGTCCCACACTATACCTTCGCTGACTTATAACAGGCAAGTGCATCACCCATCAAGTGCTTGTGGGAAGGTTGGCCACGGCTGAAGCTGGCAGCGGCCTTGTGCAGTGGCGATCTGAGAGGCTCCTAGCCTGCTGCACTGGCCATATACGTGTTTCTGTTTGACGTGTTCCTTGTCTCACACTTCCCACAAGCTCCGCCAGCAGCCGCGGCTTGCATGTGGGTCTTGGCTCTAGCGTGTGTCTCAGGAGAGCGCAGAAGAGGTCAAGCGGCGTATAGTGTGAGCTCACCCAGGCGCTACCAACACCGCCTCCCGGCCCCCGCTTGCGCAGGAGCGCGCGGCAGACGCTGCTGGCGCTGGCCATCTCCGCGGGCCTGGCGCTCACGCCGGAGCTGGTCCGCACGGTCGTGGAGGGCCGGCCGCCGGCGCTCGTCGCCCGGCTGTGGCTGCCGCCCACGCTCCGGGCCCGGTTAGCGGGCCCGGCGCACGGCTGCGCAGCTCTGCCGGAAGCGGCCGCCGCGAAGCAGCCTCGGGCGGACGTTGAGGTGCGCACGAGCGGCATCCGATGCGCCGGCTGCGCGGCGCGCGTGCGGCGCGCGGTGCTGGATGCGCTGCCGGCCGGCGCAGAGTGCCGCGTGGAGTTTGAGAGCGGGCGCGTCGCCGCGGGCGGCCGCGGCGTGACTGCCGCGGCGGTCGCCGCCGCCGTGGAGGGCCTGGGCTATGCCGTGCGGGCCGTCGTGCCGCCGCCGGCGCACGCCGCGCCGCAGCCTCTGGCTGTGGCCACGGGCGAGTTGTGACGCCTGCGTGAGCCGCAGACTGTTCCGCCCGGCTGTGCTTGACGCTTTGCCCTGGTCGCGCTAGAGATGGTGGGGCGCGATGCGGATTAGCGCTGTGGTGTACGGCGGCTGCTGCTGAGCTAACGCTGAGACGCACTATGGCTTTACTCTGGCAGGGTGTCCTGTGGGTGTGCTAGCTATGTGGTCCGTGCGAGCTATGTGGTTTCCTGTGTGTGTTGGAATGCTTGTGCTAATGCCACTGGTTGGCTGTTGCCGCTTTAGATGGCATAAGGATCGCAATGCTTGGCGATATAGCATCATGCAGCTCTCGCGCCCAGGTTTGTTTTGCACACAACAGCAACAACAAGAAGGGCAGCACACGTGACTGATCGCCCCACAGGGTACGCTCAGCGCCTTGTCAGGAACGCCTGCCGCGGCCGCCGCGCCCTCGACTGCGGCCGCCCCTGCCGCCGCCGCGCCCTCGATCGCTGGCGCTCCGGCCGCCGCCGCCCCGCGCGCCTCCCGCGCCGCCGCCGCGCCCGCCGGCGCCGCGGCTGCGGCCGCGGCCGCCGCCACCTCGCTCGGCAAGCCCGCCGCGCCCGCCATCGGTGCCGCCGCGTCCCCGACGGCCCCCCGAGTCACCGCGCCCCCGGCGGCGGCCTCCCCAGTCCCCGCGCCCGCCGCCGCGAGGCCCGCGGCCGCGCCCGCGGGCCCCGCGGCCGCTGTAGCTCGCATGACGCGCCATGCCCTCGGCGTCGTCCGGCTCCTCGCCCACCTGGTCGCCCACAGCGCGCGCCGAGGGTCAGCTGAGCCGCCTGACAGGGTTCTGGCGCATGCGCATGCATCCAACACCACCCAAAGCGACACGCATAGTCAAAGCCCATGCAGCCACCTCGTGCGCTGCGCGGTCCTGGGCGCCCTGCAGCAGGCGGCCTGGGAAAGAGAGGGCGCGCCACGCCGGCTTGACATAGGAACCCTTTTAAATCCTCGGGCTGCGCCCGGGCACGCGGCGGGGCGCGCCTCCTCGCGGTAGTAGGCCACGTCGTCGTCGTCGTCGGCCGCATGCGCCTGCTCCTCCTCCCACCACTGCCGCGGCTGCTTCGCCGCGCTCGCGCTGCCCTCCGCGCCCGCCGCCGCCGCCTTGCGCTTCTGGCCAGCGGTCTTCCGCTCCACGTTCTCCGCCTGCAGGCCCCGTGCGCAGGGTTTATCCAGTGCGCCAGCAGAATCGCCCTCTGGCAGGGGCCATGGAGGGGTGCGCTGAGAGTGAGAGTGCTGACGGTGCGCAGGATTGAGTCAGGGCGCCAGCAGCATCGCCTCTGGCAGGGGCAATGGCAAAGACCATGCTGAGCGCGAGTGTGCTGAGCGTGCGCGAGGACCACGGCCGAAGTTGTGCGCGGCCTGCGCGCGTCCTTGCGCCGCTGGCGCAAGCCATGTTGCAACTTTGTGCCTCTGCTCTCTCGGTCAACCTGCGGGCTCTGCGCCGGCATGCGCACCCAGACGCACTTGCCACACGCACCGCACGCCGGGGCGGACGTCGCGCCAGGGCTGGGTGCGGCTCTGCATGCCGACGGAGCTCCGAGGCGCCGGCGGGCGCCCCCTCTGACAACCTCGCCCCTTATCTTCCGCAGCGACAGGCTGTGCGCGTGGAGGGAGCACAGCGGGCGGCCGCGCCTGCTGCCGGCGGCGCTCGGCGCGCAGGCGCTGCCGCTCCTCCACGCCGGCCTGCTGCGCGGCGGCCTCCGCGGGCGTGCGGCTGACGACGCTGTGGAAGAGCACGCGCCCGGCGCACAGCCCCTCCTCCACCTTGACCACCTCCAGCTGCATGCGCGGCCCGATCTGGCGCGCGCCCGCATGTGTTAGGGCATGTTAGGGTTATACCCTTGCAGTTACGCAGCAGGGCTGCATCGGGCGTGACAACCCGACCTTCTGCACTCAAGATCTCTCCTGGTGCAGTGCGGCGCTGCCCTGTGGCCTGCAGGCCCTCAGTTCCTAGAAGCAGGCGGCCCAAGAGGAACGCTTGTGAGGCTCACATCGCCAGGGGCTTTACAGCCCCTCCCTGCATTTCCCCGCTCCCCGCAGGCCACACCCTTTTGAGCGCGCGCGCGCCCAACGCGCAGGGCTGCGCCAGGTCTCAGCATTGCGCCGCGCCATCACACCCACACACGTCTGCGTGAGCCCCAAGCCGGCGGCCCCTCCTGCGGAACGCGCGCGTCGCCCACGCGCTGGCGCAGGCGCCCGCGGCCAGCGCAGGCGCGGCCCGCCCGCGCGCGGTGCGCACCTCCTGCAGCCGCACGCGCGACTGGCGCGCCGCCAGGTTCCCGCGGCCCAGGTCCTCCGCGAGCGTCACGCGCTGCTCCGCGGCCTCCTCGCCCTCGCTCTCCTGCGCACGCGCCGGACCACTGGAGTCATGCCAGGGTCTGGTCGGCCGTGACACAGACTGGCAGACCCTGGTCTAACCCTAATTCTACCCACGGCACCCACAGCCGTGTGCTGCTGTTCATACTATGAGCGCGGTGACAGCGCAAGGCGCTGGCACCCCGTGCTGGAGCACAGCGCTGATGATGCCGTGCTGGACGCATCACGGCCGGCAGGTCACACAGCAAGCGCCCGTGCCATACACGCCAGCATGCGGACTGCGCTTGATGCGGGTCCGGTAGTCCCTTGTGGCCTTTGCTGAAGCGCACTGAGCGGCAGCCATGTAATGCCCGTCATGCTATATGTCAGCATGCTGAGCGGTGGCCCAAACTCTGCCTCAACCTGAGGGCTTGCTGACCCATAGCCCTAGCGCACAGGGTGTCTGGCAACGAATCGCTCCGCACGCAAGACCCTCTGCTGCGCATGTGCGCGCTGAGCCGCAGCCGGAGCGCATGCCGAGCTGGACGGTGGCGGAGGCGCGCGTGCGTCAGCCAAAACAGCCGCCACCCACACTGGCTCGCCGCACCGTATCTCTCAGGAGCCTTCCCCGCTGCACCCCACGCCTGCACGCAGTACGTGCAGAGCGCCGTGCCGCAGGTGCCGCGCTGGCAGGCGCGCGCACCGAGCCGTAGCCGGAGCGCGTGAGGAACTCGCTGACGTCCTTGAGCTCGCCCATGTCCGGCAGCGCGCGCCGGCCGACCAGCGCCTTGACCGCCTTGCTCACGCCGCTGGGCGCCACCAGGATGCTGAAGTGCCGGAACGCGATCCGCCGCGCGGCCCTGTCGTAGCTCAGCAGCACCACGCGCTGCGCGCGCCGCGGGCGCGCCCCGTGTCAGCATCTGCTGCACGAGGCTGCTGAAGTGCCGGAGCGCGATCCGCGCCGCGGCCTTGTCGTGGCACAGCAGCACCACGCGCTGCGCGGGGGGGCGCGCTCCATGTCAGCAGCAGCTCCCAGCTGTATGGAGAGCAACAGCAACACGCGTCAGCATGTGCGCAGAAAGTGCAGAGCGCAAAGCGTTCCGCAACCTCATAGCGGCTCAGCAGCGCCCTGCGCACGCCGGGTCCAGCGTCTGTGTCAGCAGGGTGTGCGCAGAGCTGTCGCAGAAACCCCTCAGCGTCGGACGCCCAGAGGCAGCCTGCAGTGGTGGACATGCGCGGCAGTGCCGTTGCGCTTGGTGCGCTGTCCGCGCCGCGCGGGGGCCACTGGCATTTGCTACTCCCAGCTGTCACCTCTCACGCAAACAGTCGCCCGCCCTCAGCAGCCTGCAACCTCAGCAGCCTGGGCCTGCTGCTTTTGCTTCCCCTCTTGCTGCAGTGACTGAGGCACACGGCAGCACGGCTTGCTGGTGCAGCGCCGCTGCGCCAGGCGGTCCCGCGGCGGCCGGGGCGGCCGCGCGCGCCTGGCACTGCGCCAGCCGCGTCGTCTGCACGTTGATGGGCGGGAACAGGTTCTGGAACAGCGCGGTCGCCGGGGCGGGGCGCGCGCCTGGCACTGCGCCAGCCGCGTCGTCTGCACGTTGATGGGCGGGAACAGGTTCTGGAAGAGCACCGTAGCCAGCTTCAGCTCCTCCTGGCCGGCAAAGTTATTGAGCACCACCAGCGGCGGCGCGGCCCAGAGCGACTCTGGCAGGCGCGGGCGCGGCTGCGCGGCGGCCACGTCACGCATGAGCGCGTACTCGTGCACCTTCATCGTCAGCGTGGGGCCCTGCGCGCCGCCGCGCGCGTGGCTTCAGGGTTAGCAGCCAGCTTCGGGCTCGTGTTGCCCCGCCCAGCCCCCGACCAACCAGCAGCAGCAGCTGCGGTCCCGTCGACTCGCCTGTCACGGTCAGCCACAGTCCGGGGGCGCATGAACGCTTGGGAACACTCAGCAGCACTGAAAATTCGCAAACAATTTGCAAGTCACATCGAAGCAAGAATGGAATGGCAGCAGCACATGCAAGCCAAGCGGCCGGGTCATGCCCGCGGCGTCTTGGCGACGCGCAGGTATGCGGCGGTCTCGGTGGCGGTCAGGATGAGGAAGTGCGTGACGCCGAGCGGACCGGCGATGTTGACAAAGTCCTTCAGCTGGTTACGCTTGGACTCCTGCGCGCCCCCGTCAATGCGCCTGTTTCTGCCCCTGACTGTGCAGGTGCTGCGGCAGGCAGCAGCGTGCAGAGTCACAGCAGCGGTGCCGGGACTCCTGTACGTCCATCATAGAGCACTCTTAGCTACATGCAGCAGCTGAGACACAGCAAGACAGCTCGAGCGCAGTGGGCCTGGCCCAGCCCTCGCTCGAACACGTGAGGAAGCGCGCACCCGCAAGTTGGTGGCCGTGTTCGGCTGCATGACTTTGCGAAGGTCCGTCTCCAGCGACTTCAGGATGAGCTGCACGGGCAGGGAGCTCCTTGAGCAAACAACCGTGGGCAGGCAGCTTGGCCTGCTGGCAACAGGGTCTCACACTTGTTGTTTCCGGAGCTGATATAAGAACCAAAGATGCCTCTGTTGCAAGCAATGCGGCTGCAGACATTGCAGGAGCAGTGTGTACGGAGGCTGCGGCAGACTCGGGGGAGTGCGGTCAGCGTATACTTCACAGTACACGCGAAAGGAAGGACGCACCCCGTGCTTGCCCCGCCAAAATACGAAGCTCCTGGGCTCGCCCTTCTTTGCGGGGTCCGCTGAGCTAGGCACATGTGTACGCGTCTTCCGCTGCGTGGCCGCCGTGCATTACATCGTGCACAACAAGTGTGCATCGCGTTCACGTTAAGCGAGCAACTGGCAGCAGTTCTCAAAGAGCAAGGTGTTCTTCCTGCTAGTGACGCACCCGTCGCGTCTTTGCCATGTTTGCAGCACACTCTCTGTATGTGTTTGCCCAGTGCCAAGCCCGCCGGACTGTACGACACTGGACCGTCTACTTCCACCAACACGAGCCGGGCAGCTCTCTCTCTTTATAACCAGGCGAAACAGAGCTGTTGCCTCGGCTGGACGCCCAGAAGTGTGGACGCGGCCGCCGCTAGGGATCAGGAGGAGCCGCCAAAGCAAGAGAAGCACAGCAGGCGGGGCAGTTTTGAGGTGGCTCCTTTAAGGTGAGGATGCACTCCCCGTGCTTTTAGCTGCCTGCTTTCCTGCAACCCATGTGCTATGCAAACTGTGAACAGGTTGTCTTGGACAGCGCTACTGGCAGGCGCTCATGGCATGTGACTCGGCTGCGTTTGCTCGCAGGGAGTCGAGAGCCATTGCGGCTCGCGGTAGCGATCAACGTGTTTAAGGTCTGAGGTCTGTTATAAACAAACGTCTGGCACCATGCTCATTCCCAAGAAGAACCGCAAGGAGGTGTACAAGTACCTCTTCTCCGGTGCGGGCTGCGCCAGGGAGCGTCCTGCTGCCTTTTCCGGTGCTCGCCTGTGCTGTGGAGCACCTGCACTCGGCTGCTGCCGCGGGCTCGGTTGGATGCCTTCGCTGTCGGCTGACCCGGCGGCTGTGCCGGCAGAGGGCGTCCTGTACGCCGAGAAGGATTTCAACCTGAAGGAGCACCCGGACATCCCGGGCGTGCCGAACCTGCAGGTGGGAGCCACCTTGGCTTTACTGGCTGCATGGCTCTTGGGAGCTACATCGTCCTTCGTTAGTGTGCTTGCCTGCTCAGCCTGGTCTCCTTCCCGGCTGCGCGCCAGTGGAGCTTGTGCTTGGCTGAGGGGCTGCTCAAGGCCGCGGCTGTGCACGCAGGTGATCAAGATGATGCAGAGCTTCAAGTCCAAGGAGCTGGTGACTGAGCGCTTTGCCTGGCGCCACTACTACTGGTGCGCCTCTTGTTGCGCTTGGCCCTGGCAGGGCGCTGAGCCTTGTGCGGAAAACGCGTTTGTGCGAGCCGCTGGTGTCTGCAAGCAGGTTCCTGACAGACGAGGGCATCGAGTACCTGCGCGAGTACCTGAACCTGCCGTCGGAGATCGTGCCCGCCACGCTCAAGAAGTCCACCCGGCCGCTGGAGCGCAACACCGGGTGCGTGGCTGGGCTGCCATGGTGTACTCTGCCCCTCGCTGTTGGTTGGCACTTTTGCTTCAAGGTGTCAGCGTGACATGCACTCTACCACTGACCTGTGCGATTGTACAAAGACGTTTCAACCAAGTGTTGGCCAATAAAACCTGTGCAAGCAGGCAGTTGCTGCGCGCCCACAGCCAGTGTTGACAACTCTTGCTGCTCGGTTGCAGGCCCCCGCGCGGCGACCGCGACCGTCGGGACGGCCCTCCGGGTCCGCGCCGCGACGGCGGCGGCTACCGCGACAGCGGCCGTGGGGGCTTTGGTGACCGCCCGCGCGAGGGCGGCTTTGGCCGCGGCGGTGGCGGCGACAAGGTGCGGGGCGTTGCGCTCATACCATAGCGCTATGTGCTGGCCTCATGCGTAGCATCTTGGGTAGCAGGGTGCAACATGCGGTGCTGTACCAGCCTCCCAGGTACAACGCCTAACGTTGCGAAGCAGCAAGTCCTGCTTGAAGCATTGGCAAAGCTTAACCTGGCAATGAGAACAGCGAGCCCTGCCTGGAGCATACCTGCCTCCTGTGGCCGCGCTTGCCGCGCACATGCAGGCTGTCGAGCCATGCTGTGTTGTAGTCAGCTAGGCTGGTGTTATTAGACTGGCGATGAGAACAGCGAGCCCTGCCTGGAGCATTCTTGCCTCCCGTGGCCGCGCTTGCGGCGCACACGCAGGCTGTCGAGCCATGCTGTTTTACTGATAGGTGAGACGAGTGACAGTCTAGGCTGGCGATGAGAACAGCGAGCCCTGCCTGGAGCGTTCCTGCCTCCTGTGGCCGCGCTTGCGGCACACACGCAGGCTGTTTAGCCATGCTGCAATGTAGTCAGCTAGACTGGTGATTGTTAGACTGGCGATGAGAACAGCGAGCCCTGCTTGGAGCATTCCTGCCTCCTGTGGCCGCGCTTGCGGCACACACGCAGGCTGTTGAGCCATGCTGCAATGTAGTCAGCTAGACTGGTGACTGTTAGACTGGCGATGAGAACAGCGAGCCCTGCTTGGAGCATTCCTGCCTCCTGTGGCCGCGCTTGCGGCACACATGCAGGCTGTCGAGCCATGCTGCAATGTAGTCAGCTAGACTGGTGATTGTTAGACTGGCGATGAGAACAGCAAGCCCTACTGGAGCATTCCTGCCTCCTGTGGCCGCGCTTGCGGCACACACGCAGGCTGTTGAGCCATGCTGTGTTGTAGTCATCTAGACTGGTGTTAGACTGGCGATGAGAACAGCGAGCCCTGCCTGGAGCGTTCCTGCCTCCTGTGGCCGCGCTTGCGGCACACACGCAGGCTGTCGAGCCATGCTGCTTTACTGTGAGGTGAGACGGATGATATGAAGATTGGCGATGAGAACAGCGAGCCCTGCCTGGAGCATTCCTGCCTCCCGTGGCCGTGCTTGCGGCGCACATGCAGGCTGTCGAGCCATGTAGGCTCTGTTATTGTAGAGAACTTGTTTGGCCTGGCGATGAGATAAGCAAGCCTTGCCTGAAGCGCTCCTCCCTCCTGTTGTCGCGCTTGCGGCAAGTATATGGGCTGTCGAGCCATGGACTCTCTGTTCTGTTGTTAATGTGCTCAGTTTGGCAATGAGAACAGCGAGCCCTGCACGGAGCATTCCTGCCTCCCGTGGCCGCGCTTGCGGCACACATGCAGGCTGTCGAGCCATGCTGTGCTGGCCCGTCTGTGTGTTTGGTCTCTTTAGAAAGAGAAAGGCACTTTGCGCCTTGAGCACGCTTATGCCTCTCAGGTCTGCGCTTCCCAGAGACTCAGGGCTGTGAAGCCGCATGAGGCTGTGTCGGAATAGGTGTCACCAGGTGCCTGGCAAGGATGACGACAAGTCCGGGCTGGGGCTTTCCTGCCCCCTTTTACTCCGACTGGAGTATATGCGGGCTACTGAGCTGCACGGTGCACACTCTGGCAAATCCTAGTGCCTGCGTAGTAAGGTTGGCAGTAAACGAGGCACGTTGCGAGTGTCTAACAGCACGCCATGCCTCATGAAGCTGAGGAAGCTGTCTTGCGCGTTGCAGGAAGGCGCTCCCGGCGGCTACCGCCCAGAGTTTGGCGGCCGCGGCCGCGGGTTTGGCTCGGCGCCGCCTTCGTAAGCGGAGTGCGTGCGACCTGTCTGTCTGTTTACCTTTACTATGTTGGCCGGCGGTATGCGCAGTAAGTAGCCTATCCTAAACTTGAAGGCCCTGTTGGCTGAGGGTCAGAGGCCGAATGCCCCGTATGTCAGATGCAGGGTGAGGGGACTGGGGGGGACCCGTGCCTGCTGCGAGCCTCCCTCGCCGGGCACAGCCGCTGCAGCCCCTGCTGTGGGGTGCTGCGCGGCCCTGAGACAGGAGCGCATTCTGAACCATGCGTTCCTAACGTGCCGGCGCCAAGTATTTGGTGCTGTGAGCACGTGCGGCGGGCTTGGATACCCCGCCGCGCCCCCGGCTGGTCATGAGACTGGCCGCGAGACGGCGCCTCAATGACTGTGCAGGTTGTGGGCTGGCTCTGTGTGCTCCTGCCTCTCCCTTGGGAGTGACGCAGGGTCCAAACTGACTGGACGTATTGCGTGCGGCCAGCCTGCCGCGCATCGGTCTGTCGAGCGTCGTTGGCGCCTCACGGCCTGTCATGGGCCGTGAGCGCCACCCAAGCCAAGGGCATTTCGCCCAGTGGCTTTGTGAGGCGCTCGGGCGCCCTGCGCGCCTGGGCGCCTCCCTCCGCCGCCGGCCGTCCGCTTAGGCGC
>JAABUX010006269.1_pt1 | contig 14241 bp, 10 predicted proteins | sample 5561851 | NCBI WGS metagenome assembly JAABUX01 (sample SAMN10711883, study PRJNA513361) | rock metagenome | isolation source: Antarctica rocks | place: Antarctica: Victoria Land, Richard Nunatak red sandstone | collected 2016-01-03 | reverse complement strand
TCAATCAATTTCCCTCTCTCTCTGAGCAAATCATGAGGGCAACCATCCTTTACGCGCTTTCTCGGGTTGACTTTTTCTCTTCCTACCCGCTTGCTTCCATCTCGTTGCACATCCCGTGGGGAGACCCGAGTTTCTTTCACTTCTCCGGCAACGAAAAGGAGAATTATTGGATACTTGGATCGAAAAGGTGAAGGAGAGCCAAATCAATGAGTTATGCCGCCTGGTCAATAGCATTGAGCGAGACAAAGCAGCAGTCGTCGCAGGGCTAACTCTTCCCCAGAACAACGGTTTGGTTGAAGGGAAAGTGAACAAGCTCAAACTGATCAAACGCATGGGATATGGGAGAGCGGAATTCCCTCTGCTGCGTCAACGTGTGCTCCATGCGCTGTAAAAAAACTGTTGATACGAATCCTAAGTGAAGAGCCTGGTAGCAGGGTATCAAAGAATGGTAAAATGTGGCTCAGGAGTTGAAAGACCGACTTCCATAAACAACAGAGAAAGGAAGAGCAAATGACTGCCGAGCACAGTGTCATTACCTCCTGGCTTGCTCAATGGGAGACACATTTCGTCGAGTCGACGGTCTTCGGGACAACGGACTCCGAGCAGATAGCCTGTCTGATAGATAGGTTCTGCCAAAAAGAACTGGGAGCGGCTGTTGCAAACTACCTTTTCTATGAATCAAGTATAGGTGCAGTATGTGGCGTGTGCTTAATGGATGGCCACCGTGTGGTAGTGAAGGTCCATCAATCCTCCCGTTCGCTGGACTTTTTGCAGGCTATGGTACAGGTGCAACACTCCCTTCTCAATCACGGCTATCCCTGTACAAAGCCACTTCTCGATCCACGGCCTCTTGTACACGGCCTTGCAACGACCGAAGAGCTGGTTGATGAAGGCGTGTATCACCAAGCGTCTGATCCTACCATTCGTCGCTGCATGGCAGAAATGCTTGCCTGGCTTCTTCAACTGACCAGAGCCCCTGAAATGCTTCCAGGAGTGCATCTTGCTGCCCTTGATACGCGCTTACCAGAAGGCGTGATTTGGCCCACCCCCCATAGTAAGCTCTTTGACTTCGGGGCAACGACGACCGGAGCAGAATGGATAGATGAGATTGCGCGTCAGGCACAAGTAATCAAGTTACACGGTGCAGGACACCTAGTCCTTGGTCATGCTGATTGGGGTGTGAAGCACTTTCGCTTTGTTGGGAAGAGAGTACGAGTTATCTATGACTGGGACAGTCTTACCTTAGAGAAAGAGCCAATCATTGTCGGGCATGCATCCGGATACTTTACCTACACCGAATTCTTCGGCGAGTACAGACTGCCTACCGAGGAGGAGGGGCATGCGTTCGTAGCCGAGTATGAAGTCGCACGTGGCAGGCCATTTACGCGGGAAGAATATCAGACGCTCAAAGCCGCGAAAATCTATGGGCTAGCCTACGGTGCTCGGTGTGAGCACGCTTTGCATCCAAATGACACAATCTATCCAGAAGGAAGTTGTCGCGCATCTCTGGCTCAGTACAAGTCAATCTCTCCTCTTGCAGAATAATTTCTCCTCATGACGCGAACCTCATGAATCCTGCCCGGTCATCAACCGTGTACAAAGCAAATCAGTATCACCAAAAGTGGGCCAGATCCAAATACTTTTCCGTGATCAAACAATAACTTTTCGTAGCACCTTGCTGTTTCAGCCACCAAACGAGCAACCTCCGATGTATATCTTTTCTCAGTCTCTCTAAATTATCATTTACGAACAATTCTTCTCCTGCTACACACTGTTTTGCAAAAGAACGAAGTGATATCTGGCAAAAATGAAAAGATACGGTTCTTACACACTTCTGGTGATGATGTAAAATGTGATAGAATATACCTATATCTTCTTTTCACGTTTTTCTCATTTTCTGGAGTTTTTCATTACGTCTATCCCAACATTCCCCTCTCTCGCATTGCCTGATGATCTCAAGGTCACTGCGTTCTCTCAAGAAGAAGGAACGCTCTGTGTCTCCATCGTGAGCACGCACCCTTCTTCGCTTTGTCCTTTGTGTGCCTTGCCTGCAACCCGTCTTCATAGCCGCTATCAACGAACGCTTGCTGATCTACCCTGTGCAGGACAGCGAGTGCGTTTGTTGGTGTCTGTGCGCAAATTCTTTTGTGAGGTGAAGACTTGTGCCCGGAAAATCTTCACGGAGCGGCTTTCTCCCTTTCTTGAACCGCGAGCTCGTGTCACTACACGTCTGTATCAGATCGTCCAGGCGATAGGTCTTGCTACCGGTGGCATGCCTGGAGCACGCTTAGCTGATCGATTAGGCATCCAGACCTCTTGGATGACCGTTCTTCGCCGGATCATGGCCCTTCCAACCTCACCTGTTGAGAAAGTATCTGAGCTTGGAATAGATGATTTTTCATTCAAGCGTGGTAGGACGTTCGGCACGGTCCTTGTGGATATGCAGAGCCACCAGGTGATCGATCTTCTCCCTGATCGCAAGGCAGAAACGACAAAAGCATGGATGCAAGCTCACCCAGAAATCAAGATCGTCAGTCGGGATCGCGGAGGAGAGTATGCATCTGGAGCGCGTGAAGGTGCTCCACAAGCCACTCAAATTGCTGATCGCTTCCACATATACAAAAACCTTGTGGAAGCGGTTGAGTTGACGCTGGCTCGTTGTCGTGCGGAGATCCGAAAAAATGCTCAGGCAACCGCGCGACCAGAGGAGGCAGAAGGGTCAAAGCTCCTCGTAGAAAACACGGAGTTTGTTTCCGTGGAGAATTGGAAGCCAGCACCTGATCTTAGTGCGGAGAGAGCACGCCTCACACGACATGCACAACGTCAGGATCGATACGCCCAAGCACTTGCCCTTCGTGCGCAAGGGTGGGGGAACACCGAAATCGCGCAGCGTGTTGGCCTGACGGCAAGAACTCTTCAACGCTGGCTCAAAGAAGATACCTTTCCTCAAGCTCAGCGGCGTCGAAAACGGCGCAGTAGTTTTGATCCCTATGCCAACTATGTGCTCAAAAGATGGGAAGAGGGATGTCGCAATGGCTTGCGCCTGTGGCAAGAAATTCAAGAACAGGGATACACAGGAACGCAGAAAATGGTATATCGGTTCTTGGTTCCACTGCGCAGGAAGCAGCGCGTCATTCAAAAGGCTGACGTTCCTCAGGCTCCTTTACAGGACTTTTCTGCCAAAGACGGCGTGTGGCTCTTTGCTCGTGATCCGGCTTCGCTCGATGAGAAAGAGCACGTCACCCTCACAGCGATTTGTCAGGCGAGTGAGACAGCGAGCATGACGTATGAACTGGTCCAGGAATTTCGCCATCTTCTTCACCATCTCGAAGGAGAGAAGCTGGATGCTTGGCTTGCCAAAGTCAGGATGAGCCACATTCGTGAATTACAGAGCTTTGTTCTAGGTATTGAACGAGACAAGGCAGCAGTCGTAGCAGGGCTTACTCTTCCCCAAAACAACGGTCTGGTTGAAGGAAAAGTCAACAAGCTCAAACTGATTAAACGTATGATGTATGGACGGGCGAAATTTCCCTTGCTACGTCAACGAAATCTTCATGCTGCATAGAAATGCTGAAAGGACTCTTTTCAATGAAAAATTATCATTCGCGTGTAAACAGATGAGCATCACCAGAAGTGTGTAAGAACCAAGATACGGGTTGAAATTTGCCTCTTTTTACCGTCTCTGGTACACTTGTTATAGTTTCCAATTACCGTCTCTGGTACACTTGTTATAGTTTCCAACGAAGACAAACCATACTTGGAAGGACAGGAAAACTTTTGAGTACATCGACATTTGCAACCTTTAATCGGCAACTTATAGAACTTCTCGACGCAAAAGAGAATATCCAGGCTTTTGAACTTGTCGAAAAAGCACAGGCGGCATTCCTCGATCATATCTACCACATCACCTATTGGCGTATCAGCGTACACGCCCTGACTGGCAAACAGGAGGAGGCACTGCAAATCTTCCGCGAAACGTTGGAAAGCGGGGGTTGGTTTCCTCCTAACTTGCTGCTCAGCGATCCAGGCTTTGCTTCGTTGCAATCGTTGCCAGCATTTCAAGAGATGGTCGAAGTGTGCAGACTGCGGATAGCGGAGTTCCAAGCCAAGGCGAGACCGGAATTGTTGGTGCGGCAGCCAATAGGCTACGCAGGAACGTTGCTCTCCCTCCTAATCGGGCTGCATGGGAACGGAGACAACGCTTCCAAGACTATTGAGTATTGGAGCGGGATTGCTACCCACGACTGGCTGCTAGCCATTCCGCAGTCCTCGCAACTTGAGCGACCGGACGCCTACGTTTGGGATGATCGTGAATTGTCTGTCAGCGAGATACGAGAACATCTAGCAAAGTTGACGAGTGAATATTCTATCGACTCCGAGCGCGTTGTGCTTGGCGGTTTCTCAATGGGTGGTGGTCAAGCCATCTGGATGGCACTGCACCAGTCGATCAAGACCTCTGGTTTCGTTGTACTCGGACCTTGGCTACGCGAGGCAGAGCTAGAAGCGTTGTCAGCACTCCTCGAAACACAGAAGCCTGCCGGTCTGCGCGGCTATATTCTCGTCGGCGAGGAAGATCGCATATGCTTAGACGTTTCCCACAAGGTCGTCGAGATCATACATGCACATAACCTGCCTTGTGAACTAGAGGTTATTCCTGGCCTGGATCACAGCTACCCAGAGGATTTCGCTAAGTGCATGATCTCAGGGCTAGCGTTTATCGAACAACGCTAACACAGCATCCTCGTCCTCTCTCTACCTGAAATTTGTCAGAAACTCGGCCTTTTTTTAAGAACGAGTTGTAGGGGTCTGACAAAGAAGAGAAGTTGAAAATGGGATATATCCGTTTTATTTGTCAATCAACATGCAAACAAATATAAGCCCATTTCCGCTTTCCTGTTTCTAAGAATATTGCTTTTCTGCGTTGCCGATTTTATAATGAATTGGTGAAATGTAGTTAAGACTAGCGGTTAGTTCAAAAATGTCAACGACGACATAAGGAGATATGCTTTTATGACAATACATACTCAATCAGTAGAGACGGACACGCCTGCACCGTCGCTGGACGTGGTTGCGCTCTATCGCACAATGGTAACTGCTAGAGTGACAAATGATCTGCTAAAAACACGTAAGACGCAGGGTAAATATCCTTTTTATATTGGTTGTGCGGGACATGAAACAATGGCAGCCGTTGTTGCCGCCCTCAACACTGATGACTGGCTTGCATTGTATTATCGCGATTTGGCGGCGTGGCTACAACGAACGGGCGATATGGCCGGACCATTGCGTGAAGCCTATTCACGCATTACTGGACCAATTGCTGGCCGCAACATGCCGTCACATTATAGTAGTAAACGTCATCGTATTCTACCAAGCTTCAGCGAAATCGCTGGCTTGGCCCCATTTGCAGGCGGCTTTGGCTATGCGATTAAGCGCGAAGGTGGACGCGAAATTGTTCTCTACACAGGTGGCGATGGTGCTGTTGCGACAAACGATTTCAATGTCCTTCTCCGTCAGGCAGGAGTTCACCAGTTACCTGTTCTTATGGTGGTCGAAGATAATGGCTGGGCAATCACCGCTCAATCACCTATTCAATGGGGCGGTTCGCTTGTCGATTTTGCAAAAGGTGCAGGACTCTACGCGGAAGAGGTTGATGGTACCGATGTCATGGCGAGCTACGAGGCGGCCCATCGGCTGGCACAACATGTTCGCTCTGGTGAAGGTCCTGTCTTGATGCACCTCCGCCTCGGCTTACTGGATGCACATTCGAGTAGTACCGATATTAAATCGTATCGCAAACGTGAGGAGATCGAGCTGACAACCGCGACAAAAGACCCCGTGAAGAACTTAGGTCGTTGGCTGTTGGAGCATGGACAATTACAGGAGCATGATATCGACGCTATCCGTCGCGAGATTCGCAACGAGCTAGAGCGTATCGAGGCTGAGATACTGCAGGAGCCAGAGCCAACGGCTGACCGTGTGCTGCATCATGTGCTGTACGTTCCGCAGTGGCAAGAGAATACGCCACGTGGCGCAACTCGCCCGACGACAATGCTTGGCGCGATTAATGAAGCCCTCGTAGAGCTAGCGCACCGTGATCCAAACTTCTTTGTCTATGGGCAAGATGTGGGCAGTCCAAAGGGTGGTGTCTTTGGAGCCACCGCCACACTTGTTTCGCAGTTTCCGGGGCGTGCCATCAGCAGCCCACTCAACGAGCAGTTAATTGTGGGCATCGTCGCCGGTGCAGGGATGAAAGATGGGAAAGCACGCTGTGCAGAAATCCAGTTTGTGGACTACTATCAATCTGCCACGCAAACTATACGTTTAGCGGCTCGCGTCGCCTATCAAAGCTACGGTGACTGGAATGTGCCGCTTCTCATCCGCACAAAATCTGGTAGCGGCGGTGGTGGTCCCATTTCGAGTAGCGGCTCCGGTGGTGGAGCCTATGGACATTCTAACGCGGGTGAGCAATGGTTTACGACTGTACCGGGGATGATTACTGTATGCCCTTCAACCCCCTTTGATGCGAAAGGGCTACTCTTGGAGTCGGCACGCGCTCAATCTCCTGTAGTGTTTCTTGAGCGTGGACGCTTATATCGCTCTGAGCCGCCAAAGGATAGCAATGGTCAAATTATTGCAGCGATGGCGCAATACTGGAATGTGCCCGATGGCTACTACACGCTTCCACTTGGGATGGCGCGGCGTCTACGCATTGGCGAAGGACCGACAAAGCTCGCGATTATCGCATGGGGTGTGATGGTACTAGAGGCATGTACCGCCGCAGCAAATATCGTGCAGCAAGAGGGTGGTGCCATCGAGGTTGTAGACCTGCGTACTCTTGCCCCATTTGACGAGGCGGCGGTAGCGGCGGCTGTAAAGGACGCTAACCGTGTGCTTGTCGTGACAGAAGAGGCCGATTTGACAAGCTATGGACGCCATATCCATTCCTGGATTGTCGAAAACTGTTTCTACGATCTGGATAGTACACCTGCCTTCATTTCAGCAATCAAGGCCCCTGCTGCACCATATAATGCTGCCGAGGAGGAGGTGTTCTTTCCCTCAGCCGTGACAATTGAGGAAAAGATAGAGGAATTGTTAGCCGAATAACCTGCTATACCATGCTTAGTTGTCATCCATGCCGCATGCGGCATGAATGACAACTAAGCATGGTATATAATCTCGACGAATTGGAAGAACTGTGCTACACTACGTCAAACAAAAGAGATAAAGAAAATACATAACATATGTTCTTGCAGCATACGAAAGGCAGGAAAAATTCTATGCCAACCTGTATATCTTGTGGTAGCGATGTTACTGGAAAGAAGTTTTGTCCGCAATGTGGGACTCCTGTACAATCAAGTGTGGCTCCTGCACTAAACGCATCCGCGATGGTAACTTGTCCGCGCTGTGGAGGCGAGGTAAAAGCCAATGCTGCATTTTGTATGCATTGTGGTTCTGCGCTCCAGACGGCTCATCCAGTCGCTCAGATGCAGCAACAACCTATGACGCGCCCCTGTCCAGCTTGCCAGCAGGCGGTCCCGATGGAGAGCGCGTTCTGTGTTCACTGCGGGCAGAATATGAATACCTCTGTTGCCGCAGCACAGCCTGTAGCAACGGCACCAATATTCTGCAACAACTGTGGAAAACAAAATACCCCTGATATGAAATTCTGTGGTGGCTGTGGTAGTCCACTTGCACCACAACAGGGACAATATGCACCACAACCGCAGTACGGGCAACAGCCGCAGTATCCCCCGCAAGCAGGACAATATCCACAACAACAGTATGGACAACCTCAATATGGTCAGCCCCAATATCCACAGCAGCAGCAATATGGGCAATATAATCAAGGTGGGTATGTGCAGCAACCAATGGCGGGTCAGCAGCCTATGACACTACGTTGTCCCGTCTGTATGGCAATGGCACCACTGGGAACGCCAGCTTGCCCAAGCTGCCATACAAGCCTGGTTGGTGTGGTCCCTACCCCTGCAAACATGGCTCAACAGGGACAGCAAGGAATGCTGGGAGGTGGTGTTGGTAACTTCCTACAAGGCAATAACGGCAAAATGGCAATGGGGGCACTAGGTGGTGCCGCCGCGGTCATCGGTGGTGAAATGCTCTTGCACGGTGTTGAGAACTCTGTCGAAGGTGATAGGGGTTATGGGTATGACGGCTATGAACATCACCATCACCATCGTCGGGAAGAGGAAGGGCTGCTTGGCGGCCTGGGCGATATCGCAAACGACGTTGGCCTGTTCTAGTCACAAAATCTCATAGTGTATAGGGTAAGGCTATCTAAAGCTAAGCATGACAGGGGTAAGCCCTGTCACTACTATAGACGAAGAAAGGTGGAAACGGTATATAGTAGTGACAGGGCTTACCCCTGTCATGCCCCACTCTTGACTCTACCCAAATGGGCTATAGTCATATCCCTTCGTATCAGATTGTGTTGCGATGGCGTTGTAAACAGTCTATAATACTGCGAGATAAGATAAACATGCTAAAAACAATGTCGTTGTGATCGTTGATATGTGTATAGGTTATTAGCAAGGGTATATAAGGAGAAGCGGCACCCTCTTTTCTCATGAAAGAGCTGCTGCAACAAATTTTTTAATGAATTATGAGCGAACAACGCTACCTAATGGTTTACGTTTACTTACTGCCTCTATGCCAGGAATGCGCTCCGCCAGTATTGCCTTCTTTTTTAGATGCGGTTCACGCTATGAGCAAGACAATATCGCGGGCGTCTCACATTTTATTGAACATATGCTTTTCAAGGGGACGCGCAATTATCCTACTGCCCGCCTCATCTCAGAGGCAATTGAGGGCGTTGGTGGCACGTTCAACGGCAGTACAGGTAAAGAGATTACCAGCTACACTGCTCGTGTGCCGGGTGAGGAGTTGCCAGCCGTAATGACGGTGCTAGCAGATATGATACGCTACTCGCTATTTGACCCAGCCGAGATTGAGAAAGAGCGTAGTGTCATTATTGAGGAACTCAGCGCAACGCGTGATGACCCACAGGAATGGGTAAACCTGCTCGTTGATGAGGCTATGTGGCCTGCTCTTCCTCTCGGAAGAGATGATGCTGGAACAATTGAATCGGTGACAGGGTTACAACGTAGGGATATGCTCGCGCACCTGGAAACATACTATCGCCCCAATTCGCTTGTCATTAGTGTGGCAGGCAACGTGGAACATCAGCAAGTTCTCGAACTTGTTGAACACCTTTTTGGGAATTGGGAGCGGCGAGAGGTGCCTTCATATACTGAAAGCTTTCCTCCTCGCGTGGTAAATCCGTTACGTATAGTCCAAAAGGATACTGAGCAAACGAACGTCTGCTTAGCAACATTAGGTACCGCTTATAGATCATCTGACTACTATCCTTTGATGCTCATCAACGCCATTCTCGGTGATGGCATGAGTTCTCGCCTTTTTCAATCTATTCGTGAAGAACAAGGGCTGGCGTATGATATTGGCAGTTATTTGAATAGTTATGCTGAGACAGGTAGTCTTGTGATTAGTGCTGGCGTTGATCCTTCAGAAACCGAAGGTGTCATACGTGCTATTTGCATAGAGCTGCGACGCCTCTCTGAGACTCCTGTGCCAGCCGATGAGTTGAGGCGCATCAAAGCCTATGTACGCGGTGGTATCTTGCTAGGGTTGGAGGGGACACAACAAGTCGCTTCCTGGCTAGGAGGCCAGGAATGTTTGCAGAATAGTGTGCGCGATATCGAGGAGATGGTGACTCTTGTCGAGGCGGTGACGGCACAAGACATTTTGCGTGTCGCGCAAACCTGCTTTGCTCCTGAATGGCGTCGTCTGGCTATTATTGGGCCGGAGAGTGGATATCAGACAACCAATGTAAAGAGGCTGCTCATAAACGAGTAAAGCGGGAAGAGGAGATCAGGCTTTATGGCACAAGTAACGCTTCGTGAGTATTTACAAGAGATAGAAGATGCGCTTAGCTCAGGGCATGTTGAGAGTGCCTCCAGGCAGTGTCAGGATGTTCTTGTTCAATTTCCAGAATCCCTGGAGGTGCAGAGACTTCTAGGTGAAGTGTATCTTGCACAGGGCCATATGGAGGAGGCGCAGCAATCTCTTGATTGGATATTGACCAATGATCCAGAAAATGTGATTGCTTACTGTGATCGTGCGCTTATCAGCGAGCGCACCTCCGACTTTGACACTGCATTAGACTGTTATCAGCAAGCATACGAGTTGAGCCGGGGCAATCGACATATACGTCAACAGTTTAATACGTTGAGTGCGAAAGCGGGACAGCAAGGCTTCATGTTCTCACGAGCAGGGCTTGCACGACTCTACATGCGCGGCGGACTTCTGCCGCAGGCGGCTCAAGAGTGGGCCGCAGTCCTCGCCATTAATCCTGATCGACTTGATGCTCGCACGGGACTACTCGAAACGTACTGGCGTGAGGAACAATTCGATGACGCGGAGCAAGTTGCCTTGCAAACGCTACAAGATGTACCAGGATGCGTCAAAGCATTGTTGATTCTCGCTCATATTACCGCCCCTAAAAATATGCAGCAGGCCCAGGAATATGTTCAGCGTGCCGAGCTACTGGACCCTGATCTCTCGATGGCGCAAGAACTTTTTGAAGATATGATGATGAGCCAGCCAGGACATCCTTTTCTTAAACTTTTGCGGAAGACTCCTGCTGTAGTAGATACGAAACAAGACTTCAACTCACCAGTTGCCAGTTCGCGTAGTGCTGAATCGGCATTTGCACACCTACCTGTATCAGAGGGACCTGTACTTGTCCCTGATGCGCTCCTGAATAGTATGGCATCTTCTAACAGCCCATTTGAATGGAGTAGTCTGGATACCTGGAATAGCGGCGTTGACACGCTTACCAGACCGGATTCAAATGGGCAGTCCGTGTCGGATGTATCAGCACTCCCCACATGGTCCCATGAGACCTTTTCTAGCAACGATGTATGGGCACTACCTGAGCAGCCGCAACGAGAACAAGACGCACCGCCTTTTCCTGTGCAGGCTCTGGATGGCTTCCAGTTTGACCCCTGGTCTGTGCCTACCCAGAACAATTTGCCATCTGCTTCTCAACAGCAGGAGCCGCAAGTATGGACTGGTGACATAAGTCACTTTTCAGAACATACTGGCAACGGAGTATTGCGACAGGAGAACGATCAGGTAGAGAGTACAAATCCATTGTGGATGCCTGGAATGCAGGAAGAAACGAATAATGCTGCCCCATCCTGGCTTAGCATGTTGACACAAGATGAGCAGAAAACGTCGCCACAACCGAATGAAGCAATACTCCCTGTTGTAGAACATGAGCAACCATTGATAGAGATGCCAGGGTCTCCCGCCTCACCGCATTTAGTAGAGATGTCTCCTGCTGATGATGCCGCGAGCGCAAAATGGCGTGATGCTTTGCAGACATCGCTGAATACAACAGATACACTCACTTCTGATGAAACGGACGAAGAGTCATTTTCCTTTGGGCCAGAGTGGTTGAAGTCGCTGGGGGCAACAGAAATAGGTGCTGACATTCAAGCGCAAAATGTACAAGAACCTGTAGCGGTGCGTGAGCAACCTCAAGTTTCGGTTCCTCCTCTATCTGCACAATCACCTGTCGCTGAACCAGAACCGTTTCATGACGCACAGGAATGGTTGCAAACAGCATCCCCTACAGAATCAGAGCAACCACAAGACACATATGACTGGTCAGAACCGACACAATCGTCTGTCACTGAACCGCAGCTAGATACATATGATTGGTCGAAATATTTGTCTCCCGAACCACAGGCAACGGAACAACCTGAGCAAACGCTTGTAAATACTCTGGAAGGTCTGGAAGACAGTTTGCACTCACAGGGATTTGTGCCTCTCGAACCGAATTCTTTGTCGGCCATTGCACAGTCACAGGGGCAAGAACTAGCGGCTGATGAGACACAACTAGCACTTCCTCAACAACCAGAAGAGGAAGCGTATAGCAAAGAGCCTTACCAGCTTCCTCACTATGACGAAGCAACACTTTCATCTGCACTAGCTCAGTTAGGCAATCTCGCGACTCCCTCTACCCAGCCAGCTTATCCAGTATCTGAGCCATTTCTACCAGTCGCTCAGGGAACAGCTATGACTGATGCGATCACAGAGGAGCCTTCGTGGATTTCTAGTTTCGGTTCTGTACCCTCTCCTGCTCAAGAGGTCACACATGATGCATGGTCGGAGTCGCGCTATACGACCCCGACTCATGTTGAAGTTCCTGGCAAGCTGACCTTTGACGCGGCCCCGGCAGCAGAACAACCGTTCACGGTACCGAATCATGTCGAGACACCATTTACAATGCCAGCATTTGAACCAACTTACATGCAGCCATCGGTAGAGGTACCCTATGTACCAGTTGCCCCAGCCGCTCGGAGTGATGCACTTCTTGAGAGCGAACTTGAGACAACGATGAAACGACCCGCCATTCGCTTGCAAGCAATATCGCAACCACAACGTGCGACGGCTTCATCTCAGCATCAAACAACAGGGCGTGGCAATGAACCGCGTTCGATGGCAGGAACTGGCAGAGGGAATGTACCGAGTTTTCAAGAGCGTTTAGTGAAGGGCTATCAGCATCAACTGGTCGGTGACTATGATGAAGCGATGCAAGAGTACCGTATCATCATCAAGAGTGCTCCTGAACTTCTCAACGATGTCGCAAGCAATGTCTTGGCACTACTAAAAATTGCACCGAATTATTCTGCAGGCTATCGTGTATTGGGCGATGCGTATATGCGTCAGGGTGAATATCTCCAGGCGATGGAGGCATATAATAAAGCACTTACAATGGCAAAGAAAGCAAAAGTCTAGAACGTACCGAGAGAAAGGGGTCGATTGTGGAAATCATTCTGCAACGTTTGACCGATCTGGATGACGTATACGGAGCAATTATCGTAGGGAAAGATGGCCTGATCGTCTCCGGAACGCTACATAGCGAGGATGAGGAAGTCATCGGAGCGATGTCGGCAGCCGCTTTCGGCTCCACTACCAACTATACCACGCAGATAAATCAAGGCGATACACGCCGTATGATTATCGAGACGAAAGATGGGACCATTCAAATGGAAGAGGCGGATGATCTCATTCTTGTGGTGACAACTCGTGGTTCCGGCAATATCGGACGTATCCGCCTGGAAATGAAAAAAGTTTGCCGCCAGATCATGCAATTGGTGGCGAGCTATTAATAACGAATAAAGGAGCTACCATTTTTATGGAGCAGACACTTATCATTGTAAAACCCGAGGGTGTACAGCGAGGCATTATTGGTAACGTGCTGACACGCTTTGAGCAACGTGGACTCAAGTTTGCCGCGCTCAAGCTCATTCAAATCACGCCGGAACTTGCAGAGCAACATTACGGTGTGCATAAAGGCAAGGCATTTTATCCTGGTCTCGTCAAGCACATCACCTCCGGCCCTGTCGTCGTAGGCGTATTGGAAGGACCTAAGGCTATCAGCGTCGCACGGACAACAATGGGTGCCACCAATGCTGCTGAGGCCACCCCCGGCACAATTCGTGGCGACTACGCTCTTGAGATTGGCTTCAACATCATCCACGGCTCTGATAGCTCAGAGAACGCTGCGAAAGAGATTGCACTGTTCTTTAATCCAAAGGAATTGGTGAGCTATTCTACCGCAAATGAACCCTGGATTCACGAGTAGAGATAGCTATTTTATAGCACAAAAACAGCCGCCGATACACGTATCGGCGGCTGTTTTTGTGCTATGAATGTCTTATTATTTAGTGTGATGCCGATGCAGTCTCTTCAGGAGATGAAGCACGCTTGCTTTCCGCAAGTCGCCAGCAACATGTCTTACTCTTAAAGCATTTTTCTTGCTCTGCTTGCGTCACAGGGGGAGTATTCTGTAGACAAAAGACTTGATACATTGGCTCGCCCGCCGCAACGTCGTTGCACGGAAACCAACGCTCACGATAGAATGGGCAGGCATTTCTATGTCTACGCCAGTTCGAGTTTTCAGATGGATCAGTGTGTATTGTGCCCGCCAACGGGATATCCTTCCTGACTTGTGCTACCTACGGAAAATTATGATGAGAGTAGTATATCATATTCTCTTCAAGATAATAGAAGCAGGGTCTGAAAATTATTGCTAGAGACCTCTCGTTGGAAGTAATAAGGCAAATGCTTTGAAGGGGTGGGCAGAAAAGGACCGTCTGGTAGCCGCAATCTGAGACGAGCCAGTCCGATGGATCA
>JAABUX010006268.1_pt1 | contig 14243 bp, 14 predicted proteins | sample 5561851 | NCBI WGS metagenome assembly JAABUX01 (sample SAMN10711883, study PRJNA513361) | rock metagenome | isolation source: Antarctica rocks | place: Antarctica: Victoria Land, Richard Nunatak red sandstone | collected 2016-01-03 | reverse complement strand
CGCCAAGGCCCAGGAACACCGCATGGCCGAAGTCCAGCATGCCGCCCTGACCCAGCAGCATGTTGAACGACAGCGCGAACACGATGGCGATGCCCATGCGGCACAGCAGCGACAGGCCGAACCCGCCGGGCACGACATGCGGCAGCGCCAGCGCGGCCAGCGCCGCCAGCAACCAGGGCAACCCGGTCCGCCACGCCGCGCCGGTGCGGGATTGCAGCGTTGCGGGCCGCGCCTGCACCAGCATCAGGCCGACCTCGTGCCCATCAGCCCACGTGGGCGCACCGCCAGCACCAGGACCAGCAGCACGTAGGGCACCACCGGCGCAACCCGCGCGATGCTGATGCTCCCCACGTCGGCCAGCGCTTCGGGAACCGTGATCCCTATCCGCGCCAGCACCGCACCGAGCGGCAGGTCCAAGCTGATGCTGCCGACCTGCACGAACCCGATCAGCAGCGAGGCGACCAGCGCCCCCCAGATCGATCCCAGGCCGCCCATCACCACCACCGCGAACACGATGGCCCCCAGGGACCGCGCCATGCCGGGCTCGGTGGTGTATGCATTGCCGGCAATGACCCCCGCCAACCCAGCCAGCGCGCACCCGGCGCCGAAGACGAGGGTGAAAACCTTGGGCACGTCGTGGCCCAGCATTCCCACCATGTCCGGGTGCGTCAGCGCCGCCCGCACCACCAGGCCCAGCCGCGTCCGCGCCAGCGCCAGGAACAGCGCCAGGAACATTGCAATGGCGACGCCCATCATGAACAGCCGATAGGCCGGGTAGGCGTTGTCGCCGATGCTGAACAGCGAGAAGTCCAGCGCCGCCGGCACCCGGTATGGCACCGGGTTGCGCCCCCAGATCAGCGGCACGACCTCGCCGATGATGAACGCCAGGCCGAAGGTGAACAGCAGCTCCGCGACATGGCCATGCTTATGGACCGTCCGCAGGCCGTAGCGCTCCACCACCGCGCCGATCCCGCCGACCAGCAACGGCACCACCAGCAGCGCCACCCAGAACCCCAGCCGGATACTGATGGTATAGGCCAGGAACGCGCCGAGCATGTAGAAGCTGGCATGCGCCAGGTTCAGCACGCCCATCATGCCGAAGATCAAGGTCAGCCCGACCGACAGCATGAACAGCAGCAGGCCATAGACCAGCGAATTCAGCAGGATGAGGGCCGCCTGCTCCATGCTAGGACGGCGGAGCGAACTTGCAGGTGGTGGGCAGGCGCTGCGCCTCCGGCTCGATCCGGCTGATGGTCTTGAAGCCCATCTTGTTGTCCGGGAAGGTGAACGGCATCCCCGGCTCCAGATCGGACACGAACATCGGCTGCAGGAGCTGGTGGTTGTCCGCCCGCATGGTGGCATCGCCCAGCGGGGTGTGCGTGACCATGGTGGACAGCACCTGACCGACCTTGGCTGGGTCGCTGCTATCGGCCTGCTTGATGGCGGCGGCGAGCATGTCGATCTCGGTGACGGCGCGGTAGTAATAGAACTCCGTGCCATACTTGGCTTTGAACTCTGCAGCCATCTTCTCGATATCTGGCGCGCCCACGTTGGCGTGCCACTCGCTGATCTGCGCATAGCCGCGGCCGCCCGTGCCAGCGCCTGCCACGACGTCAGCCGCCCCCATGTAGTAGGTGAAGAAGGTCCCCTTGTAGCCGGCGTCCTGCGCCGCCTTGGCCAGCAGGCCCATGTCGGCGCCCCAGTTGCCCGTCACCACCGCATCCGCCCCGGCCGCCTGCATCTTCTGCACGTACGGGGTGAAGTCCTTCACCTTGCCCAGCGGCACCCGCTCGGCCCCCACCACCTGCAGGTCCGGCCGGCGGTTGGCGAGCATGGCCTGCGCCGCCTTCTCCACCGACACGCCGAAGCTGTAGTCGGGGTTGAAGATATAAACCTTCTTCACCGACGCCTGGCTGACCAGGTAGTCGGTCAGCGCCCGCATCTTCATGTCCACGTCGGCGTCGAAGCGGAAATGCCACCAACTGCACTTGTCGTTGGTCAGCGCGGGATCGACGGCGGCGTAGTTCAGGAACATCACTGCCTGGTTCGGCGCACGCTTGTTGTTCTTGTTGATCGCATCCACCAGCGCAAAGGCCACCGCGCTGCCGTTGCCCTGCGTGACATAGTGGATGCCGTCGTCCACCGCCTTGCGCAGCAGGGTCAGCGACTTCTCCGGGCTGACCTCATTGTCCATCGCCACCAGTTCCAGCCGGCGGCCCGGCCCGGCGGCCTGCGCGGCATTGGCCCGGTCTATGGCGAAGCGGAAGTGCTGCTCGCCCAACTGCCCCGTCGCGGCCAGCGAGCCGCTGAGCGGGTCGATGTAGGCGATCCGAACCACCTCCTCCGCACGCGGGGCGGCGGGAAGTGCGAGCATCAGGGCAGCCGCGGCCGCAAAACGGGTGAGCATGGTCGTTTCCCCTGGCAGCGCCCTCGCTGCGGGCGCTGTCCGTGTTGGCGACACCCTCCCCCGTGCGGGCCGGGCGCGTCAACGGGGTATGCGTAGGTGCAGCGCAGCAATCGACTCAGCCGATCAGCGTCACCAGCTCAGAGTATTGCACAAGCACCGGATCGGCGGTGAGGAGCCGCATCGGGCCAGCCATCGCCTGCACGATCAGCAAGCGGTCGAACAGATCGGCATGGTGCAGCGGAAGGTCCGCAACTCGCGCTGCCACCGCAGCATGGACCGGCAGTTCGACAAAGCCGGTATCACACGCATACTGAATCACCGCCTCGGGCCTAGCCTTGAAATCGCTGCGGCCGAGGCTTGCCTTGATCGCAACCTCCCAAATGCTGACGGCACTGAACACGACCTCGTTGTCATTGTCCTCAAGCAACGCCCGCGCCTTGGGGTCCAGCCGCCCCGGGGTGAGCAACGCCCAGAGGAGGATGTGGGTGTCGAGGAGAATGCGCATCAGCGCCCTTCAAATAGGGCAAGCACGTCATCAGGCAGGGGTGCGTCGAAATCGTCCGGGATCGTGAACTGGCCCGCCATAGCGCCAAGGACACGGTCCGGCTTCTTGGCCTCCGCCAACGGCACCAGCCGCGCAACCGGCTTGCCAGCACGTGCGATCACGATCTCCTCGCCAGCCGCGGCAGCATCGACCAAGCGCGAGAAATGGGTCTTTGCTGCATGGATGTTGACGGTCTGCATGGCGAACTCCCCAAGTAGACTAACATTAGTCCACCTACTCCTCCCCGGCTGGGACCGCAACCATATGCCAGCGTCACGCCTCGGCATCCTTGACCGCCCCCACCCCTTGCCGCCAGGCTCCCGCCGCAGCCGCCCCGAACGGAACCCAGCATGGCCCTCTCCCCAGCCCTCGCCACCCTGCTCCGCGGACGGCTCGCCCTGCCGGTCATCGCCTCGCCGCTGTTCATCATCTCCAACCCGGCCCTGGTCATCGCGCAATGCACCGCGGGCGTCGTCGGCTCCTTCCCCGCGCTCAACGCCCGCCCGGCGGAGGCCCTCGCCGACTGGATCATGCAAATCCAGGACGCCCTGGCCGACTGGGACGCCCACCACCCGGACCGCCCGTCGGCGCCGTTCGCCGTGAACCAGATCGTGCACCGCAGCAACGTCCGGCTGGAGCACGACATGGAGGTGTGCACCCGCCACCGGGTGCCCATCGTCATCACCTCGCTCGGCGCCCGGCCGGAGGTGAACGAGGCCGTCCACTCCTATGGCGGCGCCGTGCTGCACGACATCATCAACGACCGCTTTGCGAGGAAGGCGATCGAGAAGGGTGCAGACGGGCTGATCGCCGTTGCGGCCGGCGCGGGCGGGCACGCCGGCACCCTGTCGCCCTTCGCGCTGATGCAGGAGATCCGCGCCTGGTTCGACGGCCCCGTCGCGCTGTCCGGCGCCATCGCCACCGGGTCGGCGGTGCTGGCGGCGCAGGCGATGGGGGCGGATTTGGGCTACGTCGGCTCCGCGTTTATTGCCACCGAGGAGGCCAACGCCAACCCGGCCTACAAGCAGGCCATCGTGGACGGCGGCGCCGACAGCATCGTCTATACCAACCTTATCACCGGCGTGCACGGCAACTACCTGCGGCCGAGCCTGGTCGCCGCCGGGCTGGACCCGGACAACCTGCCGGCCTCCGACGCCTCGAAGATGAACTTCGGCGGCGAGAAGGCGAAGGCCTGGAAGGACATCTGGGGCAGCGGCCAGGGCATCGGCGCCGTGCAGGCCGTAGTGCCGACGGCGGCGCTGGTTGCCCGCATGGCCCGGGAATACGCCGACGCCCGCAGCCGCCTGGCCCGGACGCAGCCCGAGCTGGCTACGACACCCTCCCCCGTGCTGGCTGCGACCTAGCCTGCGCCTGATGGGCCGGACCGGCGGCCATCGCCGGCCGGGCAATGCGGGCTATGGACGGTCTGCACGGATACTGCCGCTCCACCACGGCCTGGCGCGTGTGGATCGTACCAGACCCGACCGGCTGCCGGCCCGGCCCCTGCTGTCTCGGCCCCCCCGGGGCTGGCCAACCTATGCCTGACGCCACGACCGTTCAACGCACGGTGCTTTACGGTCGCGTTGGACGGCGTGTCGCGCCTTCTGCAGGCCGAGACGGCCTGTCTCGCCCTGCCAGCCTTCGCAAACGCTGCGGCAGAATGGCAACACGACGGGGAGTAGCCGGCGCCCTCGCAAAGGATTGTTTGACGATCTATGCTGCGGCGCACCATTTCTCATTCTCGGCGCGTTAATCCCGCGGTGCCCTATTGGCCTCAGCCCGCAACTTGAAAGGCCAAAACATGCCTGGTCTCGGCGACACTATCGCTCAACTTGTCCAGCATAGCCGTCTGCGTCAGGCTGCCGCCAGCGCGGCTCCCCTGGCGTCGGCGACGACACTGGCCGAGGTGACGGGCTTCGGCGCCAACCCCGGCAACCTGCGGATGCTGGCCCATGTGCCGCAGGGCCTGCCGCCGGGTGCGCCGCTGGTGGTGGTGCTGCACGGCTGCACGCAGACCGCCGCGGGCTATGACGCCTGCTCCGGCTGGTCCCGCCTGGCGGAGCGGCACGGCTTCGCGGTGCTGCTGCCCGCGCAGCAACGGGCCAACAACCCGAACGGCTGCTTCAACTGGTTCCAGCCTGCTGACACGGCGCGTACGGGCGGCGAGGCGGAGAGCATCCGCCAGGGTATCGCCTGGATGGTGACCGGCCACCACCTCAGCCCCGCCCGGGTTTATGTCACTGGCCTGTCCGCCGGCGGCGCCATGTCGGCTGCCATGCTGGCCACCTACCCCGAGGTGTTCGCTGCAGGCGCCATCATCGCCGGGCTGCCCTATGGCGCCGCCGGATCGGTGCCGGAGGCGTTCGAGGCCATGGGCGGCCGCCGCATCCACCCGGCCCGCGCCTGGGGAGACTTGGTGCGGCGGGCATCCCCGCATCGCGGCCCCTGGCCCCGCATCCAGGTCTGGCATGGCGACGCCGACAGCACCGTGCGGCCCGGCAATGCGGCGGAGTTGGTGAAGCAGTGGGCCGACCTGCACGGCGTGCCATCCGCGCCGTCCGTCACCGACCAGGTGGACGGCGCCGTGCATCAGGCGTGGCAAGGGGCGGATGGGACGGTGGTGCTGGAGAGCTTCATGGTGCCAGGGATGCAGCACGGCACGCCGCTGCACCTCGGTGCGCCGGACCTGGACGAGTCGGTGGGGCGTGCCGGGCCGTTCATGCTGGACGCCGGCATCTCCTCCACCTGGCGCCAGGCACGGTCCTGGGGCCTGCTGACCGCAGCCGCCCAGGTCCGGGCCGAAACGCCGCGAGCGGCAGCCGGTCCCTTGCCCGGCGCGTCCCCGCTGCCCGGGATTTCCTTACCGGAGTTCGCGCTGCCGATCGCCGCTCGTGTGGGCAGCGCGGCATCGGTGATCGACAATGCGTTGCGGTCGGCTGGGCTGCTGAAGTCGGGCTGACGTTTGGCGGCGCGTTGCGGAGTGGCATCGCAGGTGCAGCGCCCCTGGCGGACCCACGCAGCCGCCAGTCCGCCCCTGTGAAGCCGCACCGGGCAGTGGTGCAAGGCAGTCCGGAGCGTGAACTGACAGGGGAGAAGTCTCCGGCTTCTATGATTTCATCGAAGCCAGGTTCCGGGCTACAGGCAGCTTGCGATCACGAAGCCCTGCCCTGCCGTCCCCCGGCCATGCCCCAGGCCGCGCGTCCGCGCCGCCACGCCGTGCTGGCCAGGGCCGCAGCGGCATCGGCGGCGCCATACGCGCGTGCAGACCAGCCGTGACGCAGGCAAAGGCCAAAACGGGCGCAGGTGTCCTCCAGGATGGCCGCAAGCTGCGCCTCGACCGCCGGGTCCGACGGCTGCGCGGCGATCTCGTTGACCGGCAGCAGCAGCGGCTCCGCCACCCGGTCCGCCCAGGCGGCATCCCAGGCCTGCATCGCCAGCGCATCGTTGGACGCCTGCCAGCGCGCCGCAGCCTGGGCGTGCAGGGCCGGGGTAACACCATGGAACCCCGCCGTATCAGGGCTGCGCGCGGTCGCCTCCACATGACGTGAAGCCTCCCGGGCGCGCGAACCCAGCAGCCGGCGCGCTCCGCCCTGGTGTAGGCGGCGCAGCACCTCGACGGCGGCCGGGCCGGGGCTGCGGTTCTCGGCCAGCCCGGCATCGGCGGCGGTCAGCAGCGGGGCGATGCGGTCCAGCAGGCCGACCTCCGCCAGCGTGCGTTCGACCAGGGGACGGCCGGACCAGCGGTCCCGCACCGGCACGACGTGAAGCCGCCCGGCGGATACCTTCTGCCAAGGAACCGCCATCCCAGCCAAGTCCAACCGTGCCGTGCCCATCCAGGCGGCGGCGAAGGCCGGGAACGTCCGCCCCTCGCGCAGGAACTGAGTGCGCCAGGTATACAGCGAGTTCAGGTACTCGGATTGCGGCTTGACCGTAACCAGCGTCTCCATGGCGAACCCGTGCGCATCGAACAGGCTGGCCAGGGTGCGCGCCACGCCTAGGCCGCGCGGTATGCCGCACAGGCCCTCATAGGACAGCAGCACGACATCGCACCGCGTGTCCCGCAGCCCGGCGGCCAGGCGCCCGAGCAGCTCCGCCCGTTCACGCGACGGGCGGCGGCCGTCCAGCGCCTCACCCAGGTGCTGGTGGCTGAGGTGCGGTGCGGCAGCGCTGGCCGGGGTCAGGTCGGGATACCAGATGCCGGCCCCGCCGAGCGCCGGACGCAGGCGGGTCAGGATGTGCTGCAGGCTGGTGGTCCCGGTCCGCGGGGTGCCGATGTGGACGATGGCGCGACGCATGGGGGTGGGTTCAGCCCGGCAGGTCCGCCCATGTCAAGCTGCCTTCCCCCTCTCCCTCCGGGAGAGGGCCGGGGTGAGGGAGACCGCAAGCACCAAGCCCAGCATGCTTAGAGGCAAATCTCGTCCTCAAACGGGCAAATCAGGCCCTTGCCATTTCCCTCGCCCCGGGCCTCTCCCGTAGCGAGATAGGGAAGCAGGCTTACGGAAACCCGCCATCCCGATTACGCTGCCGCATGGCCGAAATCTGGAACGGCTGGGATCAGCAGGCCCTGGACCGCGAGTACAACGCCCGCGCCAGCGTGCCGGACTACGACGCGGAGGTAGAGCGTTACCGCACCCTGTCCGCCGCCGCCCGCACCGTCCTGCCGCACACGCCCGGCCTGGTGTTCGACCCGCAATCCGGCAACGCCCTGGACTGGTTCTCTGGTGCGCCGGGCGGGCCGGTGCTGCTGTGGGTGCACGGCGGCTACTGGCGCGCCCTAGCGCGCCATGACCAGAGCTGCGTCGCGCCGGGCCTGGTGGCAGCCGGGGTGCATGTGGCGGTCATGGACTACACCCTGGTCCCCGCGGCCACGCTGGACGAGATCGTGCGCCAGGTGCGCGCCGCCTGCGCCTGGGTGGCCGCCCATGCCGCGGGGTTGGGCGCCGGTCCCGCGCGGCTGTTCGTCGGCGGGTCCTCGGCCGGCGGGCACCTGGCGGGCATGGTGCTGGCCGGGGGCTGGCACGCCGGCTTCGGCCTGCGCCCGGACGCGATCCGCGGCGCCGTCGCGCTCTCCGGCCTGTACGACATGGACCCGGTGCGCCTGAGCTTCGTCAACGATTGGATGCAATTGACCGCCTCCGACGCCGCCCGGCTCAGTCCGATCCACCTGATCCCGCCCACCGGCCCGGCGCCACGCCTGCTGGCCAGCTACGGCATGCTTGAAACCAGTGAGTTCCAGCGGCAAACGGGAGCCTACGCCGCCGCCTGGACCGCTGCCGGGCACGAGGCGCACGTTGCGCCGCAGCCCGGCCGCAACCACTTCAATGTTGTAACGGCCTTGGGCGACGCAGCCGACCCGATGTGCCAGGCCGCGGCAGCCTTCCTGCTCGCATAGGACCCTTCATGTTCGTCATCCTGATCGTGCTGGTGATCGTCGCCGTCCTTGCGGCGGCCCTGGGCGTGCGTACGGTGCCGCAGGGACAGGTCTGGACCGTCGAGCGGTTCGGCGCCTTCACCCGCCTGCTGAACCCCGGCCTGAACCTGCTGCTGCCCCTGGTCGATCGCGTCGGCCACAAGATGAACGTGCAGGAGATCGTGCTCGACATCCCCGAGCAGGCCGTCATCACCCGGGACAACGCCGCGGTCGTGGTGGACGGCATCATGTACTACCGCGTGCTGGACCCGGCCAAGGCGGCGTATGGCGCGCAGAACCTGGTGCAGGCATTGACCAGCATGGCGATGACCAACATCCGCAGCGTGATCGGCGCGATGGACCTGGACGGCGCGCTGTCCGGCCGCGAGGAGATCAACGCCAAGCTGCTGGTGACGCTGGACCATGCGACCGCCCCCTGGGGCGTGAAGGTCAGCCGCGTCGAGCTGCGCAAGATCGAGCCGCCGGCCAACCTGGTCACCGCCATGAACCTGCAGATGACCGCCGAGCGCGAGCGCCGCGCCACCGTCGCCCGCGCGATGGGCGAGCGTGAGGCCGCCGTAGCCCGCGCCGAGGGCCAGAAGCAGGCGACGGTGCTGGAGGCCGAGGCCCGCCTGGAGGCCGCGATGAAGGACGCCAGCGCCCGCGAGCGCCTGGCCGAGGCCGAGGCCCGCGCCACCCAGGTCGTCGCCCAGGCGGCGCAGGGCGGCGGGGCCGAGGCGCTGCGCTACTTCATCGCCCAGAAGTATGTGGACGCCATCGGGCGGCTGGCCGCCAATCCCTCCGGCCGCACCCTGGTGATCCCGCTGGAGACCGGTGCGATGGCCGGCGGCATCACCCAGGCGTTGGAGGCCATGCGGCTCGGCCGGCCAGACTAGGCGGCCCGGCAGGCGGCCCAGCAAGCAGGGGGCACATGAGCGCGGGGGAGTTGTGGATCGTCGCGGGCCTGCTGGGCTGCGCGGCCGAGATGGCGGCGCCGGGCGTCTTCCTGCTGCCGATCGGCTTGGCCGCCGTAGGGACCGGGCTGCTGGTGATGGCGGCGGGCTGGGCCGGGGCGGGCCAGGTGGCGGCGTTCCTGGCGCTGACGACGGCGCTGGTCGGTGCGGCGGTGCTGCGGATGCGGCGGCGGCCGGCGCGGGTGGACCTGTTGAACGCCCCAACCGCCGGGCTGGCTGGCCGGACCTGCCGCGCCCTGGCGTTCGAGGCCGGTGAGGGCCGGGTCAGCCTGGGCGACGGCACCTGGCCCGCCCGCATCACCGACGGCGCGGCCCCGGAGCCCGGCGCGGTGCTGTATGTCGTGGGGCTGGACGGCACGACGCTGCTGGTGGCGGCCGAGCCAGGCTGAGCGGCGCGCACGCCCAACTGCCGCACCGCTTCTGTTGCCAAGCCGCCTACACCGCCGACGTGTCCAGGCTAACCCGGGCCGCGTCCCGCCGGCGCACCCAGTGGCGTAAGCGCAGTGCGGGCGACTCGACCAGATGCCAGGACATCGCCGCCAGCCCCACCGTCGCCGGCAGCGCCAAAGCGAACACGACCTCCGGCGGCAGCACCTGCCCGCCCAGCGCCACCACGGCCCCCAGCACTGGGAAGCCGAACAGGAACACCCCACGGTCCCACGGCACCCGGTCCCGGAGAACACCGCAACCGCCAGCGTACCGCTGAAACCGAGCGACACCAGCGTGCTGAGGGGATCGACCGGCTTCGCAGCGTCCCCGGCCAGGGAGTTTAGGCATGGCCGTACACCACCGTCACCACAGCCACCAGCCGGATCAGGTCGAAGTTGTTGGACCGGGCATCGAAGCGGCTCTGCAGCGTGGCGGCGAAGGTCATGCGGCATCTGTCCCATTATGATCGGCCCGTCATAGTTGGCCTACTCCGGGGCAGCCTACCGGATCGGGGGCCGGTTGTTTCACCACCGCGTGGCCCCCATCGCCGCGTGGCCCCCAGCACCGCGTGGCCCCCATCGCCCCGTGGCCCCCATTGCCGCCGGGGGGCCGCCGGGTGCAAACCGGCCCCATGCCCACGTTCCGGTTCCTGCACGCCGCCGACCTGCACCTCGACAGCCCCCTGCGCGGCTTGGAGCACGATCCCGAGGCCCCGGCCGACCGCATCCGCGACGCCTCCCGCGACGCCCTGCGCAACCTCGCCGACACCGCCCTGCACGAGGCGGTGCCGCTGGTGGTGATCGCCGGCGACCTGTTCGACGGCGACTGGCCGGAGTGGCGGACCGGGCACTACCTGGTCGGCCAGCTCGCCCGCATGACCCAGGCTGGCATCCGCGTGGTCATGATCCGTGGCAACCACGACGCCCAGAGCGTGCTGACCAAGCACCTGGTCCTCCCCCCTGGCGCCACCCTGATGGACCATGCCGCCTCGCACACCCTCGACCTGCCGGAGATCGGCGCCGCCGTGCACGGCCAGAGCTTCGCCAAGCGGGAGGTGCTGGACAACCTGGCCCTGGCCTACCCGGCGCCGCGGGACGGCCGGGTCAACATCGGCCTGCTGCACACCGCCGCCGGGGGGCGGGACGGCCACGACAACTACGCCCCGTGCAGCGTGGAGCAACTGGCCGCGCACGGTTACCAGTACTGGGCGCTGGGCCATGTCCACACGCGGGAGGTGCTGCGCGAGGACCCCTGGGTCGTGTTCCCCGGCAACCTGCAGGGCCGCCATATCCGGGAGACCGGGGCCAAGGGCGCCACCCTGGTGACGGTCCAGGATGGCCGGGTGCAGGGCATCGAGCACCGGACGCTGGATGTCGTGCGCTGGGAGCACCTGGAACTGGACCTGGCCGGCGCCGCCGACGCGGACGCGGTCTGGGCCGCCCTGCGCGCCAGTCTGACGGCGCTGCTGGAGGCCGCTGGCGGGCGGCTACTGGCGCTGCGCGTCACCTTGCTCGGCCCGACCGCCGCCCATGCCGCCCTGATGCGCGATCCCGGGGCAGCCGCCGACCGGGTGCGGTCCGAGGTGCTGGCCGTCGCCGGGCCGCACGCCGCCTGGGTGGAGCGGGTGCGGCTGCGGACCTACCCGGCCACCGCGGGGATGCCCGCTGCAAGGATGGAGGACGCGATCCAGGTCCTGGTGCAGGCCATCCAGGGTGCCGCGCCGGATACGGTGGCGGCTGCCGTGCGGGACTACGCCAAGGACATGCTGGCCCGCGCCGGAGGGCTGCGCGACGCCCTGGGCGCCGATCATCCGGCGGTGCTGGCCGCGGCGGGCGCGATGCCGGACGACCTGATGCGCCGTGCCCGCGCCATGCTGCTGGCCCGGCTGCTTGCGTGAGGCCAGCGCGTCCCGTGCCATCATCGCCTCATGCCGTCATCGCAGGGAGCCCGTGCAACACGGCGATCCCTCGGCCGCACGGCCCGCGCCCGTCCGCCCGGACTGCCAAGCCGCAACGGCGACTCGCAATGACCTTCAAGCGGCGTCGCCCGCCGTGCGGCTGACCAGCCTGCACATCGAAAGGTACGGCAACCTGGAGAGCACAAGGCTGACGCTCGACCCGGCGCCCGGCGTGGTCAACCTCGTCGTGGCCCCCAACGGCGCCGGCAAGTCCGTGCTGCGCCAAGCGTTCTCCGACCTGCTGTTCGGCGTGCCCGGCCAGACCCCGATGGGGTTCCGCTACGGCTACCCCGCCATGCGCCTGCGGGCGGAGGCCGCCGGTCCCGACGGACCCATCGCCTTCGGCCGCCGCAAGGGCCTCGGCAACACCCTGGTCGGCGCCGACGATGCGCCGCTGCCGCCGGCCCTGCTGGACCGCCTGCTGGGCGGCGTGGACCGGGCCGGGCTGGAGCGGCTGTTCGCACTCGACACCGCCGGCTTGCGGCGCGGCGGACGGCAGTTGCTGGACACCGGCGGCGCCTTGGCCGACGCCCTGCTGTCCGGCGCCGGAGGGATGCGCAGCGCCACCGACCTGCGCGCCGCCCTGCTGCGCGAGCGCGACGAGCAGGCCCCCGAGCGCAAGACCGCCTCCCGTCCGTTCTACCAGGCGCTGCAGGGTTGGACCGACGCCCGCAAGCGCCTGCGCGACGACACCCTGCGCCCCGAGGACCGGGCGCGCGGCGAGGCGGAGCTGCAGGCCGCACGGCACGCGCAGCGCGAGGCCAACGCCGCGGAGGGCAAGGCTGCCGCCGAGCTGACCAAGCTCGAGCGCATCCGCCGCACCAAGCCGCTGTCGGCGCAACTGGCGGCTGCGGAGGATTGGCTGGCCGCACACCCGGACGCCCCGGTGCTGCCGGAGGGCCTGGACAGGCAACTGGCGGCGGCGGCAGCGGAGGCGCATCAGACGGCGCTGCAGCATGCGGACCTGCGCCGCCGCCAGGCCGACGCCAGCCAGCGCGCGGCAGCCGATCCGCCGGACGAACGGATGCTGGCCCATGCCGGCCTGGTCGAACACCTTGAGCGCGAGGCCGGCGTGGCGGCGCAGGCGGCGCTCGACCTGCCGGGGTGCGCCCAGGATCTGGCTCGCCTGGCCGCGGCCGTAGCAGCCACGCTGCGCGACCTTGGCGCCCCAGCCGGGACCGAAGCGTCGGCGCTGGTCCCGCCGGGCCTGGCGCGGACGACCGCCCGCCGCCTGATCGCCCGGCACCGGGACGCCCTGGGTTCATTGGCCACTTCGCCGACGCGCATCGCAGCCCTGGAGCAGCAGGCGGCCATCCCGCTCCCGCCGGTGGCGGACGCAGCGCCGCTGGCCGCCCTGGTGCTGGAGGTGCGAACCGATGGTGCGCCTGGCCCGCGCCTGGCCCATGCGGCGCTCGCCATGCAGACGGCGAAGGCTGCCGCGGCCCAGGCCGCTGCCCAGGCACCGTCGGGCCTGTCCGGGCCGGCGCCGCAGCCGCTCGACGTGTTCGATGCGCTGGACGGCGCAGTGCAGTCCGCCGGCCAGGCCATGCGGGAAGCCGCCGCCCGGTTGGCCGCAGCGCAGGACACGGCAGCGGCGCAGGCCCGGGAGGTGGCCGGGCTTGCCCCCCTGCCTGACGCCGCCTCCGTCGCCGAGACGCGCCGGCACCGCGACGCTGGTTGGCGCCTGGTGTTCCGTGGCGCCTTCACCGACGATCCGCCCGACCCCGAGGCCATCGCCGCCTGGGCCGGCCCGGCGCCGCTGCCGCTGGCCTACGAACAAGCGGTCATGTCCGCCGACGCCGCCGCCGACCGCCGGGTGCGCGACGCCAGCCAGGTGGAGCGCGCGGCGCTGCTGTGGCAAGCCCTGGCCGCCGCGGACGCGGAGCTTGCGGAGGCCCGGCAGGCGGACGCCGCCGCGCAGGCCGTCCAGGCCGCCGCCCGTGCCGAGTGGGCCGTTGCGGTGCAGCCCCTGGGACTGCCTGGGACCGCGCGGATTGCGGCGGTGCGCGACGCGCTGACCCAGCGGACCGAGGCCCTCGCGGCGGAGCGGGCGGCGTCCGTGGCGATGGCGGCCCATGACAGCCTGCTGGCCCAGCACCGGGCGTGGTCCGCGCAGTTGGCGCCCCTGCTCGGCCATCCGGACGGCCCGCTGCCGGCCCTGCTCCGTGCGGCGGACCTAACCCTGCAGGCCGCAACAAAGGCCGGGCAGGAGCGCGCGGTCGCCGAGGACGCGCAGCGCCGCGCGCAAGCGCAACTGGCCGCAGCCCAGGCCGAGCAGGCAAGGCTGCTCGCCGAAGCGGACGCCTGGCGTGTGGACTGGGCCACGGCCATGGCCGCGCTGAACCGCCCGCCGGACGAGGCGCCGGAGACGGCCAACGACGCCCTGCAACTGCTCGACCGGCTAGCAGCCTGTCGGAGTGAGGTTGCGAGCGTTTTTGCGTGCCTGGGTCAATCGTGCGTTGCTGGGTGGCGCTGAGGCAGTTTTTAGCGGTCGAACTCGCTGGCTGAAGAATACGGCGGCC
>JAABUX010006267.1_pt1 | contig 14247 bp, 15 predicted proteins | sample 5561851 | NCBI WGS metagenome assembly JAABUX01 (sample SAMN10711883, study PRJNA513361) | rock metagenome | isolation source: Antarctica rocks | place: Antarctica: Victoria Land, Richard Nunatak red sandstone | collected 2016-01-03 | reverse complement strand
ACTGTCCTGCAGACCGGTCGTGCCCTTGCCCGGGATGACGTGGTAGACCGACCCGCCGAGGTTGAGACGCTTGAAGGTCCCCAGGCCGGAGCACGCCGCTCCGCTGACGCCCTCCTCCCCGCACATCGGGGTGAAGCCGAAGGCCTTGTCGAACACGTGGAGGTCGTGCTCCATGTTGGGATCGCCGAACGCATCGATCACCGCGATCGTCTTGCCCGCCCCCTGGTTCTGGAGCCCCTCCAGGCCGTAGGAGGCGCGGAAGGGCCGCGGTGCGAAGCACCGGCGGCCGCGTGAGGCGCACTGCGCCTGCGTCGGCGGAGTCTCGCTGTTGGTCACTTGGACCGCCCCGGCCACCAGCGGACGCACCGCAGCCGACGAGGCAGCCGTGGAGGAGGCGGCAGCGGTGGACGGCGTGGACACGCTGAACGCGGCGGTCACGGGTAGGACACCAGCAGCAGTTGCCGCGAGCGCAAGAGACAGTCGTCGCCGGACGGGGCGACGAGGAACAAAGGGGGGCACGGGTGGTCCCTTCCAGTCGTGGATCGGTGGCCGGACTGACGGGAACGTTCCCGCACAGCCGCGCCCCCGTACCGAAAGAGGCTGCTGGTGAAGTCTTTTCGCTCTGCCCTGGTGTTGGCCATGACCTGTACGGCCGTCGCCGCGGCCGCCGCTCCCGCCGACGCCGCCACGCCTACCCGCCGGCTGCTCAGCGGCCACTTCTCCCTTTCCGGGGTGCAGGGCGCGCTCCCCGCCGGCGCCACTGTCAGCGTGCTGCAGTTCTGCCCGCGCGGCAGCACCCTGGACCGGGCGGCCACCAGCCGGGTGGAACGCGAGGGGGATGCTGATCTGGACTCCCACCTGCGACTGGCGAGCCGCGAGCTCTGGCCGACCGGCACCGTGTCGCGCTACCGGGTGACGAGCAAGCCTGCGGCCGGCGATGGGGTCGTGATCTTAAATGCCGCCCTGTGCGCCAGCACCGTGTCCGCGAGGACCAAGACCGTCAACGGTCGGGCGGCGACCGACCTGCGGGTCTGGGGTCCGGCGCCGTCCAAGCTGCACGTGCTGAACGCCACCGTGGCGCTGGTCAGCGACAACCTCGAGGCCGACTACAGCTACGCCACCGTGATGAAGGCCGGCGGGGTTGCCTCTTCCCGGGGCTCGTTGACCAGCGCCCTGCGCGCGGTGCAGGCGGCCAGCCAAAACTCCGGCCTGAGTCAGGTCACGGCCGAAGGCGAGACGCAGCGCAGCCTGCGCCATGGCCGCTTCATCTCGATGAGGAACAGCTACACCTACACCAGCGACCTGAACCGTAAGACCAGCGAGAACACCGGCGGCTGAGCGAGGCGGGTGCGGCTGGTCGTCCTGGGTGCCGCCAGGACGACCAGCCGCTGTTCGCTGTGGCAGTGTGGGGCGTGTCACCGTCGAATGAGGAGAAGCCCCGCATGCGCAGTCCGGACCGCCGCAGCCCTTCTGGAACACGGCGCGCCGGCGCCCTTGCTGTGGCCGCGGCCACCGTGTCAGCGATATCGCTCGTGGGGGCCAGCGGGACCGCGGCCGCGAGCAGCACCGCGGTCGCCGGTGCGCGCGCGGGTCAACACGGTGACCAAGGTGAGCACGCGCGGTCCGAGCCACGGGTCACCAGGCTGTTCCCGACGGACGCCCTGACGGTGCGCGACCGGTCGCAGGCCACCGGTCGCCGCGTCGCCCTGCCGCGCCCAGAATGCCGTACCCGCCCGACGGACTGCCATGACATCGCGCTGCTGAACCGGCTGGACGGATTCGACCTGGACCCCCGGCTGGCGTTGCGCTTCGACCGCCCGGTCGATCCGGCCGCGGTGGCCGGGGCCATCCGCATCGCGCCGGCCCATGACCGCGACGACGCGTCGGTCGGGGTCGACCGGGTGGTGTACGACGCCGCCTCGCACACGGTGTACGCGCACCCCGCTCGGCAGCTCGCACCGGGCACGACCTACCGCCTGACAGTGGGCAGGGGCGCCCAGCGCCTCCACCCCGCCCACACGACGTTCACGACCGAGAGCGCCCCGAGCGGGTTGCTGGCGATGCGCCGCCAGCTCGACGACGGCTCCGCGTACCACGCCGCCCAGCTGTCGGGGCAGGACCGGTCCCTTCGCGTGGAGCACGTGTTCCCCGCTGCCGGCACCACTTTGAGCTACAACGCCGACAAGGGCGGCGGTCCGCTCACCACCTCGGCCGTGCCCAACTCCTCCCCCCTCTCGGCGGGTTCGTACGTCTTCGGTTCCTACCTCGCCCCGTCGTGGCTGAACGCCGACAGCGTCATCGCGCAGACCCCTACCGGCAGCGCCGGGCCGAAGGTCACCGGCGCGAGCCGCCTGCCGTTCGTGCTGATCCTGCCCGCCGGTGCCGTCCCTGCGGGCGGCTGGCCGGTCGCGGTCTTCGGGCACGGGTTCACCCGCTCGGACACCGACCTGTTCCTGGCCGCGGACTTCAACGCCTCCCGCGGGCTGGCCACCCTCGCCATCGACGTCGTCGGCCACGGGTACGGTCCGCGCTCGACCTGGACGGCGACCTCCGTCGACGGAGTGACGAGCTTCCCGGCGTACGCCCGTGGTGTGGACCAGAACCGCGACGGCATGATCACTTCGACCGAGGGTGCGTCCGCGCCGGCCCAGCCGGCTCCCGACGCCTCGATCGGCAGCCGGGACGGCCTGCGGCAGACCGTCGCCGACCTCATGAGCCTGGTACGGGCGGTCGCCCGCGGGGTCACCGTCCCAGGCACGGGCGCCACGGTCCTGCGACGGACCGCGGTGTCCTACTACGGGCAGAGCTTCGGGGGGATCTACGGCGTCATGCTCGGCGGCACCGATCCGCGCGTGCCGGTCCTGGCACCGAACGTCTCCGGTGGTCCGATCAGCGAGATCGCCCGGCTCTCACCGGCTTTCCGGCCCTTGGTGACCCAGGACCTCGGCCAACGGCAGCCGAGCCTGCTGAACGGGGGCTACGACGGCTTCACCGAGTCCATGCCCCTGCGCGGCGACCCGCCGGTGACCTCGCCGGCGCCGGGGGCCCTGGCTATCCAGCAGGCCCTCGCGGACGAGACGTGGATCGACCGCTCCGGCAGTCCGGAGACCTTCGCACCGCTGCTGCGCGCCCATCCCCCGGCGGGCTCGACGGCGAAGCGGGTGCTGCTGTCGAACGCCTTTGGCGACCAGACAGTGCCCAACCCCACGACGTACACCGAGTTGCTGGCCGGAGACCTGTTCGACCGGGAAACCCTGTACCGCAACGACAAGACCGGGAACAGCAGCATGAACCCGCACGGGTTCCTGCTCAACCCGAGCTTCACGGAGGGCAACACCCAGGAGCAGGACCAGATCAGCACGTTCCTCGCCAGCGCCGGCGCGACGACCATCGACCCGGACGGTCCGGCGCCGATCTTCGAGGTGCCGATCGCGGACCCCCGGGTGCTGGAACGCCTGAACTTCGCCAACCCGCTTGGCCCCTGACCCTGCGCCCGCTGGCCGTGTTCGACATCGACGGCGTACTCGCCGACGTCGGTCACCGGCTGGCGTACGTCGAGCGCAGGCCTAAGGACTGGAAGGCGTTCTTCGCGGCCGCGCCGCTCGACCCGCCCCTGCGGGAGGGCCTGGCCCTGGCCCGCGAGAGCGCCAAGGACTGCGAGATCGTGTACGTCACAGGACGACCCGAGCATTGCCGGGCGGACACGCTCGCCTGGTTGGTGCGGCACGGGCTTCCCGAGGGCGACTTGGTCATGCGCAAGGGCCGGGACTTCCGGCCGGCCGCCCGGGCCAAGCCCGACCTGCTGGCCGAGCTTGCCCGCGGCCGGGTGGTCGCGGTGGTCGTGGATGACGACGCCGCCGTCTGCCAGGCCTACGCAGCGCTGGGCTACCGGGTGCTCCGGGCGACCTGGGCCCACCCTTCGGCGACCCTGGTGCAGGTCCAGGAGCAGGACGGCAGGACCTGAGCGCGGGTGCCTCGGCAGGTCATGCTCCAGGACTGGCTGGTTGGGGCCGACACTGTGGGGGCAGGGGCCGCATGTCGAGCAATCTGGAGCACACCGTGTGCCAAGCCAGCACCACCCCCCCACCCGCCGAGTCCCCGGTGCCTGGTCGCGCTTGCGCGCACACACCGATCTGCCCGGCAGCCTTCGCGACCGACCACGACGCAGCGCGCACCGTCCGTCGGCACCCCGAACAGGGCTGGGTGCTGCTGTGCAACGGCGTGGTGGTCTTCGACGACACCGGGGAGCTGCTCCCCGACGGCCGCTGCATCGCCCCGCACCGCCCCTCCAGCCGACTGGCCGCCTGAGTTCGCGCCGGCTCGGGCCCGCCGATGTTGCTGCGCTGCCGGGTCGTGGTTCAGCCCCCGTAGGACTCCATGGGGGGGCAGGAGCACATCAGGTTGCGGTCGCCGTACGCGCCGTCGATCCGGCGCACCGGGGGCCAGTACTTCGTGGACCGCACGACGCCCGGCGGGAAGGCGGCCTGCTCCCGGGTGTACGGGCGGTCCCACTCCCCCAGCACTGAGCTCGCCGTGTGCGGCGCCTGCCGCAGCGGGTTGTGCTCGGCCGGCCAGGCACCGGCCGCCACCTGGTCGATCTCCTGCCGGATCGAGATCATGGCGTCGCAGAAGCGGTCCAGCTCGGCGAGGTCCTCGCTCTCGGTCGGCTCGATCATCAGCGTGCCGGCGACCGGGAAGCTCATGGTCGGGGCGTGGAAGCCGTAATCCACCAGGCGCTTCGCGACGTCCTCGACGGTGACGCCGGTGTCCTTGGTGATCTGCCGCAGGTCCACGATGCACTCGTGGGCCACCAGTCCCCCGCGGCCGGCGTACAGCACCGGATAGTGCGGCTGCAGCCGGCTGGCGACGTAGTTGGCGGCGAGCACCGCGACCTGGGTGGCCCGGGTCAGCCCCTCGCCGCCCATCATGCGCACGTACGCCCAGCTGATGGGCAGGATCCCGGCGCTGCCGTACGGCGCGGCGCTGACCGGACCGGGGCCGGTGGCCGGTCCGGCCTGGTCGTCGAAGGGGTGGTTCGGGAGGTACGGCGCGAGATGCGCGCGGGCCGCGACGGGGCCGACGCCCGGACCGCCGCCACCGTGCGGGATGCAGAACGTCTTGTGCAGGTTGAGGTGGCTGACATCGGCGCCGAAGTGCCCGGGGCGGGCCAGGCCCACGAGGGCGTTGAGGTTGGCGCCGTCGACGTACACCTGTCCCCCGGCCTCATGGACCGCTGCGCAGATCTCCCCGATCGCCACCTCGAACACCCCGTGCGTGCTGGGGTAGGTCACCATCAGGGCGGCAAGCGTCGGCCCGAACTGGTCAATCTTGGCCCGCAGGTCGTCGACGTCGACGTCGCCGGTCGGGGTCGTGCCGACGACGACCACGCGCATCCCGGCCATCACAGCGCTCGCCGCGTTTGTGCCATGGGCGCTCGCCGGGATCAGGCAGACGTCACGAGCGCTGTCCCCGGCCGCGCGGTGGTAGCCGCGGATTGCCAGGAGCCCGGCGAACTCGCCCTGACTGCCCGCGTTGGGCTGCAGGCTGCAGGCGTCGTACCCGGTGATCTCGCACAGCCAGCCCTCGAGGTCGCTGATCATGCGGCGGTAGCCCACGGCGTGCTCGCGCGGCGTGAAGGGGTGCAGGGCGCCGAACTCCGGCCAGGTGATCGGCTCCATCTCGGTGGTGCCGTTCAGCTTCATCGTGCAGGACCCCAGCGGGATCATCGTGCGGTCCAGCGCCAGGTCCTTGTCGGCGAGCCGCCGCAGGTAGCGCAGCATCGAGGTCTCGCTGTGGTGGCTGGAGAACACCTCGTGTGTGAGGTAGGTGCTGGTGCGCAGCAGGTGTGCGGGCAGGGCGTCCTGGGTGCTCTCGTCCAGGGCGTCCCAGTCCTGCGGCGCGAGCCCGAACGCCTGGATGACGATGTCGAGGTGCGCCCGGGTCGTCGTCTCGTCGGTGCTGATCCCCACGGTGTCGGCATCGACTCGCCGCAGGTCGACCCCCGCCAGCCGGGCGGCCTCGACGACCTCGGCGCTGCGGCCCGGCGCCGGGACGCGCAGGGTGTCGAAGAACGCGCCGGTGGCGCCCAGCGCCGCGCCGAGCAACGCCGCGTACCGGTGGGTGCGCCGGGCGATCCGCTGCAGGCCGTCGGGTCCGTGGTAGGCGGCGTAGAGCCCGGCGATCACGGCCAGCAGGACCTGCGCGGTGCAGATGTTGCTGGTCGCCTTCTCCCGGCGGATGTGCTGCTCCCGGGTCTGCAAGGCCAGTCGGTAAGCCGAGGCCCCGTCGGCGTCCACGCTCACCCCGACGAGGCGGCCCGGCAGGGAGCGCTCGAGCCCGTTGCGTACAGACAGGTAACCCGCGTGCGGGCCGCCGTACCCCAGCGGTACGCCGAAGCGCTGGCTGCTCCCGAGCGCGATGTCGGCGCCGGCGTCGCCTGGGCTGTCGAGCAGGGTGAGCGCGAGCAGGTCCGCGGCCACCGCGACCAGCGCGCCCCCGGCGTGGGCCTGCTCGACGACCGGCCTCAGGTCGCGCACGGCGCCGGAGCTGCCCGGGTACTGCACGAGCACCCCGAACACTGCCGTGCCGCTGGGCAGGGCGGTCGACATGTCGTGCCGCTGGAGCGCGAGCCCCAGCGGCTCGGCCCGGGTCTGGACGACGGCGAGGGTCTGCGGGTGGCAGTCGGCGTCGATGAGGAACACCGCCTCGGCGCCGGCCCGGCTCTGTCGCCGGCACAACGTCATGGCCTCAGCGGCCGCAGTCGCCTCGTCGAGCAGGCTGGCGTTGGCTGTCGGCAGGCCGGTCAGGTCAGCCACCATCGTCTGGAAGTTGAGCAGCGTCTCGAGCCGACCCTGGCTGATCTCGGGCTGGTAAGGCGTGTAGGCGGTGTACCAGGCGGGGTTCTCCAGGACGTTGCGAACGATAACGCCCGGGGTGTACGTGCCTGAGTAACCCAGGCCCAGCATGGGGGTCGTTACCCGGTTCGCCTGCGCCAGGCAGCGCAGTTCGGCAAGCGCCTCGGCCTCCGACACCGCCTGGGGGAGGTCGAGCGCGGCGCTAGCCCGGATGAGCTCCGGTACGGCGGCCTCGGTCAGGTCGTCGAGCGAACCGTGGCCCACGACGGCGAGCATCTTGGCCTGCTCGTCCTGACTCGGGCCGATGTGCCGGGTCGCGAAGGGCGCAGCGCCCTCGAGCTCGAGCAGTGTCACGGGAGGACCTCCTGGCGCGCGGTGCCGCGCGTCGAACGGGACGGCGTGCGCAGCGCACACCGCGAAAGCCCTCCCCCTCTGTCCGATGACCTGAGAGCTTCACCCCAGTGAGCGGGCTTGCACCGTCGGTGGGGCGCGAGCGCCCGCTTTCCAGAGTTGCCGACCCTGCGCGGTCCCGGGGGCCTGAGAGGTTGGTGGGGAGAGATGCTCCTTCGGCGCCCGTCCCTGGCGGGGACGGGACTCTCCCGCGAGGGGTCGTCGGCTGTCACCGAGGCTAGCAGCGGACGCCGCGCCTGGCCGCCTGACGCGCGGCGTCACGCCTACGGCGGAGGGCGATGGCGCGCGCGACCCCTCCGGTCCGGGCGGTGGGCGCGCGCGACCCCATCGGTCCGGCGATGGGGCGCTGGTGGCGCGCGACCCCACGGGTCAGGGCCAGCCGGTCCCGCGACGCCCACGGGTCAGGGCCATCCGGTCGAACGCCCGGCTTGTCGCGCACGGCCGTCACGGCCACTGGTACGGGCCAGGCGGTCGCGCGACGCCCACGGATAAGGGCCATGCGGTCGAACGCCCGACTTGTCGCACACGGCCGTCAGGGCCCACTGTGATCACTGCTCCAGGAGCGCGTGTCTGATCACGTAGGAACCTGTCTACCCTCGTGGCCTCGGCTGCTGCGCGCGAGCGTGGGCATGACCACGCAGGAGTCACCGCGGTAGACACGTTCACACCAGGCAAGGCAGGTACCCCTAGATCTGTCGCGTCCGGACTCAAGCGGAGGGACTCCTGCGGGCGGACTCACGCGGTTGGCTCTCGCGCGGTCGGACCTCAGGCGCTGGTACGGCGGCGCCGGCGGGACGCCAGCTCGTCGGCGGACTCAGCCGGCGTGGTCGGCGCGCTCGCGTTGGCCCGCTCCCCAGGCAGGTGGGCCAGGCTGCCCTCGACGTCGCGCACCTGGCGGCCGACGGCGATCCCGAACACCGCCTGCCCGCCCTGCAGCAGATCGACGACCTCGTCGGTGCTGGTGCACTCATACACCGACGTCCCGTCGCTCATCAGCGTGATCTGGGCGAGCTCCTCGACGCCGTACCCGCGCAGCGTGCTGATGGCGGTGCGGATGTTGTGCAACGACACGCCGGCGTCGAGCAGCTTCTTGACGATCTTCAGGACGAGGATGTCCCGGAAGGAGTACAGCCGCTGCGTCCCGGATCCGGCCGCCTCACGCACCGTCGGCTCGACCAGGCCGGTACGGGCCCAGTAGTCCAACTGGCGGTAGGTGATGGCCGCCGCGGCGCAGGCGGTCGGGCCTCGGTAGCCCAGGTCCTCCGGGCGCGTATCCGGTCGCTCGTGCGCGGGCAGGTCCTCGAACAGCGACCCCTGCAGGCCCAGCGCCGGCCGCGCGGCCGGCCCGCCGCCCTGCGGTTGACGCGGTGCCTCGGCCACCGGTCACTCCTTCGCTGCTCGTTGTAGGGGGTCACGAACGTGTCGGACGCTAGGCAGCCGCGACCCGAGGGTCAACGGCCGGTGGACGCATGTCGCAGACCTCGACGTCAACTAGACAGTTTGGGTGGGAGTCAGGACCCTTCGAAGTCCTCCGGCTTGATGGTGTCCAGGAACTCGCGGAACTTCTCCACCTCGTCCTCCTGCTCGTCCGGGATCGCGATACCGGCCTCGGCCAGCACCGCCTCCTGCCCGCGGATCGTGGCCCCGGTCCGCATGGCCAGGGCGATGGCGTCGGAGGGCCGTGCGCTGACGGTCACCCCGTCATCGAAGCCGAGCTCGGCGTAGAACACGCCGTCGCGCAGCTCGGTGATCGTCACCGTCCGCAGCGGACGCTCGAAGGCGCCGAGCAGGTCACGCAGCAGGTCATGGGTCATCGGCCGGGCGGTGACGACGCCCTGCTGCGCGAAGGCGATTGCGGTGGCTTCCACGGCCCCGATCCAGATCGGCAGGTACCTGTCGCCGGCAGCCTCCTTCAGCAGCACGATGGGCTGCTGACTGGGTAGCTCGACGCGCACCCCGACCACACTCAGCTCAGCGAGCTGACCTGCGTCCTCATCCACCGAATGCCTCCTGCTCGCCAGACCGCACGTCGTACGGGGCTCGCCGACCCTACCCTCGTGTGCCGTTCCTGCCACGACACTGCCGAGTGGGCCGGTCAGCGACGCAAGCCGGGCGAGAGGCCGGCGCGTACCAGCGTGGCGTGCAGCTTCACCGACAGCGCGGCGAGCTCGCGGGCGACCTCGTCGGCCCGCGCCCGGGCCTCGGGGTTGCGCTGGCGCACCAACGGGGTGACGACCTGCTCGACCAGACCGATCTCCCGGTCGGCGGCGGTCTTGAACGGTCGCAGGTGCCGGGCCTCGATGCCGAACCGGGCCATGTCGGCAACCGTCCTGGCGACCACCAGGGCGTCCCCGTCGTAGTGCGCTGCGCCCGCTCGCGGCGTGATCAGACCGTACTGCTCCAACTGGTCGAGCTGGTCGGCCTCCAGGCCGGACGCGTCGAGCAGCTCCCGCCGGGACAGTCGGACCTCGCTGGCGTCCGGCCGGAAGGAGTCCGGGTGGGGCAGCCCCTCCGCGGCCACCAGGACGCGCGGGACCTTGGCCCCGCCGCCGCCGCCGCTGCCGGGGGCGGGCGGCTCGAGCCCCCGGTCGATCGCGTCCAGGTGCTCCTTGATGACCCGCAGCGGGAGGTAGTGGTCGCGCTGGGCGGTCAGGACGTAGCGCAGCCGGGCGACGTCCTCACGGCTGAACTTGCGGTACCCCGAGGCGGTGCGTTCGGGCTTGATCAGCCCTTCGTCCTCCAGGAAGCGGATCTTGGAGATCGTGATGTCGGCGAAGTCGGGCCGCAACTGGCCGAGCACCTCACCGATGCTCATGAAGGCACGCGAGGGCAGACCGCTTGCCGCAGCCACGCTCATCCGGCCTCGCCGGCGCGCGGGCCGGTGAGGAAGACCAGGCGGTACTTGCCGATCTGCACCTCGTCCCCGCCCGCCAGCCCGGCGCCATCGATCCGGGTCCGGTTGAGGTAGGTCCCGTTGAGGCTGCCGACGTCCCGGACCAGGAAGCCACCGCCCTCGCGGGCGAACTCGGCGTGGCGGCGGCTCACGGTCACGTCGTCGAGGAAGATGTCGCTCTCGGGATGGCGCCCCGCGGTCGTCACGTCGGCGTCCAGCAGGAAGCGGCTGCCCGCGTTGGGGCCGCGCTTGACCACGAGCAGCGCCGAGCCGGCCGGGAGTGCCTCGAGCGCTCCGGACTCCGCCGGCTCGGCGGTCTGCTCAGCACCGGATCCGCTGTCGTTCTCCAGGGCGCTGAGGGAGATCGTGGAGGTGGTGTCGACCGGGGCCTCCGGTCCCGACCTGCCGATCGCGGCGCCGCACCGGGCGCAGAAGCGGCTGCCTTCGGGGTTCTGCTGGCCGCACTGGGTGCAGAACACGTGCTTCGCCGCCTCCTGTCGGTGGTCCCCGTCTCGACCGCACCGGGATCGGGGGTCCGGCAACGAGGGTCGGGGCGAACCTAACCGGCTGCGCCCACGAGGGTCAACAACGGGTCCAGCCGTTGTCACGCCTGCTGCTGCACCTGAGGTCCAGACTAGCTGCCGGTGAGCGCCTCGTAGGCGGTCCGGTCCAGCAGCGTCGGGTCGCCAAGGGCTTCCTCGAGGGGGGCCCTGGGGGTGAGCTCCACCATCCACCCCTCGCCGTACGGGTCGGTGTTCACCAGCTCGGGGGTGGCGTCCAGGGACTCGTTGCGGGCCGTGACGGTGCCCGCCAGTGGTGCGTAGATGTCCGAGACGCTCTTGGTGGACTCCACCTCCCCGAAGGACTGGCCCTGCTCGACCGACGCGCCGACCGCGGGCAGCGTCACGAAGACGATGTCCCCCAGCGCCTCCTGGGCGTAGGAGGTGATGCCCACGCGCAGGACGGCCGCACCGCCGGTGCCGGTCGAGCGCACCCATTCGTGCTCGGCGGTGTACTTCAGGTCGTCGGGGTTCACCGGCACCTCTTCAGTCGGCCCGTCATGGGCGCGTGGTTGCGGACTTGGCCCCGGGGAGCTGCTCAGCCCGTCCCCGGCGGGCCAGGACGAGCGTAACGAGGATGCTCGAGCGGTCGCAAGGCGCTCACCCGCAGACGCGCCAGTCTCGCCACCGCCGTCGTACCGCCCTGCTGGTGCACGGTGTCAAGCACTCCGCCGGGGATGGCCAGGGCGGCGCTCAAGGTCCCGGGGTCGCCGAGCACCACGAAGCGGTACGGCGCCCGCAGCGCTGTCCCGCCGGCGCTGACCCCGGACCGGTCGTCGAGCAACGCCGTCTCCGCGACGACGCGCACCGCGACCGGGCCGCCGCGCGGACCCGTCCCCTCGAGCTGCACGGCCTCGGCGCCGGCGTCCCGCAGCTCCTCGAGGGCGTCCAGCAGCGCGTCGGCGCTGACCTGCGTACGCGGGTCGGCGATCGTGAGCGTGATCCCGGGACCCGTGGCCGCCACGGTCCCGGCGAGCACACCGAGGACCTGAGTGCGCCGCCGGGCCTCGGCGAGGGCGGCCTGCGTGGCGCCAGCACCGGAGGTCAGCTGCTGGCGGGTGCGCCTGAGCGAGTCCACCTCCATCCGCAGGCGGTCGTCGCGGTTGGACAGGTCGTCCAGGATCTGGACCAGGTCCTCGGTGCGCGCGCTGGCCAGCAGGCCGTCACTGCGGGTGGAGTGCACCTGCACCACGAGGGCGAAGCCCAGCACCGCCAGCACCGCGGCGACCGCCACGTCCACCCGGCGCAGTCGGGGCCGCAGCAGCGTCCGCACGGCCCGGTTCACCGCCCGCTCACGCCCGGAACACGTGCCGGCGGATCGCGGCGGCGTTGGTGAAGATCCGGATACCGAGGACGACCACGACGCCGGTCGAGAGCTGTCCGCCGACGCCGAGCTGGTCGCCCAGCAGGACGACCAGCGCGGCGACCAGCACGTTGCTGATGAACGACACGACGAATACGCGGTCGTCGAACAGCCCGTCGAGCTGGGCCCGGACGGCGCCGAAGACCGCGTCCAGGGCCGCGACGACCGCGATGGGCAGGTAGGGCTGCAGCGCTGCGGGCACGGTGGGGTGCAACACGACCCCGAGCACGACCCCGAGGACCAGGGCCAGCGCGGGGATCACGGGCCGGCATCCGGGACGGCGTCGTGCAGGTCCGCCGCGCCAGCAGCGGGCAGGTGCAGCCGGTCGGCGCGGGCGATGTCGAAGCCGAACCCGTAGAGCGAGGTGTCCGTCGAGAGCCGGCGGGCAGCCGCGCCATCGGCGAAGGCGGACTCGAGGGTGTTCGGGTTCCCCACGGCGCGCACGACGTACGGCGGCGACAGCGGGCGGAAGTCCACCAGGATCGCCGAGCCGGCCGAGCGGATCGCGGTGGCCGCGCTCAGCCGCAGGTCGTTGACCGTGACCGCTTCCGCGCCGGCGGCCCACAGGCCGTTCACCAGAGCCTGCACATCACGGTCCTGGACGCGTCCGTCCGAGGCGCCCTGCTTGGCGCGTGGGTCGGTCGCAGTCGCTGCTCCGGGGACGGCCGTACCCGCCGCCGGTGGGTGGGCGTCGTCGAGGGTGACGCGCAGTCCGGGGCCGCTGACGGGAACCGCGCCGCTCACCACCTCCAGGTCAGCCAGCCCGGCTGCCACGCTGCGGCCGCGCGCGTCGTTGCCCAGCGCCTGGTCCCTGGCGCGGCTCACCTGCGCACGCAGGGCGGTCGCCGACCGGCTGAGCGCGTCGGATCCGGCGGTCTGGCGCTGGACGTCGGCCACCAGCATCCGCCGCGCGTCCGAGGTCGAGCTGGACCGACCGCGCACCTGCGCCACCGCGGTTCCCGCGCACACCCCCACAGGGACCAGCAGTGCGGCCACCAGGACCCGGCGACGGGCGCCGTGGGCTCCAGGCCGGTCGCGCCCGCGCGCCTCGGCGTACGCCTGGTCCACCGCCCCGGTCAGCATGTCGACGAGCAGGCTCATCGAGGCGTCCGCCCGCTGCCACCGACCGGTGGGCGCAGGGGACCGTGGCATACGCGCATCCTGCCTCAGGACCGGGCTCCGGCGGCGGACGGCGCGGCTCACCGTCGCCGAAGTAGTTGCGGACCAGGCTGGCGAGGAACTGCACCGTCACGATGGTCTCGTCGAAGCCGTACCGCTTCAGCAGGCGCAGGACGTGCTCCATGATCGGCCGGTTCACGACCGGGAGCAGCGGCTTGGGCTGGTTGGCCGTCATGGGGCGAAGGCGGGTGCCCTCGCCGCCGGCCATGACGACCGCCCTCACGGCTGGGACCGCCGATCATGCCGCGGCGGCCACCGTCCGGTCGGCCCGTACGAGTTGGACGACCTGGACCACATAGAGCACCCCGGCGAGCAGGTACAGCACGCTGCCCCACGCGGTGAAGGCCCAGCCCAGCGGGCGGAACACGGTCGACAGCAGGTCGTCGCGGTCCGGCAGCGCCGCCAGCAGCATCGGGAAGGCGTAGAGCAGGTTGAAGGTCGCGGCCTTGCCGAGGAAGTGGACCGGCAACGGGCCGTGGCCGTGCCGCTTGAGCACCGGCAGGGTCGCCGCCAGCACGAGGTCCCGCCCGATCAGCGCGAGAGCCCACCACAGGGGCAGGCCGCTGCGGGCGACGAGCGCCAGCAGCGTCGCCAGGATGTAGAGCCGATCGGCAGCCGGGTCCAGCAGCTGGCCCAGTCGGGAGGACTGCCCGAAGGACCGCGCGATCTTGCCGTCGAAGTAGTCCGTGGCCCCGGCGCCCATGAGCAGCAGGATCGCCCGGCCGTCCTGGTGGGTCCACAGGACCCAGTACAGGAACAGGGGAACACCGAGCAGGCGCACCGCGGACAGCGCGTTCGGCACGGTCGCGATGCGGTCCATCGAGGCCATCTGGGGCTCCGACCCGACCACCTGGCCACCCTCCGCCGTAGGACACGGCCGCAGCCGGCCGGACAAGTGCGGGCACGACCGGTCAGTCGCACCCGCACCCATGCCTGCTCGCCGTGTCGGGATGACAGGATTTGAACCTGCGACCCCTTGACCCCCAG
>JAABUX010006265.1_pt1 | contig 14249 bp, 13 predicted proteins | sample 5561851 | NCBI WGS metagenome assembly JAABUX01 (sample SAMN10711883, study PRJNA513361) | rock metagenome | isolation source: Antarctica rocks | place: Antarctica: Victoria Land, Richard Nunatak red sandstone | collected 2016-01-03 | reverse complement strand
CCGGATAACCCCTTGGCCGAAACTCAACTCGTTTCCGACCGCTCCAAAACTGCAAGCCCTGGCCCAGTCGGCCAGGACTTGCGGCTTGATCCGGGCCAGGTTCGCGGGCGTCCGGGCGTCGATGGCGTAGATCAGGAACAAGTCGGACACCACCGGGGGACGGTCGCCGAAGGGGCGGTCGCACTGGGCCAACTGCCCGGCGGTGATCAGCCGGAGGACCTTGAGGCTCCGCTTCGGCTCGTTGGCCAGAAAAACCTTCAACCAGACGATCGCGGGGAGGTGATTGGTCCAGGCGAATGGGTCGTCCGGGGCGAGCCGCGAATCTCTCCACTGAAACTCATTGACGAGTTCGGCCCGGTACTTCAAGTATTCCACGCGGATCAATTCGGCGGCCGACGGCATTAGCGCCCGGCATCCGGCCAGGTCGGCGATGGCGTGGCGGAGCAAGGCGGGCGTCACCCGCGGGTCATCAACCCAGCCGATCACCTGGGGGATGGCCAGTCGCAGGATCGCCGAACTGGTGCCGGCGGAGATGACACCCCCATGACGACCGGCACGGAGGCCCGACCGAATCAGAGCGTGATAACCCGTCCAGGCCCCTTCCAGGTCTCCCAAATCCTGCCGCCTCGTCGCTTCGAGCGTGCCAAGTTGGGCCAAAGTCCGGAGGTCATTGAGAACATTCAGCGGGGTCGAATTTACGAATTGCTCGGGTTGGACCAGAAGGGCATCGGGGCGTTCGCTCCCCTCTAACCACAGATCCAGCGCCACCTGATTCGACTCGGCCCAGGCTCGGAGCTTGGGGTCGGCCCGCCGCCAATCCCACTCTTGGCCAACCCCTTTGGGCAAGTTGGTGAGTGTCTTGTCAGACACCAGCCGCTCGACGGCCTGAGCGTAAAGCACCATCGCGTTGTCGGAGTCGGCCAAGCCGACATGGCTATACTTCGCCAGGTCGAACGGCTCGGGGGCGTCGGGCAGTTGCCACAGCACCGCCTCGCGCCCAATCAAGGCCCCGCCCACGGCCAGGATCAACGCATAAAGCATGAGCAACGCCAGGCGACGCCGACCCCGGGTCCGCTCCAGCCAGGTCAACGGGGCGATCAGGACGTCGACCCAATGAATCTGCGCCATCGACTCGCCCTCACCGATCCGACTTTTGTCTCACGTTGAGCCAAGCGTAGAAGATCGCGTCGAGGGGGTCAAGACAGGCGTCTGACCTTGGTGAATTTCAGCGGGGCACCGGCTTGAAGGCGATCAGGTGGACGCTCCCGCCGGAGCGGTTGGCGACAGCGATCAACCCGCGATCGTTGGCGACAGCCAGCCCGACGGGGCGGGTGGCGGACAGCTTGGCGCGGCCTCCCAGGAGGGGCAATCGGTCGTGCGACTGGTCGGGGCCGGCACCGGCGGCGAGAAAAGCCAGGCCGGAGTCGAACGGGAGCGTGTACGCCCAGTAGGCGGGTTGGCCGAGCGGGTGAATCGGGATGATGTCCCCCGCTCCCCCCTGGATCGGCCGGGAAGTTGGCTGGGCGTCGGCGCGGGATTGGTGCCAGAGGAGGTCAGCGCCGTCGTCGGTCGCCAGGAGCGAACCGTCGCCATCGAACCGGACGGCGTCGGGGCGGGACGACTCGGGCCAGCGGCGACGCGCGACGATTCGAGGGGCGGCGATGTCGGCCAGGTCGAGCCAGACGACGGCGGGCCGCGCGCTGACGATCGAGACGGCGGCGGTCCGACCGTCGGCGCTGATGGCCAGCCGACCGGGGTCGTCGCCGGGGCCGTCGAACTCGATGCGTGCCTCAAGCACGGGGTTGGCGGTCCCGTTGATCGAGGTGTAGGTCGTCAGCGATGGAGCGGGTCGCTGGGGGTCCCCTTCGCCTCGACCCGAGGTGAGGACGAGCAACCGAGGAGCCTCGAGCGGGCCGACCAGGGCGAGGTCGTCGGGGTACAAGCCGACCGGGTGCTTCGCGGTGACCGACTTCCCCCGGAAGTCATACGCTTCCCACCAGCCGCCCTGGACGTGCCGGGCGTCGTTGCTCGGGCGGGTCAAGACGTAAAGCCGGTCGGAACCGGCCGCCAGGGCGACCGGGCGACCACCGACGTCGATGTCGGCCACCAGGTCGAGGTTGTTCGATGGGGTGACCCGGTAGAGCATGACCCGGTCGTACCGCGGGCAGGTGGCGGCGAGGAGCTGACTGCCGTCGAGGAAGACCAGGCGCTCGGCCCGCTGGTGGCCGGTGGCGACGCGGGCGACCTCCTCGGCGCGATACGGTCCGGCGTTGACCACGGATTTTTGGCTCGACGCCCAGACGAAGCCTCCGGCGACCAAGGCCCCCATCACGCCGACCACCAGCAAGGTGATCAGGAGCGCGGGGGCGATCTTGCCCGGCCGGCGATCTGCGGTCGATTCCTGGCTCGGTTCGTTCACGGTTGGCTTGCTCCGACGAAACGAGACTTGCGGCTCCGTCCCGGCCGCTAGTCGGTCCAGGTTCAGCCGGTGCCGCGCGATGAGGAGGCCCATCAACCCGATGGACGCGACGCTCAAGGCTAGTTGATCCCGAGCCCAGGGTCCGGCGGTCCGGGTGAAGTGGACGGCGATCCACGTCAGCCCGCCGCCGATCGACGCTACCGAGACGTACCGGAACGCGGCCAGCAAGAGGGCGAAACCTCCCGCCGCCGAGGCGCTGGCGACGGCGTCCAAAGCGCCGACCGCCCCGAGGCTGGTGGCGACCCCCTTCCCCCCTTTGAAGTTGAGGAAGACCGGGAAGTTGTGGCCGAGGATCGTCGCCACCGCCACCCCGACCGGCAGGTCGGGCGCGGTCGAGGCGAACCACCCGGGCAAGAAGCGGGTGGGCAAGTACCCTTTGGCGAAGTCGAGGAGAAAGACGGCCACGAAGAACCGGAAGCCCAGGACCCGGCCGACGTTGGTGGCGCCGATGTTGCCTGAGCCGACGGTCCGGATGTCGATCCCGCCGATCGCGCGGGCGATCAGGTAGCCGAACGGGATCGACCCGATCAGGTAAGCCAGGCCGAGCGTGAGGCCCGCGTCGATCAGTGGGTGGGTCATCGTTCTACCTGTCCGTGGGTCAATTGCGGTTGTGGCGTACCGACCAGCGGGAAGTGCGGAGCGGGCACCTCCGCGTGCCGGGTCGAGCCGACGACGGTGGTGGGTTCGCCAAGGAAATCCCGCCGGCGCGCCTCGAACACCTCGTTGGCCAGGGCGTAGTCGTCGTGCCGGCCGATGTCGAGCCAGTAGCACGGCTCTTTGTAGCAGTGGACGGCCCGGCCGTCGTGCCGCATGGTCTCGAGCAAGTCCGGCATCTGGAGCACCGAGTCCGGGGTCAGGTAATCCCAGGCCGAGGGGTCGAGGATGTATAACCCCATGCTGACCTGAAACGAGAATACCGGCTTCTCGCGATAGTTGGCCAGGAGGTGCGGATCGTCGCCAAACTCGAGCACGCCGAAATCAACCTTGACCTCGCGCGGGTACGACGCGATCGTCGCCGACGCTCCCCGAGCGACATGGAACCGGCGCATCGCCGCCATGTCGAGCGTCGTCAGGATGTCGCCGTTAATCACCAAGACCGGCGCGGCGGGGCGATCGATCAGGGTCAAGCCCCCGGCCGTCCCGAGCGGTTGCGCCTCGCGACGGTAGGTCAATCGGGTGCCGCACTTGTGCCCATCGCCAAAGAACGCCTCGATCAACTCGGTCAAGTAGCCGGTGATGACCGTGACCTCATCGAAGCCGAACCGGGCGAGTTGTCGGAGGACGACTTCCATGATCGGCAGCGGGTCATTCGCGCCGATCGGCATCAAGGGTTTGGGCAAGACCGCCGTGTAAGGGCGGAGCCGCGTCCCTTTGCCGCCCGCCAGGAGGATCGCTTGCATCGGGTCAGGCTCCTGTTCTGTCCAATAAGGGAAATCGATTTTCAGCCACGGAGGGAACACGGATGAAATACGGACAAATTCAACAAATTTTATCTGATCCGTGTTTCATCCGTGGTCCATCCGTGGCTAAAGAACCAATGTGTGGTCGGAGCGTTCCTCGCCTCGCCTGCCGCGTCTCGGCAACCTGGCCGAGCACCGCGATCAAACGGGTGACGTGGCGGTCCATCGACTGCTCAAGGCCGAGGCGGATCGCGGCGTCGGCCATCCGCCGGCGCGTGGGCCTGTCGGTCATCCGGTCGAGGGCATCGGCCAGGGGTCCGAGGGCGTCGGGGTGCGGGACGACGAACCCTTCCCGCCCCGGCGTCACCTGTTCCCCAGCGCCGTTGCAGGCGGTGGTGATCACCGGCAGGCCACACGCGAGGGCCTCGAAGACGACCAGAGAGCACGGGTCGTAGTAGGTTGGCGAGGCGAAGAAGTCGCTCGCGTGGAAGCACGGGCGGATGTCGGGCTGGAAGCCGAGGAAGTGGACGACCGCCTCCAGCCCCAGCCGCCGAGTCAGCGCCTGGAACGCTTGGGGTTTGCCGCCGCCGCAAGCGAGGAGATGGATCGGTTTCGCCCGCGGGTCGCGGTCGAGCCGGTGGCGAAGCCCGCGCAAGAGCGGTCGCAACCCCTTCAACTCGTAGTTGTGCCCGACGAACAGCCCAAGTGTGGCATCGGCCGCCAGGCCCAACTCGGCGCGCAAGCTGGCTCGCGCTCCGGCCGGGTCGTCCATGAGGAGGCGGCCAGCATCAATGGCGTTGGGGATGACGGTGATCCGATCGGGGGCGACGCCGTGGTAATGCTCCAGGTGCCCTCGGACCATGCTCGACACCGCGACCACGCGCTTCGCCCCGGTGTGGGGGTCGTACTGGCGGGCTTCGATCGCCGCGTAAACCCAGGATTTGGGGTTGATCCGCTTGCCGAGCCGATACAGCCCTCGCCGGCACCCGGCCGCGAACCGCCGGGCGTTGAAGTCGAGGCTGGCACCGTGGACCCCGCCTTGGGGGATCAAGACGTCGTGGTGCCAGGTGTTGATCAGGCCGAGGCTGACGTCGAACTGGTCGGCGGCTTCGGCCCGGATCAAGGCTCGCTCGGAATTCCGGGCGAAGTTCCAGGTTTGCTGGGGGCGGAACCAACCGGGCGCGGCGATGGGATGGAACGTCGCGCCGGGCGGGAGCAACCCCCCGCGGCAGGACTCGGCATACACCGCGACCTCGTGACCCGCCCGGACCAGGCGGTGGATGAGGTCGACGACGTACGTTTCCGCCCCCCCCTTGGTTGGGTCGATCCGCCGGAAGTTGAGTGCGATCCGCATCGGGCTGAGGGTCCTTGGATCTGACGAATAGGAGGGAGGCGGACACCGAGGGTCGAGGCGGGGGCTCACCCCCGGTTATGCTTGCTGTAAAGCGCGGCCTTGCCTTGGGCCAGCCGGGCTTCGGCCCGGGGAAACCGCAGTCTCATGAGGCGGCGGTAGTGCTTCCAGAACCGGAGCCGGTCGCGGTCCTTGATTCCGACCACCCCCTCGGTCGAGAACAACAACTGCCCGAGGTCCTTGCACCGCCAGCGGACACTCGACCACCGGTGGACCGCCAGCCGGTGCAGGTCGATCAGGCACAACCGCCCCGCGCCGCCGGGCTGGAGGCCGTCCCTCGGCAGGAAGAAGTGGCACAGGTACAGGTCTTTGTGGAAGGCGTGGGCCGAGTGGAGCCGGGCGACAATCTCGGCCATCTCGACGACGATCGCTCGCTTGAGCCGGTCAAAGGCGACCGGGTCCATTGACCCGGCCAGCGCGGGGATCGCCTCGTGGAGCGGGGCCTGGTCGACAAGTTCGGCCACCATCAGGTAGCTTTGCAAGCCGCCCCAGGGGCCGATCCGCTCGCCGACGGCGACGACCTCGGGGACCGGGACGCCCAAGGCTCGGGCGCGCTCCAGGTGCGCCCACTCCGCCGTTGCCGGTGAATAGCGACCCGACGGGTGGACAAGCGCTCGGACCCGGTCCCAGACCGGCAAGCGGTAATGCCGCTTGAGGTAGACCGACAACGCGCCGGTCCCTGGCTCGGCCGGATCGAACCGCATCCGGGCCGTCGACCGCCCTTGCTTCCGGTGGCGCCGGTCCCCCCCTTCGAGCGTCATCACCGAGGCGTCGAGGTCGACCGGCAAGCTCGCGGTATGGTGATCGGCCCGCCAGCTCCAGCGCGACCCTCGGACCAGGCGAGTGAACAGGTTGCCCGAGTGGCCCACGGCGGGAAGAGGGTTCACGGCTTGATCCCTTCCCAGCTTTTCGGCGGGTCAAAGCGGTACACCTTGACCCCCGTCCCCCGGCCATCCTGTCGCCCCGAGAACTCGGCCACCGGCTTGCCGGCATAGGCGAGCATCGCCCGCAAGGTGGCCGCGCGGCGACTCGGCGCCGCCAGTTCGTCGGCGCCGACCACGACGTACTTCAGTTGCCTGTCCGAAAGGGCCTGGCGGACGTGCCAGTAGTCATACCCCGGAACCCCCCGGACGAACGACGCCCAGCCGCGGGTGTCGAGCACCTTGGCGTCCGGCTCGGCCCGGTCGCGGAGCCAACTTCCCGCCGCCAGGTGCCCCCAACGGCTCGGGTGCCCCGCCTTGGACTGCGCGGTGATCCCGACGACGGCCAGAAGGAGCAACCCGGTAACAGCCAACCGTCGCCCCAGGATCGGACCAACCCTCCACCGTCGGGCAAACCCATCGACCCAGAGCAACATCCCGCTCGCCGCGAACGGGACCGTCACGACGATCAACGTCAGCGCGTGTCGCCCCGACAGGTAGCCGAGCGTCGTCGCGTGGCGAACCGCGATCGCCGCGAAGGCCACCGCGTAGACCAACAGGAGCCGCTTGCCGTCCCCCGACCCCTCGACCGACTTACCCCAGCGCAACCCCAAGAACGCGACCGGGATCAGGAGGTAAGTCACCCCTTCGCCCCACTCGCGGACGAGTTGTCGCGCCGACCCGACCACGTCGTTCCGGAGCGTCGGCGCGTCCGACTCCTCCTTGGGGGTGAAGTCGAACCGGGGGTCGTTCAGCCCCTTGGGGAACTGCGGCGCCAGCTTCCGCGACGGGTGCGAGTCCAGCCCCAAGGCCGTCGACCAGCGGAGCGACAGCTTCTCGGACAACTCCCCTTTGACGACGGCATAACCCCCGACAAACAACCCGGCCACAACCGCCATCCCCGCCAACCGACCCGCCAATGCCCACTCATCCGCCCAGGGGCGCCAGCGGATCGCCCCGGCCAGGACCACCATCGGCGGGACCAGAGCCACCTCGGGCCGGGTCCAGAACCCCAAGCCGGCAAACACCCCGCAACCGAGCGCCGCCAGCCACGACCTCGACCGCAAAGTCGCCTCGCCGCGGGCCAGGGCCGCGACGGTGAAGCTGAGGGCCAAGGCGTCGGACAAGGTCTCGTGGCCGATCTCGTTGGAGAACGGGAGCAAGGCGTACAGGAACACCGCCTGGTCCGCCGATCGATCCCCGAACAGCCGCCGGGCGAGCGAGTGCAACGGCCAGAGCAAGAGCACCGACGCCACCGCCGAAACCCCTTGCGCGGCCAGCCGCCAGGCGAGCGGGCCATGCCCCAGCACCAGGGCGACCGGCGGCTCGGCCAAGGCGATGAATGCCGAGTAAAGTGGATGCTGATCCGAACTCCGGATCACGTCGAGCACGGGCCGCGCCTGGAACTCGCGGGCGACCCGGAGGAACTTGAGGCCATCCTGCGCCGGGAGCGGCGTCCGGGCCATCCCGACACTATGCAAGACCGCCGCCAAGGCGGCCACCGCCCACAACCACCGTCGGCTCGACATCCCGCCCTCCCTGGCTGGATCGGACCATCGCCGCGTAAAGCAAAACCAGCCCGGCTCGCCGTTGAGACTCCGGCTGTGGGCCGCATTATACGGGGTTGCCCTACCCGGTCAATCCGATCCCGCGCGGACGCTCGCCCCGACCATGTCGCACTTCGAGCTGGGGGTAACGAATCTCGCGACAAACGATTTGCGAGGCGGCATAAGTTTACAGCAACTCGCCTCTTGACCGGAGAGACCCGACGGCCGCCCGAAGGGTGGGAAAATATTCCAGCGATACCGCCGCGAAATCTACTCGGAGGTCGTCATGAAGTCGGGCACTGGTCGATGTGGCGGCGAAATCGGTCGTATTGAAACTGATGAATGCCATGATCTTCGCGAAGCCCGCATTTCTCAACTGGGAGCAGAGTTCCAGGCTTTGCTCCAGGTTCATGGAGTCTTTGATCTCCTTCTTGTGAGACAGACGACGCTTGGCGAGCAACCGGGCAACCGCCCGATCCAGCGAGCCGGGGTCGCGATCCAGAACGACGGCTTGTGCAAGCAGGTCGTCCGCATTTTTCGAAACCTGGCACAGAGTCCAAGGGGGTGGACGGCCAAGGAAGGCGGCAACGGGTTGTTGACCAAGACCGCCGCCTCGGCCAGCCAATTCTGATTATCATCATGAAACCTAAACCAGCCGTCGAATTCCTGCTCGATCCGGGCGGCATGGTCGGCGAACTCACCCGGCACGAGTTCGGGCACGATCAGGTGGACGGCAACTGGCCTGGCGGTCACCAGTCGCAGGAGTTCGGCGGCGATCCGGATTTCACTGGCCGGCACCCTCGGTTGCTGTCGCGGGGGATCGCGGCGAAACAAATCGAGGAGATTGCAGGTATCAACAACGAGAACTGGTGCTGGCTGCGCGATGATCCGAGCGACGGCGGCGGGGATCGTGGTCATGCGGCCGACACCTCGTCCTTGCAACTTGAGAGCAGGAGGCAATCGTCAAAAAAACTCAAGTTCAACTCGGCTGCAGATTGCTTTGGCCAACCGTCTCGGACGAGCCAGTTGTGGAATGGCTCATCATCAACAATCGCTCTGGACCGGAACGCGGCGATGACGAACCCATGCCAGAGGTCGGCTTCCGCGCGGTTGAGCGACAGCGACTTGCGGGCCTGAGTCGAGAATGCTCGGAGTCGATCCCGCACATCGATGGGCAAATCCGCCAGGAAGGCATCCTCAGCGGTGGGTATCTGGATGGTGGCGCCAGCCGCCTTCGTTGCGGGCGCGATCCCTTCATCCAAGAATCGGCTGACTTGATCCCAGGCGACCGGGACGCTGGGCTTGCCGGTCGGCGGATAGGGAGGGCCGGCGAACCACACCCGGCCACCCCTGAGTTCCGATTCCCTCGGCCGGTCGATGCCGAGGACGACCCCGACATGGGCGGAAGTCGCGTCCAGGGCATACCAGCCGGAGCCAGGCTTGATCATCGACGAGTAGGGCAGCAGACCGTCTCCGGTCAGACGCTTCCAGCCCCCGGGCAAGTGGGCGTCGAGGACGCCGAACACCTGCGCGATTGCGCTTGCCGGGCCACTAGCCACCCATCGGTTCCACCGCGCGACGTTTTCAACCGGGTCCATGACTTCCTCGCAGATCAGGTATCTTCGCGGTTCCTTTGGCTACACTCGCTGATCCAACCTGACGGCATCAAACCAAGTCTAGCCCGGCATCTCTCGATCGGACAGACCTTGACCGAGATGCCGGACCGCTCGGGCCAGTCAATCCGAGCCTGAGCGATCCTCGGCCTGAACGCTCGCCCAGAGGTCGCGCAAGCTCTGCTCCCAGCCAATCCGAGGGGACCAGCCCACCTCATTGATCATCCGGCGGATGTCGGCCCGGGAGTCGGCGGGACCGCTCGGGCAGCCGAAGCTCGGGTCCACCTCGATGGAGACCCGCCGCCCGCTCCAGGCGATCAACTGGTCCAACCCATCGCCGACCCCGTGCGATTGCCCGCTCCCGACGTGGTAAACCCGGCCCGACTCGCCCCGACTCGCCAGGGCCAGGATCGCCTCGGCCACGTCGCGGACATCCACGAAGTCGCGGCGGGCGGCAAGGTCGCCGACGGTCAGAGTGAGGTCCCCCGCCCCGTCGGTCAGGGTCCGGACAAATCGTCCCAACGCCTGCGATGCGGGAAGCCCCGGCCCGATCGGGTTGAACACCCGCGCGACCACCACCTCCAGCGGCGGCCGAGCCGTCAATCCCGCCGCCGAGGCCAGCCACTTGCTCAGGCCATACGGATCAACCGGGCGACAGGTCCAGGATTCGTCGACCGGAAGGTCCGCGATCGGGACCGGCCCGAGTTCGCTCGCCGAACCGGCCAGGACGACCCGGACCGCTTGGTTTAGCCCTCGGAGCGCATCGAGCCAGGCGACCGTCGCCAGCGTGTTTCCCCGGTAGAACTCCTCGGGTCGGGCCGGTGGCGTTTGACCCGCCAGGTGGCAGACGACCGCCGGGTGCAAGTCCCCCACCACCCGGCCAATCTGGTCGCCGTCGGCGAAGTCCGCCCGGGCGAACCGGCCCGACCAGCCCGCCGGGCACCGCCGCCCCACGGCGACGACTTCGATCTGTGCTTCAATCCCCAGCCGGGCCAGCAGGTGCGAGCCCAGGAATCCCGAACCTCCCGTGACGACCCAGACCGGCATGGGCGATCCTCGATCTTAAAATGTCCGGTCAGACCGCGAGGGTCCGCTCGCCCAGCGGTTGCCGACCCAGGAGCAGCCGCCGGGCCGCCTCGAAGACCGCGTCGGGGGATAGGTCGCGGAGGCAGCGGTGGTGGGTCTCGGGGCAGACCGATTTCTGGCATGGCCCGCACGGGACGGGGTGGTGGAGGTGGAGCGACTTGGCGTGGTGGGTCAACGTCCAGGCGATGTGGGTTGGGCCGAACAGGCCGAGCGTCGGGACGTCGAACCCGACGCCGAAGTGGCGCGGGCCGCTGTCGGTGGTGACGAGCAAGGCGGCGCGGCGGATACACGCCTTGGTCAGGCCGAGGCTCATCGGCTCGTCCGCCAGGCTGACGACGTTGGGGCAATCGGCGAGTTGGACGATGGCGCGGGCGGCATCGCGCTCGCCGGGGCCGCAGACGACGAGGACACCGCCGATGTCGGCCTCAGCGCTCAGGCGTTGGGCCAGGGTGGCGAAGTGGCCTTCGGGCCAGCTCTTCGCCGGGCCGAACGCCCCACCGGTATTGAACACGACGACCGACCGATCCGTCGGCAAACCGAGCCGGAGCCAGGCCCGGTCGGCGGCGCGGTCGTCGACATCGGTCGTATGGAGATCCAACCGGGGGCCGTCCCCCCCACAACCCAAGGCCCGGGCGAGGGCCAGGTAGGCATCGACGATCGGCGACGGGGTGAAGCGGCCTTGGTCGTCGCGGATCGGTTCGAGCCGGTCAGTCAAGAGCCGGCCTCGCCCCCCCCGGTCGTAGCCGACCCGCCGCTTCGCCCCCGAGCCGAACGCCATCAAGGCCGATCGGACCGAGTTGGGGAACAAGACGGCGATCTCGGCCCGTTCCCAGCGCAATCTTCGGACCACCGCGAGCGACCGCTCCTCGGCCCGCTGCGAGCGGGGATCAAAGCCGATCCGGTCATCAAACCAAGGACCCCCGTCGAGCGTGGCCGCAATCTTCGGCTTGATCACGGCGACGATCCGGGCGGCGGGGAACCCTTGGCGGAGCGCCCGGAACGCCGGGGTCGCCATGACCGTGTCGCCGACCAGGTTGGGGCAAAAGACGAGGAGGGTCATCGGCTGCTCGACAGGACAATCAAAACGGGCCACGGATGAACACGGATCGGACACGGATCAGATAAGATCGAGATTGAGAGCGTTCTCCTCATCTCATCCGTGTCCGATCCGTGTTCATCCGTGGCTCAAAGTGGATTTTTGAGGCGACGGCGGCGTGGAGCAACGGGATCATCAACTCGTGGTGGCCGGTGAGGGCGATCCCTTCGGCGCCGGGGCGCTGGAGGACGTTGAGGAGGCCGCGGTATTGCTGGTTGAAGTCGAGGTTGGCGGTGGTCAGGCCGTCGAGCGACCGGCCGAGGTTGCGGACCATCGCCACCGCCTTGAGGAAGACCTCGGGCAGGACGACCGCACTTCCCAAATTCAGCCACACGCCCCCCGCCATCCGGGCGATCAGGTTGGCCAGCTTGCGGAAGTCGGCCAGGGTCGCCGCGCCGAGCGACGCGCCGTCGAGGTCGGGGGTCATGTGGACGATGTCGGTCCCGACCGCGACGTGAACCGTCAAGGGGATTTCGGCCCGGCGGGCGGCGACTAGGAGGCTGGCATCCAGCCCCGGCCCACCACACGCGATCACCTCGTCCCCCAGGGCCGAGCCTAAACCGATCCGGTCGCGGGCCGCGCGGTCGCAGGCTTGGGCGAAGAGCGCCGAGGTTTCGCGGGCGAAACCGAAGGTCCCGGCCATGAGGCGGGGGCCGACGTCCTCGCTGGTCCGGCCGCTGATGGCGAGTTCTAGGTCGTGGATCGCCGCCGACCCGTTGAGGGCCAGCCCACCCAGGATGCCGCGGTCAACCCAGTCGATCAGGAACGGAGCGCAGCCGGTCTTGACGACATGCCCACCCAACGCCGCGACCACCGGCGCCCCGGCCAGATGGGCGGCGACGATCGCGTCGCGGAGCCGCTTCAAACCCCGAGCGGCGAGGACGTCGGGCAAGCTGTCGAGCCAGTCAGCCATCCCCAGGTCGGCAGCACCCGGCTTGCCGAGGTGGGCGAGGTGGACCTTACTGGGGCGATCGGCCAGCGGCTCGTAGCGGAGAGCTTCGAGGTCGAGGTCAAAATCGACGCTGGTGCCGCAGTCGAGGGGTGTTGTCAAGGTCGGGGCATCCTTATCCCGGGGGTGCGATCGCGGCGAGCGCCCCTTCGATCACTTCCCGCCCTTCGAGCAAATCCCAGCCAATCCGGAGGGCGCGAAGCGGGACGGGGCCGAGTTCGTTGGCGCGTAACTTCACCAAATCTTTCTGCGTGGTCAAGGCCAGGTCGACGCCGAGGCCGCGGACCCAATCAGTCAGAGCGGCCACATCCGCTCCGGTATATGCGTGGTGGTCGGGGAAAGCTTGAAAGCCAATCACGTTTGTTCCCAGGTTGGCCAGGGTCCGGCGGAACCCCTCGGGGTTGCCGATCCCGCAAAACGCCGCGACCTGGCGATCAGCCAATTCCGCCAACGCGAACGATCCCCCAGCGGCGTCGAGCAGATCGAGCGGGGCATGGCGGGCCTCGGCCCACCGGAGCGGGCCGGCCAACGTCTCGGCCCGGGCGCGGATGGCGGCGCGACTGGAGGCGTCGATCAGGTCGGCCCGCGACAGGATAACCACCCCGGCGCGTCGGAGCGACCCGACCGGCTCGCGCAGCAACCCGCGGGGGAAGATCCGCCCCAGCCCGAACGGGTCCAAGGCATCGAGGAGCACGATATCCAGGTCTCGCCCGAGCCGCCGGTGCTGGAAGCCGTCGTCGAGGATCAAGACCTCGCTGGCCAGTTCCTCTTCGGCGAGCCGGGCCAGCGCGACCCGGTCCTTCCCCTGCAAGTGGGGGACATCCGGCAGGTTGTCTTCGAGGACCCGCCCCTCATCGTTCAAGCCCGACCCGGCGGTGTCGCCATACCCCCGGCTGAGGATCGCCACTCGCTTCCCCCGGGCGCGGAACCAGCGGGCGATCCACTCGACGGCGGGCGTCTTGCCCGTCCCGCCGAGCGTCAGGTTGCCGACCGAGACCACCGGGATACCGACGCGATGGGTGGCCTTCCACCCCCGGTCGAAAGCCAGGTTCCGCGAGACCGCGACCAGCTGGTATGGGACCGCGACCGCGCCCAGCCCCATCCGAGCCGTCGCGGCTAAAATTCCTGTCGTCTCGCCCCGGATCAGCCGGAGGAAATTCGCCTCGTCGATCCGGCTCACGGTCCCAATCCTCGATTCAAACGGACGCGAACCGAACGAGACGGATCGGCAGGCCCGTCCGCTCCACGTCGTTAATGGCTGAGAACAACGCTTCGCGGAGCGAGGAAGCTTTCCGGTTGAAATCCAGGATCATTTGCCCGTCAACGATGCCGAGAAGAGCGTCACCGCAGCCGGCTTCGAAGATGGCGTCTTCCAGTTCGTCGGTCAACTCCGTCGGTCCGCTGTAGACCAGCGTAAACTCGTATGTCTTGTCGATTATTTTGTCAGTGGTGTTCATCAGGATCAACCCGATCAATTAATGGACGCATCTGTTGACGCTACGCCTGATCCGATCGGCATGATTCCACGGGTTCGCGGGAGTCGACCAGACCGAAAGTTGGCACCCGCCCCGCACACCAGAGGGGCAGCGGAGGCGCCCCCAGGCATGACTATTGGAGGATTGGTAACTATTCAGCCCCGACCCGGGACTTGCGAATGCCGCCCGATTCGGTAGGCTTACTGCCATGACGATTCCCACGGCCGAGCAATTGTTGCAGATGCCTCCAGAGCAAGCCGTCGGTTTGCTTCT
>JAABUX010006264.1_pt1 | contig 14251 bp, 12 predicted proteins | sample 5561851 | NCBI WGS metagenome assembly JAABUX01 (sample SAMN10711883, study PRJNA513361) | rock metagenome | isolation source: Antarctica rocks | place: Antarctica: Victoria Land, Richard Nunatak red sandstone | collected 2016-01-03 | reverse complement strand
CCGCACGCGCGACCCGGCGCGCCGGCCGGGTCCCGGCGATCCTATACGGCGCCAAGCAGGAGCCGTCGCTGATCGCCCTCGATCCCCGCATCGTCGTCCGCGAATTGCAGCGCGGCGGCTGGCGCTCCAGGCTCTACGAAGTAGCGGTCAACGGCCATACCGAGCGCGCCCTGATGCGCGAGGTGCAGTTCCATCCCGTGACCGACCAGCCGCGCCACGTCGACTTCCAGCGCCTAGCGCCCGGCGAGCGGCTGCGGGTTGCCGTCGCCGTGCATTTCGAGGGCGAAGCGGCGAGTCCCGGCTTGAAGCGCGGCGGCGTGCTGAACGTGGTCCGCCACAGCGTCGAGGTACTCGCCGACCCCGAGCAGGTGCCGGAAAGCTTCACCGCGGACCTTGCCGGGCTCGACTTCAACGACAACGTCCGCTTCAGCAACCTACGCGGCACCGAGGACGTGAAGCCTGTCATCACCGACCGGGACTTCGTGATCGCCACTGTAGCCCCGCCGACCAAGGGCGCCGAGCCGGCCGCGGACGCCGCAACCCCGGCTGCCGCCGCGCCGGCAAAGGGCGCGGCCCCCGCGAAAGCCGCCGCTAAAGCCCCGGCCAAGCCCGCCTCCAAGAAATAGACCGTGCTGCTCTGGGCCGGGCTCGGCAACCCCGAACCCGGCATGGCCCGGCAGCGCCACAATATCGGCTTCATGGCCGCCGACCGGATCGCCAGCCGCCACGGCTTCTCGCCCTGGCGGCAGCGCTTCCACGGTCTGCTCGCCGAAGGCAATCTCGGCCCGGAGCGCGTCATCCTCGTGAAGCCGCTCACCTACATGAACGATTCCGGCAACAGCGTGCAGCCCGCTGCCGCCTTCTACAAGCTCCCTCCCGAAGCGATCACCGCCTTCCACGACGAGCTCGACCTGGCACCGGGCCGGGTAAGGGTGAAGCGCGGGGGGGGCGCCGCCGGCCATAACGGCCTCCGCAGCCTCGACCGCCGCCTCGGCACGCCCGACTATTGGCGCGTCCGTCTCGGCATCGGTCATCCCGGCCACAAGGACCGCGTCCAAGGCCACGTGCTCGGCGACTTCGCGAAAGTGGACCAGCCCTGGCTTGCCGCCCTCCTCGACGCGGTGGCGGACGCCGCCCTGCTGCTCGCCGCCGGCCGCCCCGAGGAGTTCATGACCCGGGTCGCCCTTCTCTCTTAAGAGGCTTGAATGGGTTTCAATTGCGGCATCGTCGGCCTGCCGAACGTCGGCAAGAGCACCCTCTTCAACGCGCTGACCGCGACCGCCGCGGCACAAGCCGCCAACTACCCCTTTTGCACCGTCGAGCCGAATGTCGGCCGCGTCGCCGTGCCGGACCCGCGGCTCGACCGGCTGGCCGTCATCGGCAAATCCGCCAAGATCGTTCCCACCAGCCTCGAATTCGTGGACATCGCCGGCCTCGTCCGCGGCGCCTCCAAGGGCGAGGGCCTCGGCAACCAATTTCTCGCCAACATCCGCGAGGTCGACGCGATCGTCCATGTCCTCCGCTGCTTCGAGGATAGCGACGTGGTCCACGTCGAAGGCAGCGTGGACCCGCTGCGGGACGCCGAAGTGGTCGAGACCGAGCTGATGCTCGCCGACCTCGACAGCCTCGAGCGCCGCCTGCCCGCGCTCCAGAAGAAGGCCAAGGGCAACGACCGCGATGCGACCGCCCAAGTCGCGCTGATCGCCCCCATCCTGGCCGCCCTCCAAGCCGGCCAGCCAGCCCGCACTGCGATCGCGCCCGCCGACCGCCTCGCCGCCCGGCAGCTCAACCTGCTGACCAGCAAGCCCGTGCTCTACGTCTGCAACGTCGAGGAAGCCGCCGCCGCCACCGGCAACATGCTCTCGGCCCGGGTTGCCGACCGCGCCAAGAGCGAAGGCGCCGGCTGCGTCGCGGTGAGCGCCGCGATCGAGGCGGAGGTCGGGCTGCTGCCGGAAGCGGACCGGGCCGAGTTCCTGGAAGGGTTAGGGCTCGAAACGAGCGGCCTCTCCCAGGTGATCCGCGCCGGCTACTCCCTGTTGGGACTTTGCACCTATTTCACGGTGGGTCCGAAGGAGGCGCGGGCCTGGACCATTACCCAAGGCACCCGGGCGCCCCAGGCCGCGGCAGCCATCCACCAGGATTTCGAGCGCGGCTTCATCGCCGCCGAGACGATCGGCTACGAGGACTACGTGGCCCTCGGCGGCGAAGCGGGCGCACGCGAAGCCGGGCGCCTCCGGATCGAGGGTCGCGACTACGTGGTCCGCGACGGCGACGTCATGCTGTTCCGCTTCAACGTGTGAGAATGGGGGCACGGCATCCCGTACCCCCAACCCCACCAACTATTTCTGCGCCGGCGCCTGGCCCTGCTCCGGCCGGTCACGGCCCTCGTGATCCCGACCCTTATGGCCCCGGCGGCCATGCGGATGCGGGAAGGCGATTTGCGTGAGCTGCGTCGCCGACGGCCCGATCTCACGCGCCGCGATCACCTTGCCATAGTCGTTGGACATGCCCCGCCCCTGCACCACCAAGCTCTGCCCGGCAGCCAGCATGCTCGCGAGCTTCGCCGCCTCGGGCGGCGGCAAGCGTACGATCGTGCCATCCGCGAGCAGCGCCCCATTCACCTCGCCCCGCGGTCCGTGCAGCGCCATCTGCACCTGCCCCTGGTCCTGCATCTGCTGCATCGCCTGTCCCTCGGGCCGGCGCGGGCCGGGCCCATGCGGGCCACGCTTGGGGCCGTGACCCACCACGTCCAGCGTCTTGCCGGTCGCGTCGTTGGTGACCGACATGGCGTCGACCATGGAAATCGCGCGCGCTTTCAGGCCATGGACGGTGACGCTATCGCCGGGCTTGATGAGGGCCACGACCTGGGCGGACATCGGCGGCGGCAGATGCACCTCGGTGCCGTCGGCCAGGATGAAGCCGTCCACGTCGCCGCGGGGAGTGAGCGTGAACCGGGTGATTTTGCCCTGGGTGGCGGGAAGCTGGGTCAGGTCGTAGGGCGATTGCTGGGCGGCGGCGGGCGCGGCCGGAGCAGCCTGTTGCGCAAGAGCGATGCCGCTCGCCGCGGCAAGGGCCGTCGCACCAAGGATGAGCGTCTTAAAGCGGTTCTGCACGGTAAGTCTCCTGCGTGATCCGAGCGGGATGCTCGTGCTCTCCCTATTTCAAGCGGCGTGCCAGAGGGTAAGCCATTGTATTTGCTAGCATGCTACTCGGCATCTTCCCCGGAACCGTCCTGATCCAGGACATCAGGCGTCTCGCTTCCGGACAGCCCATACCGCCGCATCTTTGCGTACAGCATCGGCCGGTGAATCCCGAGTTCGCGCGCGGCACGGGCGCGGTTGCCGCCATGCCGATCGAGCGCGGCCCGGATCATCGCCGTCTCCAGGGCAGCGACCGCGCCCGCAAGGTCGGTCGAGACCGTCGCCGGCGCCTGTCCGGTGAGGAAGCCGAAATCGGCGGCGGTAACCGTAGTCTGGCGTGTCATCACCGCCACCCGGGCCATCGCATTGCGCAACTCGCGGACGTTCCCCGGCCAGGGATGCGCGATGAGCCGCGCCGCCGCATCCGCCGAGAGCCGGCGGGCCGGAATCGCCTCGGCCAGGAAGTGCTCGGCGAGCGGCACAATGTCGGAGAGGCGCTCCCGCAGTGGCGGCAGGTGCAAAGGCACGATGCTGAGCCGGTAGAACAGATCCTCCCGGAACCGCCCCGCCGCCACCTCCCCCGGCAGGTCCCGATGGGTCGCCGCAATGATGCGCACGTCGATGCGGATAGGCTTGCCGCCAACCGGGGTTACAATGCGTTCCTGCAACGCCCGCAGCAGCTTCGCCTGCATAGGCAGCCCCATATCCCCGATCTCGTCGAGCAGCAGCGTGCCCCCCTGCGCCTCCCGGAACGCCCCGGTACGATCGGCGACCGCCCCGGTGAAAGCCCCCCGGACATGGCCGAACAGCTCGCTCTCGAGCAGCTCCCCTGGAATGGCGGCACAGTTCAGCGCAACAAAAGGCTTCGTCGCCCGGCGACCATAGGCATGGATCGCGCGTGCCACGACCTCCTTCCCCGTCCCCGTCTCGCCAGTGAGCAGCACCGTCGCATCGCTATCGGCCAGCAGCCCGACCGATTTCTGCACCGTCCGCATCGCCTCGCCGGTGCCGATCAACCCGTCCGCGGCAGGCTCGGGCGCCCGCGCCGCCGGGCGTAGCAGCATGCGGCGCACGATGTCGGCCAGCGCCTCCCGGCCGATCGGCTTGGCCAGATGGTCGAACGCGCCGAGCCGCATGGCCTCGATCGTATTGGCCGCCGTGGGAACGGCGGTGAGGATCGTCACCGGCGGCGGGTCCGGCCGGTCCCGGAGCGTGCGGAGCACGGCAATCCCGTCCTCGCCCGGCATCCGCAGATCGAGCAGGACCGCATCGGCCCGGCCCGCCGCAAGCCGCGACCGCGCCTCGTCGCCGGAGCCAGCCTGCACGACCTCGTGGCCGAGATCGGCAAGCGTCTCCGCAATAGTCTCCCGCAACGCGCGGTCGTCGTCGACGATCAGGATGCGGGACATGGCAGCTCGATCCGGAAAATGGCGCCAGTTCCGTCCAAGAGGGTGATGCTACCCCCGTGCGCCTCGACGATCTCCCGCGCAATGGCGAGGCCCAGCCCGGTTCCATCGGCCCGCGACGTGACGAACGGCTCGAACAAGCTCGCCCGTAGCGCCGCGGGAACGCCCGGCCCGGTATCGGCGACGGTAATGCCGAGCCGGTCCCCAAGCTCCGCGCGTAGCCAGACCTCACCATCGGGCGGCGTGTGCTGCAGTGCGTTTAGGACCAGGTTATCGAGCACGCGCCCGATCTGTTCGGCATCGAGCCGGACGCCGGCCTCCGGTGCGTCCTGCGCCAGAGTAATCCGGCGGGCCGCAGCCAGCTCCTCATGCCGGGCGACACACGCGCCGAGCAGCTCCCGCAGCGGCGTAATGGCGAGATCGGGGGGCCGCCGCTGGGTCATGGCCAGGAGCTCGCCAAGCAGTGCGTCCAGGCGGTCGACCTGCCCGAGAATCGTCCCGAGCGCCGCCCGGCGGCGCGCATCGTCGCCGGCCAGGGCATTCTCCGCCCGGAGGCGCATCGCCGCGATCGGGTTGCGAATCTCGTGCGCCATGCCCGCCGCGACCCGGCCCAGCGCGGCCAACCGGGCAGAGTCGGATGCCTGCCGTGCAAGCGCTTCGGCCGTCCGGCGGGTTTCGGCGAGGCGGAGCCCGGTGTCGTTCAGCGCGGCCACAATACGGTCGAGCTCGGGCTCGCCGGTCGTCGGCAGGCGGGGCAGGTCGGGGTGCCGCGCCAGCACCTGCGCCAGGCCGCGGAGCTGGCGCGACCAGGTCCGGATGATCGAGGCAAGCCAGGCGGCAGCACCCGCGACCAGCGCGAGCAACACCCCAAGCGCCGCCTCGAGCGACGCAAGGCCTGGGCTGACCACAGTGGAGGCGAGCGTCCAGGCGGTGACCCCCCCGATCGGGCCGCCAGCCGGGCAGGCCTCGAGCAGCACGGTGCGGCTGCCCACGTCGATGCGGGCCGACACCGGTTCCTCGTCGGCAATGGCGCGCTGGTTGACCTCACCGAGGCTGTCGGCGGGAGCCGCTGCCGGCAACGGCGAGAGCGCGCCGGCATCGGACTGCCAGAGGCCGCCTTCGACGCCGGGCCAGCGGATCAGCGCGACGCGCACGACATCGGCGAGGTCCCGCCCGAGCGCCGGATCGTCGAGCAGCGTGGCCCCGCTCGACACGCCGGCGGTATAGAACCGGTACCGCGCCCGGATTTCGGCGCAGGCCCGCTCCAGCACGGCCTCCTGCCGCGCGGTTTCGGCGGTTGCAGAGTGCTGGTACACGACCAGGAACAGCCCCGCCACCGCGACCGCCGCGGCCATGATGAGCCCCCAGAGCAGGACCAGGCGGGACCGGAGCGAGCGCATGATGCCGCTTGCGTACCACAGCCAGAGCAAACCGCCGAAACCGGATCACGAACCGGTGGGTCTCCGGCGTTTGAGCCTTGCCAAACACCGGACCGGGCTGACAGTTTGGCCCACGTCGTGCGGGAGATGTTATGGCAATTCGATGGCAGAGCAGAGGGTAAGCCGCCAGCTCTTCGCGCCAGGCGCCGACGCCCTTCTCCGGCTCGCGCTGTTGATGGTGTTCGGCGGCGGCTTGCTGGTCGCCCTCATGGTGGGCGGCTATGCCTGGTCGAACTACGTGGGCAACATCGGCATCGCCCCGTCGCAGCCCGTCCCGTTCAGCCATAAGCATCACTCCGGCGAACTCGGCATCGACTGCCGCTACTGCCATCAGCAGGTGGAATACCTCGCCACCGCCGGGCTGCCGCCGACCTATACCTGCATGACCTGCCATTCCCAAATCTGGACCGGCGCGCAGATGCTGGCCCCGGTGCGGGACAGCCTCGCCCATAATACGCCGCTGCACTGGACCCGGGTCAACCGCCTGCCGGACTACGTGTACTTCAACCACTCCATCCACGTGACCAAAGGCATCGGCTGCTCGAGCTGCCACGGCGCCGTCAACACCATGCAGCTCACCTACCGGGCGCACGCCTTCCGCATGCAGTTCTGCATCGCCTGCCACCGCAACCCGCAGCGCTTCGTGCGCACGCCCGCCGAAGTCTGGGACATGCAATGGTCGCCGCCGCCCAACCAGTCCGTGCTCGGCCCGGCCCTCGTGGCGGAGTACCACATCAGCGCGCCAGGACGGCTCACGGATTGCTCGATATGCCACCGGTGAGCTACGACCTGCCCGCTCTACGCGCCCGGCTGGCGGCGGCCGGGCCCCGCGCCATGTGGCGCAGCCTCGACGCGATCGCCGATACGCCGTCCTTCCGCAGCTTCCTCGAAGCCGAGTTCCCGAGCGTGGCCACCCTCGCCACCGGCCCCGAGCGCCGGCGCTTCCTCAAGCTCATGGCGGCCTCGCTCTCGCTCGCAGGCCTGGCCGGCTGCGACGACAAGGACCCGCGCGATCAGGAAGTCCCCTACGTCCGCAACCCGTCCCGAACCGAACCCGGCACCTGGTCGAGCTACGCCTCCGTCGCCCTCATCGACGGCTTCGCCAACGGCGTCCTGGTGCGCACGCGGGACGGCCGTCCCATCAAGATCGAAGGCAACCCCGAGCACCCCTGGAGCCGCGGCGGCACGGACGTATTCGGCCAGGCCTCCGTGCTCGGCCTATACGACCCCCAGCGCTCCCAAAGCGTGCAATACCTCAGCCGCGGCAGCGACTGGACCGCTTTCCGGGGCGCCATGACCGGGCGCTTCGCCGCCCTCCGCGCGCAAGACGGGCGCGGCCTCGCAGTGCTGACCGGGACCATCACATCCCCCTCCCAACTCGCCCAGCTCGCCGCGATGCAAGCCGCCTTCCCGCAGATGCACCGGTATAGCCACGTCCCGGTCGATCGCACGGCGCTCTACGAGGGCGCCAGCCGCGCCTTCGGCCGTCCCGTCGAAACCCGCTACCGGCTCGACCGGGCGCAGGTGATCGTCTCCCTCGACGGCGACCTGCTCGACCCCGGGCCGCACCAAGTCGGCGTCGCGCGGGATTGGGTCACCGCCCGCCGCCGCGCCGCCGCCGCCGGCTCGCTGCTCGAGCTGCACGCCGCCGCCTCGGTGCCGAGCCTCACCAGCGCCAAGGCGGACTACTCCGTCGTTGCCAGCCCGGCGGAGATCGCCGCCCTCGCCCGCGGTCTGCTGGGCGGCCCCGCCGCATCCGGTCCGCTCGGCGCCTGGCAGGCCCGTGCCAAGGCGGCTCTGGACTCCGCCCGGAGCAAGGGCATCGTCGTAGCCGGCTCCTGGCAGCCGCCCGAAATACAGGAAGCCGCGCACCGCCTGAACGCCGCCCTCGGCAACGCCGGGAAGACCGTATTCTACACCGCCCCCGTGGCCGCACCCGCCGAGCCCCTCGCCAAGCTCACCCGGGCCATGACCGCGGGCGAGGTCGAAATCCTGCTGATGCTGGACACCAACCCCGTCTACGATGCGCCTGGCGACCTCGGCTTCACGCAAGCACTCGCCAAGGTCGGCCTCAAGATCCATGCCGGCCTCTACGTCGACGAGACCGCATCCTATGCCGATTGGCACCTGCCCCTCGCCCACCCTTACGAATCCTGGGGCGATGCCCGCTCGGTGGACGGCACCGTCGGGCTGATGCAGCCCGTCATCAGACCCCTCTACGAGGGCCGCACAGTCCCCGAAATCATCTCCCTCCTCGCCGACCCGGCACCGCAAGACGGCCTCGCCCTACTCCGCGCCCACTGGCAGCAAGGCGAACCCGCCGCCACCTTCGAGCCCCGCTGGCACGCCGCCATCGAGGCCGGGTTCGTCGCCGGCACCAGCCTGCCGGAGGAGAATGTCTCCCTCGTGCCGCAAATTGCGTCTGCGGCGCCCGCCACAACGGGGCTGGAGGTCGTCTTCCGCCCGGACCCGACCGTCTGGGACGGCTCCCTCGCCAACAACGCCTGGCTCCAGGAACTGCCCAAACCCCTCACCAAGCTCGTCTGGGAAAACGCCATCACCGTCGCCCCGCGCCTGGCCGAGCGGCTAGGCCTCACGACCGGCGACATCGTCTCCCTCAACGCCAACGGGCGCGAGCTGCAAGCTCCCCTCTGGCTACTGCCCGGCCAGTCCGAGTCGGTCATCGGCGTAGCGCTCGGCTACGGTCGCAACGTCCCGGACCTGCTCTCCCGCGGCCTCGGCTACGACGCCTACACGCTCCGCAGCAGCACCTCGCCCTGGCACCTCGCCGGCGCCACGCTCAACCGCACCGGGCGGCGCGGCAGCCTCGTCTCCACCCAGGACCATTCGTCCATGGAAGGCCACGACTTCGTGCTCATCCAGCCGCTCGGGAAGTCCCCGGTCGGTGAGACCGTGAGCTTCACCCAGCCGACGCTCTACCCCCCGCAGGAAAGCGACGGCCGCGCCTGGGGCATGGTGATCGACCTCGATAGCTGCATCGGCTGCAACGCCTGCGTCACCGCCTGCCAGGCCGAGAACAACATCGCCGTCGTCGGCCCCGAGCAGGTGGCGCTCGGCCGCGAGATGCACTGGCTGCGGGTCGACCGCTACTACGCCGGCGCCATCGATACCCCCGGCACCCACTTCCAGCCCGTCCCCTGCATGCATTGCGAGCAAGCCCCCTGCGAAGTCGCCTGCCCGGTCGAGGCCACGGTGCACGACCACGAAGGCCTCAACCTCATGGTCTACAATCGCTGCGTTGGCACCCGCGCCTGCGAGAGCTACTGCCCCTACAAGATCCGCCACTTCAACTATCTCGACTACTCCGCCGGCGCGGCCCCTTCGCTGCAACTCCGCGAAAACCCGGACGTGACGGTCCGTGCCAAGGGCGTCATGGAGAAATGCACCTACTGCGTGCAGCGCATCGCCGCCGCCCGCATCGAGTCGGACAAGAGCAACACCCCGATCCCGGACGGCGCCGTCGAGACCGCCTGCCAGGGTGCCTGCCCGACCCGCGCCATCAGCTTCGGCGACCTCAATACGCCCGGCAGCGCCGTCCGCACCGCTCGTGACGACCCCCGCAACTACGCGCTGCTCGGCGAGCTCAACACCCGCCCGCGCACCACCTACCTCGCCGCCCTCGCCCCCGGCGACGGAGCCCAGCATGGCTAGCGAGCGGGTCATCGCGCCGGGCCAGACCTATGACACGGTAAGCCGGGACGTCGCCGCAATCGCCTTCACCCACCCGCTGCGCGGCCGCTGGTGGCTGGCGCTCGCGGGCGCGCTCGGGCTCATGGGCGTGATGCTGGCCACCATCGTCTGGCTGCTCTGGCAGGGCGTCGGCATCTGGCACAACAACAACACCGTCGTCTGGGCGCTCGACATTGTCAGCTACGATTGGTGGGTGGGCATCGCCTGCGGCAGCCTGGTCGTGTCCGCGATGCTGCTGCTGGTCGGCGCCGAATGGCGGGGCGCGGTGAACCGCATCGCCGAAACCATGGCGCTGCTCGCCACCGCGGCCGCCGGCATCTACCCCATCCTGCATCTCGGCCGCCCCTGGTTCTTCTACTGGACCCTCCCCTACCCGAACACCTTCGCGCTCTGGCCCCAATTCCGCAGCCCGCTCGTCTGGGACGCGTTCGACATCTTGAGCCTCCTCGTCGTCTCCTTCAGCTTTTGGTACACCGGCATGCTGCCCGATCTCGCGACCCTGCGGGACCGGGCATTCGAGCGGGTGCAGGCGCGGCCCTCCGAAGGCCGGCTGCTACGGGCCCAGCTCTACGGCATCGCAGCCTTCGGCTGGCGCGGCTCCGCGACCCACTGGCAGCGCTGGATGCAGGCCTACCGGACCATCGGCATCCTGGGCGTGATCGCCGTGGTCGCGCTGCAAACCGGTGCGTCCGTGATGTTCGCCGGCACCGTGGAGCCCGGCTGGCACGACACCCTGCTGCCGGTGGCCTACCTGGCCGGCGCCTTGCTGTCGGGCGTCGCCGCCGTCGCCATGCTGACCGTCGTGCTGCGCGGCGCCTTCGCCCTGAAGCCGCTGATCACCGAGCGGCACTTCGACCTGCTCGGCCTGCTGCTGCTGACCCTCGGATGGATCAATATCTACTGCTACGCCACGGAGTTCCTGGTGACCTGGCTGGGCGGCAATAGCTTCGATACCGCGACGCTCGCCCGCCGGCTGGTCGGCCCCGAGGCCTGGAGTACGTGGATGATACTGGGCTGCGCGCTCCTGCCGGTGCAGCTTTTCTGGGTGCCCGCGCTACGGCGCTCGCCGGCGATGCTGTTCCTGGTGGGGGTGCTGGTTTCCGCCGGAATCTGGGGCGACCATTTCATGGTGATCGTGGCGACCTTGCAGCACGACTTCATGCCGGCCGTGGCGCGGCCTTACACGATCGGGGTCTGGGAGTGGGCGATGTTCGCCGGCTCCGCCGGGCTGTTCCTGTTCCTGCTGCTGATGTTCCTCCGCTACCTGCCCGTCGTCTCCATGCACGAGATCCGGCGCCTCGCGACGGTCGCAGGAGCCCGCCGTGGCTGAGCTCCGGACCGAGGCGGAAGCGCCGCTCTGGGGCGTGAGCGCCGAGTTTCACTCGGCCGCCGCCATGATCGCGGCGATCGCCGCCCTGCAAGACAAGAAGCTCGGCCGGCTCGACGCCTACTCGCCCGTGCCAAGCCCCGAAGCCGCCGCCATGCTGCGCCAGCCTACCCATTCGATCCAGCCCTTCGCCATCGGCGGCGCCGTCCTGGGCTTCGCGATCGTGATGGGAGGCGCCCTCTACGCGACCGGCTACGACTACGTCTTCAACGTCGGCGGCCGGCCCCGCTTCAGTTGGCCCTCCTTCGTGGTGCCGAGCCTATCCTTCGCCATGCTCGTCGCCGCCGTCGCCACGATATTCGCCTTCTCCCTGTTCAACCGGCTCCCCCGCCTCAACCACCCGGCCTTCAACATCCCCAACCTGACCCGCTCGACCCAGGACCGCTTCTTTGTGGCGGTCGAAGCGACCGACGATACGTTCGACCCGGACGCGGTCGAGCGCGCCTTCGGGGCGCTGCCGAACCGGCCGAACCGCATCGACCGGGTGCCGCGGTGAAGCCCGGCCTCGCTCTGCTGATGGTGCTCGGCCTGCTCGGCTGCAAGCGGCTCGATATGTACACCCAAAACAAATACAAAACCTGGGACCGGAGCGACTTCTTCCACAACGGCCAGTCCATGCGAGCGCCGGTGCCCGGTACCATCGCCCGGCATCGCCCGGACGCGCCCGTGGCGGAGCCCGCCACCATCGACGCCGCCTTGGTCGCCCGCGGGCGCCAGCGCTACGACATCTTTTGCTCGCCTTGCCACAGCCGCGCCGGCAACGGCGAAGGTATGATCGTGAAGCGCGGCTTCCCGCAGCCGCCCTCCTTCTACAGCGCGAGGCTCCGCCAAGCCCCGGCGCAGCACTATTACGACGTAATCGAGCACGGCTACGGCGCCATGTATAGCTACGCCGACCGCGTGCCGCCCGCCGATCGCTGGGCGATCATCGCCTACATCCGCGCGCTGCAACTGAGCCAGGACGCCCAAGTCGCCCAGTTGCCGCCGCAGGACCTGCAGAAACTGAGGCAGCCATGAGCCGCGAACTGCGCCTCGCCCTCGGCATCGGCGCCGCCGGCCTGCTGCTCTGGCTGCTGGTGAAGCTGCTGGGCGGCGCCGTGATGCCGGCCTATCTGGGCGGCTGGCTGTTCTGGGTCGCCTTGCCCCTTGGCGCGCTGCCCTCGCTGATGGTGCTGGAGCTGGTGGGCGGCGCCGCTTTGCCGCTCGCCTGGCCGCTCAGGCGGATGCTGCCCATGCTGCCGGTGGCGCTACTGCTCGCCATCCCCATCATGCTCGAAGCGCGCGGATTGTTCGGCCGCCCCGGCTATGCCGCGGGCTGGATGGCCCCATGGCTGTTCAGCCTCCGCCTCGTCGTGATGCTACTGATCTGGACCGGACTCGCCCTGATATTCGCCCGCCCCCCCCGGCCCGGCACAGCCCGGCGCGCCTGGGCGGTGCTGGGCCTCGGCCTGCATTTGGTACTGGTCACCGTCGCCGGAGTGGATTGGGTGATGGGCGTCACCCCAGGGCTCGGCTCGACCGAAATCGGCCTGCTGCTGATGTCCGCCCAAATCGGCGCCGCGCTCGCCACTGCGGTGCTGGTCACGACGCGACGGCACGGCGTGCCCCGGGGCGCGGCGCCCATCCTGCTCCTCTCGATCGGCGCCTGGTTGTTCCTGCACTACGTCCAGTTCCTCGTTGTCTGGTCGGCCGACCTGCCCCGCGAGATCGTCTGGTACCAGGCGCGGGATAGCGGCTTGGGCGCCGCCGCGCGCTGGCTCGCGTTGCTGGCGCTGGTAGCAGCCCTCGCGTTGCTCCTGCCCCGGCCGCTCGTCCAGCGGCGGTGGGCCGTGATCGCCGTCGCCGCACTTGCCCTATTCGCGCACCTCGTCGAGATGCTCTGGCTCGTCACGCCAAGCTTCCGCGGCCATTTCAGCATCACCCTAGCCGACCTGCTGGCCCTCGCCGGCATCGGCGGCCTCGCCGTCGCGGCCGTGCTCGTCGGCGAACGGAGGCCAGCCCATGGCCCGGCGTGACCGCCCACGCTTGCGCCGGGCTCTCACCTGGGCCGCGGGCGCCGTCACCTTGATCGCCAGCGCCACGCTGCTCCAGCGCTTCGTCCCGGCCGTGCGCCGCCCCCCGGACGCGACCGGGCGAGGCCGCCCGTCCACGCCCCCGAGCAGCCGCGCCCTCGCCTTCGGCTTCGAGCCCCTCGACCTCGGCGGCCGCAACCTCGCCCTCTACATCGTCGGGCTCGGCATCGTCGTGACCGCAGTGATCGGCGTCATGTTCCTGATGCTCGGCCTGTTCCACGCCGAGAACCGCGCCAGCGCGCCGCCGCTCACCCCGCAGCAGACCGCCAAGGTCGTACCCCCCGAGCCCCGCCTGCAAGCCAACCCCGTCGCCGATATCGGCCGCCAGATCGCCCATGAGGAGCAGCTCATCCACGCCTATGGCTGGGCCAATACCGCCCACACCCGAGCCCGTATCCCGATCGGCCGCGCCATGACGCTCATCGTCGGGCACAAGCTGGACGCACCGCCTTGAACCCCAGCGACTATCCGCTCGCGCTCTGGCCCGCCGCCGCATCCAGCAACGCGGTCGAGGCGGACCACCTCATCCTGTCCTTCACGGTGCTGACCCTCCTGCTGGTCGGGCCGATCTTCATCGCGATCGCCTGGTTCGCCCTCCGCTACCGCGACGGCGAGAAGGTCAATCGCGAGTACAGCGACAAGAAGGACCGCGTGCTCGAGCTGAGCTGGATGATCATCCCCTTCGTGCTGACCCTCGGCTTCTTCGTCTGGGGGGCCCGGATGTTCGACACCGAGCAGCACCCGCCGGCCAACGCGATGGAGATCAGCGCCATCGGCAAGCAATGGATGTGGAAGTTCCAGCATCCCGGCGGCCAAGGCGAGATCAACGACCTGCACGTGCCCACGGGCCAGCCCATCCTGATCCGCATGATCTCCCAGGACGTGATCCATTCCCTCTACATCCCCGCCCTCCGCATCCAGATGGAGACGCTGCCGGGCCGCTATACCCAGCTCTGGTTCACCGCCGACCGCCCCGGCACCTACCGCCTCTATTGCAGCGAGTATTGCGGCACCGACCATTCGGCGATGGACGGCCTGCTTACCGTCATGACGCCGTCGGACTACGCGGCCTGGCTCGCCCAATCGAGCTCGGACA
>JAABUX010006263.1_pt1 | contig 14251 bp, 16 predicted proteins | sample 5561851 | NCBI WGS metagenome assembly JAABUX01 (sample SAMN10711883, study PRJNA513361) | rock metagenome | isolation source: Antarctica rocks | place: Antarctica: Victoria Land, Richard Nunatak red sandstone | collected 2016-01-03 | reverse complement strand
GCTCAGTATGCTCGCGCTCCACCTCCTGCAGAACTGCATGGTCTACATCAACACGCTGATGCTGGAGCAGATCCTAGCGCAAGCCCACTGGCGGGAGCGGTTGACCGCCATTGATCGACGGGCGCTCACGCCGCTCATCTGGGGCCACGTTAATCCGTACGGGCGATACGAACTGGACATGAGCACCCGCCTTGCGCTCTCGGCCTGAGTCCTTACGTGGCGGCTGGTAACAGCAACGTTGGGATTACCCCACGTTATAAGTTCTTTAGCCAGCAAGCCGAGAGCCGATATCACACCGCGGAGCACCGCCGGCACGACGTGAGAACGTTAGCGCTGATCCATTGGATTTTCGATTAGTAACTGACTCAATAAACCAGAGTCTAGTGTGCTGCGCCTGAAGTCCGTTCACAAAAAGATTGGATGCGACCGAAGATGGAGTCTGCGGTCGCGGTCCATGAACGGCTTTGGTGCGGCGTTGTGATCGACGATATATTCGCGGATCGCTCTCTCCAGGTCCGCTACGCTGCTGAATGTGCCGCGCCGGATTCGTCGTCGGGTGATTTCAGCGAAAAAGCGTTCAACCTGATTGAGCCAACTTGCGCTCGTCGGTGTGAAATGCAAATTGAAGCGAGGATGTCTCAAGAACCAGCGCCGTACCGTCGGCTGTTTATGAGTTGCGTAGTTGTCGAGCACCAAGTGGATGTCGAATTCGGCCGGGACCTCGGCATCGATCTTGCGTAAGAAACGCAAGAACTCTTGATGACGGTGCCGGCGATGACAAGACGCGATGATCTCCCCCGACGCGATGTCGAGTGCGGCAAAAAGCGAAGTGACGCCGTGGCGGTGGTAGTCATGCGTTTGCCGCTCAGGGACGCCCGGGCGAAGGGGAAAAACCGGCTGTGTCCGGTCCAGCGCTTGAACTTGCGACTTCTCGTCAACGCAAAGCACAATCGCGTTTTCAGGAGGCGACATATACAGGCCAACAACGTCTCGCGTCTTTTCGATGAAGAGTGGGTCGCTCGACAACTTGAACGATTCAACACGTCTGAAAACCGTAGAGATCGTGTTTCTGACACATCCAGTAATCGCCCGAATTGCAGAAACGGCAATGCCAACACGGTACGATTTGCTCCGAGATCACCCGATCACCGACCGCGACGCCAAACTTCTCACCCGCCCCCTCGCCGAGCGCGACGACACGTCCGATGAACTCGTGACCGGGCGTCATGGGCGGTTTTACGTCGCGGCTGGTCCTTGTCGCCCCAGAACGACGGCGCACCATGAAAGGTTTTAATATCACCCGCGCAGATACCGCAGGCTTCGACTTTCGTGAGCACTTCGAGCGGACCGGGGGTGGGGATGGATATCGTTTCCAAGCGATAATCGCCCGGTGCGTAAGCGACGATCGCCTGCATCATCTGCGTGTCCTTCGCAGCGGCGGCGGGTCGTTCGGTTGCTGTCATTGCCATCGCAGAGATACTCCTCGCGCGCGATCGATGCGGCGTGATATTAGTGAGGATTCCGACACGGTAAGCCTTTTCCGTTTTCGCTGTCGACCTACGTGGTGCCGTACGCACCCGGCGCCGGTGGACCCGTGGACTTTCGAATGAGGAGCCGTCCGGGCAAGCGGATTTCGCGCGACGCGCCCTTCACCCGGCCTTCAACGCGATCGAGTAGGAGCTCGATCGCGGTGCGTCCGATCTTTTCGAGCGGCTGCATGACGGTCGTCAATGGCGGATCCAGCAGATCCGCCCAGTAGACGTCGTCGAACGAGATCGCGCTGATGTCCTCGGGCAGCCGGAGGCCGTGGTCCCGGATCGCTGCAAGGCCTCCGATCGCCATGCGGTTGTTAACGAAGAGCACGGCGCTCGGCCGAACGGGCGCGGCGAGAATCGCCTGCATCTGCGCGTAACCGCCAGACTCTTTGAGTTCTCCGACGTAGTCGATAACGGGCCCGATTTCACAACCTAGCAGGGCCGCGGCGCGGCGCGCCCCGCGAAAAGGCAGATCGCCCGGCGGGTTCCCTGCGACCGTTACGATCGCGATGCGCCGGTGCCCGAGCCCTCGGAGATGCGCGATAGCCAGTTCCGCCGCGCCTTCGTTATCGAGCAGAATTGCGTCGGCGACCGGATAATTCACCAAACGATCGAGCAAGACCGTCGGAATACCGCCTTGAGCAAGGTGCCGAGCGCCTGCGGATCGGCCGTAACCGGCATGACGATGACGCCCTCGATATGTTGATCGATCATCGATTCGATGTGCAGCGTTTGGCGCCGTAAATCTTCGTCGGCGTTGCAGAAAAAGAGGCTGAAGTTATTATCGTCCGCAGCGCGTTCGATCGCTTGCAAAACGCCCGGAAAGAACGGATTACCGACTTCGGATACGATAAGACCGAGCGTCCCGGAACGTTTACGCCGCAGCGAACGCGCGCGTTTGTCGACCCGGTAATCCAGTTCTTTGACGGCCGCAAAAACGGACTCGCGCGTCTGTTCCGTTACGGGAAATGACGCGTTGAGAACCCGTGAGACGCTGGCGATCGACACGCCGGCGCGGCGAGCGACATCCTTGATACTAGCCATACTTTCTGCCGTTTCTCACGTCCTCGAGGAGCGCTAAACGAGATACGCGTGGTACTCACATTCTATCAAGGCATCTGCAGGAGGAAGAAATATACTTCGAAAACGTTTTCGGGAGACGTTAGGGCGTTCCTTTATAGCTTGCGCGACAGTGAGGGCAAAAAGGTTTTGGTTTTCCCTTTTCTCGTGCCGGTGCGTCGCTGCACCAGCGTCCGCGCACCCGGATTTCCAACCCGCTCCGTGTCACGCAGACAAAGCGAGTCCGGCCGAGGCTCGCGAGCTCCGGCTTGCCGGGGCGGCGTTCGCCGTCTCCGCGCCGCGGGCGCGGCTCGTCGCCCAGTCGCGTACCGTTCCTTCACGCCACTCGACACCTAGAAAGGGCTGCTAGATGGATTCTGCAGACGAACTCTGCCTCTCATACGCACAGAAAGAAGTCAGTCGCACCGACTTCATCGGGCGCGCGCTCAAGATCGGTTTGAGCGTCGCCGCGGTCGGGGCGCTGGTCGACATCTACCGCCCCGGCGCCGAAGCGGCGAGCACGGTAGCCGCGATGAGCGGCAGCTTCGATTATAAGAAGTACGCGGGCAAGACCGTGAAGCTCCGGCTCTCCAAGCATCCCTACGTCGAGGCGCTCTTGCCCGACCTGCCGACCTTCGAGAAACAGACCGGCATCAAAGTCGATTACGACATCACGCCCGAAGAGCAGTATTTCGATAAACTCAAACTCGGTCTCTCACAAAAGTCGTCGGACTTCGACGTCGCGATGCTCGGTGCGTACATGACGTGGGAATACGGCCCGGCCGGCTGGCTCGAGGATCTCGCGCCCTACATCGCCGACAGCAGCAAAACGACGCCCGAGTTCGACGTCGCCGACTTCTTTCCGAACACCGTGAAGAACGATTCGTGGGACGGGACCGCGGGCGACGCGCCCGGCACGAACTCGGCCAAGCAGTGGGCGCTCCCCTGGGGCTGGGAGATCAACGTGCTGTGCTATCGTCAAGACATCCTCAAGAAGCACGGCTTGAGCGTGCCGAAGACCTACGCGCAGATCTTGCAAACCGCTCAAAAACTCAAGTCCGCCGAACCGAAGATGATTCCGTTCCTCGCGCGCGGCGAACTGAGCTGGGATACGATCCATCCGGGCTATCTCTCCGGCTTCAGCGCTTACGGTGCCAAAGATTTCGACAAGGATCTCAAGCCCGTCATGAACTCGCCCGAAGGCGTCGAGTATACCGACATGTTCATGCGCATTCTCAAAGAAGCGGGGCCGCCGCCCGGTCGCTGGACGGGCTACGGCGTGTTCGACGTCGGGGCCGCGATGGGCGCTGGCGACGTGTGCATGTATCACGACGCGACCTCGCTCGGCTTCTTCCAGGACTTACCCGGCGCATCGAAAGTCGGCGGCCAAGGAAAGATGGCTTGGTCCATGTCGCCGGGGAAAAATGGGCCGACGGGTTCCAATATTTGGATTTGGTCGCTCGGCATGAATGCGGGCTCGCAGAGCAAGGACGCCGCTTGGCTCTTCATGCAGTGGGCCTGCGGTAAGCAGCATCTCCTTTACGCGGCGACCAAGCACGGTCAGGTCGACACGGTGCGCAAATCCGTCTTCAATAGCGCGGCGTACCAAGCGCGCCTCGCGCAGCACGTCGGCTACTCGTCGACGTTCAAAGCGCAGGCGGCGATGTCGAAGATTCAGTTCACGCCGCAGCCGCTCTTCTTCGAAACGACCACGTCGTGGGCGGGCACGTTGCAAAACATCTACGAAGGGAAGACGACGACCAAGGCCGGACTCGACAAGCTCGCCTCCGATATCGGGAGCACCCTCTCGCAGCGAGGAATTACGAAGTAATGGCGACGCGGGCAGACGCAAGAATTCCGGCGGTGCGGACGGCTTCACAGGAGCGGACTCGCGCTCGTCTGGAGCCGTACTTCTTGGTTTTGCCCGCACTCGTCGTCTGTATCGGCATCCTCTATCCGTTTTTTCTCTCGCTCTATTACTCGATCACGAACTATACGCTGACCTATCCCGTCATCCGAGTCACCGGGTTAAAGAATTATTCGTACATCTTCGGCAATGCGGATTTTTGGCACGCGACCGGCGTGACGTTCGGATACGCCGCGATTTCGGTTTCGGTCGAAATCGGGCTCGGGCTCGTGCTCGGCATGTTGCTTAATCGCGAAACGCCTCTCGCGAAGCTGATGCGCGCCTTCATCATTCTGCCGCTCATGATGGCACCCGTTCTCGGCACGCTGATTTGGAAGCTGATGATGAATCCCTCGTTCGGTGTCGCGAACTGGTTTCTCGCCCCCTTTGGTTTGCGCAACTTTACGTGGGGCGACTCGTACAACACGGCATTGCCGACCGCGGCCATGATCGACATTTGGATTTACACGCCGTTCGCCGCCTTGCTCGTTCTCGCGGGCCTGCGCTCGATCAACGCGGCGCTCTATGAAGCCGCCTCTATCGACGGCCTATCGCCTTGGTCCGTCTTTCGCGCGATCACGCTGCCGGCGATTGCCCCGTATCTCATCGTCGTTTTGCTCTTCCGCCTCGTCGACTCGCTCAACGCCTTCGACATCATCTTCGCCTTGACCAAGGGCGGCCCGGGTAACGCGCTCTGGAACTATCAGGTCACGGCGTACTATCAGACCATCACTTATTCGAGCGTCGGCGTCGGCGCCGCGTACATGGCGATCAACTGGGTGATCGTTTACGTGGCGAGCCAAGCGCTCGTAACGTGGTGGAACCGGACAAAGGCGGCCGTATGAAGTACAAGCTATCGCGGGAACTCCTACCGGACATCCTGCTGTTCCTCATCGCGCTCTTTCTGCTGTTCCCGATCTACTGGCTCGTCACGATGGCGTTCAAGTCGCAAGCCGACACGACGACCTGGCCGCCGAAGTTCGCCTTCACCCCGACGCTCGATAACTTCCGCGTCGTGCTCGGGCAACAGCCGGCCGATAGCGCGCACATCGTGATCGCGGGAGCGACGGGCTCGATCTTGCCCGCACTCGGGCACAGCCTCGTCATCTCGATCGGCGCGCTCCTGGTCTCGCTCGTCGTGGGCATTCCGGCGGCCTACGCGCTCGCGCGTTACAAGTTCAAAGGTCGCGAATCGATCGCGTTTACGTTCTTGAGTTTTCGCTTCGCCCCGGCACTGCTCGTCATCATTCCGCTCTTCGTCATCTTTCGCAATCTCGGGCTTTACGACACGTACCTCGGCATGATTTGGGTCTATCAACTCATCACGCTGCCGATAGTCGTCTGGATCATTCGCGGGTATTTTGAGGACGTGCCGCTCGAGATCGAAGAAGCGGCCAAAGTCGACGGTCTCTCGACGTGGGGTATCTTAAAAAATGTCGCCTTGCCGATGGCCGCGCCCGGCATCGCCGCGGCCGCACTCCTGGCTTTCATCTACGCCTGGAACAACTTCATCTTCATCCTCATTCTCGGAGGAGAGAAAACGCAAACGGTAACGCTCGCGTCGCTAAACTTTCTGTCATCGGAACAACAGGTTTACGGACAGATGGCGGCAGCCGTCGTCCTGAGCGTTCTGCCGGTGCTCGCGCTCGCGCTCTACGGTCAACGCTATCTCGTGCGCGGGCTGAGCCTCGGGGCGGTTAAGGAATAAATGGCACGCATCCGTCTCGACAATCTCGTCAAGAAATACGGCGACGTTACGGCCGTGCAGAACGTCACCCTCGACATCGCCGATAACGAGTTTCTGGTGCTCGTCGGCCCTTCGGGTTGCGGAAAGACGACGACCCTTCGTATGGTCGCGGGGCTCGAAGAGATCACGAGCGGTAACGTTTTCATCGGCGACCGTAACGTCACGAACGTTCCACCGCGCGACCGCGATATCGCGATGGTCTTCCAAAGCTACGCGCTCTATCCGCACATGAGCGTCTACGAGAACATGGCGCTCGGCCTGCGCAATCACAAAGTGCAGGCGAGCGAAATAGAGCGCCGCATCACCGAAGCCGCGACCTTTCTCGGCATCGAACGCTTCCTCAAACGTAAACCGCGCGAGCTCTCGGGCGGCCAGCGCCAGCGCGTCGCCCTCGGCCGCGCGATCGTGCGCGAACCGCAGGTCTTTCTCATGGACGAACCGCTCTCGAACCTCGACGCGCAAGTGCGCGCCAACACGCGCATCGAGATCCTCAAGATCCATCAGCGGATCAAGAATACCGTCATGTACGTCACGCACGACCAAGTCGAAGCGATGACGATGGGCGACCGCATCGTCGTCATGAAGGACGGCTTCGTGCAGCAGGTCGCACCGCCCAAAGAGATCTACGATCATCCCGCCAACCGTTTCGTCGCTAGCTTCATCGGCTCGCCGCCGATGAATTTCTTCGAAGCCGAACTCGAACGCAGCGGCGACGCGGTCGACCTCCATGGGCCGTCCTTCTCGGTCACGGTGAACGGGTCGGCCGCGCGGTCGCTGGCGAACGTAACTTCGCGCGCGGTTACCGTCGGCGTGCGGCCGGAGGATATCGTGCTCGGCGGAAACGGCGCGGCGTCGCGCATCCCGTCGCGCGTCGAGGTCGTCGAAACCCTCGGCGCCGAGCAGCACGTCGTCATCGCGGCGGGCGATACGTCGATGCTCGCGCGCGTGGCAGCGGATTTTCAAGCCAAGATCGGTCAGAATTTCGAGACGAGCTTCAATACTGCGAAGTTGCACGTCTTCGACCGCGAATCGGGACTCGCGTATCTCTGACGCGGGCGCGACGGGTTTGCACGCGCGCTGTGCCGTCGCCGTCGCCGAGATCGGTGCGATCCTGCAAGCGGCCTCCGAGCACGACACCGCGGCTCTGGGCGCACGCCTCCGCGCGGCGGATCAAATCGTCACCTACGGCGTCGGCCGCGAAGGCCTCGTCATGCGCTCGTTCGCAATGCGGCTCTTCCATCTCGGCTTACCCGTCGCGGTTGCCGGCGACATGACGGCGCCGCATCTTGGCCCGGGCGGCCTGCTGGTTACGAGCGCCGGACCGGGAACGTTTTCGACGGTCGAGGCGCTCGCGACGGTCGCCCGCCACGCCGGTGCCGGCGTCGCGCTCTTCACCGCTAATTTGGCGACGCCGCTGCGTCCGCTCGCGGACTGCGTCGTGCTGCTCGAAGCGCAAACGCTCGCGGGCGGTCCGCCGTCGGCGCAGTTGATGGGTTCGGTTTACGAGCAGGCGCTGTGGGTGCTCTGCGTTACGATCGTCGCCGCACTCGCCGAGTCGCTCGGACGGGTCGCCGCGCTGGCCGCGCGGCATACGAATCTCGAATGAATTCCCCGCGCGTCATCGGCTTCGATCTCGGAGCGAGGGGCGCCCGCGCCATTCGCGTCGGCGCCCGCGACCGCATATGAAGCGCGCATGAACGCACGTCATCGGTATCGACCTCGGCTCGAATATCAGCCATTCGTGAGGCGCTTCAAGAACCGATACCGCTGCTTGAGCTTGAGCCGGTCGCGATCCAGGCGTTGTTCTTGTTTGTCGCGTCCGGCGAGATAGCGATCGGTGCCGCAAGATCGAGTCGTCAACGTTACGAGGCGGCTCTTGGTAACACGCAGGATATGTTCGCTGCGAGCGACCGGTACATCGGTGAGCTTCGTGGCTACTTCTGGCAGTCGCTTCGCAACGCCACGGACGCCCTGGCGGCGCTCGATTATGGAAACACCGCTGGGATGGTAATTCGAAACCAGCGAGCCGCGGAGAACGACGTGAATCACCCGGGACATCCCAGGCGCTGACTTCGTAAGCGAAATCGGACGCTTTCATCTTCCTCGTTCGATTTTAGCGCTTCAATCTGGGATGTGTAGTGGGGACAAGAGCACGCTCGACACGAGCGATGCGGGTGCGGCAGCGTTCGGCGTCGGTCCACTCCTGTTGTATTTTGGTTCGGTAGGCGTCGAGTGCCGTCAAATATTTGTAAAAGGGCCGATCCATCTTTAGGTTGCCTATCTGGCTGTCAACGCTGGCGCGGGCTGGTGATTTCATTTCGAACCGCAAATCCGCGAGGGACATCCTCGCGCATAATTAACAAATCTACTGGCGTAACTCTTGAACGATTGCGTGACAGCTGGTTTTTGGAGACGCCGCGCTACCTCGACTGACCGCTGTTTCGACCCTTACCTAAGCGACGACGAGCGTGAAGTACGTGAACGATGATCATGCAGCGTGATGGTCGGCGAGGTCGAGTGACCGCGTCGATCCTTTATGACCTCATCATGTGCGAATATCGGCCATGGATGGATCTCTACGCCGATCCTGCGCTCCGAGATTCCGTAAGCCACTTTGTTCAACTCCTTTGGAAACGGGGCCGAGCGCACGAGGAAGAGGTAGAAGAGATAGAACGCGCAGTTATAGACGAGCGACGACATCGCAATGCCGCCTCCCGTACTTTACAGGAGCTGTTCGACGCGGCTGGTCTCCGCTGGTTCGGGCCGGGACCAATAGATCTTGATGATGTCCTGGACTCTCTCGTCGATGACCTAGTACGCGCTGCCGAAGCGCGTGTTAGAACGACGCGCCTTTCCGCGGATGCTTAGGCTGAATACTCGTGGCCTTATCTCAGCCCGATGCCGACCGGTTACAGTCGAAATATTAGAAGCAAGGCGATACGATGGCTAGCCGTCCTCGCGATCGAGGCCACTTCGACCAGGCCCATCTGCACGAGCGCGTTCAGTGCGTCGAGCAGCGCTTGGCGTTCGGAAGCATCGTGTTGCGCCATCGGGCAAGTGTGCGCGTCTCAGGTTTCGAGCCGATTGTCGGCACTTAAACGTCTTCAAGCCGAAACTGCATCCTGGCTTACGTCATCGTCTTCGTCGTGGTCGATTTTGCCGTCGGCATCGCTAACGCGATACATTCGACTTTCCGACTCGTCGTCGTAACGAACCGAAATTGTTTCGCCGACTCGCTCTGCGAACGCGTCGATCCACGGCACGCACACCACGCGCGTCGCTGACCGCTGCAGCCGAGCGTAGCGCTTGCCCTCGATATCGACGGCGCCCAGCAACAGGGGGTAAACCCAACATTCGTGCACGAGCGGCCATTTGAGCCTAGTTCGCCGCCTTAGCGTACAATAATTTCCGTTTCTTAAGGATGCGGGAGCCGGTTAGCCCACAGGGAGACTGCAAGATCGCTCCTTTTCGATGGCCTGAAAGCCGCCAAACTACGGTTCTTGCTCATTACAGTGAGTTTCCGGGTCGTTTTTGATCGCTGCTTTGTGCGGCAGCGACGGCGGTAAAGCGCCGCTTATTGCTCAGAAGAGTCTTTTCGAGCATACCGAACCACGGCCCATGGCCCGCCCCAAAACCGAGACGATCAAGTTCCTCAGCCAGGACGAGGCGGGGCGGCTCTTTCACGAACTGAGCGAGAACAAGCGCAACAAGGCGATCTTCCTGATCGCCTACCGGCACGGCTTGCGCGCGAGCGAGGTCGGGCTCTTGCGAACGAGTGACCTCGACTTCAAGAAGCTGCGCATCATGCTCCACCGACTAAAGGGCAGCTATTCCGGTGAGCACCCGTTGCAACCCGACGAAGCCAAAGCGATCAAAGCCTATTTGCGGGAGCGCGATCAGGAATCGCCGATCCTTTTTACCAGCAGCCGTGGCGACCCGATCTCGCGTCGGACGCTCGATTGGCTCATGAAGACGTACGGCGCCGAAGCCGAAATCCCGCCGGAGAAACGGCACTTTCACGTCCTCAAGCACAGCATAGCGACGCATCTGCTCGACGTCGGCTCCGACTTGCGCTTCGTGCAAGATTGGCTCGGCCACAGCAACATTCAAAACACCGTCGTCTATACGTTCCTGACGTCGCGGAATCGTGAGAACTCCGCCCGCAAAGCCTTTTTGCAAATGCCGCGCTACTGAGCACGCTTCATGGACACGGTGGTCGACCTTGACCTCTGGACGCTTTCCACGGACGAGCGCGGCTTCGTGGCAACGAAGAACGTCGCCAACCGACTCGACGTCGCCTTGCTCCTCAAGTGCTTTCAACAAGATGGCCGATTTGCGACCTCGGCGTCGACGCTCGATGGCGAGATCGTTTCTCACGTCGCGCAGCAGCTCAACGTCGCTGCAAATCGCATCGGCACGATCGCCGACCGAACGCTGAGGCGCGTTCGTTCGGACATTCGGATGTTTTGCGGCTACCGGGAGGCGAGCGATGCCGATCGGGAGCGATTGACGGTGTGGGTTCGCGATCATGCGGTGGCGCAGAGCCGCAACCACGCGCGGCTGGCCGAATCGCTCGAGAACGAATGTCGCCGCAGTCGGATCGAGATTCCGACCGCCGAGCGCGCCGATCGACTCATTCGTTCGGCCGTACGTGCCTACGAGGAACGCTTTTACGGGGAGACGATGGGCCGCCTCTCGCCGCTTACTCGTGCGCGTCTTGACGCGCTTCTCCAAGGTGCTGAAGGCGATGAGACGGCCGCACGTGAGGAAGCCTCGTCGCGGGCGGTCATCAACACGTTGCGCGAAGACGCCGGCCGCGCCGGCGTCAACAGCATTCGCGACGAGATGGAAAAGCTCGACGTCATTCGCAAACTCGAACTTCCCGCACACCTCTTCGACCACGCGCTCCCTCACGAGCTCGAGATGTACCGGCAACGCGTCGCGGTCGAAGCACCCTACGAGCTACGCCGCCATCCCGAGCCAGCCCGCCTGACGTGGCTCGCAGCGTTCGCGCACCTGCGCGGTCGCGCGATCACCGATACGCTTACGGACCTGCTCATCGAGACGATCCACCGCATCAATGCGAAAGCCGACCGCCGCGTCAGTAAAGCGCTCATCGACGACATCAAACGGGTGACTGGTAAGACGAACATTCTCTTTCACTTGGCCGACGCCACGCTCGCGCAGCCCGACGGCGTCGTGCGCGACGTCGTCTTTCCGGTCGTCGGAGAGTCGACGCTGCGAGCACTCGTCAAAGAGTGGAAGGCGACGGGTCCGGCGTTCCGCAATACGTTGCGCGGGTTCATCCGCAACTCGTACAAGTCGCATTACCGGCAGATGGTCCCCGAGCTGCTTGAGACGCTCGACTTCCGTTCGAACAACGAAGTCCATCGTCCCGTCATTCGGGCGCTCGAAGTGATCAAACAGTACGCCGGAACGAAGCTGCACAACTTTCCAGTCGACGAGAACGTGCCGCTCGATTTTGTGCCGCCGCTTTGGCGCGACGCGGTCGTTGAGGACGAAGTCGATGGCCGGCCGCGCATCAACCGGATCACCTATGAAATCGCCGCCCTCAACGCGCTGCGCGATCAGGTGCGCTGCAAGGAGATCCACGTCGCCGGCGCGGATCGGTATCGCGATCCCGACGACGACGTGCCGACGGACTTTGAGGCACAGCGTTCCGTGTACTACGCCGCCCTCGGCCTCCCATCCGATCCCGACGTCTTCATCGCCAAGCTGCGCGACGAGATGCGCAGCGAACTCCAAACGTTCAACGATGGCCTCGGCCGCAACGACGCGGTGACGATTTCGAGCAAAGCGGGCGGCTGGATCGGACTCTCGCCGCTCGAGGCACAACCCGAACCGCAGAACGTCGCTGCACTCAAAAGCGAAGTCGGTGAGCGGTGGCCGATGACGAGCCTCCTCGATATGCTCAAGGAGGCGGACCTTCGGCTCAACTTCACCGACGCGCTGCGCAGCGTCACCTCGCATGAAAACCTCGAACGCGAGGTACTCCGGCCACGACTGCTGCTCTGTCTGCACGGCATCGGCACCAACACGGGCCTGCAACGCATGAACGCGCTCGCGCACGGTGCGACGTACAAGGACCTCGTGTACGCGCGCCGGCGCTACATAACGGTCGACCAACTGCGTAACGCCATCGCAATCATCGCGGATGGGACGCTACGCGCGCGCAATCCGGAAATCTGGGGCGATGGCACGACCGCTTGCGCCTCGAACTCCAAGCACTTCGGCGCCTGGGATCAGAACCTGACGACGCAGTGGCACATGCGCTACGGTGGCCCCGGCATCATGATTTACTGGCACGTCGAGCGCAAGTCGCTCTGCATCCACTCGCAACTCAAGTCGCCATCGTCGTCGGAGGTCGCCTCGATGATTGAGGGCGTCATTCACCACATCACCGAAATGGAAATTGATCGGCAGTACGTCGACAGCCACGGACAGAGCGAGGTCGCGTTCGCCTTCTGCCGGCTCCTCGGCTTCGCGCTGCTCCCGCGGCTCAAAGCGATCCATTCGCAGCGGCTCTATCGTGCCGACGCGGTGAAGGCCGGCGGATACAAGCGGCTCGAGCCCGTGCTCACGCGGCCCATTGATTGGGAGCTTATCCGGCGTGAGTACGACCAGATGATCAAGTATGCGACGGCGCTGCGCTTGGGGACCGCTCAGACCGAATCAATCTTGCGGCGCTTCACCCGAACCAACGTCCAGCACCCGACCTACAAGGCGTTCGCCGAACTCGGCAAAGCGGTGAAGACCGCCTTCCTCTGCCGCTACCTGCGCACCGAAGCGCTACGCCGAGAGATCAACGAGGGTCTCAATGTCATCGAGCAATGGAACGGTGCCAACGACTTCGTATTCTTCGCCAAGCGCGGCGACCTCGCGAGCAACCGGCATGAAGATCACGAGGTGAGCATGCTCTCGTTGCATCTGCTTCAGAACTGCCTTGTCTACATCAACACGCTGATGCTTCAGCAAGTTCTCAAACAGCCACACTGGGCGAAGCGTTTGACCGCCGTCGACCTACGCGCCATTACGCCGTTGATCTGGGAGCACGTCAATCCGTACGGCCGCTTCGAACTCGACATGGAGACTCGGCTTCCGCTCGGCTGAAGGATCCCGCGGCGGTTTGGGCCTCAGATGGCCGCTAGTGCACGAATGTTGGGATTACCCCAACGAACAACGCCTTACGAGCGGCTTCGCAGCCCATCCATTAACAGGTCAATCAGTCGATTCGCGCTCGGTTCCCACCCTGGGCCAATATCTCCGTACGTGAAGCCTGCCAAAGCCCTCAAGAGATCGCCAGGATCGACATCGGAACGGGTGTCTCCTGCGGCGGCGGCACGATGTAGCAGATGCGTAATTGCTTCCAGCAATTGAACTCTGGACGACGCCGCAAGCTCCGACGCGCCGCTAATTGTCGAGCACAACGCCGAAGCCAACACCTTTTTCGTCGCGATGTAACCAACGAAAAGCCGCATCCACTTGTGGAGGGCCTCACCGGGAGCGAGTACGTCATCAAGTTGCTTCGCAGGGTCCGCAAGATACTCGAGCTCACGGCGATAAACGCCCTCGATCAACGCATCCCGAGTCGGAAAATGGAACTCCGTTCCTTGGTCGCATCGAATCGCGACCGGTTTACCCCGCTGCGATACCGCTCGAGGCGTTCTGGGCGAGTGCTCGCTGTAGCCGTACGACATCGAATGACCACCGCAGAGCCATTCCGCGCGCGAGCCGATTGCGGCAACGCCGGCGTCGTGGGCCTTCAGAACGCCACGATCTGGGTCTCGGTGAAGCAGGACTTCCGCACGCGGTCTCTTTCACGGCCCGAAGGCCGAATTTACATTAACCGTCTGGGCCAATCATCGGGGCTGGATCACTTCCGCTAATTTCTCTCCTATAAGACATATAGAGGGAGTTGCGGGCAATAAAAGGCGACACCGACCCCCGATCAAATCCCGGCGACGAAGCGACTACCGGGTACGC
>JAABUX010006261.1_pt1 | contig 14254 bp, 14 predicted proteins | sample 5561851 | NCBI WGS metagenome assembly JAABUX01 (sample SAMN10711883, study PRJNA513361) | rock metagenome | isolation source: Antarctica rocks | place: Antarctica: Victoria Land, Richard Nunatak red sandstone | collected 2016-01-03 | reverse complement strand
GATCAATCGGCTTCGCGAACGAACGCAGAGACGGTCTCGCGCGACGAGACGGCCGGAGGTCTCGTAAAGATCGCGCCGCTTGCCGATTGCACGAGCGCCGACGTTTGGTCGTATGTGATGGCGCACGACGTGCCATACAATCCGCTCAACGATCGCGGCTATCCGTCGCTGGGCTGCACGCACTGTACCCGCGCGGTCGCGCCGGGCGAAGATCCGCGCGCCGGCCGCTGGTCCGGTACCGACAAACTCGAGTGCGGTCTGCACGCGAGCACGGCCGCGTACGGCGCGAACGGAATATCGTGAACCATCTCGACGAACTCGAAGCTCGCTCGATCGCGATCCTGCGCGAAGCCTACTTCCGCGTCCAGCCGCTGTGCATGCTGTGGTCGATGGGCAAGGATTCGACGGCGCTGCTGTGGCTCGCGCGCAAGGCGTTTCTCGGTAGCGTTCCATTTCCGGTCGTGCTGCTCGATACCGAGATGGAATTGCCCGAAGTTTACCAATTTCGCGACGAACTCGCGCTCGCGTGGAGTCTCGACTACAAGAATCAGCTCTGCCCCCCGGAGTCGGAGATGGATCCGACGCTGCCGCCCGCGACGCGTGCGGCCGCGCGCAAAACGGTCGGTCTGCGCAATCTCGTGACCGAAGAAAAATATCGCGGCATCATCGTCGGCATCCGTCGCGACGAGCAATCGATGCGCGCGAAAGAGCGCGTGTTCTCGCCGCGCACGGTGGACGGCGCGTGGGATCTCAAGCATCAGCCCGCGGAACTTTGGGACGTCTACCACACCGAACTGACCGACGGCGAGCACCTGCGCATCCATCCGTTGCTCGATTGGACCGAGGTCGACATCTGGCGCTACACCGAACGTGAGAATATTCCGATCGTGCCGCTGTATCTCGCGCGAAACGGCAAGCGTTATCGCTCGCTCGGCGAGAAGAACATCACGGTACCGATCGATTCGCACGCGTCGTCGATCGCCGAGATCATCGTCGAACTCGAGACCACGAAAGCGCCCGAACGTGCGGGTCGCGTGATGGACCACGAAAGCGAAGACGCCTTCGAACGCCTGCGCACGGGCGGATACATGTAATGGAACCTCAAGTCCGCGTCGTCGCCGTCGGGCATGTCGATCACGGCAAATCCACGCTCATCGGCCGGCTGCTACACGACAGCGGCAACCTGCCCGATGGCAAGGTCGAGGAACTGCGCGGGATCGCCGGCCGCCGTGGCGTCGAATTCGAATGGTCCTTCGTGCTCGACGCGATGCAGAGCGAACGCGATCTCGCCGTGACGATCGATACGACGCGGCTCTGGATGCGCACGCCCGAGCGCGACGTCGTGCTCATCGACGCACCCGGACACAGAGAATTCTTGCGCAACATGGTGACCGGTGCGTCCGACGCCGACGCGGCGTTGCTGCTCGTCGACGCGCACGACGGCGTCAGCGAACAGACGCGACGTCACGCGCTGTTACTCGAACTCATCGGCGTCGATCGCGTCGTCGTCGCCGTGAACAAGATGGATCGCGTCGGTTACGCGCACGCACGCTTCGCGGAGATTCGCGTCGAACTCGAAGCGTTGCTCGAACGCATCGGAATCTCGACCGCCGAGTTCGTTCCGGTAAGCGCGCGCCATGGGGAGAATGTCGTCGCCCGCGCGACGACCATGCCGTGGTATACCGGACCGACCGTGTACGAGAGCCTCCTCGCACTGCCGCTCCGCGCGCGTGGCGGCACGGGCGCACTGCGTTTGGCCGTACAGGGCGTCATCCGTCGCGATCTCGATCGTACGCTGGTCGGTCGCATCGAATCGGGAGTCGTTACCGTCGGCGACGAGATCCTCATCGCCCCGGCGATGCGTCGCGCGCGCGTCAAATCGATCGACGTGTTCCCTGCGGTCGATCGCACGCGGGCGCACGCGGGCGAATCAATCGGTCTCCAACTCGACGGCCCGCTCTACGTCGATCGCGGCGACCTCATCTGCGGTCTCGACGCTGCGCCGACGCTGGCCACGCGTCTGCGCGCGCGCCTGCTGTGGCTCGGCGCGACGCCGCTCGCGGTCGGGGACGCCTTGCGCATGCGGTTCGGCACGCGCACCGCAAACGTCGAGGTCGCGGCGTTCGAACGCGTCGTCGATATCAACGCGCTCGACGTCGGCACGCAGCGGAAGGCGCAGACGAACGACGTCGCCGAGGTCATCCTGCGCACCCGCGAAGCCTTACCGCTCGACGCCGTCGACGCGCATCCGGGGCTCGCCCGGTTCATCCTCCTCGACGGCATCGACATCGTCGCCGGCGGCACCGTCCTTGCGGCGTTCGCGGAGCCCGTCGCCCCGGCCGATCTCGTGCCCGTCGGCCATCTCTTGAGCGCCGATCGGCGGGCTCGACGCAACGGTCATCGCGGCGCCGTGATCTGGCTGACGGGCCTCCCGGCCGCCGGCAAGTCGACGATCGCGATGGAGCTCGAGCGACGCCTCTTCGAACGCGGCCTCACCGGCTACGTCCTCGACGGCGACAACCTGCGCACGGGGCTCTGCGCCGATTTGGGCTTCTCGCCCGAGGACCGTGCGGAAAACATCCGGCGCGTCGCCGAGGTCGCCGCCCTCTTCGCCGATGCCGGAACGATCGCGATCGCCGCGTTCATAGCACCGCGGGCGGCGGATCGTGCGCGTGCGCGCGCGATCACGGGCGCCGCCTTCGCGGAAGTCTACGTCGCCGCAACCGCCGCGACGTGCGAACGTCGCGATCCCAAGGGCCATTACCGAAAAGCGCGGGCTGGCACTCTCCCGGGCTTCACCGGGACCTCTGGCGACTACGAGCCCCCGAGCGATCCCGATCTCGTCCTCGATACCGACACGCTCGACCTAGAAGCCGCCGTCGATCGTCTCGAGCGCTTCGTGCTCGACCGCGTCTCGTTGGCGATGTCGACCGCTCGTTTACAAAACTGTACGGTAGATTAAAAGGAAGTTAACCTCGGGGAAAAAATTCCTGCAGTCCTCCCGCTTGCCGTTGGTGCCCTATGCGCGCAATCGTATCGGTCCTTGCCGTCATCGTGACCGTCGCCGTGACGACGGTCCACGCGTCCGCCCACGCATACACCACGGGGACGCTCGTGGAATACTCGCAGGGGAGTAACCTTCTCGTGTACCTCTACGCGATATTGCGAACCCTCCCGTTCTCGAACCTCATCTTCTACTAGTCGTCTCGAACGGGTTGCGGCGTCCACGCCGCGTACTACCGTGCAATGGCAACCCGTGCGGAAAGCGTCTTTCGCAACCGCGGCTTTTCGTTATTTTTCGCCGGCCAAGCTTTCGGATACATCGGTGACGGCCTCCGGCTGATCGCTATTCCGTTGCTCGTCTATCGGCTGACGGGCTCGGCCCTGTCCACCGGCATCACGTACGCGCTCGAACTCGGACCGTTCGCACTCTTCGGGCTCGTCGGCGGATCGCTCGCCGATCGCCTCGATCGCCGCACGCTGATGATCGGCTGCGACCTCGTGCGCTTCGTCGTCATGACGTTCTTCGCGATCGGTTACGCGCGCGGCAGCCTTTCGATCCCCGCATTGTACGTCGGCATCGTCCTGCTCTCGATCGCGGCGGCGATCTTCATCGGCGGCCAGGCGTCGTCGATTCCCTTTCTCATCGGCAAGGATCGCGCGACGCAGGCCGTCGCGGCGCTGCTTGCCGCCGAACAAATCTCGCAGACGATCTTGCCGCCCATCGGCGGCGCGCTCTTCGCGCTCGTCGGCCCGCTGCCCGCGCTCGTGACCAATGCGCTGACGTACCTGCTCTCGCAGGGCTCGCTCGCGGCGATCGACACGCTCGGGCCCGCGCGCGTCTCGGGCTTGCCCACCGTTCGCGAGATCGTCGCCGACGTGGCGACGGGCTTCCGGTTCATGTGGGCCGATCGCTCGATGCGCGCCATCTCGTTCATCTCGCTCGTCTTCAACTTTTTCGGCCTGATGACCGGCGCCGTGCTCATCCCCTTTCTCAAGCGCGATTTCGGCGCGAGCGATGCCGTCGTCGGCTACGTGCTCGGGATTGGGGCGATCGGCGCCGTGGTGGGCTCGTACGTCGCCGGGCGCATTCCGAAATCGTGGCCGTTCGGACGCGTGATCGTCATCGCGTACGTGCTCGATGGCGCGCTCTTCGTCCCCGTGATGTTCGCACGCGATCTGCGCGTCGCGATCCCGTTCCTCGCCCTGACGAACGCCTGCGTGCTCTTCGAGGTCGCGCAGATCGTCGGTTGGCGCATGCGCGTGACGCCGGAACTGCTCGTCGGCCGCGTCTTCGGCGCGGTGCGACTCGTCGTGCTCATCGGCACGGTTCCGGGCGCACTCGTCGGCGGATACCTGGCGGACCGCTACGGCGCGCGCGTCCCCATCGTGGTATCCGGCGTCGGCTACCTCGCGATGTCGATCGTCATCGCGCTCGTCCCCACTATCCGCCGGGAGTCGCGCTAGGGACGACCCGGCCGAGGCACCCCAGCGCCGGGCGGCGCGAGCGGCGGTCGCGGCGGCGCAAGCGGCGGCGGTACCGTTGCTGGCGTCGCGGGACGTGCGGTCGGCAGGGGCGCGATGTTGCCCGCCCGCGTCGCGAGCGGAGCCGGCGACGCGGTCGCGCCGCCCGACGGCGTCGCCGTCGGCCTCGGCGTCGCCGTCGGTACCGGCGTCGCGGTCGGGACCGGTGTCGCCGTCGGTACGGGCGTCGCGGTCGGGACCGGCGTCGCAGTGGACGTGCCGCCCGGCGCGGGCGTTGCCGTCGCGCCGCCACTGGCCGTCGGAGCGGCCGTCGCGACGGGCGCGCCGCCGGAATTGCCGTGCTTGCCGCTCGCGAGCGCCGCAGCGCCGCCGATCAGCAGCGCGGCGCCGAGGATGCCCGCCTCCGTCGCACCGGCCGAGCTCGCGCCGAACGCGTAGCTCGAGCCGTCACGAAAGGTCGCGCGCTCGAGGACGCACGTCACGCCGGTGGCACCGGCCGGAAACGCGGGCAGCGTCGTTCCGACGAGCGGGAGGACGACGGCGACGCGCGTCAACGGCGAACTCGTCGTATCGAGGAACGCGAACGCGACGGTCGCCGAGACGATCGGCTTCGCGAGTTGATCCGTGAAATCGACGTGCGGAACGAACGTCGCTTCGCCCGCATCGACACGACAGGAGGCGATGCGGACGGGCGCCCCGCGCTCGATCGCGGTCCCGACGATCGTCGCCTGGGCGGCATGCGTCGGCACGGCGGTCGACGCGAGCGCGACGAGCGTGACGGAGGCGAACGTGCGCGAGAGCGTAGACATCACGGACGCTGTTCGGGTCGAGCGTCGTCGCGCCCCTACGCGTGCTAGGCGGGTGTCAGTTCTTTCGCGAGCCCGGCGGCTGCGCGCAGCGCTTCCGCCTTGTCCGTCTTCTCCCACGGCAGATCGAGATCGGTGCGGCCGAAATGGCCGTACGACGCGGTCTGCTTGTAGATCGGACGGCGCAGGTCGAGATGATGGATGATCGCGGCTGGCCGCAAATCGAAATGCGCCTTGACGAGTTCCGCGATCTTCTCTTCCGAGATCTTCGCCGTACCGAACGTTTCCACGAGTACCGAGACCGGATGCGAAACGCCGATCGCGTAGGCGACCTGCACTTCGCAGCGATCCGCGAGCCCCGCCGCGACGACGTTCTTCGCAACGTGACGCGCCATATACGCCGCCGACCGGTCGACCTTCGTCGGATCCTTACCGGAGAACGCGCCGCCGCCGTGACGCGCCATCCCACCGTACGTGTCGGCGATGATCTTGCGGCCGGTGAGGCCCGCGTCGCCCATCGGTCCGCCGATGACGAAGCGGCCCGTGGGATTCACGTAGATGCGCAGGTCTTTGTCGCGCAAGTTCGCCGGAACGATCTTGTCGATGACGTGTTCGGTCACGTCCTTACGGATCTGCTCGAGCGAGACGTCTTCGTCGTGCTGCGTCGAGATGACGACCGCGTCGACGCGCACGGGCTTGTCGCCGTCGTACTCGACGGTGACTTGGCTCTTGCCGTCGGGGCGGAGATACTTCAGTGCTCCACTTTTCCGAACGGCCGCAAGCGTGCGCGTGAGATCGTGCGCTATGACGATCGGCAGCGGCATGAGCGACTCGGTCTCGCGGCACGCATAGCCGAACATCATGCCTTGATCGCCCGCCCCCGTCAGTTCGAACGGATCGTGGTTGCCGCCGCGCGTTTCCAGCGACGAATCGACGCCCATTGCGATATCGGCCGACTGTTCGTCGAGCGACACATTGACGCCGCAGGTCGCCGCGTCGAACCCGACCGCCGAACTCGTGTAGCCGATATCCGCAATCGTCTGACGGACGAGCTTGGGAATATCGACGTACGTCGAGGTCGTGATCTCACCCGCGACGTGAACCTGGCCCGTGATGACGAACGACTCGCACGCGACGCGTCCCATCGGATCGTCTTTGAGAATCGCGTCGAGAACGGCGTCGGAGACTTGGTCCGCAACCTTGTCGGGATGGCCTTCCGTGACGGACTCCGACGTAAAGAGTCTGCGATACGCCAATTAGGTGCCCTCCGACCAGGACGACATGTACTTCACTTGTTCCGGCGTCGGCGTATCGATATCGATCTTCATCGCCGCGAGCTTGAGCGAAGCGACTTCTTCGTCGATGTGCTTGGGCACGGGGTACACTTGCTTCTCGAGCGTCTTGTAGTTTTGCGCCAGGTACGCCGCGGCCATCGCTTGATTCGCGAACGACATATCCATCACGGACGGCGGGTGACCTTCGGCGGCGGAGAGGTTGATCAAGCGACCTTCCGCGAGCACGCGAACGGTCTTGCCGCTCTGGAGCTTGTGCGCGTCGACGAACGGGCGCGGCTGGTCCTTCGAAACGGTGATGGCATTGAGCGCGTCGAGGTTGAGTTCGTCGTTGAAGTGCCCCGAGTTGCAGACGATCGCGCCGTCCTTCATCGCTTCGAAATGTTCGCCGTCGATGACGTGATAGTTGCCCGTGACGGTGATGAAGATGTCGCCGACCTTGGCGGCTTCGGCGATCGGCATGACGAGGAAGCCGTCCATCGCGGCTTCCAGCGCCTTGAGCGGATCGATTTCGGTGACGATGACGCTCGCGCCCAGACCCTTGACGCGCGACGCGACGCCGCGACCGCACCAGCCGTAGCCCGCGACGACGACCGTGTGGCCGGCGAAGAGGACGTTCGTCGCGCGAACGATACCGTCGATCGTCGATTGTCCGGTACCGTAGCGATTGTCGAACATGTGCTTGGTGAGCGCGTCGTTGACGGCGATCACGGGGAAGGGCAGCACGCCTTCTTTCTGCATCGCGTGGAGACGAATGACGCCCGTCGTCGTCTCTTCGCAGCCGCCGATCATCTCGGCGAGTAGGTGGTTGTGCTTGGTGTAGATCGTCGTGACGAGATCGCAGCCGTCATCCATCGTCATGTGCGGCTTGGTCGCGACGACCGATTCGATGTGCTTGTAATAGGTCGCGTTATCTTCGCCCTTGATCGCGTGCGTCGGAATATCGAAGTGCTCCGAGAGCGCAGCGGCGACGTCGTCCTGCGTCGAAAGCGGGTTGGAAGCGCAGAGTTCGATCTCCGCACCGCCGGCCTGTAGCGCGAGCACGAGATTCGCGGTCTCGGTCGTGACGTGGAGACACGCGCCGATACGCACGCCCGCGAGCGGTTTTTCCTTGCCGAAGCGGTCTTTGATCTGCGCGAGCACGGGCATGAACGTCGCAGCCCATTCGATTTTGGCGCGTCCCTGATCTGCGAGCGAGCGATCTTTGACGTCGCCGAGTTTTTTATCGATGACTTGCACGAAGTCGACTCCTTTAGAGCGTTCCTTAGATGATGTAATTGCCCGCTGATCTTTGAAACAATCCGAAGCGACCACCGGGAGTCTTCGCCGTTCGACTTCAAAACCCTAAGCGTGGACATCGAATCGTACGCGCAATCGCTCGCCGCAGAAACACCGACGCCCGGCGGCGGTAGCGCTGCCGCCTTAGTCGCAACGTTCGGAGCCGCTTTAGTCGCAATGGTCGCACGAATCGTCGCGGGCAATGCAAAGTACGCCGAACAGCACGCGCTGGCTCACGATCTCATAGAAAAGGCCGACTCGTTACGGGATCGCTCGCTCACCGCGCGACACGACGACGAACACGCGTACGGCCTCGTCGTTGCCGCCACCGCGTTGCCCAAGGCGACCGCCGTCGAGAAAGCGGAACGCGCCGAAGCACTACAAGCGGCGTTCGCACAAGCCGCGGCCGCACCGCTCGCCGCGGCGGAGTCGGCGAAGCTCATCGCAACGCTCGCCGAGCGTGCGCTCGCGCTCGGAAACGCGCACCTCGTCGGCGATATCGGCACCGCGGCTGAGTTCGCGGCGGCCGCCCTTGCCTCCGCGGCGATCAACGTGCGCGGGAACCATACCTACCTCAAAGATCGCGACCTCATCGCGAAACAGGCCGCACTTCTGGAGCGCTACGAACGCGAATGCGCGACGCATGTGAGTCGCGTGCGTTTCGAAGTCGGTCGCGCGTTCGCTCGCGCTTAAGCGCGACTCAGAGTCGGAACACGCACTTCGACACGCGCGCGAATCGCCGTCTTCGGCCGCAGTGTCACGAACGGCTGCGCCGCGACCGGTGCGTCGTCGACCGGCGCGAGCCGTACGCGTCGCGCGATCGTCGCGATCGCAAGTTGCCCTTCCATCCATGCGAAGCGCTCGCCGATACAGAGCCGGTTACCGCCGCCGAATGGGAAGTATGCGAACTTCTCCGCAGGTGCTCCCGCGAGCCAGCGGTCGGGATCGAAGCGCAGGGGATCCGTCCAATAGCGCGGGTTGCGATGCGTGACGTACTGCGAGACCATCACGATATCGTCTTTCGCGATCGGATAGGCGTTCACGGACGTCGTTTCGAGCGCGCGGCGTGCCGTGATCCACGCCGGCGGATAGAGTCGCATCACTTCGGAGAAGAGAGCGTGCACGAAGTTGAGCCGCGGCAGATCGTCGAGCGTGGGATCGCGGTCGCCGAGCACGGCATCGAGGTGCGCGTGTAGCTTCGCTTCGACGGCGGGATGGCGTTGCAAGAGATAAAACGTCCACGCGATGGCGTTCGCGGTCGTCTCGTGGCCCGCGAGCAAGATCGTCAACGCTTCGTCGCGGATCTGCTCGTCGCTCATCGAAACGCCGGTATCGGCCTGGTCGGCGAGCAGCATCGAGAGCAGGTCGCCCGCGTCGCGACCCGTCGCACGGTGTTCCGCCATCATGCGGTAGACGATCTCGTCGAGCGTCTTACGCGCGGCCTTGAAGCGCACGGTGATCGGGATCGGAATGTCGTCGAAAATCTCCGAGAAGGGCATCATCGCGAACGGAAACGACGAGATCGACGTGTCGAGCGCGCGTCCGATCGCGTCCATATCGCCGGACAGATCGCTCCCGAAGAGCGCGGTCGCGACGATTTCGAGTGCGAGATGCATCGTTTCGGCATCGACCTCGACCGTCTGGCCGTCGCGCCAAGCATCGACACGTCGCCGGCTTGCATCGACCATGACCGTCGCACATGCGTCGATACGCTTCTTATGAAACGCGGGTTGCACGAAGCGCCGATGCTGCAGATGCTCCGGTTGTTCGGCGGTCAACAATCCGCGTCCGAGTAAGCGAGAGAGCCGCTCCGTGCCACGGCCCTTCTTGAACGACGTTCCCTTGGCGACGAAGACGTCGGCGAGCATTGATGCGTCGTCGATGAAATACATGCTGCGCAGCGGGTAGCGAAAGCGCACGATCGGACCGTGCTTTCCCGAGATGCCGCGTAAGAATTCGGGCATCTGCTCGAACGGCACGCGCGTGAGCGCGAAGCCCGAGAGCGTCGGAACCGGCGGCGTTTGTGGAACGGCAAACATGCTGCGCGCTTCGGCTCGCGCGGGCGGGTCACCCCGCAGGCGTGCAGAAGCGGCGGAGGTGCGAACGGTCTACGAGACGTCCACGAGGCGCGCGGTGCTGGAGCTGCTCCGGGTCGAACAGCGCTACCTCACTGCGGCCGCGATTTTCAAACGCCTGCGCGCGTCGAATCCCAAGCTCGCGCTCTCTACCGTGTATCGTACGCTCGAACTGCTAACCGAACGCGGCATCGTTTCGAGCCGGACGGATGCGGGCGGCGATGCGAGCTACGTCTTTTGCACGGACGACCACCATCACCACGCGATCTGCAACATCTGCGGCCACGTCGACGAAGTCGATTGCGATGCGATGGATGCGTTCCGCAGCGCGTTACTCGCGCAGCAGCAGTTCGCACTCGACGAACACGCCATCGAATTTTTTGGCCGTTGCGCGCGCTGTCGGTGACAGGGACGTGGCGTGCGGTCGACGGAGGTAGCAGCATGCCGAACATTTCTCGCTCGACCGCACTCGGTGCGACGAGCGCCATCGCTCTCGCCGCACCGCTGGTCTTCGCCAATTTCGCCGCCGCCGCCGCGAAGGCCGAACCGGGCGATCTCAAACTGCTCAATACCGCGATCCCGCTCGAGCGCGCGGCCGTCAAAGCCTACGCCGACGCAGCGGCGCTCAATATCTTGAGCCCGAGCGTGCTCGCGGTCGCGAAGCAGTTCATGGCCGATCATCAGGCACACCTCGACGCGCTCGTCGCCGCCGTCACGCAATCGGGCGCGGCCGCCGATCCCGGCACTGCGACGTTGCAAGTTCCGGCGCTCGCGACCGAAAGCGACATCCTCAATTTCGCCTACACGGTCGAACGACTCGCCGCGAACACGTACCTCGGCACGATCGCGCAGTTCAAGAATCGCGATCTCGCAACCACCGCCGCCGCCATCATGGGCGTCGAGACGACCCACGTCGCGCTGCTCGCCGAAGCGCTCAAAAGAAACCCCGCCTACCCAAGCTCGTTCGTCAGCGCCTAACCGCCGACGCGCGACTCCCTCAGGGCAAAGCAAAAGCAGCAGCACCGAAGTCGGCACACGGTGGATTCCTCGAACTCGTCCTAAAGGACGAGTTCGAGGAATCCGGCGATGTCGGCTGGCTCGACTTCCATGCCGACGCCGCGCGTGTTGTACCGCGCGTCGTGGAAATCGGATCCGGCAGTCATCACGAGGCCATGGTGCGTCGCGAGATCGCGGTAGCGCGCGACTTGCGCCGGCTCGTGCGCCGGATAGAAGACCTCGAGCCCGACGAGGCCCGCGACGACGAGTTCGTCGATGATGGCCTCGTCTTTCAAGCGGCCGGGATGCGCGAGGACGGCGACGCCGCCGCTGCGCGCGATCAATTCCACCGCTTCGTGCGGCCCCATACAAGAAGAAGGAACGTAGCCGGGTTTGCCGGCGACGAGCAGTTGCCGAAACGCGGCGTCGATGTCGCTGACGAAGCCTTTGCGAATGAGCGCGCGCGCGACGTGCGGCCGCCCGACGGCGCTATCGTCGTTGCCGAGTTCGGCGCGTACCTCGGCGATCGTGAGTTCGTAGCCCGCGCGATTGAGCTGAGCGACCATGCGCTCCGCACGACGGTCGCGCTCGTGCCGATTGCGTTCGATCGCTTCGACCATCTCGGGCGCATCGACCGGAAATCCATAGCCGAGCACGTGGACTTCCTGGCCGCCATACGTCGTGTTGAGCTCGATGCCCACCACGACGGTCGCCGTTCCGACCGACGCTTCGAACTTGCCGTACGCGCCGAGCGAATCGTGATCGGTCACCGAGAAGATGTTGACGCCGCGCTTGCGCATGCGATCGGCGAGTTCGGCCGGGGTGGAGGTCCCGTCGCTTTCCAGCGTGTGGGAATGGAAGTCGACGAGCACGCGGCGCGTTACGTCCGCGCGCGAGCCGATGCCTTCTTCCGCGACTTCATGAAATACACGAGCACGCGCTTCTCTTCGCGAAACCCGACAAGGCTGCGTTGCTGCGTTGGATCGCGAAGCGCCTCAATCGCGTAGTCGACCAATTCGTCCGCCGTTCCGTCGTCGTCGAGCGCGTCGTCGTCGGTCGCGGGACTCTTCACGAGCGTCTTACCGAACCGCGCGGCGAGGACGGCGACGAGCATCTGCAGCTCCTCGCGTGAGAAACTTCGCGCATCGCGCGTGACGCGTACGAAACTCATACCGGCGTCGCTCTCGCACGCGATGCCGAGCGCGTCCGGGTGGTCGCGACCGATGTCGAGCAGCGCCCGCACATGATCGTCGATACTCGCCGTGACCGCGCGCTCGACCGTGCGACGCAGCGGTGCCGCGATCGCAAACGAGAGCGTCAGCGTGCCGTCCTTCGGATGCGACACGATGGTCGCGATCTCCGGATAGCGCACGAGAAGCGTGATGATCAGGCCGACGGCGTCGGAAGCTTCGCTTGGGAATCGGCCGCTCGATGTGGGTCGCATCTGCCTCTTGGGACCTGCGGAGTGATGGGGGAGAGCTCGGCGGGTGAGGCCGGGCGGCTCCCATTCGCACCTGCGGGCGCGGTCCCTGGGGCCCGGGACGGTGCGATGCCGGGGGCCGGGGAGATGCGGGCCGCAGCGCGAAACGAGCGGTGTTATGCTGCTCCGACGGATCGGAACGGGCGTTCCGCTCGCCGTTTTCGTTGCCGTCCTGGCGCACGTCGCAGGCTTCGGCCGCGACCACGCGCCCGGGACCGGGCACGCGATCGACCTCTTCGCGATGCTCGCCGTCGCGTTCGTGACGCTCGCGAGCGCGATCGTCGTTCGCGCTTTTGCGGCGGTCCGGGACGGTCGACATGTCGCGCACCGGTCCGATGCGCGCTCCCTCGGGTGGCACGCGACGCGTATCGCCGGTCTCGCCGCGCTCGCGGCGATTGCCTTTGCGGCGATCGAAGCGTGCGAAGGCAACGCCAACATCGGTGGATCGCTGCGCGCGATCGCCGCGTTGCTCCCGCTCGCGACCCTCATCGCCCTGCTCTCGCGACGCGCGCACCGATCGCTGCACGCGCTCGGCAGCCGGATCGGTGTCGCCTACGGTGTTCGCGCCGCGCGCGGCATCGCCGGGAGCTCGCGTCACCGTCGCCTGGCACGCGTCGTCGCACGATCGACCGTTCGCGCCGGCCGGCGCCACGGCCGCGCCCCGCCTCGCATCGCCTAGCCCGCCACATTCGAATGTCGTCTCGCTACGAGACGACGGGCTTTGCGTTCGTGAGGATTTCCATGCGTGCCATCGTTGCGACGGTCATCGTTGCGTCATTTGCGTTTCAAGCGTCGGCGGCGTCAGCCGACACATCCGGGCTCGTGCGCGGCACGACCGTCGTCGCCGGGAAACCGTCGGCCGGCACCCGGCTCACCCTCCGCGGCGAAGGCGCGACGCTGTCCGCCACCTCAGACGCGGCGGGGGCGTTCGCGTTCGGCCGCGTGCCGTTCGGAACGTACACCCTGGTCGCACATCGCGACGGCGGCACCGACTACACCCAACGCGTCGACGTCCAAAGCGACTCGGTCGTGACGCTCAGCATCGATCTCGGGCTCAAAGAGATCGGCCGTTCGCAAACGGCGTTCGTCAAGGGTGCGAGCTCGACGCCGGTATCGGTGAACTCGATCGGCCGCGCGCAGATCGCGGCGCTTCCGGACAATCAAAGCCTCAACCGCGTCATCGAGACGGTCCCCGGCATCGTCCGCTTCTCCTATAACGAGCCGGTCGCGCACGGCTTCCACGGGCTCACCTACGAGATCGACGGCGTTCCGCTGCCGCAAGGCACGTCGGCAAACTTCAGCGAGGTGGTCGATCCGCGTTCGATCGACTCGCTCGAAGTGTTCACGGGCGCCTTTCCCGCGGAGTTCGGCGGTTCGCGACAGGGCGCGGTCGTCAACATCATCAGCCATCGCGCGACCGATCTGCCGGAGGGGGAGAGCGGCTCGGTCACGCTCGGTGCCGGATCGTACGGAAGCGCGCAGACCAGCCTCGCGGAATCCGTGAAGATCGGCGCGCACACGCGTCTCTTCCTCAACGCCAACGGCGAACGCACGAATCGCGGCATCGACTCACCTACGTTCGAACCCGTGCACGACGCATCGAACCAGAGCAACCAGTTCTTGCGCACGATCACGGATCTCGGTCCGCGCGATACGCTCGCGGTCGACTATTCCAACAACTTCGCCTCGTTCGACATTCCGATCAACTCGGCCACGAACGCGAACGATCCCGTCGTCGTGCCTCCCGGGACCGACGACGTGCAACGCGAATTCGATCGGACGGCGAGCCTGGTCTTCACCGACAACGCCAAAAACGGCCAGGCCTTCACGCAAATCTCACCG
>JAABUX010006260.1_pt1 | contig 14254 bp, 9 predicted proteins | sample 5561851 | NCBI WGS metagenome assembly JAABUX01 (sample SAMN10711883, study PRJNA513361) | rock metagenome | isolation source: Antarctica rocks | place: Antarctica: Victoria Land, Richard Nunatak red sandstone | collected 2016-01-03 | reverse complement strand
AGCGACGCTTCTTATCCTCCCGCACATGGTGGAGCGTGGAGGCCGAATCGCAACCAAGACAACTGAGGGCGTGGATATGGAGACCCCTAAAGCAAACATCCATCGGTACGTGCTTCCCGCAAGCACGGTGTACGCGGATGAGTTGCAGTCCTACAACACGATCTCGGAAGGTCGCCGGTACATCCACAAGCACCCGGCACTCGTCTGACGTCTACGTGGTAGGCGACATACACACGAACCCCGTTTGAGGGCTTCTTGAGCCTTCAAAAGCGGGGTATCACGGGCGTGTACCACTCGGTTTCTCAGAAGTACCTGCAAAGCTATCTTGACAAGTACAGCTTCCGCTACAATCGGCGGAACGTCGGCAGCCAACGTTTACTTCGCTTTTGGCTCAGGTTTCTGAGCGGGCGATGTAGTAGCCCACTTCAATAACGAATGAAAGTCGTCTAAGGTATACCGTCGTGGTGGCAGCCCCGAAGTATTGCCAGACGGCTTTGATGATGAATCAAACATAGATTCGCCTCACCCCTTTTCTTACCACGGAGGTGACGATGAAGGCTGCACAGCAACCCCGGTGAGCGATGGCGCGCAAGAGGATAGAGCGGACGCAAGAAGATGTGCGCGAGTACCCGTGCTACAGCATTGAGGACGTGGCCGAGTACATCGGCGTGCCCGAGAGAACTCTACGGTCTTGGATTTCCGGGTACTCTTATCGAACCCGTGGTGGTGGCCGCAAAGCTCCTCCGATCATCATGCCTGCTGATCCTAAGCGAAATCTGCTGTCGTTTTTCAATCTGATTGAGGCCCAAGTTTTGGCTTCCACTAGGGAGCGAAAGATCAGCGTTGCGAAGGTGCGCCGGGCAATCGAGTATCTGAGAGAAAAAGAAGGCGAAGACCGCCCGCTACTCAATTGCATCTTCGATACTGTCGGCCAACAAATATTCGTTCAGAAGCTAACTGCATCCAGCCTGCGACACCCCCTGAACATATCCAGGCATGGCCAGTATGGGTTTAGGGCGATCTTGAAGAAGTATCTTAGCCGTATTGATCGCGACGCCAACGGGATGCCGACTAGGCTCTACCCGATGAAGGCGGGTAAGCCAACACAAAGCAAGGTGATAACGATTTATCCATTTGTCGCTTCCGGAAAACCTTCGATCCGCAAGAGCGGAATCAACGCTGAAGTGATTTGGTTACGAAAGAGAGAAGGCGAGACAATCAAGGAACTTGCTCGCGACTTCAAGCTAAAACCAAGTGAAATCAAGGCGGCGATCACATACTTCGCCGCCTGATCCGGTCATCTTCACGGACCGAGACCTTGGGGCCGACTACCTTCCCGCTGAACTGCGGAAGGCAGGTTTCCGCCTTGTGACGCATGACGAGCATTTCGTTAGGCGACAGGATGTTCTGGATCCGGAAGTGATCGCCGAGGTTGGACGACACGGTTGGGCACTCTTAACCGGCGACAGCGATATGCCACGACGCTGGGCGACGGACATCAGAACCGCAGGGATCGCCGTGTTCTGTCAAACCAATAACCATCAAGGGCCCCGTCTATGGGTGCCGCGCATTATTCAAGCAAGGGCGAAGATGTTCAGAGCTCTTAAGAACTGGGAAAAGCCTTTTGTTGGCTTTATTACTGCTGAACCCAAGCCATCCGTCAATAGGGCGAAATTTATCTAACTTGTTCTGAGGGTGTATTTACCGTCAATCTCAAACCTTTCCATTTATTCACCCTCGAAACGTAACCGGCCACCGTCAGAGCTCCCCTTTGTCCGGGGTGTCCGCTAGCATCGAATGGGCTGAGAACATCACCGTTAACTGTCACTCGGGTACCGCGAGAAGAGGAGAGAGCGAGCAATGTGCTCGACGCGACTGTGCGAAGAAGGCATGTCGCATCTCCCTTTCTAAGGCATCGACCCCGGTAGTCAAGTATGTTATTGCCCAAAATAGAGATATCTGCTCGTGCGCTGTCTTTGGCGGCAGTCTCATCTGTTCTATGGCGGGTTGTCGCGGGAGACACGCGATCGTTCCACCTCTCCAAACCTGATCTACAGTCACCCCTGCCCCCGCCGCTAGCTGGCGCACTCTCATCGCACCCAAGATGGGTTCCACCCTGCCCTGAACGAAGTCGAAGGGCCGGAGCCAAGCGCACCGAACACTGCTGTCCTCTCTTCGCCAGCCCGAACCTGTCAAGCCCCAATCCGCACGAACCCCGCGCCAAACCAGACGAATCCGCTGGCGCAACCCCCACCCTCCAACAGCTATCCTGGTAAGGGGAGAAAGCAGACGGGGACACGCCCAACCCAACACAGCACCTAACCCAGCCAGGAGAAGACTTTACCTCTAAACCGCCTGAATGCAAGACTTTGTCAAGTATCCCCAACCTATCTCCAATCAAATGAAGACTTTGGCAAACAGGGGGGAGGGGGGAGGTACACCAACCTCCAGACAACCTAGCCAGAGACACGAACTCACACCACCCGGCAGATCACGCACTTCAAATAGCTCGTCTCCGGCAGCGCCAGCAGCGCCGGATGATCGGGCGGCGCACCCCGCGTCTCGAGCACCTGCACCCCCCGCCCCGCATCCACCGCCGCCGCCCGCAGCACCCCCATAAACTCCTCGAGCGAAACATGATGCGAGCAGGAGCACGTCACCAGCGTCCCCCCGCGCTTCAGCATCTGCAGCGCCCGCAGGTTCAACTCCTTGTACCCCCGCAACGCCCCCTCCGCCGCCCTCTTCGACTTCGCAAACGCCGGCGGATCCAGCACCACCGCACCAAACCGCTCCCCCGCATCCTGATACGCCCGCATCAGCTCAAACGCATCCGCCTCGATCCAGTCCACCGCCGCACCCACACCCTCCCGATTCAGCTCCAGATTCCGGTCCGCCACCTCCAGCGCCGCCCGGCTCGCATCCACCCCCGTCACCCGCTCACACCCTCGTGCCAAATGGAGCGCAAACCCACCCTGGTACGTGCAAATATCCAGCGCCCGTCCCCTCGCATACCGCGCCGCCGCAACGTAATTTAACCGCTGATCCAGAAACGCTCCCGTCTTCTGCCCAGCCCTCGCATCGTAGTGGAACCGCAATCCATTGATCGGGAACACCGTCTCGCTTCGAGCCTCGCCCGCCGTCCAGATCGGCTCCTCCGGCCCTGGCTCGAGCCCCTCGATCTCGCGTACCCGGCTGTCCGTCCGCTCCCAGATCGTTCCCGCACCCTGCGCAAACGCCCCGGAAAGTGCCTCCCCGACCACCTGCCGAACATCCGCCTGCGCCGTCCCTTGCACCAGAAGCTGCACCACGACGATCTCTCCGTACTGATCCGCCACAATCCCCGGCAAACCATCCGCCTCGCTGAAGATCAAACGCCGCGCACAGCCCTCCGCGGAAACAGGCGCGAGTGCCTCCCGCAACGCGATCGCATCCCCGATCCGCTGTCGAACACTCTCCAGATACAAGGCCCGATCCATTCCCGGCCGGTCCGAAACCATGCGCAGAGTAATCTGCGATCCCGCACTGTACAGCGCCGTACCTAGCGGAACGCCGCGTCCATCCACCACCGTCACCAGCGCCCCGCGTTCCGGCTCGCCAGCTTCTCCGGCCCCCTCCGAACCCGCTAGCCCAAAACCCTGCACGTCCGACCGGTACACCCACAAATACCCGGCGCGCACCCCATCCGAAGCCCGCCGCGATACCCTGACGATCCCCGTATACGCCCGCTCACCGCCCTCTAGCTCCGCATCCACCTTCATCATCCCTTCATCCTAGATCACACCACTCGGCCGTTCGCCTGCGCTCCCTTATCCTCAAGAGAGCTGGTCCCGCACGCCTACGAAGCAGCCCGCACGCAACCATATCCAGGCCGCGCCCCTACAGCACCGAAAGGAACGCGTGAACCCGAAGCAGGTAGATATTGTCATCATCGGAGCAGGCGCCGCGGGCCTCATGTGCGCCATCGAGGCCGGCCGTCGCGGTCGCCGGGTCGTCCTGCTCGACCACGCCGATCGCCCCGGAAAGAAAATTCTCATCTCCGGCGGCGGCCGCTGCAACTTCACCAACCTGCACACCCGTCCGGAGAATTTCCTGTCAAGCAACCCGCACTTCGCCAGGTCCGCGCTCGCCCGCTACACTCCCTCGGACTTCATCGCCCTTGTCGAAGCTCACAAAATCCCGTACCACGAGAAAACCCTCGGACAGCTCTTCTGCGACCACTCCGCCCAGGCAATCGTCACCATGCTGGTGAAAGAAACTGTAGCCGCGAACGTGGAGACAGTTCTCGGTGTTAACATCTCCACCGTCACAAAGGACAATAGCTTCCTCGTCCAAACCTCACGCGGCGCTTGGCGGAGCGCCTCCCTCGTCGTCGCAACCGGCGGCCTCTCTATTCCTAAAATGGGTGCGACCGGACTCGGCTATAACCTCGCCAGGCAGTTTGGCCTGAACGTCATCGACTGCCGCCCAGCACTCGTTCCCTTCGTCCTCAGCGAGCTCGACCAGCAACGCTGGTGTGATCTCTCCGGCCTCTCGACCGAGGTCATCAGCTCGACTGGCTCCGGCAAGCAGTGCTCTCGCTTCCGCGAAAAGCTCCTCATCACGCATCGCGGTCTCAGCGGCCCAGTCATTCTGCAGACCTCCTCCTACTGGAAGCCCGGCAGCACCGTCTCCCTGGACCTCGCGCCGGACACCAACATCACAACTTCCCTCCGCGCTGACAGTATCTCCCGCACCCCAGCAGTTGCTCTCAACACGCTTCGCTCCGTCCTGCCCGCCCGCTTTGCCGAGCGCTGGCTTGACCGAAACCTGCCCCCCAACTGGACCAACGCCTCCCTTGATCGCCTCGAACACCAGTTCCACAACTGGCAGGTCACACCAGCCGGAACCGAGGGCTACCCCAAAGCCGAAGTCACCGCCGGCGGAGTCGACACAGCGGAACTCGACGGCAAGACCATGCAGGCCCGGCACGTTCCCGGTCTTTACTTTATCGGCGAAATTGTCGACGTTACCGGCTGGCTCGGCGGCTACAACTTCCAGTGGGCCTGGGCCTCCGGTGTCGCCGCCGGCACCGCGGCCTGACACGGCTGTCAGCCCGGCACATATTCCAGTCCACTCGGTTCTCCGCCCCTACTGCACCGTTAGCTTCAGCGTGACCGTCCTCGTCAGCCCCGAGCTCGCCGCCGTCACCGTCAGCGTGTACTCTCCCGCAGGAGTGGCTGAACCCGCCGTCTGGGTCGGCCCCCCCGGAACTGGGATTACCCGTCCAACACCACACCCTCCTCCGGCCACGACGCAAAACACCATTAGCAGCCCCATAAGCTTTGCCGCGTTCCTTCGCCGCAACATCGCAGCCCCGATCGGTAACAGGCCAGCCAGCACCAGCGGCGAAACAGTCCGCAAACCCGTTGCCGGTCGGCTCCCCTCGCCAGCACCAGCCGTCGACGTAACTCCCGTCGCCACGGTTACCGTCACCACCGTCGTTGAGCCCAGAGCAACGCTGCCCGGAAAGACCACACAGCTGGAACTCGGCGGCGCTCCTGCGCAGCTTAGCTTCACCTGCCCCGCCATCCCCGCGATCGAGCTCAACAACAAGGGAAACGTCGCGGCCTTTCCGCTCGCGACCGTCGCCGACGTGCTGCCGTCGGCAGCGAGCGAAAAGTCAACCGCCGTCCCCGCAAGTGCCAGCGACTGCGGGGAGTTCGGCGCATCATCCGTGATCGACAGCAATCCCGACCTGCTGCCGCCCGTCGAAGGCATGAAGCTCAGCAGAAACGTGCAGGCCGATCCAGGTGCCAGACTCGTCGCGCAGCTTCCACCCGGGAGAATCGAAAAGTCTCCGCTCAACGCCACACGGTTCAGGCTCAGCAGCAAACCGCCGTTATTGGTGAGCGTCACCGCCTGTCCGGCAGATCGCACACCGATCGCTGTCGTCGGAAAACTCATGCTCCTGATGGCGAAAGCGATACGCCGGGAGGAGCCACGCCGGTACCGGTCAGGCTCACCATCTGGGAGCGAAACTGGTCCGCAATCACCAACTCGCCCAAGCCCACCCCAATTCCCTTCGGCACATACGCCACGGCGATAGCACAACTCGAGCGCGCGTTCAGTGAGTTGCCGCAGCCGTTCACGGCCGTGAAATCGCCTGAGCTGATCTGCGCCGTGATCAGCGTAAGCGGCACGTCCCCTGCGTTCGTCAGAACCACCTGCTGGGTCGCGCTCGAACTTCCAATCTGCTGCAACGCAAAGACGAGCGAGCCCGGCGAAATCGAGTCGGTCGCGGGAGACACCGCGGTTCCCGTCAGCGATGCCGTCAGCTTCATGGAAGCTCCCTGCACCGTCAGAGTTCCACTGCGCGCACCGGCAGCCGTCGGTGCAAACACCACCGACACCGTACATCCCGTGCTCGGAGCGAGTGACGCTCCGCACGTATTCGCGCTCACGTTGAAGTCGCTCGACCCCGCCGGCGTCCCCAGCGTCACCGGCGACCCGCCCGTATTGGAAATCGTGATGTTCTGTGCGGCACTCGTCCCGTTAACCGTCGTCGTCGGAAAGCTCAGCGCCAACGGACTCAGCATCAGATCACCCGGAGGCGTGCCAACGCCCGACAGCGTCGCCGTAGCCTGCCCGCCGCTTACATTGCCGTAAATCGTAAGGACACCTCCGCGATTTCCTTGCGCCGAAGGAAGAAACTGCACCTGAACCGCACAGCTCGCGTTGATCGCCAGCGCCTTCCCGACACAGGTGTTCGTCACCGTGAAGTCGCCAGTCACTGCCGTGCGGCTCACAGCTAACGGCGCGGCGCCCGTGTTCGTAACTGTAATCGTCTGAACATCGCTAATCGTCCCCACCGCCTGGTCGGCAAACGTAACCTGCGACCGAGACAGGGAGATCGCTGGCTGTGCGGGGAACGCCGCGGTCACCAGCGGAACCTCCCATATCCCGCGTCCATACGTTCCAGCCCTGAGCAGACCAACGCGTCCGTCGCCTGTGGGCAATTGGGCGGCCGCGGCAAGCTGAACCACCGGCGCATTCGGCAGGGCCCGGCCGTAGATGCTCCAGCAGTTCGCCTGCGAGCAGTTCGCAACCCCGGTCGTTACATACACTCCCGTATCCATGGCGACGTAAACGGTGTTCGCATCATTCGGGTCCACAACGATGCTGTTCGCAGGAGCGTTCGGCAAGTTACTGGTTATGTTCAGCCAGTGCGCTCCCCCATCTGTCGACGCATACACGTGAGCGATCGAGAGGCCGTTGCCCGTGAATCCCATCACCGTCGCATACACCGTCTGCCCCATCGCGTCGTGCGAGTCGTGCGAGTCGGCAACCAGCGAGGAGACGTCAAAAGCCCCGGGGTTGAACTGTGTCGAGCTGATGTTGCCGTTGGTCACAGGCGACGTGCTCACATCCATCCACCTCGTCCCACTGCTCGCCACGTCCGCGCTCGCGGTCGTAAAGACGTGCCCGGCAAAGGCTCCTCCCCCATCGATTGCACCCGCCATCCCGGCATACAGCACCTTCGATCCAGAGTTGGCGATCGTCCCTCCCCTAGCCCCCGGTCCACCCGCCGCCAGCGACCGAATCATCGCATTCGTCGTGGGGTCGCACGCGTTATTCTCGGGCCCGCCCAGCGTCGTGCTCAACCGGTTCGCGCCCGACCACAGATCGCCCGAGCCCGCCGGCCCACGCCACACCCTGCAGGTTCCAACCAGCACGTTTGCACTCAGCGCCGGATCCAGTATCCACGGCGCATCCAGCACCGAGGCGTCCGCATTCGTCTGGGCGGCGCCAATCGTCGGTCTCCCGGCGAAGTCCGCGGCCCCACACCTCGCACCCAAAGAACACGCCCGAAGACTCACTCCACCAGCCGTCGAAATGTACCACAGCAGCGGATTGCTCTGATCGATCGCAACCGTTCCACCCTCGCCCGCTGAGATCTGATCCCAGACCGACGCCGTCGTCAGCAGGGAAGATCTCGCCGTTCCGCTCGCACCCAGACCCACCAGTAAATTCAAGGGCTCTTGCGGGTCCTGCGCGAAGCTGACCACCTCCGCCAAAGAACCGAGTCCCCCATTCAGGTTGTCGAAATGACTCGCATCGTCGGCAGAACAGGACGGCCCCTGTTCGTTCACGCCGTCCGTCGATCTCCACAGCCCACTGTCGTTCCCCAGATACAGCAGCGAAACCCCATCCAGCGTCGCGATCGCATGCTGCGCCGGCGCCACCTTCGCCGGCGCGGCGCACCCGTTCAACGCATTCGTCGTGTTGCGAAACACGCATCCCGCGGAAACGGAACACCGGTACAGATCTCTCGTCGCCGCAAACAGCAACGTATCCGTTCCCGAGGCAACCGCCGCCAGACCCAGGTTGTAGTCCGCCTGCGCAATCACCGTGCTCCCGCCGCCCTGCTCCATCGGCCCTGAATCCAGACGCGTTGCGAACCGCACAGAGCTCGAGGCGCAACCGCCTCCGGAAAGCCCGCAAACATCCTCCCACAAACCCTGGTCGACGTTGCTCCGATCGGTCGTTAGAGCAAACAGGTCACCGCTCACCGGCTGCACCGCCAGCGCCCCCCGAAAGATCGGGCACGAGACGCTGCCAGCGGTCCCCGGCGCCGGCGGACAGGCCATCGTCGTCAAACCGGTTCCAGGCTGGCTGGCAAGCCGCGTCCAGGACACGCCGTCCAGCGATTCGTAGTACCCATGATACCGCAACGCCGCGTAGAACCGCTTTCGAACAGGGTTCCACACCACCGAGGTCGCAGCCAAACCTCCACCGTGGGCGCTCGCGCTCTCGATCGTCTGCGGCCCATCCGAGATCGTTGCCAGGTACCACGTCACGCCCGCATCGTGCGAGACATACAATCCCCTCACGCTATCCGTCAGCGGAGCATTGACGATCGAAGTCCGCGCAGCGTCACTCACCGCGGCCACAACCAGACCCGGATCGCTCGTGCTCCAGGCAAACCCTGCAAATCCAAGTCCTCCGAAGTAGAGCGGCCTCGGCGTATCCCGCGAACTCTCCACCAGCCCCCACGTAAGTCCACCATCCGCGGAGCGCAGCAGCCCGCTTCCATAGTACGAGTCAGACGCATCGTTCGGGTCGCCCGTCCCCGCCAGCACAATGCCACCCGCCTGCGCACTGATCGCCCCAATACTCAGCGAGGCCGTAGCTGTGCTCCCCGCGCTCGCGCTGAACACCGAAAGTTCATCGGTCAACGGCACAAAGGTCACACTGTCAGCCGCGCCCGCCGCGTTGGTGGACTTCCACACTCCGCCCCCCGTCGTACCCACGTAGACCGTATTGCCGCTGCGGTCCGCCGGGTCGATCGCGATACTGGAGACCCGGCCGCTGATCCTTCCAAACGCCGGACTCGCCACCTGGTTCGGCCCCACCGGCTGCCACCTTGAGTCCAGCCGCGAGATCCTCGGCCTGACGCCCTGCACCTGTGCCATGGCCGCGTGTTGCGCTCGCGCCCGAGCCAAACCTTCCGCCGCGCCCGCACCACCTTCCAAGGTTCGACCCCGCAGAAACGTGCCCGCGGCATGCCGGCCGGCGCTGACCTCCGCCTCTCCTGTCGATCCCGACGGGCCAGCAGCCTTCAAACCGCGAAGCTCGCCGGCAGGCTCCTCTACCAAGCCCTGGGCAAAGATCACTCCGCACCGGCACCCCGCATATCCAAGAACAATCGCGAGCCCGAGCAGCAACCTACGCCGCAGGAGCCATCTACCACACACACCCCGCATGGAGCCCTTATCGGCCGGCACCGCAAAAACTTGAGTTCGCATCCAGATTATTCTCGGCACAGACAAGGTCGACACCAGCTGCGCGGCCGCGGGAGAACCCCTGGAAAGCTCCCCCGCAAAGCGCAGCGCTGTTCTTCCAACACCCTACCGCCCGCAGCTCATAGCCCCAATCCGCTCAAAGTTGTAGAGCGTGGTCACGTAAACCTAATCCCGCCCGTCAACCTAAGCTCGACCGAAAACTCCCGTCTTCGAGCAAGCCCTACTTCGCCAGCTCCCGCATCTGCTGGATGTACCGCTTTGAATCGAACTTCCTCCCCGTGGACGCACCCGACATGTACCGGATCTTTCCAAACACCGGCCGCGATCCCCAGGCTCGATCGAACTTGCCCACAATCGCCCACGCAACTCCGCCGTACCCGTTCGGGTCTCTCCCATCCAGAAAATACCGGTCGTTCAGATACACGCAGTACGCATACGCCGTCGCCACATCTGGCGTCCACTCCAGGATCTTCTTGCCCCAGTACATCCTCATGAAGTTGTGCATCCACCCGTGCCGAACCATCTGCATCTGCGCAGCATTCCAAAGCTCGTCGTACGTCTCGCCACGCTCCATCTGGTCCCGCGTATAGACACGCTCCCGCTTGTCGAGCGCGTGCTCCGCAATCGTCTTCTTCGCCCATGCCTCCGCGCACTCCGCGTTGTCGTAGTTCGGCTGGTACTTCACGAAGTTCACCATCAGCTCGCGCCAGGCAATCAGCTCGTTGAAGTAGCTGTCCCGCGCCGCCGTCAACGCCGGATTCTGCTTTGCCGCCGCATCCACCGCCAGCGCAATCGTCTGCGACCCGATATGCCCGTAGTGCAGATACGGCGACATGCAGCTGGTCCCATCTGTCTCCGGCCTGTTCCGTTCAACCTCGTAGCCCTCCAGCATCTTCGCGACAAACAGGTTCAGCCGCGCCAGCGCCGCATGCGTTCCACCCTTCCACTCCGCCACAGGACCCACGCTCCGATCGAAGTCCGTCCATCCGCGCGTCATATCCTCGTGCACCGAGTCACACTGGAACCCGTCCGGCATCGTCCACGCATGCTCAGCTCGCGGATTCTCGTACGGCACCAGGTACTCCGGCAGCAGGCGGTACAGCCTCGGTCGGATCGTGTAAGCGCCATACTGCGCCTTTTCCATCAGCTTCGACGGCACCAGCACATCCGCATCCACCGTCCAGAAGGGCACGTCGATCTGTCTCGCCAGCTCCTGCCGCCATCGCTCCGGCTCCCGCATCGGATTCTCATCCCCGATCACCATCGCCGCCTCCACATCCGCGATCAGCCGCACGTGCGACTCATGGGGCGCGCGCCGCATCACAAACCGGATATTCCGCTTCGCCAGATCCTCCTCAATATCAGGCAGCCCCTGATTCAAAAACACATAGTGCCGCAGGTTCGCATGCGGAAAATTCGAGATGCCCGCAAAGTAAACCACCAGGGGCAGCCCAAGGGTATTGGCAACATTTACCCCGAGGTTCAGGGCATGGTTATCCACGCCCCGCTGCGCCCTCTGCATCCAGTACAGGACACACTTACCCCCGGCATCCGGTGCTCCCCCCCTTCGAATCGTCACCCGCGCATCCTTCGCCAAGGATGCCAGCGACTCCGGAACCTCCGGCATCGCCACCGTCGTTGCGCTTGCGACATCCGTCTTCGCTCCACCCGCCGGGCGGCCTCGTCTCTCCGCGGGCACGGCCATGGGCCGCTCCCCAGGCATAATCTCTGCTCCCCCTACACCGCCCCGCTCGTTACGCCTCATAGTGCTACGTTAGTGGATTGGGATACACGTCCGCCCGGAGGTTCGTCTGAGCTATGACCGCTATTGATGCCGTCGCACTCCGGCCCTGCCGGCTTCAGGACGCCGAAGCCCTCGCCCTCGTCGCCGCAGCCACCTTCCTGGAGGCCTTCGCCGGCCTCCTGCCCGGCCCCGCCATCATTCAGCACTGCGCCCGGCACCACATCCCGTCTTCTTACGCCAAATACCTCGCCTCTGACCGCGTCCGCGCCTGGCTGGCCGTCATCTGCCCGGGCGATGCCCCCGTGGGCTACTCCATGCTCACCCCGCCCGACCTCCCGCTCCAGGACCTCAGCTCGTCGGACCTCGAGCTCAAGCGCATCTACCTGTTTTCGAAATTCCAGGGCGCCGGTGTAGGACAACAGCTGCTGGACACCGCCATCGCCGGTGCCCGCGATATGGGCGCTCCCCGCCTCCTCCTCGGCGTACACGTCGGCAACCGTCGCGCCCTCCGCTTCTACGAGCGCAACAGCTTCCGCCAGGTGGGCGTTCGCACCTTCCAGGTCGGCTCCCTCGTCTGCGACGACTACATCCTCGGCCGCGATCTTTAGCCGCCTGACGGCGGCGCCCGCCTCCAAAAAGAAAGAAGAGCCGCCGCAGCGGCCGCTCCAACACTCTCAACCGAAGATCTGTCTACCAGCGCCCCCAGGCCCGGCTCACATAATCGCTCAGCGTCATGGTGATCAGCACCAGAAAGGTGAAGAAGCCCGCTGCCACCGTCATCTTGATCAGCCGCGACTGAAACTTCACATGCATGAAGAACAGAATCACGACAACAGCCTTGAAGCAGGCGATAGCCAAAGCGATAATTGGGTTGAAGACCTTCAGGTCCACATACGCCGCTCCCACCGTGATCGCTGTCCCTACCAGCAGCGTGGCAAACACCAGCGTGTACTGGAACGGCGTTACGATGTGTGCTTCCGCATGCTCCGGGTTCGTCATGTTTGCCGGATCGTGTTTATCAGCCATAACCTCATCCTCGTTGAAGACCAAAAAGACCAGCCTGAAGCAAATCCGCGTACCCGCGGCCCTAGTGAACCGGATGCCGGTTGATCAGATACAGCAGCGGAAACAGAAACAGCCAGACAATATCGACGAAATGCCAGTAAAGCCCAAAGTTTTCAATCGGCGCGACATACCCCGTACTAAATTCATACCGATAAGCTCGATACGTCAGCCAGAACAGAATCCCGATGCCGATAATCATATGCAGCGCATGCATGCCCGTCATTGCGAAGTAGAGCGAGAAGAAGACTGAAGTCCTCTGTGCCATGTCCGGTGCCAGCGGCTGCTCATCCTTGATGCCATGCGCCGCCGGGTTCACAAACTCCGAGATGTCAAAATGCGGCCCGGGGATGTGGTGCTTCTCCCACTTTTCGTGGTACTCGACGTACTTGATCCCCAGAAACGCCGCCCCGAACACCGTCGTCAACACCAGCATCAGCACCAGGAAGTTCCGCTTCCGCACCTCCGCCGCCCACACCCCGAGCGCCATGCAAAACCCTGACGTGATCAGGATCGCCGTATTGATTGCACCCAGCGGCACGCTCAACTGGTTCGAAGCCACGGCAAAAGCCGGGTAGTACCAGTTACGGTAGAGCAGATACGCGAAAAACAGACCGCCGAAGAACATGATCTCCGTCAGCAGGAACAGCCACATCCCAAATGTGCCCGCCTCCCTCTGCTGCTGCTCCGTCTCGAAGTGATGGCGGTGCTGCGGCAGAGCCAAGTGCTCATGCTCCGCATGAACGGCCGTCTCCGAGGTGTGCGGATGCGTCGCTACCATCGCATTATCCAACGGTCGTCACCTCTTGTTTGGTCTTGTGCGCCAGCCACTCGTAGTCATACGCCTCATGATCCACGACCGGCGTCTCGATAAAGTTCTCCGTCAGCGGCGGGGACTGAATCTGCCACTCCAGCCCTGTTGCCTGCCACGGATTGTTTCCCGCAATCGCTCCATACTTCAGCGACCAGCCTAGATACAGCAATGGAAGCATGTAGCCCACGCCCAGCACAGTCGCGCCAGCCGTTGAGAGCACATTCAACACCTGGAACTCCGGCGGATACGCGTGGTATCGGCGTGGCATGCCGAGGTAGCCAAGAATGAACTGCGGCAGAAACGTCAGGTTGAATCCGATAAACGTCGTCACCGCCGCCAGCTTCGAAAGCGGCTCCGAATACATCCGGCCCGTCATCTTCGGCCACCAGAAATGAACGCCGGCGAGAAATGCCATCAGCATCCCGCCAACCATCACGAAGTGAAAATGCGCCACGATAAAGTATGTCTCGGTCAGGTGAATATCCATGCCGAGCGCTCCCAGAAACACGCCCGTCATGCCCCCAATCGTAAACAGCCCCAGGAATCCGAACGCATACAGCATGGGCGTCTCAAATGTGATCGACCCCTTCTGCAGCGTAAACGACCAGTTGAAGATCTTGATCGCCGAGGGCACCGCCACCAGCATCGTCAGCAGCGAAAACACCAGCGCCGAGTAGTTCGACACACCCATGATGAACATGTGGTGCGCCCACACAAAGAATCCAAACAGCGCAATCGCCACCGAGGAAAACGCCACAGCTGTGTAACCGAACACCCGCTTCCGGCTAAACGTGCTAATCACCTCGGAGATGACGCCCATTCCCGGCAAGATCATGATGTACACCGCCGGGT
>JAABUX010006258.1_pt1 | contig 14256 bp, 9 predicted proteins | sample 5561851 | NCBI WGS metagenome assembly JAABUX01 (sample SAMN10711883, study PRJNA513361) | rock metagenome | isolation source: Antarctica rocks | place: Antarctica: Victoria Land, Richard Nunatak red sandstone | collected 2016-01-03 | reverse complement strand
TCGGCGCGCCCGCAGCCCAGGGCGTCCATGTTGCGGAAGTAGGCGTCGGTGTACTTGCGCACCACCTCCTCGACGGTGACGCCTTCCTCGCGCGCCTTGGCGATGGTCTTATCGTCGATGTCGGTGAAGTTTTGCACGTAACGCACCTCGTGGCCGAGGAAGCGCAGGTAGCGGGCCATCACGTCGGCCATCACGAACGATTTGGCGTGGCCGAGGTGCGGGTAGTTCTTGGGCGTCAGGCCGCAGAAGTAGATCTTGACCGGTGAGCCCAGCGGCTCGAACGGCTTCTTGGCGGCGGCCAGGGTATCGTAGATGCGTAGCGGCACTGTCGGGTCCTTTAGCCATTAGCCATTAGCTATTAGTAATTAGCCGTTAGCCAGTAATACTTTGTGACATTGCTGGTAGCAAAGAGCCAGTCGTTCACGCACCTGGCTAATTACTAACGGCTAATGGAGACTTCGTAATTGACGTTGGTAGGCTGCATAGTCATGCACTATCAGCTACAGGCACCCGTTGCTGCACGTGATCCAGCAGGTCGTACGAGTGTGTATAGACCCACGATCACCACCGTCGGGTCAGTGGGCTTGCATTTTTATGCGTGTCCCAACGTCAATTACGGAGTCTCGGCTAATGGCTAATAGCTAATGGCTAATTACTATAAGGCTAACAGCTATCGGCTTAGTAACGCCACCGCGAGCGCCGCGATGCCTTCCTCGCGGCCCAACGCGCCCAGGCGCTCATTGGTCGTCGCCTTGACGCCGACGGCGTCGGTCGGGATGCCCAGCCGCTCGGCGATACGCTCGCGCATCAGGGGCGCGTGCGGCGCGATGCGCGGGCGCTCCGCGATGACCGTGGCGTCGACGTTGACCACGCTCCAGCCTCCCGCGCGCGCGATGGCGACGACGCGCGCCAGCAGGTCGAGGCTGGAGGCGTCGCGCCATCGCTCATCGGAGGGCGGGAAGTGCAGCCCGATGTCGCCCTGTCCCGCCGCGCCAAGCACGGCGTCGGCGATGGCGTGCAGCAGCACGTCGGCGTCGGAGTGGCCGACGAGACCGTGCTCGTGCGCGATCTCCACGCCGCCGAGCACCAGCCGCCGCCCCGCCGCCAGCGGATGCACGTCATACCCCTGCCCTATCCGTAGCTCCACACCGTCAAGGATACCGCATCACCGCGCTCCTCGGCTATGCAGTAACGCCGACATCCCGTAATTCCATGGTCACGAACCAGTCTCCCGTCTCTTCCACCATCATCGCCTCGCCCAGACGCACCAGCGTCTGCAGCGCCTGCACATCGGGAGCGCGCGCGATGCGCGTCTCCAGACGCGCGAGGTACCGGGCCATGCGGTCGCTGCGATGGGCGTTGCGCGGATGCTCGCGCAGCGCGCCGATGCCGGTGATCGCCCCGGCGACGGCGGGCAGGATGATGGAGAGGTACAGCACAACGGCGGCGCCCGTCGCCCACAGAGAGCCATGCCGGCCCAGATCGAGGGCATCCGTCGCGGCGACGATCAAGGTGACCGCGAAGATAAGCACGCCCGTGCGTGCAATCTGTTCGTGCGCCAGCTCATGCCCGCGGCTCTTGCGCGTCTGGTACGCGCGCTGATCGGCCACCCAGGCCGCCACCAGAAAGCGCCGCAGGCCGTCGACGGGCAGAGATGGAGGTATGGCGGGGCGGCTTTGCCACATCGCGTCGACGGACCGCTGCAGCCACTCGTCGCCGGACTGGTGCAGCACGGTGGGATCAGGACTCTGGGCGACCGGTTCAAGCGGCGTGACGAGGGCCAGAAAGAACGCCGAACGCAGACGCTCCGCCAGGTAGCGATACATGATCCATTCGCGATGGTAGCCGCGCCGCCGGCTGAGATAGATCGCGGCCAGGCCCAGCACCATCAACAGGCTTTCCAGCAGCGGGGCAACCCGCACGGAACTGCTGGGCACGAGATTGAGCAGGGACGCGTCGCTTCCGAGCAGTTGTGGGCCGGCCGACGCGATCACAGCCAGCGTCGCGAAGATAAATGTCGCGTCACTGACCCGAAAAAAACGGCGTTGAGCGCGGCTGGCCAGCCAATCGGCACGCACGTAGGCCGGCATGATCCACGACAGATACGGGGCCAGGCCCGTCGGGTCCAGGCCGGCTTGCCGCGCGTGGGCCGTGAGATCGGCCATGGTGCGCGTGAGGGTGTCGGACACGCGCGCGTCGTCAATCGATGCGCTGTTGAAGCGGTCGAGGGCGTGAAAGGCGCTGGCGTCGAACCCGTTGCCCGGCCACTCGGTACAGGTAAAGGGGGAAGCAGTGCAGATCCAGAACACGGGGACGCCGCGGTCGCGCGCCCAGGCCACGATATCCGCCGTTCCGCCCGTCCCCTGCGCGGGCTGCCCGTCCCACAGCGCGATCAAGACGTCGCAGCGCTCCACAACGTATTGTCCGGCCTGTTCGTAGGATTCCTCGCGGGACTCCGTCGCCGGCAGCTCCGTCTTGATGGCCGCGCGGGCCAGCAGAGCCCGAAACTCCTCTCGCGACGCCTCGTCGCCGAATGACGCTTCGTAGTCCGCCTGCGCATACGGCAGCACCGCTTCCAGGGTTGCCCTATCGTGCGCCAGCACCTCGCGCGCCACCAGGCGGTCGGCGCCTTCCGCCAACGGCGAGACGACCGTGAGCAGGAGCGGCGTGTCCGACGACGTGGGCGCCAGGTTTTTGAGACGCGGAATCAGCTGGCGGACCTCGGCGGCCAACTGGTCGGAACTGGAGAGCGTGCGATGGCCGGACACGCCGATGCGCAGTTGAAACGGGATGCCCATGACCCCCGCGGCCGTCCCCTGGCCATCATCTTGACGTTGCGTTGCCATAACCGCTAGAGTGGCGGCTCTCCAGGCCAGGTCACCGTATTGCCGATGGAGTCAGCGCTGCCCTCGACAGCTGGTTCGAGCTGCGCCGGCGCGGGATGTTCGTTCTTGTCCGGAACCATTGGACTTTCGGCCAGCAGCTCGACCGCCGTACCGTTGACGACCGACGCCTCTACAATGGCGCGTTGGTCCTGCTGCTGGCCGCCCTGCGGGCTCGCCAGATAGTCGTACACGGCGCCATAGCCCAGCGCGTACCCCAGCGCGGCGTCGGGCAGGACAAAAACCTGGGTGGCATTGCCGCCGAGCTGACTCTGTGCCATCGACTGCACGATTTGCTGCGGGCTGCGTCCGCTTGCCGGCTCACCCTTAAACATAATCTCGAAAGAGTTGCCGCTCACCGTGCCTGACCACCCGATGTTCTGCGTATCGTTCGTTGTGATTAAGGAACTCAGAACATCGGGGTACTCCAGCGAATAGCCTGTCGCGCTGCCGGTGTAGCGATGCACTGGGGGAAGGGGCGGGCCGACCGGTCCCAGCGGAGGCGCTGGCCTGGGAGGAGGAGGCGGAGGGCAGGCCGCGCCACACGTCGGCGCCGCGTGCTGCGTCACCGCCTCGGCCGCCACGGCCAGGACGACGGCGGTGACGCCGATGATTGCAATCAGCACGGCCCATGGAATGCGTCGCCCGGCTTTGCGCGGCGCGACCTGCGACACTTGCGCGGACGTGGCGGGGACGAACGCCGGGGCGGCGGGCGCGGCGGGCGCGGCGGGCACGGCAGGCGCGGCAAGGGGTGCAGGGATAAACGCGGGCGCGGCGGGAGTCGCGGTCAGGGCCGCGACAAGCAACGGCGTGCCGCAGCGCCCGCAGAATCGGGCGGTCGCCGCATTGGCCGTGCCACAGCCCGGACAGAGCGTGGGTCCCGCCGCGCTTAGAGGGTCAACCACGGGAGGGGCCGCCGGAGGTGGCGCCGGCGGCGCCGAGGTTGCCACGGGAAGGGGTGTGCCGCAGCGCCCGCAGAACCGGACGTTCGGTCCGCTGACCGTGCCGCAGCGACTACATGTCGACATCGCCATCATGCGCAGCTCCTAACGAACAACACGATTGGTACGGCCGCTGGCGGCTTTGGGAGTGGCGCGCGTCGCGATGCCGCAGTGCGCGCAGAAAGCCATGCGGGGTACGATGAAATGGCAGTGCGAGCACGGCAGGTCGGGACCGATCGGCGTCTTGACCGCCTCGGTCAACAGCAGGTAATGGATGACGATCCGTGCCCAGACCATCAGCAACACGGCGGCGATGACGTACGCAGCCGCGCTGCGCAAGGGATCGAGCAGCACCACGGAGGCGATGCCGAGAAAGAGGCGCCACGCCACGACGCCAACCAGGACGGTCCCCAGGCCAACCGTCACGGTGTGGAACCGACGTCGACGCATGGAACCGCGCCGCAGCCACAACGCTCCCGCCACGATTCCGGTGGCGCTGGCATTGATCAGCGGCGTCAGCAAACCCCGCTGCACGATGTCGAGGACGTTCGCGGCCACCGGCACGTGGGATTGCTCTCCCTGATGCAGCGTCGGCAGCAGATTGACGAGGGTCGTGGTCATGGTGAAGCCAAGCGCGCCGGCGGCGCCGAAGGCAAAGCCATCCAACGCCTCGTCGTAGCGGCGGCGCGTGTACAGGACCAGGGCGCCCGCAAACATCAGCCCCTGAGCCGCCAGCGGCAGGATGACACCGCCGAGGAGCACGCCTCCCCACGTGACCCCAAACGTGCTGTTCCGCACCAGTATCCCGGTCACGATCGGGCCCGTCACATAGGCCCACACCACGCCAATGATTGCGCCAAGGACAAGCGTGGCGCCGATAATCACGACCGGCTCATCCTCGTACACCTCCACCTGATACAGGTAGAGCAAGTAGATCAACGGCACGGCCAGCGCGGCCACGGCGATGGCCGGACCGGTCAGGCGCGCCAGCCCGAGCACAAGCAACAGCGCCGCCGTCACGCCAAAGGCGATCTGAAACGGTAGCCGCTGGCGATGGGGCAGATGGGGCAGTAATGTGCTGACGATGCTCGGGTGGAACACATGTTGCGCCGGATTGGCCGCGTAGGCATGATGCCGATGGCGGCCGTCCGCGATCGGCCCCACCAGGTGGACGCCACACGCTCCGCAGAAGGCGCCGTCGGGGACGCCGCGCCCACAGACGGGGCAGTCCACGCGGGCGGCGTTGGGCTCGGGTTGAGGATCGGTCACTGCCCGCCTCCCTTCTGATACGCCTCGAGGTCGCGGGCAAGGTTCCAGGTATCCGGCGTGCCGAGACCGGACGCCATGTCGTAGCCGGGCGTGGCGGGATAGTACAGGTTCGTGCCGACCGTGATGTCATGAAACGCCTGGTACGGTGTCGCACGGGCCGCGATCTGGTAGAGCGCCGGGTTCATGAACCCGACCGGATGCAAGCCCTGGCGCTGCAAATATTCGTCGATCAACGCCGTGAGCCCGGCCCAGATCGGCGCTGATTGGCTCGTGCCGCCGCCCGTGATCCAGGCGCTGCTGCTGCCTGCCGGACCGTAGATCGCGGCGCCGCTGTACGGGTCGGCGTCGGCCGACACATCGGGGATTTCTCGCTGGTTATGCGGGTTATATTGCGCGTTCCGCACGCCTGGCCCTTGTTGCCAGGAGGGCATCGGATAATAGGCCGTGACGCCGCCACCCGTCCCGCCGATCTCGGCCGGCGCTTCCCAGACCGTCTCGTTGTACCAGCCGCCGTTAGCCGCAACGCTGAGGCGCGTCCCGCCCACCGCCGTCACACCGGGAACGGCGGCCGGCAGGGGCACGGCGAGGTTGTCCGGTGAAGGAACGGTTCCACGTGGGGAGACGCGCAGGCATTCGTACGCGGCGTTGTCTCCAGTAGAGACAAAGATGCTTTCGCCCAGTGCGTCGGCATGGTCGTACACGTTCTTGAGGGCATCGGCGTAGGCCTGGCTGTCCGCCTTTTCGCACCCACCCCAACTCTGGCTGATCACCGCGCCAGGATTATCCGTGACCATCTTGGTCTGCAGATCGAGGAAAATCTGGAGCGCCTGCGCGTTGGACTTTGCCGTGCTCAAATCGACGTTGTAGATGACGAGCTTGGCGCCTGGCGCGATCTCGTGAGAAACCTCCAGGTCCATCGTGGTTTCGCCGCCGGGAGGCAACGTGGGTCCGGCCTTGATCTGTGGGTGCATGGGTGGAAGACCATATTTGCCGGTGAAGGTATCGAGGTCGCTCTGGGCGAAGCCATCTAACTCGAAAAACACGATCGTTTGACCGGAACCGTCCAGGCCCATAGTACGCAGCGGCGTCGCGTCATACGCGGCCAGCAGATCCGTCGGCGCCAACCCTCCCGTGGGGACCGCGTACTGCTGAGGCTCAGCGTAGCTCGACAGATGGCCCGACTCGGTCACGTCGGGGCGCAGGCGCGCGGGAAGGAGCGGATCCCTGGCGCTGGCGTAGTAGCGGACGCCATGGGGCGAACGATACCAGCGGGTCCGCACACCGAACGCGGCGGCAAACCGCGCGGCGGTCCCGCTGACAGAGAGCCAGTTGTTGCCCTGCTGCCAGGCGCCGTGCAGGCCATACCCCTGCAAGACGCGACGGACCCTGGCGACGACGTCGGGGCTAGGTCCATACCGGGCTGCCACGGCAGCGGCGGATAGATAGTGTCCGAAGCGCGGCGAACGTGGCGTATAGAGCGCGGTCAGATCGGCGGTCTGCCGCGCGGCCGTCGGATCGCGCAATACGAGCAGCAGCGACAACTCCTGCCGGGGGCGACAGGGCCAAGGTCCGTGGCCGCGGCCAGCATGGAGGCGAAGAAACTCTGTTGCGAGGGTGCGGCGGCGTTGCGCGGCGCTGCGGACGGCTGGCGCGCCGCGCTCAGGAGCAGGGCGCCGAGCGCCAGTACGGTGGCCGCGAGAGCGGCCCGTCCCGGGATAGGTGTGCGCATGGCTAGCTCCCCGTCCACTGCAGCGTCTTCAACACTGGCGCGGCAGCGTTGACAAAGGCCTGCGCGGTGGCCTTAGCGGTCAACAGGCCAACGAGGTAGCCGGAGTTCCCACTGGCGCTGGTTCCCGCCCACAGAAAATCGATTGCGCTGACCGCCGCGCCGCCCTGCGGAGTAACGGTCAGACAGACGGGCAGCAGTGAGCCCTGGATTCCGCCCAGGGTCGTCGGCTGCGCCTGGCCGCATGGTTGTGCGTCGGGAAACGATTTCTGCAAGCTCGTCAGTCCCGTCTGTTGCAGGCTCTGGACGGTGGTCGGCGAACTCTCGGTAGCGCCGCTGATAAGAAGGCTGCCCGTGTTAGCGGGATCTCCCAGCAGGATGTTGTTCTGGTCCTTGTTGAACACCTGCCATCCTTGCGGCTCCTGCACCGAGAAGAGGCTGGCTGTAAATGTCTGTCCTCCACCGCCACCGCCACCACCACCGCCGCCACCACCGCCACCGCCTCCAGGCGTGGGCTGGTCGGGGGGGGCGCTAGTCGGCTGATTGGGCGGCGCGCTCGTGGGCTGATCGGGGGGCGCACTGGTCGACAACGGCGGCGGCGGGACGGTCGTATCGGTGGCCGCTGCGGCCGAACTGGGTTGTGCCGGGGCCGTGGTGGGTTGAGGCGGCGGCGTCGGCTGTGGCGCGGTGGTGGGCGGCGGGGGGGCGATAGTCGGCGCGGAGGGGATGGTCGGCTGTGTCACCGCGGTCGGCGCCACCGGTGGGGTGGGGGGGATGGGGGAGGCGGCTTGACGGCCGAACACGATGGCGCCTGCCGCGACCAACCCCAGCACGCCGACCAGAGAACCGAGAATCGTGGCGAGCGGAAGACGATGCGATGGGGCGCCCGAGCGCGGCGGGGCCACGGCAGCAGCGGCGACGGGTGGAACCTGCGGAGCCAGAGCCTGCGGGACCTGCGGCTGCTGCGGGACTTGCGGCTGTTGCGGCGCCAGGGGCACGGTGACGGGGCGTCCCGGCGGAGGAGGCGCGGGCGCCTGTCCCGCGGCCGGCAGTATCGTGCCGCATTGCTGGCAGAACACCGTGCCTTCCGGATTCTGGGCGCCGCAGTTGGGACAGGTGGACGGCATCATTGCACCTCCAGTGCCAGGTGATCCCTCACCCGATCATGTCCTCCGCCCAACACCCTGCCGCACGATGGGCAGAAGTTGGCGGCAGAGACCGCGTGGTGACAGTTGCTGCACGTGCATTGCCGCAGACCCATGTGCATGGCCTCTTCCAGCAACGTGTGGTGCAACAGGACACGAATCTGTATCAACAGCACGGCCACCATCAGCGCCTGCCAGGCCAGCACCATCAGCGGCGCTTGCCCGTCATCGACCAGCAACTGGCTGCCCAGGATGAAGCCGACGTGCGCGGCCACGGCCACGAGGATGGTCGCGGCGGCCATCAGCCCGGTTGCGCCGCGTCCGCGCCGCCACAGCGCGGCCGTAATGGCGCCCGTCGCGCTGCCGTGCAGCAGGGGCAACAGCACGGCGAGGGTGATCAGGCTGACGATCCAGTTGGCGCTGGGGGTCTGTATGGGCAGCGACGTGATGGCCGCGGAGAAGCGGATAATTGTCTCGGCGATACTGAAGCCCAGACCGGCCGCCACGCCGAAGACCAGGCCATCGACGCGCTCTGGAAAGGCCGGCCGGCGGCGCAAGAGCATGGCCGGAATGGGCTTCAGTACTTCCTGGATCAGCGGTACCAGCAGCCCTAAAACCAGCAGCGCGCCGACATTGTTGCCGTAGACCAGCAGCAGCGCGAGCGTGCCGGTGAATGTTTTCACAAACACGGTCACCACGATGCCCAAAACGATCCCGCCGCCAATGGTAAAGCCGAGCACCGCGGCCGGCTCGTCGCGATAAATCTGCGCTTCGTAGAGATAAATCAGATAGAGAATGGGCACGAAGACGGCCGCGCACAACAGAGCGGCCACGATCAGCCCCGCGAGGCTCAAAACGAAGACGCAGGCCAGCCCGGCGGCCAGGGCCCAGCGAAACTCCTGAACCTTGTGCGCATCGAGATGCGGAAATAGCGTGGTGATGACGCCGGGATGCACCACGTGCTCGCGCGGGTACAGCGCGAAATGCCTGATTTGCCGCTCATCCCCCAGTTGACGATAGCCGCACCAGGTGCAGAATGGTCCCTCGGGACCATCCTTGTGGCAATGCTTACATTGCATCGATCCCCTCCCGCATGGCTCACGTTATCGAGTGTGTCACTGTTCGCCTCAACATGGCAGGAAGGGAAAGCATACACGGTTGCGCCCGCCCCTGTCAATCATGACCATCCTGGTTGCCTTCCCCCCCTCGTGCGCTGCTTTGTCGTCGACGGCCCACGTCCGTGTGATGGCCGATTACCCATAGTATCCACCATACGGATGGGTCCGCGTGGCGGAAAACTCATACTGTTACCTATACAAAAACGCGTTTCCGCCGTCCTGGACTGAAACATTTTGAGATAGAGAGGCTGCCGCGTCTCGTGAATGATGCAGGCTAGCTCGCCCAGGCCGGACGCGGCGGACGGGTCGGAGGGTCAGGGGCGCGCCGTCCCGGTCAGGGGTGGGGTCCCGCGTGCGGGAGGGGTGGGTGAGGGCAGTGCCGCATGCACAGCTGTAATCGCCGGGCAATAGTGCTACTGCTACTGCTACTTCCACTGCTTGTATCGGCAACGGTACCCGACAGATCGATTGAGGCCAGTGTTGCGCCGTCTGTTGCGTTGTTGATGGTCACGGTTCCGTAGTATATGCCACTGCTCGCATCGCTGGGCGGATTGAACGTTACGCTGACCGAACAAGTGCCGCCGCCGGACACCGTGCCGCAATCGCTGGTCATTGAGTAGTAGTCGGCATTGGCGCCGCCCAGCGAGGTCGACAGGCTGGCATCGTATTTGCCGCCGTTGGAGACGGTGGCGCTTTGCGCGCCTCCCGACTGATCGAAGCTCAACGTCGAGCTGTCGACGCTGATGCTCGGCGTGCTCGATTGACCGGTTCCTTTGAGGGCCACCGAGACCAGGGTGTTGCCGTTTGCGTCCGGGATGTCGAGCGAGGCCGCGTCATCACCTTCGGCCGGCGGCGTAAACGTCACGTCGATGAGGCAGCCGCTGGCGGCGTCCAGGCTGTTAGTGCAGGAGGTGCTGAGCACCGCGAAGGCGTCGGCATTGGCACCCGAGAGCTTGGGTTGTCCTAGCGGCTGGGCGGTCCCTCCCTCGTTGCTCAGGCGAATAGTTTTGTACGCGCTGGTCGTGTTAGGGTCCTGTGGATCGAAGGTGAGCGCATCTTCCACCGTCACGATGTGCGCCGGATCGGACGACGCCGATGTCGGAACCAGCGGATTGGCCGTTGGCGCGGCGCCGGAATCGCTCGTCGGCGTCGGCGGCGCGTTGCCGGAATCGCTCGTCGGGGCCGGTGAGGTCGGTTGTGGAGACGCGCCCTGCGGCGGCGTGGCGAGCGCGGTCATGGCAGGAGTCGACGGAGCCGGCGCCACGGGGGGCGGGTTGGCCCGGCCGCTCACGACCAGAGCGCCCGCGACCGCCAGCACGCCCACCAGCCCGAACGCAAGGCCCCAGTGCGCGGACGAGAATCGGCGCCGCGGTGGTACAGGCGGGGCGCCTTGCGGCGCGTCCTGGTTCATGCGCCTGTTCCCTGGTACAGGTAGTCGGTCCGCTCGGCGGGAGTCAGGTCGCGCGTGACGCGCGATTGCGCGCGCGCCAGGAGCGCGGCCGTCGATCCGCACACATCGCATGGATAGACCCGCGCTGTCCCATCGACACCGGTTATCAAAATAGATTGCCCATCCGGGCTGAACGTCACCGCGTAGACGCCATTGGCCGGTCCTTCTAACGTGGCAATCAGCGGCCACTGCGCTGACGTTGCTTCCCATACCTTTGCCGACCCATCGAAGCTGCCGGTCACCAGCCAGGCGCCGTCCGGGCTGAAGCCCACGCTCGTTACGTCCGTGGTGTGGCCATGCAGCGTGATGACCTGTTGCCACGTGCGCGTGTCATAGATGATCACCGTCCCGTCGCGGCTGGCCGTGGCCAGCCGCGTGCCGGCGGGGTTAAACGCGACACTGGTGACGCTGTCGCTGTGGTCGCGCAGCGTCCTGACCTGGGCGCCATCACGGGCGGACCACACGATGACGGAATGATCCACACTTCCGGTGACGATCCAGCGGCCGTCAGGGCTGAAGCGCGCGCTGATGAGCACGCCGCCGGCCCAGCGCCGCACACGCAGAGCACGCCAGGTAGCGGTGTCCCACCAGCGAAGCGTGCCGTCGGCATTGGCCGTCACAAGCACACGGCCATCGGGGCTGTAGGCGGCGCCGTTGACCGAGCCCGCGCTGCCCCGCAAGATTTGGACGCTCCGCCACGTGCGCGCCTCCCAGACCCGCGCGGTATAATCCTCGCTTCCCGTCACCAGCCTGGTCCCGTCGGGACTGAAGACAGCCGTTTGAATCACCGCGCTATGTCCCCGCAGCAGGGCAACGACGCGCCCGCTACGGGCGTCCACGATGCGCGTCAGGCAATCGTCGCCTGGCAGGGCTTGCCAGCGGCCATCGGGGCTGAACACGAGCCCATTGAAGCTATGCACAGACGCGTTCGCGGCCAGGCAGCCGTCGCGCGCGGGCATGGCGGCCTCGATGCGCCCGGTTCCCGTGTCCCAGACCCGCGCCGTTCCGTCGAGGCTCGCGGTGACGACACGGCTGCCGTCGCGGCTGAACGCGGCCGACGCCAGCACTTTGCCATGGCCGCGCAGGATAGCCACGGTTTGCCCCAGTCCCGTGGTCCAGATGCGGGCCGTGCCATCCGCGCTGGCCGTCACCACCAGGCGGCCGTCGGGGCTGAAAGAGGCGCTAAAGACCTTGCCGGTGTGGCCGAACAGCTCCCCGCCCCAGCGCGGCGCGGCGCCGCCGGGCACGGACCAGACGCGCGCCGTGCCATCGGCGCCGGCCGTCAGCAAGAGGCTGCTGTCCGGGCTGAACGTTGCCGTGTAGATGACGCCGCTATGTCCGGTCAGTGCCGACAACATGTGACCGTCGCGCGCCGACCAAATCCGCGCCGACCCATCGTAGCTCGCGGTGGCGATATAGAGCCCGTTAGGGCTGTACGCGACGGCGCCGACGATGTCTGTATGGCCGTGTAACACCGCCATCACGCGGCCGCTGTGGGCGTCCCAGATACTGGCCGTGGTGTCGCTACTCCCGCTCACGATGGACTTGCCGTCGGGACTGAAGGCCACCGACGTGACCTCTGTGCCGCTGCCACGGTGAACGAGTAGCGGCCGGCCATCCGGTACGGACCAGACGCGAGCGGTCCCATCGCCGCCGGCGGTGGCCAGTTCACGACTGTCGTGGCTGAACGCGGCGCCAAAGATTGATCCCCTGTGCCCGTGGAGGACAGCCAGCAAGCGGCCGTCGCGGGCATCCCAGAGGCGGGACACGCCATCATCAAGGCCGATCGTGGCAATGACACGGCCGTTCGGACTGTACCCGGCCACGACGCTGCCATGATGGCCGCCGAGCACGGCAAGCAGCCGTCCCGTCCGTGCGTCCCACAGACGAGCGGCGCCGCCAGCGCCGGCGGTGACAATGTCCCGCCCGTCGGGGCTGAAAGAGGCGCTATAGAGGACGCCATGATTGGGGCGCAGTACCATGCGCACGTGTGACTCGGTTAGCGCGGTGCGGAGGGCGTCAAGCGCCGCGCCCGTGGGCGCTTGGCGGACGGCCTCTCGCGCCAGCAATAGGCTCACCTCGGGGTCGATCGCCAACTGCGCGGCCGCATTGGTGGCCAACTCGCGCGATACGGCTGTCCGCCGCGCCGCTTCGGCCAGACCGCGCTGCTGTTCGGCCACGTGCTGCGCTGTTTGCGCCTGACCGCGTTGCTGCACGGCGAGGCCCGCCGTCAGCAGAGCCACGACCAGCACGGCGGCCAGCCCACCCGACAAGACGCGCGCGACGCGGGCGCGCCGTTGCTCGGAGTGGGCCAGAGCCCGTGCCGCCTGCGCGTGTTGCTGTTCGATGGCGGCAAGGCGCCGCGTGTCGTCCAACTCCTTTTGCCGGCGGGCCTCCGCGGCCTCTTCTTCGCATGTCGCGTGCGCCACGCTCGCATCCAGGAAGGCCCTCTCCTGCTCGTTTAAGCTGGTCTGGTGTTGCGCGCGCCACTCCAGCGCCTCGGCCAGACGCGCGCCGCGATAGAGCAAACTCACGTCCTGCCGCAGGAGTTCCCATTCCGCGCTGGCTTCCGTCAGGCGCCGCAGGATGCGCAGGCCGGCGCGGTCCTCGTCGAGCCAGGCGCGCAGACGCGGCCAGCCGCGTATCAGCGCCTCGTGCGATACCTCTATCACGTTCTGGTGGCTGACCGTGTCTTCGTTGGTGATCAGCAGCCTGGCATCGACCAACTCGCGCACCACGGCCTCGACGGCGCTGCTTGACGCGCTCTGGGTCATCAGTTCGCTCAGCGCGGCGCGACGGCGCGTGTCCTCGGTGCCCTCACCGGGTTGCGTCAGGCGCTGCAGCGTCTCGCGCGCGATCTGTTGCTCCGCCGGCCCCAGGTTGCTATAGATCGTATCGGCGCGCTTGGCGATGGCGCCATGGACGCCGCCGCTCTCGCGGTAGCCTTCCAGGGTCAGCAGGCGCCCGCGGCGACGCTCCCACAGCTCAAGCAGCGCATGTTCGAGCAGCGGCAGGGCGCCGGGCTGGCTGCTCACGTCGGCCAGGATGGTGTCGACCAACCCCTGCTCGAACTCGAGGCCCGCCTGCCAGGCCGGCTCCTGGATGGCCGCGCGCAGCGCGTCGAGACTCATCGGGCTGACCAGGAACTGCTGCGCCGAGATGCGCGCCGCTAGGTCGGGATACACGGCGCATTTCGGATAGAAGTCCGCCCGCATGGTCAAAATGACCGTACAGTATCCGTCGGCGGGCGTCGCGTAGAGCAGGTTGGCCAGAAACGCCGCGCGTTCCGCGTCGTCCTGGCAGAGCGTAAACACCTCTTCAAATTGATCCACCACCCACACGACGCGCCTGTGATCGGGCTGCCCCGCGTGCGCCAATGCCACCGCCAGATGCAGCGTGCGCGGGTCCGCCGCCAGCGCGTCGAGCGTCCGATGCATGGCTTCTTGCGGATAGAGTTGGACGAGTTGAGCAGCCAGCGCCGTCAGGGGATGCGCGCCAGGGGTGAAGGCGCGGATGGCCCACTGTTCGCTGCCGGGCAGCGCGCCGCGGCGCAGCGAGGGGATCACGCCCGCGCGCACCAGCGACGACTTGCCGCTGCCAGAGGGGCCGAGCACCGCCAGAAAGGGCGTCCATTTGAGCTTTTCCAGCAGGCGCTGCACGTCGTTGCCGCGTCCGAAAAAGAGGTCGGCGTGTTCTTCGTGGAACGTTTGTAGTCCGCGGTAGGG
>JAABUX010006257.1_pt1 | contig 14261 bp, 11 predicted proteins | sample 5561851 | NCBI WGS metagenome assembly JAABUX01 (sample SAMN10711883, study PRJNA513361) | rock metagenome | isolation source: Antarctica rocks | place: Antarctica: Victoria Land, Richard Nunatak red sandstone | collected 2016-01-03 | reverse complement strand
CCGACTTCCCGGCCGGGATCAGGCGCGGCGTCTATCGCGCCCTGGCCAAGGCGTACTCAACGCAGGGACGCCATGAGGCCGCACGCGCGGCGTTGCAGCGCTCGGGCTATCCGTCCCTGGACCCAGAGCTGCGCCAATTCGCGACCGACTCCTGGTTCACGGCCGAGGATGGCTTCCACTTCGTGGCGCCCCGGCTGGTCGAGCCCGCGCCCGGCATCTACGTCGCCCAGGGCTACGCCTTCAGCGACCTCGCCTTCATCCTGACCGCCGATGGCCTGGTGGCCATCGATGCCGGGGCCACACCGGAGCATGCGCGCGCCGCCCTCGCGGACCTGCGCCGGCACACCGACGCGCCGCTGCGGCGGGTGATCGTGACCCATGCCCACTGGGACCACATCGGCGGCCTGAGCGCGTTCACCGCGCCAGGCGTCCAGGTTATCGCCCGCGCCAACTTCGCCGAGGAGCTGCGCATCGTGAACGAGACGGGCGGGCGCCTGGGCGCCTTCTTTGGGCGCACGGGCCACCAGGACCTCACGCTGGCGCCCGATCACCTCGTGACCGAGCCGGAGACGCTGACCATCGGGGGGGGTGGAGTTCGCGCTGTACCCAGCCCACGGCGGCGAGACCGAGGACGCGCTGCTGATTCACCTGCCCGCGGCCGGCGTCCTGTTTGTGGGGGACGTCCTCATGCCGCAACTCGGGGCGCCCTTCCTGCCGGAGGGATCGGCCGAGGACCTCTTCGCGACCCTCACCCTCATCCAGCGTCTCGCCCCGCGCCTCCTGATCCATGGCCACACACCGCTGACGGAGACTATTGGCCCCGCGGCGCTCCCCGGCCTCGACGCGGCGCTGCGCGCGGTGTATGCGCAGGTTCTACAGGCCATCCGCGACGGTCAGACGCTGGTCGAGATCCTGGCGCGCAACCACCTGCCCACGAGCCTGCGTGCGCACCCCAGCGCCGTCGTGCCGTTCGTGCTGATGCGCGACAACCTCATCCAGCGCGTCTACCACCAACGTACCGGCTACTGGAAGTCCGATAGCGAGGGCATGGAGCAGATCGCTCCCGCCGAGTGGGCGGCGGCGCTCGACCTGCTCGCCGGCGGCAAAGCGCAGGCCTTTGTGCGCAGCGCGCGCGCCTTGCTGGGTCAGGGGAATGCCGCCCTCGCCCTCAAACTCATCGAGTTGGGACAGCGCCGCCATCCCGCCAATCAGACGCTGATGCACCTGCGCCAGCAGGCTCTGGATCGCTTGCGCGAGCGCTACCAGCAGCTCGATCCCTTTAAGTTCATCGTGTACTCGGAACTCGCGGGCACGGAGCTCCGCCCCATGCCCCAATGACGGACGGCGGAGGACGGGACCACACGCGGTCGCCGCGCGTGTGGTCCACCCGTCACTGGCCGGCTCGTACGACAGATGTAAGGAGACGTGTCCCATGACACACCGCTGGCAGGTTCTCAGCGTCACATCGCTCGCCGTCTTCATGGTCTTTCTCGACGGCGCCATCGTGAACGTGGCGTTTCCCGCGCTGCACCAGAGCTTCCCCGCGACCGCGCCAGGGACGCTCTCCTGGGTGCTCAACGCCTACAGCATCGTCTTCGCCGCGCTGCTGCTGGCCGCCGGCCGCATCGCCGATGCGCGCGGACGGCGGCGCGTGTTCTTCATCGGGCTGGGGATCTTCTCCGCTGGCTCGGTTCTGTGTGGTCTGGCGCCGGATGTGTTGCTGCTCATCAGCGCCCGCGCCCTCCAGGCCGTCGGCGCGGCGCTGCTGCTGCCCGCCTCGATGGCCCTGCTCCTCCCCGCGTTTCCCCTGGCCAGGCGCGCCACAGCGGTCGGCCTCTGGGGCGGCGTGGGGGCGGTGGCGGCGGCCAGTGGCCCCACGTTGGGGGCGCTCATCATCCAGGCGACCAGTTGGCGCTGGGTCTTTCTGATCAACGTCCCCATCGGGCTGCTGGCGTGGCTGTCCGGCCGACGGGTGCTGGCCGACGCGCGTGACCCCGCGGCCACCCGCGGTCCCGACGGGGTCGGGACCGTGCTGCTCACCAGCGGCATGGGCCTGCTGGCGTTGGGGATTGTGCAGGGCAGCGCGTGGGGCTGGGGTGACCCGCGCATTATCCTCTCGTTTGCGGGGGCCGCCCTGTCCCTGGCCGTGAGCGTGTGGCGCTCGCTGACGCATCCGGCGCCGGTCCTGCCGCTGCCGCTGTTTCGGGTGCGCGCGTTTTCCCTGGCGAACAGCGCTTCACTGAGCTTTAGCGCCGCCTTCGCCGCTATGCTGTTGACCGGTGTTCTGTTCCTCAACGGGGTCTGGCACTACTCCCTTGTGCGCACGGGCCTGGCCGTGACGCCGGGAGCGCTGATGGCGGCGGTATGCGCGCCGGTGGCGGGACGGCTGGCCGATCGCTTCGGCCATCGCGTGGTGCTCGTGCCCGGCGCGCTCCTCTTCGCCGCGGCGATGCTGCTGTTCCAGGCGCGGGTCGGCCTCGCTCCGGCCTACCTGAGCGTGTGGCTCCCAGCTGCTGTAATCAGCGGCGCGGGGGTGGGTTTGACGCTGCCCACCCTGGGCAGCGCGGCGGTCGCGTTCCTGCCCCCAGAGCGCTATGGGGCGGGCAGCGCGGTGGCCAGCACCGCCCGCCAGCTTGGCAGCGCCCTGGGCGTCGCCGTGCTCATCGCCCTGCTCGGCACACCGGGGCGGGGCGACGCCTTGGCCGCCTTCGACCGGGTCTGGGCGTTTGCCGCGGCGTGTGCGGCCGCCGCCGCGCTGCTGTGCGTGGGGCTCGGTCGGACCGTGCGTCGCGCGTCGGCCCCGCTGGCCCCGTCTGTAGTGCTCGAGGCGGCGGCGCGCGGCGATGAGACGATAGTAGGCGTCGATGCCACCTGGAGCGGACGGCGATCGATACCAGGAGAGTCGTTGAGGGCGCCAACCATACTCAACCGAGCGGAGGGGGCGCCTCCTCCGCGGCAGATGAGAGGTCGCCGCCAGAGAGAAGGAGGACAGATGTCTGATCACGGGCAGGGCTATCACCTAGGCTATGAAACGACGAAGGCGTATCAGGCCGAGATACGGGGCGTGGTGGCGCGGGAGCGCCGCGCCCGTCACGCTCAACCGGCACAACACGGCCGTTCCGACGCACGCCTGACAGTCCGCGACGCGGACGGGTCCTGCATAGCGCAAGCAGCGTTCACCGGTCACTCCTGCGGAGGATGGGCTGACCAGGCGCCACGAGACGGCGCACGGATGAGGTTTCCGGCCAGCACAATGGATGTCGGGACTCACTCAGACAGGACGGGGGAATCAGACACGTCAGGCCAAAACGACACAGAGAAGGAGCAGGATGGGGGTACCTGGGAGCGCGCAGCGTCTAGACTGCGCCGTTCGGCCGCTCAACAGAGTGTGGTCCTGGACGAAGAGCGCCTGCTGCTCTTCGACGTGCGCGAGGTGATGACCCTACACCACCGGTTGGAGGCAACGGCGCAGCGGCGCAGGCCAGGCGACCGGCGCCTCCACCAGGCACTGGCGCGTCTTGTCGAAAGACTCTGGACAATGGCCGGACAGCACCGGTTCCCGACGGAGGGCCAAACGCTGACGATCTCGTCATTGTGGTGGCGACAGCGGAAAAGGCCTCATCGAGAGTGCCTAAGACCAGAAAACGGACAAGGTGACAGGCGTGAGACAGTGGACAGTTCCAACGCTTTAGCTGAGTCGAGCACGAGGCGCTGTGACCACGCCCCCGCGCTCCCAGATGATGACAACAGCGGCCCAATTACGCTACGCTATCCTGGTGGGCCGGTCGGCATATCGAACGGCGGTGGCACGGGAGGAGTAGGATCGTGACGAGCGAGCAAAACCCCGAGGAGCGGCGGCTGGCCGAGGACGCGGCGCGCACGCGCAACTGGAAGCGCTGGGGGCCCTATCTGTCCGAGCGGCAGTGGGGCACGGTGCGCGAGGACTATTCGGCCAATGGCGACGCCTGGCAATACTTCCCACACGACCACGCCCGCTCACGGGCCTATCGCTGGGGTGAGGACGGCTTGCTCGGCCTGTGCGACCGCGAGGGCCGCCTCTGCTTCGCGCTCGCCCTCTGGAACGGCGCTGATCCGATCCTCAAGGAGCGCCTCTTTGGCTTGAGCGGACCGGAGGGCAACCACGGCGAGGACGTCAAAGAATGCTACTATTTTCTCGACGCGACACCGACCCATTCATATCTGAAAGCGCTCTACAAATATCCGCAGGCTGCCTTCCCCTACGAGTGGCTGGTCGAAGAGAATGGCCGGCGCGGGCGTCACGATCCGGAGTTCGAGCTTACCGATACCGGCGTCTTCGACGAGGGCCGCTACTTCGACGTCACGGCCGAGTACGCCAAGGCGGATCCCGACGATATCCTGATTCGCCTGAGCGTTGCCAACCGCGGTCCCGCCTCGGCCGCGCTCCATGTGCTGCCGACGTTGTGGTTCCCCAATACCTGGGCGTGGGGCCGCGATGGCGAGGGCTATTGGCCGCGCGGCTGTATGGAGGCCGACGGCGCGTCCGCGGTGTTGGCGACGCACCCCGACCTCGGCCGCTTCCGCCTCGCCGTCGACCCCGCCAACGCTCCCGACGTGGCGCCGTTGCTATTCACCGAGAACGAGACCAACACGGCGCGGCTGTACGGCTCCCCCAACCGGACGCCCTACGTGAAAGACGCCTTCCACGCCTACATCGTTGAGGGGCAAGCCGGGGCCGTCAACCCGGCGCGCGTAGGCACGAAGGCGGCGGTCCATTACCAGTTGACCGTGCCGGCCGGGGCGACCGTCACGCTGCGGCTGCGGCTATGCGCCGACCCGGAAACCGAGACAGTAGAAACGCCGGTGGAGTTGTTCGGCCCCGCGTTCGAAGGGGTGTTCCTGGAGCGCGAGCAGGAGGCCAACGCCTTCTACGCCGCGCGCCTGGCCCCCGAACTGAGCGACGACGAGCGTCGCGTCGCGCGCGGGGCCTACGCGGGGCTGCTGTGGAGCAAGCAGTTCTACCACTACGGCGTGGCCGACTGGTTGGCGGGCGACCCGTCGCAGCCGCCTCCGCCCGCCAGCCGGCTTGATGGGCGCAACAGTGACTGGCCGCAACTCTACAACCGTGATGTCATCTCCATGCCCGACACCTGGGAGTACCCGTGGTACGCCGCGTGGGACCTCGCTTTTCACACCATCCCGCTGTCTCAAGTTGACCCGGCGTTCGCCAAAGACCAGCTCGTGCTGCTCCTGCGCGAGTGGTACATGAGCCCCAACGGCCAGCTGCCGGCCTACGAGTGGTCGTTTTCAGACGTGAACCCGCCCGTGCACGCCTGGGCATCGTGGCGCGTCTACAAGATGACGGGGCCACGCGGAGACCGCGACCGCCTTTTTCTGGCGCGCACGTTCCAGAAATTGCTGCTGACCTTCACCTGGTGGGTCAACCGCAAAGATATCACGGGCAAAAACGTCTTCGCGGGCGGTTTCTTGGGCCTCGACAACATCGGCGTGTTCGACCGCTCCCGGCCGCTGCCGACCGGCGGTTACCTGGAGCAGGCCGATGGCACGGCCTGGATGGCCTTCTACTGCGCCACGATGCTCGATATGGCGCTCGAATTGGCTTGCGCCGACAAGAGCTACGAAGACATCGCCTCCAAATTCTTCGAGCACTTCGTGGCTATCGCTGACGCCATGAACACGCTCGGGGGGACGGGGCTGTGGGACGAAGAGGACGGCTTCTACTATGACCAACTACAGGTCGATGGGCATAGCACGCCCCTGCGCGTCCGCTCGGTGGTGGGCCTGCTGCCGCTGATCGCGGCCAACGTGATCGACTCGGCGCTCGTCGACACTTTGCCAGGCTTCAAGAAGCGCATGGAGTGGTTCCTGCACAACCGCGCCGACCTGGTGTCGCAGATCTCGTACATGGGGACCTTGACCGAGGGCGGCCAGACGCGCCGCTTACTGGCGATCCCGTCGCGTGAGCGCCTGCTGCGCCTGCTGCGCTACATGCTCGACGAGAACGAGTTCCTCTCGCGCTATGGCGTCCGCTCGGTCTCGCGCGTCCACAAGGATCACCCCTACGTCGTCACCGTCGACGGGCACTCCTATGAAGTGGACTACGAGCCCGGTGAGTCCACCACCGGGCTGTTCGGCGGCAACTCTAACTGGCGCGGGCCGGTGTGGTTCCCGGTGAACTATCTGCTGATCGAGGCGCTGGAGCGCTACCACCACTTCTATCAGGACAGCCTGCGCGTGGAATGCCCGACCGGCTCGGGTCGTCTGATGACGCTCAGCGAAGTGGCCGACGAACTGCGGCGGCGGTTGGCCGCGCTGTTCCTGCCCGACGACTCCGGCCGTTGTCCCTGGCAGGGCGGCGATCGGCGCTACGCCGACGACCCGCACTGGCGCGGCCTCACGCTCTTCTACGAATATTTCGACGGCGACACTGGCAAGGGCCTTGGCGCCAGCCATCAGACCGGCTGGACCGCGCTGGTGGCGCGCTGCCTTGGCGTGGGCGCGTGGCAGGACCACTAAGCTGTCGCATTGCATGCCCTCCCCATGTCGTGTTAGTATAGGCAGGCAACGGCAAAGCGGTCCCCCCCACGGCATCACAGCGCCCACCCCACGCGACGCGCCCGGCGCCTCTTTTCTTCAGTCCCGTTTCTTTGAGAGAGGGAGTCGAACGTCCCCGGCTACGCGCGCCATCACGTCACGGCCTTGCGTAGTCGGCGAATCACGGAAAGATCGTGGTAGTGCTATGGCCGATTATCGTTTGACCGTGCGCGAGTGGCCTCAGAGCGAGCGGCCGCGCGAGAAGCTTGCTCAGTACGGCGCCGATGCGCTCTCGACGGTCGAACTCCTCGCCATCATTTTACGCACCGGGACGGCGCGCGAAGACGTCGTGTCGCTCGCGCAGCGCCTGTTAGTCGATCACGGCGGCATCGCGGGGCTGGCCGACTGCACGATGACCGAACTGGCGGCCGAGCATGGGTTGGAGTTGGCCAAGGGCGCCCAACTCAAGGCGGCGCTCGAACTGGGCCGGCGTCTGATGGTCGTGGGGGCCGCGCGCGTGCAGATCCGCTCCCCGCGCGACGTAGCCGACATGCTGATGATGGAGATGGGGCTGCTCCAGCAAGAGGTGATGCGCACCGTGCTCTTGAACACCAAGAATCACGTCGTGGCTTCGCCGGTGATCTACCAGGGCTCGGCCAACACGGCGGTGCTGCGCGTCGGCGAACTGTTCCGAGAAGCCGTCAAACACAACGCGGTCTCGCTGATCTTGGTGCACAACCACCCCAGCGGTGACCCCACGCCCTCGCCCGAGGACATCGCGGTCACGCGCGAAGTTGTGCAGGCGGGCAAGCTGCTCGACATCGACGTGCTCGACCACCTCGTGATCGGCCGCCAGCGTTTCGTCAGCCTCAAAGAGCGTGGTCTGGGCTTCGGTCCGTAACCAGTTATCGTCGGTTGTTGAGCAGGGGGACGACCGCACGGCCAAGCAGGTCAAGCGAACGCGCGACCCGCGCGTAGTCCATGCCGATCAAGGCGATGTCGCAAGCCAGGTCGGTAATAGGGAGCGCGGCGGCCAACGCGCGTATCCCCTCCGCGCACGTCGCGGGCGCGCCGACGATGAAGTCGCCCGCGGGCGCCAACTCCCGCAGGTCATCTCCTGCTACGCCTTCGCGTCCAGTGCGGCGGGCGTAGCGGAGGATGCCCTCGGCCCCCTCGCGCCAGGCATCCTCGTCGGTCGCGGCGACATAGACGCCACGGGTGAGCTGGATATGCGCGGTGTCTGGGTCGTAGCCGGCCGCGGCGCGCGCCGCGCGATAGGTCGTGATCTGTTCGCGCAAAGCGTCGAGAGGCATGCCGCGCGAGAGCAGCAGGTTCCCGCCGCTACGCCCAGCCAGCGCGGCCGCGGTCACGGAACTGGCCGCGACCCACAGCAACTCCCCAATGGGCTGTAGCGGTTGGGGGACCAGCGCGACCTCGGGGAACTGATAGTAGTCGCCCGCGTGGCTGAAGCGTTCTCCGTGCAGTGCGCGCGTCACGATGTCCAGGCTCTCGGCGTAGCGCGCGCGGCGCTCATCGAGCGGAACGCCGAACGCCGCGAACTCCTCGGGGTTGCCACCGCTGCCGACCCCCGCGGCGAGGCGCCCGCCCATCAGTACATCGGCCGTAGCGATTTCCTCGGCGGCGGCCAGCGGGTGGCACAGCGGCAGCACGAGCACGCAGGGCCCGACGCGGATGCGCCGCGTCTCGCGCGCGGCCGCGACAGTCATGAGCAGCGGCGCCGGCAACCGGCCGCGCATGGGGTCGAGGTGGTGCTCAGCCAGCCACGCGCAGCCAATGGGCAGGTCGTCGGCCTGGACGATCAGCCGCGACACCTCGGCGTAGCCGCGCGGCGTGGGGCGCTCGGCCTCGGTCTCATGGTGTAGGTGGAACAAGAGGTTAAGTGTGAGAGCCATCACCCATACTATAGCAGCGCTCTATGTTGTCCTGCCGTTGAGATAGTCGAGCAGTAGGAAGCGGTGGCAGGGAGGGCCGGGCTCGTGGCAGAGCAGGGTGACTTTGCCGCTGCTCTTTTCGAGTTCGCGCAGTTGCGCCAGCGCCTCCATCGCCGTGGGACGCGTGCGCAGCCCGTCCAGGTAGGCGACAGCGAAGGCGGCCCAATTCGTGCGCCCTGTGTCCAGCGCGCGCAGTTGCTCGGTCGCCGGACCCAACTCCTTGAGCCACACGTCGACGCGCTCGTAGGCGATACCGCGCGGCCACTGCCGCATCACCAGACAGCGCGCGCCGTCGTCCTCACGGGCTGGCGCGTAGACGCTCCCTTCGGCGAACATAGCATTCTCCTTCAGCTTTCCGCCAAAGTATAGGCGAGAAGCGGTGTGGGCGCACACCTTTGGCGTCTGAGGAGGGGCGTCTTGGCATAGCGTAGGGCCGAGCCTGGATGCATGTAGGAGCAACGTGTGCTATTGTTGTTACTGGGAGACAGTAGCATATGAATAAACCCTTACCACAACACTACCTACACACGGATTCCGCAGTGGACGAGACTGCCCCTGCGGCCGCCCGCTCTGAGCGCATCCACGGCGGCGTTGCTCACCCTATGCGTCATGTACTGCGAGGCCTTAGAAAGGTCCCAGAGGTAACGGTCTACTTCTGGATCATCAAATTGTTGACCACCGGAATGGGTGAAACGACCTCAGACTATCTGGTCCACCGGATCAATCCGCTGATCGCGGTCGCGCTCGGGGGCATCGGGCTGGCGGCCGCCCTGGTCTTACAGCTCCGGGCCCGTCGTTATGTGGCCTGGATTTACTGGTTAGCCGTCGTGATGCTCGCTATCTTCGGCACTATGGCCGCCGACGCGTTACACGTTGGGTTCGGTGTTCCGTATCTTGACTCGGCCGCATTCTTTGCCAGCGCGCTGGCCGTCATCTTCGTGGCCTGGTATGCGTGTGAGAAAACCTTGTCGATCCACAGTATTGACACCCGTCGCCGTGAGTTGTTTTACTGGGCTACAGTGATGGCGACGTTCGCGCTCGGCACCGCCGCGGGGGACATGACCGCTTTCACACTCGGATTGGGGTTCTTGGCCTCGGGGGCGCTCTTTGCCGTCGTGATCGCTATCCCAGTCCTGGCTTACCGGCTGGTGGGTCTGAACGCGATTGTTGCCTTCTGGTTCGCCTACATCGTCACGCGTCCGCTCGGCGCATCGTTCGCCGATTGGATGGGACGGTCGCCCAGTCTAGGTGGCCTGGGGCTGGGGACGGGACCGGTCAGCCTGGTCTTAGCGCTGGTGATTATCGGCTTCGTCGGCTACCTGACCGTGACCCGCGCGGATCGTAGGAGCAGACAAGAGTAGCTGGATGTGTTCATGATCGTTTAAGGTTTGAGCACGACTTTCATAATGTGCCACAACCTCTAATTCCCCCGCCGCCCGTTGCTCCGTTCGCGCAGGACGGCCCAGATGAAGCGCGGGATCGCCAGCATGCGCCGCCAGCGGCGCGGCTGCGTGACCAGGCGAAAAACCCAATCAAGCCACAGGCGGCGCACCAGTGCGGGGGCGCGCCGCTGCACGCCGGCGAGGTAGTCGACGGCTCCGCCCACGCCGATGCTCACCGCGGCGCCGACGGCCTCCTTGTTGCGGGCGATCCAGAACTCCTGTTTGGGCGAGCCATAGGCCACGAGGACGATGTCGGGATGGGCCGCGCGCACCCGCGCGACTGTCTCCGCGTCGGCCGCGGGATCGGGTGAGCCAGAGTACGCGTCGACCATGATGCTGGGTATGTGACGGCGTAGGCGCCGCGCGGCTTCGTCGGCGACACCCTCGGCCGCGCCAAGCAGAAAGAGTCGGTGGCCTAACCGGGCGCATTGCCGTGCCAGCGGGAGCGTGATGTCGGACCCGCCCACGCGTGCGGGAATGTATACGCCCTGCCTCCGCGCGGCCCAAATGACGCCGACACCGTCAGGCGTCGCCAGGTCGGATGCGTCGAGTACGGCGGCGAACGCGGGATTGGCGCGGGCGCGCATCACGAATTCGGGGTTGATAGTGGCGACCTGGCGCGGCCGGCCCTCCGCGACCCAGCAGGCCATCAGGTCCAGCGCCTCCTGTTCCGTCACCACGTCGACGCGCACGCCCAGCACGCGTACATTCTGGAGCGCAGTATCCTCGCTACAAGCAGCCACACCCCTCCAGCCCTGTATTAACCCGCGCATGAATACCCTACGCGTCACTTACCCTACGGCTACAGCACTCGTAGTCTACCATGCTGGGCGCGCGTACTCCCCACGCCGTGGGGAGCCTGGCAGGGTCTGTGAAAAGTCCTGGGAGCGCGGGCGTCTCGCCCGTCCCGGTGTGCGCGCCGGAATGAGCGCGTGACGGGGCGGCAACGCGCTGGCCCTGCGGGGATAACCGACCCACCCCTGCTGACGCCGGGGACGGGCGAGACGTTTCTGTTGATTTTCATGGGGGTGACAGGGGGATGAGGCATTATGGCATGGCGCGTGGGTGGCCCTCATGCGGCCACCGTCGGGGCATGCACCAGCGCGCGGAGTGCGGGTGCCCGTCCAGGACGCGGCTCGCAGGGCAGGGCTGCGGCGGCCCGCGGCTCGCGGGCCACGAGGGCACGGACCAGCCGCTTGAGGTTGCAGGCGGCGGCCTTGAGCAGGTTCTCGAAGGGTCGTTTGGCCGCGCCCCGGTAGCGATGGCGGCGCAAGCCGTGCGCGCGGACCAGTTCCGAGAGGGTCGCTTCGATGGCCGGGCGCGCCCGCATACGCGCACGAAAGGCGTCCGTCTGTGCCTCCACGCGCCGCGCGACCAGCAGATCATAGTGCGCGCTCAGATGCAGGCTGCGCCCGCTTTTCCCCGTGGTGCAGTGCGCGCGCAGTGGGCAGGCCGCGCAGTCGGCTGTGGCGAATTGGATGCTGACGGCGCGGCTGCCGTCGCGCGCGGTGCGCTCACTCCCCTTCACGGAGTGGTGGCCCTGCGGGCAGAGGGCCTGCTTGGCGGCGCGGTCAATAGCGAAGTCGGCGATCTTGAACCCGTTGGGCGAGGTGTCCTGCAAGGGTGGACCCACCAACTCGATGTGCGCCGCCTGGCTCTGCGCCAACTGCGCCCCCGAGATATAGCCGCTATCCACGTACTGCTCGGTCGGCCGCAGGTCGCGCCCTTCCAACTGCCCGCGGATCTCCGGCAACGTTTCCGCGTCGCCGCTGGAAGCATTGGCGGTCGTCACGTCGGTAATGAAGGTCGGCAGCCCCGCCTCAGCCTCGGCTGTCTCGGTCACATGCACCTTTTCCCCGTGCCACTTTTTCCCGCGCTTCTCGCCCGCACGCACCCCTGGATCGTGCGGGGTCACGATCCGCTCGGTGCAGGGGACAACCTCCGTCCGCACCGTCACCACGCCCGCGTCCCGCGTGTACCGTTGCGCCCACACCTCCTGCAGGACCGTGACCGCCGCCAGATCCCGCAGGGGCGCCGGCGCCTCCTCCAGGCGGTCCAGCAGCCAGTAGCCGTCCCGCCCCACCTGCCGGAACAGCGCCGCCTGCTCCTCCGCCGTCAAGCGGTAGTCGGGGCGCAGGTCCGCGTACTGGTCAGCAAAGCTGGCCGGCACGGCCTGCCCCAGCCACGCCGCGTCCGCCGCCGTCAACGCCCGCACGGCCAGACGCAGCGTTTCCGTCACCGTTTCGAGTGCGCTCAACTGCCGCACCGCACCGAGCACGGCGATGGAGTCGGTGCGCTGCTTGCCGCGCTTCTTGAGGAAACCCAGCGCCCGCACCTTGCCCAGGATCGTCTCGAAGACCAGGGGGTCCTGGTGCTGGTCCAGCACGCGCTGCCGGAAGTAGCACAGACAGGAGTGGTCGAAGCCCGTGTCCTCCAGCGGCAGGTGCAAGGCGTATTTCCAATCCAGCCGCACCACCACCTGCTCCGCCGCCTCGCGGTCGGGGATGTCCTCCAGGAATTGGAACAGCGTGACCATCGCCAGCAGCGCGGGCGAGAGTGCGTTGCGGCCCCGCGTGTCATACAGCGCGGCGAACTGCGCGTCGTCCAACAGGTCAGCCAGGTGGTCGCCGATAACCCGATAGCGGTTCGTCGGCGCCAGCACCTGCGCTCCCACCGCCGCGATATCGGCTGGCATCGTAGACAGATCACGGCACTGCAGGGTCATCGGCGCTCTCCTCTCCACGGGTCCGGGCGGCCACCACGGCCCGCTCTGTCCTCCAGCGTACCCTATCAGTTAGAAAATCAACAGAAACGAGACGCCCGCGCTCCCAGCCTACCCCGAGACTTCTGCGCGCTAACGAAATATTACGTCGCCAACGGTACCGGCCCCTATTGCAGCAACAACTATACCGACACGAACTGTAGCCTCACGCTGCAAACCCCACAGTACGGCACGCCGCAACTCTGGAACGTGCTCCCCTACTTCAGCGACGTGCGGGACGACCACCAACTAAGCGGTATCCAGGAACTCGGCCACTTCTACACCGACGCCAAGGCCGGCGCCCTACCGCAGGTCTCCTGGATCGTGCCCAACGCCGTGGACAGCGAACATCCCGCGGCCCTCCTCAGCACGGGTCAGTCCTATGTGACCGACCTCATTGACGACATCATGCGGAGCAAGGACTGGGACAGCACGGTCATTTTCCTGGCCTGGGACGACTGGGGCGGCTTTTATGACAACGTCGTCCCGCCGAAAGTCGATGAGAATGGCTATGGCATCCGCGTGCCTAGCCTGGTTATCAGCCCCTACGCCCGTAAAGGGTACATCGACCATCAGACGCTCAGCTTTGACGCGTACTTGAAGTTCATCGAGGACGATTTCATTGGTGGGCAGCGCCTCAATCCCAAAACGGACGGGCGCCCCGACCCGCGGCCGACCGTGCGCGAGAACGTCAAAATCTTGGGCGACCTGACCGCCGACTTCGACTTCACCCAGTCTCCGCGCTCCCCGCTGCTGCTCTCGACGACGCCCAAGACGGATCTCATCGCGCCGCCCACGCCTACCCCGTCACCGACGCCCAAGCCGGCCGCCGCGGCGGCAACGCCCAAACCGTGATGTCTTAACCCTTCTCCAGTCATCGCTTGAGGATTCGCGCCCAAAGGGAGGACGCGTGGGATAGCGCTCGCGCTGGCATGACTAATGCTGCCGACAGCAAGATGGACGAGACACGAGGTGGACGAGACACGAGACAGAGGATAGACGAGCGCCACGGAGGGAGCGAGCATGCATGGCTGGGCAGGGAGGAGCAGGTATTTCCCGCGTGTAGGGCTGCTGGTGACACTGCTGGGAGTGGGCGTGGCTACGCCCGTGGGGCGGGCGACCCTCCATTTATCCCTGGCCGGCGCGGTGACCAGGGGGACGCCTGGGGCAAATAGCCGGACAAGTGGAGCTCCGGCTAAGCGCGCGGTCGTTGCCATCACGGTCCCCGCCCCCACGCAGGCGGCTGCCTCTTCCTCGCGTGATCGCGCTGTATCGCCCCTTGTGTTATTGCCCCCGCTGGCCGTCGTCGCGGCGGCTGGACCCGCCGCGACGAACTCCGCGTATCCGATCACGTTGGGTTTAGCGTCCTCGAAATCCACGCGTGGATGCGGCGCGGCGCCGAAGGCAGGGCGCGTTTCTCGCGTGCCGACCTCAGTGGACCTTTCGGGTGATGATCCACTGGTGGCGGATGAGGGGCCGATACACGCGGGCGCCGTGTGGGCGACCGGGTATACGCTGCGGGGTTGGTGGGCCAGGAAGTACGGATACGCTGAGACCCTCTTCGCCCCTCTT
>JAABUX010006255.1_pt1 | contig 14269 bp, 26 predicted proteins | sample 5561851 | NCBI WGS metagenome assembly JAABUX01 (sample SAMN10711883, study PRJNA513361) | rock metagenome | isolation source: Antarctica rocks | place: Antarctica: Victoria Land, Richard Nunatak red sandstone | collected 2016-01-03 | reverse complement strand
ATGAACTGCAACTGGTAGCGGCATCAGTCTTATTTTGGCACTCCGGCTAGTCCTGCATGCCCAGGTTGATGACCATCCATCGCGGTCGTCAAGCGTTGCCGTAGGATTTGCGTGTTTGCAACATGTGCACGCGACCTGAGTATACCCAACGTGCTGGCCACAAGTGCAATGTTGAAGCACCCTGTGTTCACCCGCTGTTGTGTTTGCACACGTGGCCGTGCGCCCTAATGCGTGCACATTGTTTTGGCGTGGCCGGAGATGCCCGTGATCTGAGTCTGCCGATGGGGCGGCAGCGGCGAAGGATGCATGCAGAACACTGAATGATGAAGTGGTGCAAAGCTGCACGCGGCGACACTGCGCCACATAGCTTTCGGCATCTGCACGTTCATCATAGTTCATATACCACAGCGCCGCTCAACCGTTGGACGATGTAGCGACGGCACAGCGTTGCATAGCAGTCGTCTGTCGGCAGGGTCATTTGAAGCGCATGCATGACCGAGCTCCAGAATTCGAGGGTGGCACCGTGGTCGATCGCGAACATGCAGCGCGTTTAGCAATGCATGACTGGGAGAACTCTGCTGTGATCGGTATCAACAAGCGAAAGGCGCATGTGCCGTTGTGGTCGTTCAGAAGCAATAACGACGCCCTGCGACGTGTGCAAAGCGGTGTCGATGACGAGGCCTGCGGCCGCACCTACTTGTCCGCCCCCGACTGGAAGTTCAGGCTCTTCGACAAACCGGCAGACGTGCAGCAGGACTTCTGTCAGCCGGCATTCGATGCCAGCACCTGGGATCAGGTGCGAGATCACCCCCCACCCTCTTTTCGCTTGGCGATCCGCGCTGGATCGGCATTGCTGACGGCGCAGAGCACAGATGAAAGCCACGCTGTACCGACTTACAGAACCAAACCGCGCCAGAGCGTGCTTCTGTGCTCAACATGGCGTGCTGCTCACACAACCTTACGCCGCCGCAGATCCCGGTGCCCAGCAACTGGGAGTGCGAGGGCCACGGCACCCCGATGTACACCAACATCCAGTACCCGTGGCCGGTGGACCCGCCGTTCGTGCCGCGCGACGACAACCCCACCGGCTGCTACCTGCGCCGCTTCAACCTGCCGAGCGGCTGGCAAGCAGACGCCCAGCGGTGCGGGTCTGGGCATCCAAGTTGCTCCGCGCTCGCCTGCGGACTGTCCGTGGTCATCAGCGCAGCTTGCGGTGATAATGAAGGCAAGAAGCTCGCTGCAGTGCATCATCGCATCAGTAGCCAGTAGACGGCAAGGGCAGTTACGCAAAGGTGTCATGAGCAGTCTGACGTCCGTGTCAACCGTCATGCGTCATTGAAAGTTGACCCAACACAACGACCTGCAGATGACGACAGTCGGGCTCAAGGCGATGCAGCAGAGGGCGCGTCCCAACTCAAACCCCAGCCTTACCCCCAACCCTGACCTTAACGCTGACCCTGACCCTAAATCTAACCCTAACCCAGAGTCTAACCCTAACCACAACCCTGACCCTAACCCTAACCCTAGTTGCTGATGCTCCGCTGACCGCAGGACGTTCCTGGTATTCGAGGGCGTCACGTCGGCGTTCCACTGCTGGCTCAACGGCGGGCGAGTCGGCTACAGCCAGGACTCCTGCCTGCCGGTGGAGTTCGACGTCGGGCGCCTGCTGCGGCCGGGCGACAACGTGGTGGCCGTCCAGGTGCCGCCGCCTTTCACGCTTCTGGTGGGTGGCTGTTTGCTGCGTGAGCCTGCAGCCGGCAGAGTGACGGTCGATGACTCGGCAGCTGCAGACGCGTAGTTGGATGCTGAGCTCGCCCTCGTGCTGATGCACCATCACCGTCACGTCTCTAAAGCGGGAAGCAAAATGCTCGCTGCAGTCTCAGATGTAGCGCAGTTCCATCGATGCCTTGCACCCGCTCCTCAGGACACGGTGCCGCAGCTTCGGTGCTTTTGCGAACCCGGTGTCCTCCCTTTGACGCTTGCGCATCCTGTTCAGGTCATGCGCTGGAGCGACGGCAGCTACCTGGAGGATCAGGACCACTGGTGGCTGAGCGGCATCCACCGCGACGTGTACCTGCTGGCCAAGCCGCTGGAGCACGTGTCGGACTTCTTCGTGACCACGCCGCTGGAGCTGGATCCGGACACCGGCGCCCTGACTAGCGCATGGTGTGCACACTGATGCCCACTGGAGGTTCCCAACACTGGCAGTATTGCGGTGGTCAAACTCCGCTCCAGGCCTGGTGCTCGGCCATGCTTTCTGTTCGGCTGACTGTCTGTGCCCAGCATGCCAGCGCAGTCCATACCCTTTCCCATCCTGTGTTGTCTTGTGACTCACAACCTGGCTGTCGCGCAGCGTGGATGTGAGGGTGCGCTGCGTGGCGCCGTCGCTGGCCGGATTCGACGACCTCCGCGTGACAGCGACACTGTACAGCGGCTCGGGACAAGAAGCTGACAGCAAGCCGGTCATGGTCGCCGAGCCCGTGGCAATGAAGACCGACGTCTGGATGGCGGCGGACACCGCGGGCCTGGCTGACCGCGCAGCGGCCGGGTACGGCGGCTCGGCGAAGGTAGTCACATGCAGACTGAACACACGTCTCGAATATTTTGCTCGTGAGTTGCTCTCTGTGATGCACTCAGCCCGCTCCGGGGAATTTTGTACGATGCGTGACCTGCAGACAGGCATGTGCGGCGGCGACTGTGCTTAATGTCAAGGCTCGGGTTGCCGTCTTCGCAGCAGCTGAGCCTTGCCCGTGCCGCGATCCTGGCTGTGACATGCTCTCGTGATGCATCTGCGCCATCCGGGCTGCTTAACGTTTTACATGAGGGCTGGGCATATGGCGGTGTGTTGGGCTTATGACCGGGTCCAGCCTGCCGAGCGTGTGCACTGAAGCTGCGTCAAAGCTCAGCCGTTGACACGCAGGTACACATGGACATGGCCTCCGCGGAGGGAGGCCTGCCGGCGCTGTGGTCCTCCGAGCGGCCCGCGCTGTACCACCTGGTCGTTGCCCTGGTCCGGAGCAGCGACGGCGCGGTCGTCGATGCCGAGTCATGCCAGGTTACCTGCTCGCCATCGAGCTTGGGCCATCGAACATCCTGAGATGCAGTGGTGCTTATAGTAGTCAGAAAGCAATGCAAGATCCGCGATCTGCAGATGTCCGGATATGTCTGTCCACTACGAGAGCCGGCTGGTATTGGAGGGGCAGGCTGTGCAGCGCATCAATGGTCTCCATGCAAATATAGTCTAGCTCTGCGAGGTCGGCCGATGCTGAGACGCAGTTGGTCCCTTGACAAGGCCTTGCACGGCTCGACTGCATCTGGACGGAGAGTTGGAATACGCTGCGCAGCCTGCTGCGCCAACCCTTTATAACCTGCATATAGCCCTGGCCATCGTACTGCAATGACTTGATCAGTCTCCGATCATTGCTACCCTTAACGTTTGCAGTGCGCGGGAACGATGTGACACGACTGACATGAATTTGCAGGTCGGCTTCCGGGATGTGAGGGTCGGGCGCCGGCAGCTGCTCGTCAATGCCCGGCCCGTCATGATCAAGGGCGTCAACAGGCACGAGCACGACGAGCGGCGCGGGAAGGCGATCACAGAGGTGACACTCGTCACCAGGCGGCACAAGCATAGAGCCGGCTGCTGGATTTTGAAGCGACCAGCTTGGGACATACGCCGTGCTGTCTGTGAACCTCCACATCGGCTTAAGCTCGTGTCAGCCTGAGAGGATAGCCTGCAACATGAATACGTCTGCGTGCTGCAGGCGAGCATGGTCACCGACATCCGGCTGATGAAGCAGCTCAACTTCAACGCCGTCAGGGCCAGCCACTACCCCAACCACACCCGCTGGTGCGCGTCATGTCCGCTGTGGGAGCTCACAATTGCTGACTCCTCGGATCATGCTATGTATATCCAGCAGGAACATCTCCTGCTCAGCTGTGACGCTGCCTCGGTGCGACCACGTGTTACGATGCCAGGCCGTTCGTGCACGGAGAGCAGATGTCGTGGTTATGCGACACGATTCCTACGGACACGTCTTGTATCCTGACGTTGAGCCGTACGGCTGACCGGCAGCGCAGGTACGAGCTCTGCAGCGAGTACGGCCTGTTCGTGATCGACGAGGCCAACGTGGAGACGCACGGCTTCGATGGGACGCTGCACAATAATGAAGTCAACCCCACTAATGACCCGGCGTGGTGCGCGCTATGTCAACTTGCTCATGGCACGAGCATGCTGTGTGAAGTGCTCTCTAGCACGGCTATGGACGTGTGATGAGCACTGCTACAAAACGCCTGCAAGTGAGCTCCGGTGGGCCCGCCGGAGTGCTGTAAAACATGTACAGATAGGCAGGTCACACCAGCAGCCAGTCTCTGCGGAGCGTCACACCCGCACGGTGTCCAGGACGGGGGATCCTTGCTCAGCAGGATCTGCTGCTGCGTGTGCGCACTGTACGTTATTCCTTGCTGCAAAAGTTGCTCTGCGTCGGTGCAGGTTGAAAGCCATCGTGGACCGCGGCGTGCGCATGTGCGAGCGCGACAAGAACCACCCGTGCATTGTCGCCTGGTCGCTGGGCAACGAGAGCGGCTACGGTCCCGCCCACCTCGCCATGGCTGGCAAGTGTCGTGCCTTCACGAGCGTTGCAGGGCGCATGTCAACATGCACACAGCCGAGCTCCCTGCTTTCCTAATCTGACCGGCGAATATCACCGTCTGACAGCTTCTGGGACGCTGTACTCGGTCAGCGAACGAAGCTGGCAGCAAAAAGCAATAATACAATGGGAAATGCTTATATAAATCAGTCAATAATTATGAAAATTCCAGAAGTACTGCTGAGCAAATCTACTTTTTCATCTACAGGGGCACTGAGGGCGCGCGACCCGTCGCGGCCGCTGCACTACGAGGGCGGTGGCTTCCTGACGCCGGCCACCGACATCGTGTGCCCCATGTATGCACGCGTGTCGCAGGTATCCCACTCGGACCCTTTTCCGCATCCCTTGTTGCTGATAGCAGGCTACCCATAAGCGAGGAAAAATTACAATGAGCGAAATCCTTGGAAACTCAATTATTATTGTCTGCATCTAGACAAGATAAAACACATCAACTGATAGGCATAGTTCACTAATTTCGAGAACAAGCTGTGAACGAAGCAGAAACTTTGGCAAGCCCCCGCGGCTTAGGGTCATGATCAGCCTGCGGGTGGTGCGCAGATCCGGGGTTTCGCGGCAATGGCGCCGCCGGAGGAGCAGCGCCCGGGCATCCTGTGCGAGTACGCCCACGCCATGGGCAACAGGTAATGCCTCGGTTTTTGCGACCAGTCTGGCTCAGTGAACGTAGGGTTTCGACTTTATTGTCATTAAATTGCACACGGGCTCGATGCTCAGCATCTTAAAGTTCTTGCTCCGCCGCGCCTCTGCGCAGCGCTTCAGCCTATGCAAACTTCACTAGCATGTAGCGCATTGTCATTCCGTGTGTTACTGTATTATTTGCGCCTACCAGCAGGCCGCTGTAGCTCTCGGCTCTGCAGGCTGACTCGCTGAGCAAGGGTGTGGTTATGCTGCGCAGCACCGGAGGGTTCAAGGAGTACTGGGACGCCTTCAGGGAGCTGCCGGGCGTGCAGGTAAATGCTATACCCTACATTGCAGGCTGCTCACATCTCAATCATGCTTGCTCACCACCTGTCCATGCCCTCTGTCCTGCTTGTGGTGGTGACACATGGCGCTGGCGTCTGCAGGGTGGCTTCATCTGGTGCGTCCGACCGCCTCCGGCTCAGGCTGGTGGTCCACTCTCCCGCTCCCGACCCATTACAACGCACACAAAATCTGCCGTCTGTACGCTGTGCCGTGCCAACATGTGTGGGGAGCATGCAGTCGCTGACCCGGCTGCACCGTCCAGGGACTGGGTCGACCAGGGGCTGCTCAAGGAGTTTGCAACGCCTGACGGCCGCAAGGTCGAGGGCTGGGCATATGGTGGCGACTTCGGGGACACACCCCACGACGCCAACTTCTGCATCAACGGTGAGGTGCAGGAGGAGGATGATAGGCTTGCACCCGGTCCAACTCGATTTCCGCGACGGTTGACCGTGCCTCGGCAGCCCGCTGTGTTGGCTCGCATGCGTGCTGAGCTGGATGAGACGGATGTCAAGCAAGGCTTGCTGCCGAGCTCCGTGCTTCCCACCCGGACGAGATATGCTCCATCGCCACAGAGCACGACGGCGAGGGTGCAATGCACGGCTGAGGACGCCATCTGCACGTGCAGGTCTGTGCTGGCCTGACAGGACCCTGCACCCTGCATGCTGGGAAGTGAAAGCTGTGCAGGTAATTCAAACCTTCTCTCCCAACAACCTTCCTTTCTGCACAGCTCTTTTTCAGCAACAGCCTGGGTAACGTTACTGCGGACTGCGAGCACCATGCCTGATGTAAAGATCACCGAATGTGCACCATTGTCATCTCATGCTCGCAGGCACCGATCCAGTTCAGCGACCTGCATCTCGGCGCGGCGGATGACGAGGCCACGGTGGCTGTCACGAACGAGCGCAGCTTCACCGGCACAGCCGACCTGGCGTTCTCGTGGCGCCTCCTCGCGGACGGCGTGCCCGTCGCTGACGCAGCATCGCCCAGCAATGCGGGCGCAGACGGCTGGGCGCCGCTGCAGCTTGCGCCTGTGGCACCCCAGGTCAGTTGCGCATGTGACTACTCAAGGCTCGGTGCACCTGAACGCGGTCCAATGGATAGCTGCTTGTCTACAGTTTTATTCGTGCCCCCACACTTAGTGAGAGGCAGCTAGGAACAGCGCTTACGCGGCAAATTGCAACTCAATGCATGGTTGCGATTGTGCGGCGAGTGCGCATGTATTGGCGACGTGCACACCGGCAAGTGAATGCAGTGATGCCCACTGGAGGACTAAGCATGCATGTCGTCATGCTGATGGCCTTTGCTGGCGCTCAGGACCCAACTCGGAACTACTGATCACAACCCCCAAAAGCAAAACATGACAGCTCCGTAGCCCTAATCTCAATCCTTTCTGCAGGGCAGCACTGCAGCGCAGCTCGGCGTCACGGCAGCGCAGCTGAAGCAGGCGGCACGGGCCCGGGTTGTCGCGGAAGCCATGCTGGAGTTCCGAGCGGGCCTTGCAGCCGAGACACCCTGGGCGCCTGCAGTGAGCGTTTGTGCCAGCTTGGCCGTCTGATGGCCGCAACAAAGCCTTACAATAATGCCAGCCTTGCGCCACTCCCTCGGTCGCTCATCCTCATTCGCACCATGTTCCCTGTGCAGCTGCGGCGAATCTCTACGGCATAGAGCCACACGTCATGACAGTTGTCGCTGCACCCGCAGATGTAGCCTTCATGAACGTCTCACAAGCTGTGGCTTGTGCTGCAGGAGCATCTAGTTGCGGAGACTCAGTTACCGCTGCCGATGCGTGGCGCTGACCAGCCCACATCAGACCTGGACCAACTTCCTGCGAAACAGCATCCACCAGTCTTCGGTGCATTGGGCAATTCCCGTCTCACAATTTTCGAACTTTTTGCCGTGCCTGAGTAGCACATGATATGGAGCGCACACAACTTGCAGACATCACAGTCGTGCCTCTCTATGCAGCGCTTCGGGATACGCTTCACTGACCAGCGCGTTGTGCGGATGTGAGTATCGGTACTGTCAGAGGTAGCCGAGCAAGCATCACCACGGAACATCGCCCAGCCCGGCGCGCACCGCCTCTGCTGATGCCGGATATGCACCTGCAGTGCAAAGGCTCGACGATGCTGAGGGAGATGGCGAGCGTGTGGTCGTCAAATCTCCCGGCGGTTCCATCCGGGTTGAAGTCAGCAGCTCCACGGGAGACGTGTCTGTGTTCAACGATGGCTCGCCGGAGCCGCTGGTAGGAGTTTCGCCCCTGTCAGTAACGGATGAGAGTATCCCACTTTGCGAATATGGGCCTTGCTCCTTCGTGAAACCATAGCTTCTGCTCCTATCCACTGCAGGACCATGTAGCTGCCTACACCGTGCAAACATCACCGTCTCCCAAGCCATGCTGTCGAGCAAGCCTTGACACGATTGTGCAGGTGGCGAACATGCGGCCGTGCTTCTACAGGGCGCCGACAGACAATGACCGCGGCGGCTCCAAGGGCACCAGCCACGCGGCAAGGTGCGTTGTATGACTTTGGTACGAGATCACGCGCGGAGTGCTGCAGACCCAGGCTTGCGGCCTGCATCCATGCAGTGCTGTTACATGCCTTGCGAGGTTTCGCAGCGCGTCTCGCATCCACTCACAGGCCTGTGCAAGCAGGCAAAGCTGGAAGCGCAGTCAATGCGGTGTTGCGCAGGTGGCGGGAGGCCGGCTTGGATCGGATGCGGACCAGCCCGAAGACCTGCAGCGTCTACGCGCACTCCTCGCTGGTCGGCACTGCCGCTGCAGAGGCGCGTCTACTCACACATTTGCATCGTGCAGCCTGCAGCGTATGCAGGGGTCTGCCTGGTTGCAGGTTGCATGAGCACCAGGAGAGCCATTTCGTGCCTTGAAATTGAGGCGGAGGCCTGTCACTAATCCGGTTTTGGTGTAGGAGTGCTTGGCACCCGGCACCAGGCTTTGAGTAGAGGAACGCATGCCGGTATGGTCGCATATACCTGAGGCTGTCGAGGTAGTGCGCAGGTCAAGGCGAAGTGGACCATGGAGCCGGCAGAGCTGGACGCGGCGGCCGCTCCGGCTTCCGGCGCAGAAGAGGCACGTTCTGTCGAGCCCCACTGCTCGAACTTGCCGCACTCGACTTCTGTGCTTACGGCCCTGCTTGTGAATGTTGCTCCGTGTGTGTGCAGCAGCTGTTCTACCTACTTGCAGGGATCTCAGCATCTGCACGGTGAATGCCTGCGCCCTCTGTCTGTGAATGTTGCTGATGAGCATGAGACCGCAACGTTGTCGTGACCAACACAGGACTTTACCTGAGTACTGCTTTCGAGCAGGTCGGCGGGACGCATGCCGGCGCGGGGGATGTGCCAACGACGGAAGGGTCCAGGGTGCTGGCGGAGGGCGAGACCGCGACGGGCTCGGTCGACGTGGAGGTGACGCTGACGGTGAGCGCCGGCGGCGCGGTGCGCTGCGACTGGGCGATTGACGCGCGCGGCGCGATGCCGGCGCCGCTGCCGGAAAGCCTCAGCCCGTGCGTATACGCCTGTTTCTACCCTTGTTACTACAATCACGCACACCGTCTGGGGTTTCTCTGCGCAGTAGTGCTCTCTCACTCCAGCAGCCGTCTTTGCTGCTTCGGTGTACACATGGGCAGCCTTGTTAGCGCTTGTGTATATGCATGTGCTCGAACCCATGGGCAAGGCACGCCATGGCATGCAGCTGAAAGAGTGCCGCGTTGCTCGCTGGCTCATGCAGGGTCTGCGAGGGTGGCTTGCTGCACCGACGGGTGCCGTCATGCCTGCCTTGCCGAGCATGAGTCGTGCCCTGCCGCATCGAGAGCGTTTATATCACAAGCACAGCTGGTCAGCGGTCAGCGCCCGTTCATGGCTTCTTCAATAGTTGCTTCCATGTGCCACCTGTGTCCACAGCATTTTCTGTCCTAACAGGTCTCTGGCCCGCGTCGGCGTCCACTTCACGGTCCCGCGGGCGGTCGGCGCCACGGGCGTGGCCTGGTACGGCCGCGGCCCGCACGAGTGCTACCCGGACCGGCAGTCGGGGGCGCCGCTCCGGCGGCACGCGGTGGACGACGTGGCCGCGCTGCACGTGCCCTACATCATGCCAGGTGCCTCGCTGCTCTTGCCCTGGCGGGAAAGCTTTTACTCTTACGGGTTTTCCAAAGCTTTAGGAGTGGCCGCAAAGGCGTCCGTCCCTGTCGTGCCTGGCGACGGGTCTGGACTTCACAGAGACAGCGCTCGTCAGTATTCGACACCCCAAACGCGCATACAAGCAGCAGCTCAGCCGGTCGCCGCGAACTGTGCTCGCTTCCGCATCAGGGTCCCACAGCTCGAAGCCGAAACATTTCCGTCAGCCGTGAGAGCGGTGGTGTCACACAGGTGAGTGCGGAGGGAGGTCAGGCGTCCGGTGGCTGGCACTAGAGGCCGGCGAAGGGCCGGGCCTCGCTGTGGCAGCAGCCCGGGGGAGCGGCATGCAGATCAACGTCTCCAGGTGCGTCTTGTGCTACTCGGCCCCAGCTTTCGGAGTGTACGCTGGCTGAGGGCACACTCTTGTCACAGCAGGGCTTGAAGCTATGAGCGTGCCAAGCGAAGACGAGGTCTGTCAGCCAGATAAGGTCACTGCGGGGTTCAAAACCTGCGATGTGGCTGGCTGTCGCTTCCTCGGGAGGCTGTGCGTGGAGGCGAGGACTGTGCACAGATGGTTCCCTTGCGTCGTGGAGGCGTAGCATACCCCAAATGCGCTGTCACCAGGACCCCGCCATCACACTCTTAGTATTGGTAGCAGGTCTAAAAGCTTCAACACATGCAACATCTTATCTTGAATGACTTTTGTTGGTTCTTGTTGTTGGAAAGACTCTTAACATAAATTTCGGAAATTTATGTTACTAGGTACAGCCTGGCGTCGCTGGCGGCCGCGAAGCACGAGCACGAGCTGGCGCCGGACGCGTGGCACCACGTGCACCTGGACGTCGCGCACGTGGGCCTCGGCGGCGATGACAGCTGGTCGCCGTCTGTCCTGGAGGTGGGCTTTGCGTCAGGGTTCAGGGTTGCGGCAAGGACTGGGGTGAGGGTCGGATCAGCGATAGGATTAGGATAGGGTACACGATGCGGGTCCAACCTTTTCCGCATCGTCTCAGCCCTGTATCGCACCCACTGGAGACACCTGCTTGCCGTCTGTCCGCAAACTGGGCTCCGCGCCTGCTGCAACTTGAGGATGCAGATCGAGGCCACTGGGTCATCCCTGCAGAGTGCCTGGCTTGAACGGCACCCATTCCGATTGTCGCTGGTCGCGGCGCCTGCGTTATCTAAGCAGCCGTGTGCCTGCCACACAACACGAGTACAACCGCCCTTGCTGTGAACGACTGTCGCACGCCTTGGGGAGCATCCATCGCTGTGAGATGCGAGCCTCACATTCCGCGAGCAATGCTCATGCCCGAGTGCATGTTGTGCACCACGCCTGTCGCTGGAGTTTGAGCCTCATGCTGCTTGCTGTGCAGGAGTATCTGGTGCCGCCGCAGCGCTACGCATTCAGCTACACCCTGATGCTGCCGGTCGCTGGCGAAGGGCGGCCGTCTGCTGCAGCAGACGATGCACAGAAGCTCTGGCGACAGGCCATGGCAGAGCCCGCTGACACAGACGGCGTATGCGTGCCGTGAAGGGGCTTGTATTTCTTCAATGAGAGACTGCAGAGATGCTGCAAGTCATTTCTGCTGTGGTTCTGAGTGCGTAAGTTGCATTACAAAAGTGAGTCGTGAGCTTGAAACCGAGTGCTGCCTGCGCAGCGACATGAAACAGCCGTTCATTGCCTAATGCACTGCTCACGGAAACCGGCTGGCACATCCTGCAAGCTGCCTCGCTACTGAAGAAATGTGTTTTGTTTGCTGATGCTGGCGGCTGCTGCAACCACCCATCCGCGCATAGAAGCCGTCTGCTGCCGCAGCCACCCGTACTTCTGCTTTGCAGACCGCGACCTGTCCTTCAATTGCGCCCCGTGCAGTAGTCTAGCTGCCGCAGCATGCAGGGCGCTTCTTCTCGCTGCTGGTGTCGGTCTCCGGGGACACAACGATCTTGACGCCCTCGCCCGGCTTGGTCGGGTTGTCCTCTGATGCCAGCGCCTGGGGCGGCACCACATAAATGAGGGGTTGGTGATGGGCCAACTAGCTGCCACAGCAGGCGGGGCGCCGCGTGCTTGCGCTGCTGGTGTTGGCTTCGGGCGACACGATGATCCTGACGCCCTCCCCTGGTCTAGTCGGATTATCCTCGGATGCCAGAGCCTAGATGCAGTAACAAGCAAATCGAATGCACGACGAAGCGTAAGAGATCAGGACTGCGACAATGATGAAGGGCTGCAATTCACCCACTCGACAGGATATGCCCTCATTGACGCGACCCTTGAGCTACCAGTTTGCGTGACGTGCGAACCACCCGTAGAAAGGCATCACCCGGTTGTGCTGGTGCGATCATTCATGAATGAGTGCCGCAGGGCATTGCAGAAACGACACGACCAGTGTGGTTAACCCTCCTCAGAAAGCTGCATCCATTGCGCCTCATGCACTACGAACTTCAGGGGGTGACGGCGGCCGGCTGACTGGCGGTCTCCCGGGTGGCAGGACAGCAGCTGTGTGTCAGAGTTCCGACATGCGGGATCACACCTTCTTGCTGTCACTTTGCAAAAAGTCAGGACCACCCGCAACAAGGCATCGCCCTATTTTTGTGCAGTCCTGTATGTAACATGGGCTGCCCCGCGGTGCACGCACCTTCTTGCTGACTATGTGGTAGATCTCGGTCAGGATGCGCTGGAAAGCCAGCTCCACGTTGGTGCTCTCCAGAGCAGAGGTCTCGATAAAGCTGAGGCCCTCCTTCTCGCAGAACTGCTGCGAGTCCTCCGTCGCGACGCTCCGCAGGTGCCTGCGCGGCAGGGGCGGGGGGCCAGCATCACTATCACGACGTCAGTCAAGGTAGGAGACAACGGGACCTGTGAGAGGCATTACCGGACCACACCGTTCCTCCATCATGGCTACGAAACGGTGACATTCCGAATGATGGAACCAAACCCCTGCCGCTGTCACGAGCGAAATGAGGCTGGAAGCCGGACAACGGGGCTTTCGAGCACCGGCCAGACAGGCTTGCTGAAGCGTAGTTCGCTTCGGGCCACTCAGACAGGCGATGGAGTACCCCATGCGCAGTCTTCCAGCCTTTAATCGCTCATGACTACATGTCGGCATGCAGGGGTCGGCAAGCTCGCGCTGCAGAATGATCTTACTCCGAGGGGAGCATATGAAGACGCTGCTTGCTTCTGCTACTGAGGTCAGCGCTCTGCCTCGAGGCTTGCTCAGCGGCGGCCGGCGACAGATGCGGGCACACACCTGAGATCACTCTTGTTGCCGACCAGCATGATGACGATGTTCGAGTCGGCGTGGTCCCGCAGCTCTTTCAGCCACCGCTCCACGTTGTCGAACGTCACTGCGCAGGCAAGCGCACATGTTGTGAGTCTCAATATGCAACTGCTATGTGTGACCCCGCATGCCAACACACTGCAGTTGACACGGCCCGGACGGCATAGCTGCTTCAGACTATGTTTGTACAGTGCTGGAGCATCAGGGCGGCCATTTGGCGCGATATTGCGAAAGCAAGAACCCGATGTGTCGCTGACACTTCAACTGGTCCGCATCCGCAGCGCACCACATCTGCGGCGCACAGTCATGGCCAGTGGAAACATCGATGACCCCAAGACAGTCGCGGCCGCGCACCTTGTTTGGTGATGTCGTACACCAGCAGCGCGCCGACGGCGCCCCTGTAGTAGGCGCTGGTGATGGCGCGGTACCGCTCCTGCCCCGCCGTGTCCCAGATCTGCGCCTTGATGGTCTTCCCATCAACCTGCGCCCGCAGCGGCGCTGCTCAGCCACTGTGGTGGGATGCTGCAAGCCTTGGACGCCTGAGTGTATACCACAGACCGCAGCAACCGGGCTGATGGTTGTGTGGCAGCATTGAAAAGGCCTGGACTGCGGGCTGACAGGACGTGACAAGGCAATCCTGGCCTCCAGCCTACACTCAACAGTGCGTCCGAAGCCGCGTCATGACAAGTAACAGACACGTCCACAACCTGCTGCAATCGCGTCCGCGGATGGCCAGGAGTTCTGAGCAGAACGGGGTGTCAGTTCCTGCTGCAGTCACTCTGATAGCGGTGCCATACTGTAGACAGCACAAGCTTGTCCCTGGCCCGCCGATATCTGTGTTGTGATCAGACAGCGTAGGCCGAACTGCCGCGGTTGCGATCAGACAGCGTATGCCGCACACTGCTCGCGGCAGTTCGGCCTACGCAGGCTCCGAGGCCGCCTCGTGTGTGCGTTCAGGTATGCGAGCGTCATGGTCTTGCATTCCCACGATCATGTCGAGCCCCGGCGGACCATCGGCAGCACGAGGGGAGAGGCAGGCGAGGGGATGCCGGCCGGAGACGGCGCGAGCAAGGCGGCGCAGCTGCCTGTAGCCCCATGCGGCCGCGCAAATTCAAAGTCGCGGGGACCGACCTGGATGCTGCGTGTCGCGAACTCGACGCCGATGGTGGACTTCGACTCCAGCGAGAACTCGTTGCGCGTGAACCGGCTGAGCAGGTTGGACTTGCCGACGCCCGAGTCGCC
>JAABUX010006254.1_pt1 | contig 14271 bp, 10 predicted proteins | sample 5561851 | NCBI WGS metagenome assembly JAABUX01 (sample SAMN10711883, study PRJNA513361) | rock metagenome | isolation source: Antarctica rocks | place: Antarctica: Victoria Land, Richard Nunatak red sandstone | collected 2016-01-03 | reverse complement strand
CCGCGCCATCCGGGTATCCGCAAAGGACTCGCGCGCCGCTCCAAACGGCGCCGCGCGGCCTAAAGCGGGCTCGTCCCGGCCCCTTCCCGGCTCTGCCCCGCGCCTCTTGTGGTCGGCGGCTACCTCCTTCTGCCCGCACGTAGTCTAAACTTTAGGGACCCAGGACCAAGGAGAAAAATGAAAGGATTGATCTTGAGCGGTGGCAAGGGCACACGCCTGCGCCCGCTCACCTACACCGCGGCCAAGCAGCTGGTGCCGGTGGCCAACAAGCCGGTGCTGTTCTACGCCATCGAGGATCTCGTCTCCGCTGGGATCACCGACATCGGCATCGTCGTCGGCGACACCGCCGCCCAGATCCAGGCCGCTGTCGGCGACGGCGCGCGCTTCGGCGCCCGCGTCACCTACATCCCGCAAGATCGCCCTGGCGGCCTGGCCCATGCTGTGGGCACGGCGCGCGCGTTCCTGAAGGGGGAGCGTTTCGTGATGTACCTGGGCGACAACTTCATCCGCGAGGGCATCGCGCCGCTGGTCGCGGCCTTCGCCGCCGGCGACGCCAACGCGCGCATCCTGCTCTACCGCGTGCCCAACCCGCAAAACCTCGGTGTGGCCGTGCTGGACGGCGACCGCGTGGTGCGGCTAGTAGAGAAGCCCCAAGAGTTCGTCAGCGACCTCGCCATCGTCGGCGTCTATATGTTCGACGAGCATATCTTCGAGGCGGTCGATAGTATCGTGCCCTCGGCGCGCGGCGAGCTCGAGATCACCGACGCCATCCAGTGGCTGGTCGACCATGGCTACCGCGTCGCGCCGCACGTGCTGGAGGGCCATTGGATCGACACTGGCAAGATGGAGGACATGCTCGAGGCCAACCGCCTGGTGCTGGAGGTGCTCAAGCCGCGCGTCGCCGGCATGGTCGACGACCTGTCGCGGCTGACCGGCATGGTGGTCGTCGAGGAGGGCGCCGAGATCCGCAACTCTGTGCTGCGCGGGCCGCTGATCATCGGCGCGCAGACGCGGGTCATCGACTCGTACGTCGGCCCCTTCAGCGCGATCGACCACCACTGCCTGCTGGAGGGCATCGAGATCGCCAACAGCATCGTGCTGGAGTACAGCCGCATCACCGACATTGAGCACCGCATCGAGGACAGCCTGATCGGACGCTACGCCGAGGTGAAGCGCTCACCCGCCAAGCCGCGCGCCTATAAATTGTTACTCGGAGACCATAGCAAGGTGGTAGTATTGTGAGTAGTTGCCAGTTGCCAGTTGTCAGTTGTCAGTGGTTAGACGCTGATGCGAGGTCGGGAGGCGCATCATACGACGCGTCCTTCAACCGACCGCAGTCGGCCCGTCGTTTGCCATGCGACGCACGCGGACTGGCCCCCGACCAGTTGCGCTTTGCGGACTGGACCGGGACCGGCTGGGGCCGGTCCCGGTCCAGCCGGCTGCGGCCGGTCCCGGTCCAGCCGGGTAGTCGCAGGCCCCACGGCCGGGGTAAGGTGGTACTGTGACAATGTCCGATCTGTTTGCGCCGCGCCATGTGCTGGTCACCGGCGGGGCGGGCTTCATTGGCAGCGCCTTTGTGCGCTATTGCCTGGGCCGCTACCCTGACCTGCGCGTGACGGTGCTCGACAAGCTGACCTACGCCGGCAACCTGTCTAACCTCCTGCCCGTGGCCGCCGACCCGCGCTATCGCTTCATCCAGGGCGACATCGCGGTGCGCGACGACGTGCTGGCGGCCCTGGGCGACTGCGACGCCCTGGTCAACTTCGCCGCCGAGACGCACGTGGACCGCTCTATCCTCGACGCGGGCGCCTTTGTGACGACCGACGTCTACGGCAGCTACGTGCTGCTCGAAGCGGTCAAGGAGCTGGGCACGCCGCGCGCGCTGTTCGTGAGCACCGACGAGGTCTACGGAGACGTGGAGCAGGGCGTCTCGGTCGAAACCGATCCCTTCGCGCCGCGCAGTCCCTATGCCTCCAGCAAGGCCGGCGGCGAGTTGATGGTGCGCGCCTATCATATCACGCACGGTTTGCCCACGCTGGTGACGCGCGGCTCCAACACCTTCGGCCCCCACCACTACCCCGAGAAGCTGATCCCGCTGATGATTACAAACGCCCTCGACGACCTGCCGCTGCCGGTCTACGGCGACGGCCGCCAGCAGCGCGATTGGCTCTACGTCGACGACCACGCCGCCGGCATCGACGCGGCGCTGCGGCGCGGGACGTTAGGCGAGGCCTACAACCTCGGCGGCGGGAACGAGCGCGAGAACATCGACGTGGTCGAGCGCATCCTGGAACTGACGGGGAAGCCCGCCAGCCTGATCCGCCATGTGCAGGACCGCCCCGGCCACGATCGCCGCTACGCCCTGAACTCATCCAAAGCCCACGCGCTGGGCTGGCAACCCACCCACACCTTCGAGGACGCCCTCGCCACGACCGTCCAATGGTACAGGGACAACGAGTCCTGGTGGCGTCCCCTCAAGAGCGGCGAGTTCGCCGACTACTACAGGCAGCAGTACGCGACACGCCTGGCGAAGTAGGCAGTGGGCAGTGGGCAGTGGCCAGTGGCCAGTGGCCAGTGGCCAGTGGCCAGTTGCCAGTTGCCAGTTGCCAGTTATCGTTCGGCACGGGTGAGCCGACGTAGCCCGCTCGACTGCTCACTGCCCACTGCCCACTGCCCACTGCTCACTGCCGACTGCCGACTGCCACGTGGCACACAATTTGCCTTGAGATAAGTATTGTCAGTTAGCCCTAGCTCGACGAAAGGAGATTCCGAGTATGCTTAGCGGGATTGTGGGTATCATCTACGCCATCGCCGTGGTCCTGGTGGTGCTGTGGATTCTTGGCTTCGCGCTCCATATCCTGGGGGGAGCCATTCACATCTTACTGATCATCGCGATTATCCTGATCGCGTACAATCTACTGGTTGGTAGTCGGCGCAGCGCCCTGTAGGGTTGCTACTCAAGCAACCGGGGCAACGCGGGCCTGGTGATGTGAGGTTGTTGCCCACGCAATAGACGGCAACCTCCATATTAGGAAACAGCGGAGGGTGGAGCGGTAAACAATTGCTCCACCCTCCGCTGTTTCCTATCCCTATCGGCGCATTGGCACGGCCTACGATCTAAAGACGGGGATCGCCTGCAGGCCCTATCGCTTCCAGGCCCTGGCCCTACGGGGCGGGCGACGAACGTCGATCAGCGTACCGCCTGGGCTTCGATGGAGCCTACCTCGACCTCTACCGAGGGCGTCGCGAGGGCGCGCTCGAAGAAGTCGGCCACGCGCTTGCAGTAGACCCGGCGGTTGGCGAAGTAGGTGCCGCAATGCTCTACCCCCGGCGAGATCCATAGCTCCTTGGGCTCGGCCGCTGCGTCGTAGAGCAATTCGGTGTCGTGGACGCTGGTGACACTGTCTTTGTCCCCATGGATCAGCAGGATAGGGCGCGGCGACACCCGCGCAATGTCGCCGATCGGCTCGACATCGCGGAAGTGGTAGCCGCCCACCACCCCCAGCAGTAGATCGACGGTGCTCAGCAGGATGCCGTGCGGCATATGGAGGACGCGCCGTACCCCCAGGCTCACGGCGCTGCGCTGGGTGGCGAACGCGCTATCGGCGACGACTGCCCAAATGTCAGAGTTGCGAGCGGCCGCCATGATGCTGGTCGACGCGCCCATTGAGTAGCCGATCACGCCGATGCGCGCGCCCTCGACCCGTTCCTTGACCCAATCGACGGCGGCAAGTAGGTCTTCGAGCTCATGATAGCCCAGCGTCACCCCTGTCCCGGCCAGTTCACCGTGGCCGCGATAGTCGAACATCAACACGTTCGACCCGCCGCGCCACAGCGCCGTGCCGATGCCGAGCAGGTCGGCGCGACGCCCGCGGTAACCGCCGCAGACGATGATCACGCCGTGTGAGTCGGGCCGCTCCAGCCACCAGCCGCGCAGCAGCGTCGCGTCGACGGTCGGGAAGGTCACGTCCTGATAGGGCGTTCCCAACTCGTAGGGCGTCATGACATACCCGTCATAGGCGGTCACCGGGGTGGGCTGCGTGATGCGATGGGTGACGTAGTAGGCCAGGGCCAGCAGCCCCGAGGCCAGGCCGCCGCCGAGGAAGCCGAGGGTCCCGGCGACACGGCGCGTGTGCCGGATGAGGGTGCGTCGCCGCGCAGAGGCGGCGGGACGATTGGGCGCGCTATCGGCGGCGGCGGACATACGTCCTGTGTGTTGGAGTTGCATCTTTCGATACCCTACCGCGCTTCAGTAGCCTGCTAGGGGCCATACCGGCCGTGATCGCGCCCTATCCCCACTCGTTTTAACACCTAACACGTCACTACCATCGATCAGCCCTATCGTACCCCGATTATATGAATACCGTGTGAACAGGGCATATCCGCGGTCACAATGGGTTGCATGGGACAACCGCACGTCACGCTTTATCCGGTTTCAGGAACCGTCCCAGGCGGGATAACGCTCCTCCCTTATCCCCTCGCTCCTGCTCTGTGCCGTTGGCAGAGGCGGACACCGCGACGGCGACGCCGCCAACCGGCGCCCCGTTGCGCAGCGCTGACGGCAACGCCGTCGCGCTCACGGGCGCCTGCGAGTGCACAGGCGCGGACGCCGGCGCACTCGTAGGAGCAGCCTGGACTGTTTGTCGCTGTGACTGCCGCGGCGGCAGCGGCGTGCGACCGCCCGTCGTCACGCGCGCCTTGGCGTCGGCCAGCGAACGGCTGCTGATGATCGGCAGGCTCGGGCCGGTCCCTTCGCGCTGGTTCAACCGCGTCAGGAAGTTGTTGGCCAGCGTCTCATAGGCGGCGGAGTGATACTCTTCGATACGGCCCTCGTCGCAGAGGGTGGCAATCAGGGGATCGATGGGCAGGCGGCCCAGCAGCGGCGCCCCGGACAGGCCGACCAGGCGTTGGCCCTGGCTGGGGCCGAACAGCTCGAAGTCGCTCCCGTCGGGCAGGGTCACGTAGCTCATGTTCTCCACCAGGCCCACAATGGGCACCTCGAACTTCTTGACCATGCTGATGGCCTTGGAGACGACCATGGTAGCCAGCCCTTGCGGCGTGCTAACCATCACCGCGCCGTCGGTCGGCAACTGCTGCATCACGGTCATCGGCGCGTCCGACGTGCCCGGCGGGAGGTCGACCAACAGGTAGTCAAGCTGCCCCCAATCCATGTCGGTATAGAACTGGCGAATAGCGCCCGAGACCATGGGGCCGCGCCACACTACGGCCGCCTCGGGGTCGTCGAGCAGCACGTTCATCGACATCACGGGCATACCGCCCTGGGAGCGCGGCGGTTGTGGCTTTGCCTGTCCGGGGATTGACATCAACGAGTGGACCGGCACGCCGAACATGCGCGGGATGCTGGGACCCGTGATATCGCCGTCCAGAATGCCCACCGCGTAGCCCTGCCGCTTGAGCGTGACCGCCAGCAGGGCCGTGACCAGCGATTTACCAACGCCGCCCTTGCCGCTGACGATGGCGATGATATGCTTGATGCCCGCGACCTGCCCCTCGGCGGGCCGCGGGCGCTGCGCCGTCATGGTCGGGGCGCGGCCCTGGGAGGCGGGGACAGTGCCGTCCTGCGCGAAGCGGTTGAGGTCGGCCAAAATCGGCTCGACGTCGAGGCTATGGGTGCGGGCGCCCTGCGCGACGGTCTCGCGGCTGCCGACGTGGCAGCCGGCGCACGGGAGGCCGTGCGCCTGGAACACCGCCGTGATGCCGGGATGGGCGTCACGCACCTCGGCGATGATCATGTCTTTTGTAACGGGATTGCTCATGCTCTCTATGCGCCCTTTGTGACTTTATCGAATACACGATGTCCCCCGCGTTTTCGTTAATGGAGGGGAGCGCGGTTCCTGTTGCATCCGGGCTACCTTCATGGTACAGCCGGTGATAGGTGGGAGCAAGGTGGCATGCATTCTGCTTCCATTCAGCGCCTGGACGCGGCCAATGGCCAGCCGCCCGTGCGACGAAGGCGACGCACATCCCGCGCACTCTATGCCTGACATCGACGGTTAGGAGCGGTGCAGAACGGCTTGCTCGACCCGTTCGCCATCCTGACGCAGCAGGAGCCCATGACCAACGTCATCAGCGCCTACAAGGCCTTCGATACGCGGCAACCGGGATGGTTGAAGGCCTTCGATACATGGCAACCGGGATGGTTGAAGGTAGAGATCGTTCCTTCGCCATTTCAGCCTCCTTTTAGGCTGATCGGCCGTGGGGCGACTCCCGCCCCACGGCTCTAGCATACGATACGTTCCGACAGCTGTGTACGCGGCTCAGACGGGCGTGGAATAGGCGGACTGCGGTAGGCTGATCGGCAACAAGGACGGCCGCCCTCGATCTTTACGAGGACGGCCGTCCTTGTCACGCTTTAGAAGAGCAGCGGGTCACTACCTTACTGCACGCGTATCTGGTAGGCTGCCTTCACGCCATTCACGGTGACGCTCACGTTGTACACGCTACCCGAGTGAAGATAGACGTTGTTGCCGTAGTGGATGTCGCCCACGCCGGCGTCGAGGCCGCGCATCACGGCGATCGGGACGTGCTGAGGCGCGATTGCCATCTGGCCCATGCCGACGACTGGTTGGTAGGCGATGGAGACCATGGCGTCCGGCACGACGCGCTTAGAGCGCCGGTCCATGACATGCAGTTCCAGGTGATGGTTAGGCGACATAGCGCCCATGGAACCCATACCACCCATCGCCATGGAGCCGCGCAGCATCACCTCTCCGTGCGTGGGGTGCATGCGGCGCGCTTCGGCCTGCGTATACATCCGCTCCAGCGGGCCAATGTCAAGTTCAAGGCGATAAGAACCCGCGTTCTTGACCGCCTGGACCGTACCCATGCCCCCGCCCATGTCCGTCGACTGCTGTGCCATGCTTGCCGCGCCGGCCATGGTAGGGACCGCGCTCAGGACTCCGGCCAGGACTATGATGTGAAAGAGCCTCACCATACGACACCGTTCCTCTACTACACTATCCCTGTGCCACGGATTGTCCCACCGCCTGGACGACGACGTCTCATCTATAGGCGTCATCGGTATAGTACATCGGGACACATTGGTCTAGCCTTATGACACCTGTTCTTATCTTCCTTAACTCCTCGTGACTCTTCGCCACCTCACGGTCGTCAACGCCGTTTGGCCGGCGGTCACGCGCACGCCGTTGACCGTCTTGGTGCTGGTCGAGCTTGACGACGGACGACGTAGGATCGGGTGCCTATTCGATCAGCGCAAGGGCGTATCTACGCCGACAATCCGTCCTACCTCACTCGTCACTTCGTTCCTACCTCACTCGTCACTTCGTTCCTACCTCACTCGTCACTTCGTTCCTACCTCACTCGTCACTTCGCCGTGATGTAGCTGGCCAGGCGGCCCAGTTCGTCGTCGTAGACGCGCTTGAGGGCAGCGGGGGCGAAGAAGCGCTCGAAGAAGCCGCCGACACCGCCGTGACCTTGCCACTCGGTGCGGATGCTCACGCGCGAACCGCTGCCCTGCGCCACGACCGTCCAGGTGGTGACGAGGCTCGAGCCCGTGTCGCTCTCCGTTAACTGAGAGCCGGGACGAGGCTCGGCCACGGTCATGCGATAGGCGCGCTCACGGTTGCCCACTTTGAGCCGGTAGCTATAAACGGTCCCCTTGCCCTGACCGCCCTTCTCTACTTTATAGTCGCTGACGTTGGGCGGCAGCCAGCGCTGGCGCTCCTCCTTCTTAAAATCGGAGATGACGCGGTAGACCCGCTGCTGGGACGCCGCCACATCGTGGGACGACTCGACCCGAATCACGCTCATACTATCTTCCGTCCTTTCGTTGCTCTCGCCTCAATTGTACCAATTGCCTCGTCTCCTACCCTCGCAAGCACGGTTTGTGAACAGGACCTGTGAGTTGTCAGACTGGACTGGGAGCGCGGGCGGCCCGCCCGCTTCTGTCACGGCCACGCAAATCGGTGCGCCAACCATCGTGGACGTCAACTGCGCTCCCGTCAGAGCGCCACACGAGGCGGGCGAGCCGCCCGCGCTCCCAGTAGGACGCCGTACAATTCACAGACCCAACCCTCACACGCACGGTCCACCTGCTGAGCGGAGTAGACTACGGGTGGGAGCCATGGACGAAGAGGATGATGGATGAACGAGCAACGCCGGTCCGGATATTGGTTGGAACCTACGAGCCACTCACTACTAGTGAGTGGCGCCAGCCTTGCTACGGATTGTTGCTATGAGTTGTGACCGTGGCACACTTGGCTCCATGAGTAAGCCGCGATTAGAGGAGGCACATAAACCGTGACGACGACACAGAGCACGCATCAAGCATCCGACACGGCACAGTGGCACGAACTTGCGCAGCAGCTGCGCGTTGACAGCATCCGCTGCACCACCGCGGCGACTTCCGGCCACCCTACCTCGTCGATGTCCGCCGCCGACCTCATGGCCGTCTTGATGTCCAACTACCTCAAGTACGATTGGGCCAATCCGCACGACCCGCACAACGACCATTTGATCTTCTCCAAGGGGCACGCCTCGCCGCTGCTCTATTCCATGTACAAAGCGGCGGGCGTGGTCTCCGACGCCGAACTGCTGACTTTGCGCCAGTTTGGCAGCCGTCTGGAAGGCCACCCCACGCCGGAGCTGCCCTACGTCGACGTGGCCACCGGGTCGCTGGGCCAGGGCCTGCCCGTCGGCGTCGGCGTCGCCCTGGCCGGGCAGTACCTCGACAAGCTGCCCTATCGCGTCTGGGTGCTGTGCGGCGACAGCGAGATGGCCGAGGGCTCCATCTGGGAGGGCTTCGACAAGGCGGCGCACTACCGCCTCTCCAACATCACGGCCATCGTCGACGTCAACCGGCTGGGCCAGCGCGGCGAGACCGAGTTCGGCTGGAACCTCGACGCCTACGCGGCGCGCGCGCGCGCCTTCGGCTGGCACACCGTCGAGATCGACGGGCACAACCTCGACGAGATCGACCGCGCCTACGCCGAGGCCGAGCGCCACACCGACGGTCCCACCTGCATCATCGCCCGCACCGTCAAGGGCAAGGGCGTCTCGTTTGTGGAGAACAAAGAGGGCTGGCACGGCAAGGCCATGAACGCCGACCAGGCCAAGGAGGCTATCGCCGAACTGGGCGGCGAGCGCCACATCGTGGTCGATGGCGTCAAGCCCGACCTGGCGGGCAGTCCGGCGCAACTGGGCGCGCCGATGGGCACGCTGCAGTTGCCGCGGTACGAAAAGGGTGGGACGGCCGTGGCCACGCGCAAGGCCTACGGTGACGCCCTGCAGGCGCTCGGCGCGGCGCGCCCGGACGTGGTGGCCCTGGACGGGGAGGTCAGCAACTCAACGCACGCCGACGAGTTTGCGCACGCCTACCCCGACCGCTTCTTCGAGATGTATATCGCCGAGCAGCAACTGGTCGCCTCGGCCGTTGGCCTGCAGGTGCGCGGCTACGCGCCCTTCGCCTCGACCTTCGCGGCTTTCTTCTCGCGCGCCTATGACTTCGTGCGCATGGCCGCCATCTCGCGCGCCAACATCCGGCTGGTCGGATCGCACGCCGGTGTCAGCATCGGCGAGGACGGCCCCTCGCAGATGGCCCTGGAGGACCTCGCCAGCTTGCGGGCGGTCCACGGCAGCACCGTGCTCTATCCCAGCGACGCCGTCTCCACCGCGCGCCTGACCGCCGGGATGGCCGATCTCAAGGGCGTCGTCTTCATGCGCACCACGCGCGCCAACACGCCCATCCTCTACGAGGCCGGGGACGAGTTCCCGATCGGCGGGAGCAAGGTGCTGCGCCACTCCGACGCGGACCGGGTGACGGTGGTGGCCGCGGGCATCACGCTGCACGAGGCGCTCAAGGCCTACGATGAGCTCAAGGAGGCGGGGACCAACATCCGAGTCATCGACGCCTACTCGGTCAAGCCGATCGACGCGGCCACTCTGGCCACGGCCGCGCAGGAGACCGGGAACATCGTCGTGGTGGAGGACCACTGGCCCGAGGGCGGCATCGGCGACGCCGTGCTGGACGCGCTGGCGACGGCCGGCGCGAAGCCGAACGTGGTCAAGCTGGCGGTGCACGGGATGCCCGGCTCGGGCAAGCCCGCCGAGTTGCTCGCGGCTGCGGGCATCGACGCGGCCCACATCGTCGAGGCAGTCAAACGGCTTGCCGGGGCCAACGCGTCATAGCGATCGGCCACTCTTAGCTGGAACACGGAAACAGACCGCGCGGCGCTCAGACATCTGAGCGCCGCGCGGTCTGTCCTCTATGGGTGATCTCGTGGTAGCCACGCCGTGCTCTTCTCTCACTGGTCTGGGCCGGTATGAGCTAGGGCGTGCACCTCGACATCGTGGAATCCGACCTGCGACTGCGGTCGCATGGCACACGACGGACACTGCGGTGTCAGACCGGGGCCAGGAGCAGCGTGGCGGTGGACCCCACCCAACCACAGTCGGCCCATGGCTGACTGGCCCCCCGACCCCTAGCCGCGGGGTCGCCGGTCCAGCGCGGTGGTTTGCCATGCGACCGCAGTCGCAGGCCCGTTCCGGCCGCATCCCACTATTTTGAAGCGCATCCTGAACGGGGTGTGCGTGAGCAAAATCCGGTCAAAAGCGGTATACTACGGGTAGACGGCCTCGAGGGCCGTCCGCAGGTGCGCGCCTCATAGTACCGGGCAGCACGTCTGGGCAACAGCAGGAGAACCAGAAACCATCTTGGCAGAATCGGATCAGAACACCAGCGGGGGGCGACCCCCGGCCAGCGCCGCGCCTCAGCGGCGTCCCTATGTCTCGCGCGAGGAGCGTGATCGCCGCCGCCGCGAGGCGATGGATAGCTTGACCGTCGGTGAGTGGCGCGAGGGTAAAGTCACGTCGGTCGTGCCCTTCGGCGCGTTCGTCGACATCGGCGGCATCGACGGTCTCGTCCACATCTCTCAACTGGGCGCCAGCGGCTACGTCGAGAAGGCCGAAGATGTCGTGCAGCCCGGACAAACGGTGCGGGTGCGGGTCGTCGAGGTCGACCGCGATCGTCAGCGTATCGGGCTGAGTATGCGCGAAGCCAGTGCTCCGCGCGCGCCGCGGCCCGCGTCAGCCGAGCGCCCCGCATCGTCGGGGACCTTTGGCACTGGGACGGGCGGCGTGAGCGGGACGGCTCCATCCGGCGAGTCCGGCGGGGCGCCGTCCGAGTCCGGTGGACAGAATCGCCGTCCCGAGCGTCCCAGCCGGCCGCGCGGCGGTGGCGAACCGTTCCGCAACGCCGGCGGCGATGGGAAACCACGCACGTCGCGTCGTCGCGAGGCGGAGGAGTCCGAGGAGTGGCGTCCCGTACGGGGCGGCGCGGCCAGCGAATACTATGCTATCTTCGACGACGACGAGGAGAACAACGAACCGGCTCCGACCACCGCCGAAGAGTTGGTTGCCCGCTTTAATAAGGGCAGGCGCTAGCGCGTAGCGTCTGCCGCTCGTCACGGTACTGACGCTTCCACCCTTTCCCCGATTCGTTCCGGGGTCGCGGGGCGGCGTTGTGTTCGATATAACCTCGTACCCCGCAGGCGGCTCGTGCGTATAATGCAGTGATGCGCGCGATGTCACCGCCTATACCAGGTGCCATGCTCCGTGGGATGACCGTGTAGCCAGCTCTCCGCATACCATTGGCGGTCGCTCTTCGCGTCGCGGCGCGCGCATGCGTGGGCTCACGGCCATATCTCGGTCTCGACGGCCTCGCTGGACGTGGCGGCGCACAGGGACCGTGGTGAGATGAGGAGACAGGGACATGCTGCCTGAGCACGGAGATGGAGAGGTGGAACGCGGAACGTATCACTTCGATGGGCTTGACGGCCTGGGCGGGACGACCTTCCCCGATGTGTTGCTCGACCAGGTGATGGCCAATCTGACCGGGGCCGAGTTTAAGGTATTGGCCTATATCGTGCGGCGTACCATCGGCTTCGGGCGCGCCTCCGACACAATCTCCCTCGACCAGATCTGTAGCGGTGTGCGTGGCCGTCACGACGCCGTCGTCGACGCGGGAACGGGACTGTCCAAGAAAACAGCAATCGCTGCACTAAAGGGATTGCAGGACAAGGGCGTGGTCGTGGCGCGTAAAGCGACCGGCAAGGATCAGGTCAACCTGCCCACGGCGCTCTCCCTGCGCTTCAAGGACCAACCGCACGGCGATGAGCCCGGAGGCTTACAGCTCTAGTCCGACAAGGGTACGCCGGGCGGCGTCACGACACCCAGGCGCCGTGGTGAAAGCTCGCTTGCTTGACGCCTCCCCAACGGTCATCGTGCGTTTCGCTACCCTATTAGTTGATACCTCTGGCTCGATAACGTTGGAACCGTGGGAACGGCGAGTGAATGCAGACCAAAAATAGCGATAGTCTCTATCTACAGACGCTCACGCAGCGTATCCTCATCTACGATGGCGCGATGGGCACCTCGATCCAGAATCACCAACTCTCCGAGGCCGACTTCGGCGGTAAAGAGGGGTGCAACGAGTACCTTGTATTCACGCGGCCCGACGTGATCGAGGACATCCACGACGCGTTCATGGCCGTGGGCTGCGACGTGCTGGAGACGGATACCTTCGGCGGCTCGCGTCCCAAACTGGACGAATATGGGTTGGGAGAGCGCACCCGCGAGCTCAACCTGGCCGCCGCGCGCCTGGCCCGCCGCGTGGCCGACCGCTACGCCACGCCCGCGCGCCCGCGCTTCGTGGCTGGCTCGCTCGGCCCCACCGGCTTCCTGCCGTCGTCCGACGATCCCTCCCTGGGTAAGGTTACCTTCGAGCAGCTTGAGGCGGTCTTCCGCGAACAGGCCGCCGCGCTGATCGCGGGAGGCGTCGACGTGCTGCTGATCGAGACCGCGCAGGACATCCTGGAAGTTAAGGCGGCCATCTTCGGCTGCCGCGCCGCCATGCGCGACGAGGGACGGCAGGTCGCCATCCAGGCGCAGGTCACGCTCGACACCTCCGGCCGCATGTTGCTGGGCACCGATATCGACGCGGCCATGGTCACGCTGGAGGCGCTGGGCGTCGACGTGGTGGGCCTCAACTGCTCGACAGGGCCGGAGCACATGCGCGAGCCCGTGCGCGCCCTCTGCGAGCGCTGCCCGCTGCCTATCGCGGTCATCCCCAACGCGGGCCTGCCGCGCAACGAGGGCGGTCGCGCCGTCTACCCTCTGGAGCCCGAGCCGATGGCCCAACAACTACTGGAGTTTGCGCGCGACATGGGCGTCAATATCGTCGGTGGCTGCTGCGGCACGACGCCGGAGCACCTGGCGCGCGTGGTGGAGTTCTGCAGCCCACTGACGCCGCGAGAGCGCCGCGTGGAGCGCGCCCCCCGCCTGTCCAGCGCCATTCGCGCCGCGGGCATGGCCCAGGAGCCGCCGCCAGCCCTGGTCGGCGAGCGCGTCAACACGCTGGGCAGCCGCCGCGTCAAGCGCCTTCTGCTGAACGACGACTACGACTCCGTGCTAACGGTTGCGCGGGACCAGGTCGACGGCGGCGCGCACGTGCTCGACGTCTGCGTGGCCATGACCGAGCGCGCCGATGAGGCCGTCCAGATGCGCACGTTGGTCAAAAAACTGTCCATGACCGTGGAGGCGCCGCTGGTGATCGACACGACCGAGGCCGACGTGGCGCGCGAGGCGCTGGCGGCCTGCCCCGGCCGCGCCCTCATCAATTCGGTCAATATGGAGAACGGGCGTGTCAAGCTCGACGCGGTGCTGCCGCTGGCGCGCGACCACGGCGCGGCCGTGGTCTGCATGACCATCGACGAGCAGGGCATGGCCAAGACGGCCGAGCGCAAGGCCGCGGTGGCGCGGCGCATCCACGACATCGCCTGCCACGAGTATGGCCTGCCCGCCGACGCCCTCGTCTTCGACACGCAGACCTTCCCGCTGGGCACCGGCCAGGACGACCTGCGCGATTCCGCCGTGCAGACGATCGAGGGCATCCGCCGGATCGAGCGCGAACTGCCCGGCGTGATGAGCGTGCTGGGCATCAGCAACATCTCATTCGGCCTGGCCCCGCACTCGCGGCCGGTGCTCAACTCGGCCTTCCTCTACCATGCCGTCGAGGCCGGGCTGGACCTGGCCATCGTACACCCGGCCGAGGTGATCCCCTATATGGAGATTCCTGGCGAGCAGCGCGATTTGGCCGAGGACCTCATCTTCAACCGCCGTCCCGACGCGCTGGGCCGCTTCGTCGACTACTACGAGCAGCACGGCCCCACGGCCGGCGCGGCGGAGGTCGAGGACCCCATGGAGGGCATGACCGCCGAGCAGCGCATCCACTAC
>JAABUX010006253.1_pt1 | contig 14272 bp, 10 predicted proteins | sample 5561851 | NCBI WGS metagenome assembly JAABUX01 (sample SAMN10711883, study PRJNA513361) | rock metagenome | isolation source: Antarctica rocks | place: Antarctica: Victoria Land, Richard Nunatak red sandstone | collected 2016-01-03 | reverse complement strand
ACATCACCCCCCGGAGCCTGATCAACCCCAAGAGCATCAGCGCGGCGATCGAGTACTTCTTCGGTCGCGGCGAGCTGTCGCAGGTCGTCGACCAAACGAACCCATTGGCCCAGCTCACCCACGAGCGCAGGCTCTCGGCGCTCGGGCCGGGCGGCTTGAACCGGAAGCGGGCCGGGTTCGAGGTCCGCGACGTCCACATCTCGCACTATGGCCGGATCTGCCCGATCGAGACCCCCGAAGGGACCAACATCGGCCTGATCAGCAGCTTGGGGATCTACGGCGGAGTCGACGAGTACGGCTTCCTGGTCACGCCCTACCGGCAGATCAAGGACGGCTACCGGACCGACCACGTCGTCTGGATGCGGGCCGACGAGGAGTCCGAAGCGTACCTCGCCCCCGCCGACGCCCCGGTCGACGACAACGGCAAGCTTAAGGGTCCGACCGTCATCGCCCGGTTTGACACCGACTTCCACACGATCCCGACCGAGCAGGTCCAGTTCCAGGACATCTCGCCGAAGCAGATGGTCGGCGTGTCGGCGGGCTTGATCCCGTTCCTGGAGCACGACGACGCCAACCGGGCGCTCATGGGTTCGAACATGCAGCGGCAGGCCGTGCCGCTGTTGGTGGCCGAACCGCCGATCGTGGCGACCGGGCTGGAACGGTCGGTGGCGATGAACTCGGGGATGATCGTCAAGGCGCCCCAGGACGCCACGGTCACCTATGTCGACGCCACCCGGATCATCTTGGACCACAACATCATCTTCAAGCTTCGGAAGTACGTCGGGCTCAACGAGCGGACGTGCTTGAACCAGAAGCCGGTGGTGTCGCCCGGTCAGGTGGTCAAGAAGGGGGAGATCCTCGCCGACGGCGCCGCGACCTTCCACGGCGAGCTGGCCCTGGGCCGGAACGTCCTGGTCGGCTTCATGGCGTGGGACGGGTACAACTTCGAGGACGCGATCATCCTGTCCGAGCGAATCGTGAAGGAAGACGTTTACACGTCGATCCACATCGAGGAGTTCGAGATCGAGATCCGCGAAACCAAGCTCGGCCGCGAGGAGTTCACCCGGGACATCCCCAACGTCTCGGAAAAAGCCTTGCGGAACCTCGACGAGAACGGGATCGTCCGGATCGGGACCTACGTCAAGCCGGGGGACATCCTGGTCGGCAAGGTCGCGCCCAAGTCGAAGTCCGAGCTGACGCCCGAAGAAAAGCTCTTGCACGCGATCTTCGGTCGGGCGGGCGAGGATGTGAAGAACGACAGCCTCGAAGTCCCCTCGGGGGTCGAGGGGATCGTGATCAACAGCCAACGGTTCAGCCGGCGAATGAGCTTGAACGAAGAAGAGCGCAAGGTCTTCGAGAAAGAGCTCAAGGACACCGAGGCGACCGAAAGCGTCAAGATCGCCGACGAATACAAGCAGATGATCAAGACGCTCGAGGAAGTCCTCGGCGGTCCGGTCATCGACCCGACCACCGGCAAGCCGTTCGGGCGCGACAAGGACCCGAAGAACCTGGCCGACGAGTCCGAGCGGTTCAAGCTCGAAACCTTGGACCTCCGCTCCCCCGAGCGGGCCACCGAGGCCCGCAAGGTCGTCCGCCAGTATTCCCCCCGGATCGAGTCGCTCCGAGACGAGAAGGACCGGAGGCTCAACAGCCTCAAGCGAGGGGATGAACTTCCCTCGGGCGTCTTGCAGATGGTCAAGATCTACATCGCGACCAAGCGGGTCATCTCCGTCGGCGACAAGATGGCCGGTCGGCACGGCAACAAGGGGGTGATCGCCAAGATCCTCCCCGAAGAGGACATGCCGTTCCTGGCCGACGGCACGGCCGTCGAGATCCTCCTTAACCCGCTCGGCGTCCCGAGCCGGATGAACGTCGGCCAGATCTTGGAAACCCACCTGGGTTGGGCCGCCGCCAAGCTCGGCTTCCAGGCGGTCTGCCCGGTGTTCGACGGGGCGACCGAAGACACCATCCGCCAGTGCCTCGTCGACGCGGGATTGCCCGAAAACGGCAAGGCCGTCCTCTACGACGGGCGGACCGGCGAGAAGTTCGACCAGCGCGTCACGGTGGGATACATCTACATGCTCAAGCTCCACCACCTGGTCGACGACAAGATCCACGCTCGGGCCACCGGCCCCTACTCGCTGATCACCCAGCAACCGCTCGGCGGGAAGGCCCGGTTCGGCGGCCAAAGGTTCGGCGAGATGGAAGTCTGGGCGCTCGAAGCGTATGGAGCGGCCTACATCCTCCAGGAACTCCTCACCGTCAAGAGCGACGACGTCGAGGGGCGGACCAAGATCTACGAGTCGATGGTCAAGGGCGAAAACACCCTCGAAGCCGGGACCCCCGCCAGCTTCGACGTCCTGACCAACGAGATCCGAGGGCTTGGCCTGAACATGCAGCTCGAAAAGAAGAGGATCTGACCGCACAACGACCCTGGTCGCAATGACCTCGACGGGCTGTCCGCGCGCCTGGGCCGGGCGGTCCGTTTCTCCATAAGGGTGAAAATTTGAACGACCGAACTTCCATCGCGATCTTCATCGTCGCCTCAGCGATCCTGATCGGGACCGGCTGGAAGTTGTATCGCGGCGAAAATTTTCGACGCCCTCTGGAGGGAGACGAGGCTATCAGCCTCGAATACTACACGTGGGCGGGCGTTGAACCCGACGGGCAGCCGCATCGACTGCGGCGGATGACCGACTACTATGGACGCTCCAAGCCCAACCTGGAACTGGGCGTGCTTGGACTGTACTGTAGCTTGGGCCGTTGGACCGAACCCAACAACCACATGCTGAATTCCCTCATGATGGACCTGAGCTTGGCCATCTCGGGGCGAGATGAGAAGTCGGCCCGACTCCCTGCGCTCGGGTTCACGCTGCTCCTGGGTGGCCTGTTCGTCCTCTCTTGCAAGGCTTACCTCGGGTCGGCCGCGTCGGCGCTGCCGATCCTAGCTTGTTTCCTCTGGTCCCCTTACTTGCTGCGCTATAGTCAGGAAGCTCGCGGCTACAGTGCCATGCTTGCGTTGCAAACCGCTTCACTGCTCGTCGCCATCCGGGTCGTCAAGGACCCGAACTCGTTACTCTGGGGGGGCGTCTGTGCTCTGCTATGTTTCATGAGTATATTTAATATGATCAATCTGGCCGTCGATTGGGTTCCGCCGTTTTACTTGGCGTTGCTGTTGGTTTCATGGTCGATGGGCCGGTCGTCCAGCTCGACACCTCGACCAGATCCCGTCGTCTTGCGGAAAAACCTGCTCGTCCAAGTGTTTGTTGTTGGGTTTGGGGGGTTCATCTTCCTGGTAAGCCACCTGCCCTCCGTGGTCAGCTCGTTAAGACAATACGGCTCGAAAGTCGACTCGCTTGGCCACCTCCTCAGGTTGATCCGCCAAGCCGGGCACGAATTGTTCCCGACGCCGTCGTGGTTGGTTTTCGCCTCCTTAGGTCTGGTGGGCCTGCTCCTGGTGTGGACTGCCGGGGACCGGGGGCGATTTCTCCTGCTGCTCACCTTGTTGACGGTGGGAATCAGCCTCGCGCATTTCGCCGGGTCGCGTCGGTTCCCTTACCCCCGGACGCTCGGCTACGTTTTGCCACTCCTTTTCCTGGGCGCAGCGAACGTCGTCAGGCTGACGGTCGAGGCCGCGCGGACGCCCCGTCGCCGCTCTGCGGTCTGGGCTGCTTGGGCTTGCGGCTCGATCGGGCTGATCGGGCCGTCATTCGGCTCGACTCGCCTCGATGAGGACCGGCAGGCTCTCTTGCAAGCGGCGAGGGATTCGGCCCCGTCGCCCGGCACCGTCCCGACCTATGTCTTGATGGGCGCAGGCCTCAAGGCCGACTCGCTCATCAAGTATCTTCCCCCTCAATGGCTCGACGAATACGATGACTTTCCCGCCGGTCGTCCCGTGAGGCTCGCTTGGTTCGCGCGCGACTCGGACAGGCAAGGTGTTCCGACCGAAGGCTCGGCGAAACCGTCTCGTTCCCCCTTCTGGGACCCGACTTCCTGGGCTCGACCCGATGCGCGGCGTGAGGCTGGCGCCCTGCGATTTCTCCTCATCGACGGGTCGGCCGGGTCGCCGGGCGATCCTGGACCCGCTGGGCGTGCCTTGGTCTTCTGGTATCCCGACCCTCAATCCGTCATGATCAGTCCGAGCAAAGTCCTCGAATTGATCGACCGATCCGACTTGCGTTATCTGACCCAGTCGATCCGGCACCAGGTCAAGCTCGACTCGTTCGGACGACTTCGCTGCGTCATCCTGATCGCCGAGTCGGCGGCCGAAGCTCGACGGGCGGACGAATTGACCGCTGCGGCGATCGGTCGTTTCGGGGGCTGGTCGGTGATCTTCCGCCCCGCTGACTTGAAGGCTCAATGAGCCCCTTGGGAGGACTCAAGGCCAAATTGGTGCTAATTCTCACGAAGACCGAGCGAGCTCTCGCATGGACGCTCATGGCCGAGAGTTGGACTGATCTCAACGATGAGGATTGCGAAAACAACTTCGAAGGGAGCGGCTTATGGCCACCGTCCGACTACAGATCGGCCCGCTCGACCGCGGGCGGCCTATGACACTCGAAGAGTTCCGCGAGGCCGAAGAGGAAGAAGGTTATCGTTATGAGTTGGCCCAAGGAGTCCTGGAGGTGGTCGAAGTTCCGAACGACCCTCACGGCTTGGTCGTGAGCAACACTCAAGGACTTCTGCACGTCCACAAAAGGACGCATCCCGGCCTGATCCGTCGGATCGGCGGCGGTGGCGAGTTCCGCCTTTGGGTGACCGGGATGGTGTCCGGGCGCAATCCCGACGTGGCGGTCGTCTTCGAGGGGACACCCAAGGATCAACAAGGCCGACGCCCCCCCAGCCTGGTGGCCGAGGTTGTTTCCGATGGGGGAGAGGACCGCGACTATCGGATCAAGCAGGAAGAATACTGGTTTTTCGGCGTCCGGGAATACTGGATCATCGACCCCTCCCTTCGCCAGGTCCTCGTTTTGGTCCGTCGAGGCGACACCTGGGTCGAAGAAACCTATCGAGGCGATGAAGCGATTGCTAGCGACCTGCTCCCTGATTTCGCCGGGACGGTGGCCGAACTCTGGGCGGATCTGGACGGGGAAGATTGAGGCTCGAAGCGAAATCTTGAGAAAATCGTCGTGTCAAGCGGATTATGGTTGGAAAAAAGATTCGGTTCGGTTACGATGAGATATTACCGACGGATGCGGCAACCGATCTAGAGGCGTTTTTGCATGCGTTCTGGCCGTATCCTCGAAGCCGCTCCTCGATTTATCGACGGTTCATGTCCGGCCAAGGAGGTTGCCGGTGGCGATCATCTCAGGCGAGGATAGCCTGCCCGACCGCGACGGTCTGCCCGATCTCGGGAGACTGGTTCCGCGGAATTTTGGTTTTCGAAGCGATCTGTTTTGTTGAGCCTGGATTTGGAACGGTTTCGCGCTGTCGACCGTTGAGCTTGCTTTCCCCCGAAACAACTTCCACTTCCGCATGGCCTCAAGGCGTGCAGAGGAGCGTGTTCCGTGAGCATGGGCGAAAGTGCCTACGATCGTATCAACGATTACGGCGCCGTCAAGATTGGGCTGGCCAGCCCCTACGACATCCGGAGTTGGTCGTTCGGCGAGGTCAAGAAGCCGGAAACGATCAATTACCGGACCTACCGTCCCGAAAAGGACGGCCTGTTCTGCGAGCGGATCTTCGGTCCCGAGAAGGACTGGGAATGCGCTTGCGGTAAATACCGGGGGATGAAGTACAAGGGGATGATCTGCGACCGATGCGGCGTCAAGGTGACGCACTCGCGCGTTCGTCGGAAGCGGATGGGCCACATCGAGCTGGCCGCCCCGGTCGTTCATATCTGGTTCTTCAAGGCGATGCCCTCGCGCCTGGGGACCTTGCTGGACATGAAGACCAGCAGCATGGAACGGATCATCTACTTTCAAGACTACGTGGTGGTTGATCCCGGTGACGCGCCGCTCAAAGAACGGCAGCTCCTCACCGAGGAAGACTTCCGCAAGGCCCGCGAACAGTTCGGCGAAACCTTCCAGGCCGACATGGGGGCCGACGCCGTTCGCAAGTTGCTGGCCCGGTTGGACTTGGTCGGGCTGTCGAAGCAGCTTCGCCAGGAGTTGACCGAGACGTCGAGCAAGCAGAAGCTCAAGGACCTGACCAAGCGGCTCAAGGTCGTCGAGGCCCTGCGCGACTCGGACAACCGCCCCGAATGGATGGTCCTCGAAGCGATCCCGGTGATCCCGCCGGATTTGCGCCCGCTCGTGTTGCTGGATAGCGGCAACTTCGCAACCAGCGACCTGAACGACCTGTACCGCCGGATCATCAACCGGAACAACCGGCTCAAGAAGTTGGTCGACCTGAACGCGCCCGAGGTCATCATCCGCAACGAGAAGCGGATGTTGCAGCAAGCCGTCGACGCCTTGTTCGATAACAATCGCTGCAAGCGCCCCGTGCTCGGTTCGAGCAACCGACCGCTCAAGTCCTTGACCGACATGATCAAGGGGAAGCAGGGCCGGTTCCGCGAGAACTTGCTCGGCAAGCGGGTCGACTACTCGGCCCGGTCCGTGATCGTCGTCGGCCCCGACTTGCGGCTCCACCAGTGCGGTTTGCCGAAGAAGATCGCCCTGGAGTTGTTCCAGCCGTTCATCATCCGACGCCTCCGAGAGCTTGGCCACGCCGACACGATCAAGTCGGCCAAGAAGATGTTGGAGCGGAAGGTGGAGGAGGTGTGGGACATCCTCGAAGAGGTGATCCACAACCACCCGGTCCTGCTCAACCGGGCGCCGACGCTGCACCGGATGGGCATCCAGGCGTTCGAGCCGGTCCTGGTCGAAGGCAACGCGATCCGGATTCACCCGCTGGTTTGCAAGGGGTTCAACGCCGACTTCGACGGCGACCAGATGGCCGTCCACCTGCCGCTCTCGATCGAGGCGCAAGTGGAAGCCATGACGTTGATGATGTCGACCAACAACATCTTCAGCCCCGCCAACGGCAACCCGATCATCAGCCCGACCCAGGACATCGTCATGGGGTCGTATTACGTCACAGTCCATCGCCCCGGCGAGTTCGGCGAGTACAAGAAGGACGACAAAGGTCTCGAAAGCGGGATCTACTCGTCGCCCAACGAGGTCTTCCTGGCGTTCAGCCAGAAGAAGGTCGGCGTCCACGCCCGGATCAAGCTCCGGCTCCCGCCGCACAAGAAGCTCAAGGGCGAAGGGGAGAAAGAGTTCACCCCGGGAATGCTCGCCACCACCACCGTCGGCCGGGTGATCTTCAACGACATCTTGCACGCCAAGATGCCGTTCTACAACTTGGCCTTGGGCCAGAAGCAGCTCCAGGGGATCATCGCCGACTGCTACCAGATCCTCGGCCGGGCCGAGACCATCGCCCTGCTCGACAACATGAAGGACCTCGGCTTCCGCGAGTCGACCCGATCGGGCTTGAGCTTCGCCACCGACGACCTGAAAACCCCCTCGACCAAGGACGCGATCCTGGCCGAGACCGAGAAGGACGTCGCCAAGACCGCCAAGCTCTACCAGCGCGGGATCATCACCGAGCAGGAGCGTTACGGCAAGGTCCTCGACGCCTGGACCCACGCCCGAGAAAAGATCACCGCCGAGATGATGGAGCAGCTCCGCAACGACGTCCGGAACGGCGAAGTCTACCTGAACCCGATCTTCCTGATGGCCGACTCGGGAGCCCGAGGCGGCGTCGAGCAGATCAGGCAGCTTGCCGGGATGCGAGGTTTGATGGCCAAGCCCTCGGGCAAGATCATCGAGACGCCGATCAAGGCGAACTTCCGCGAAGGCTTGAGCGTCTTGGAATACTTCTCCTCGACGCACGGTGCCCGAAAGGGGCTGGCCGACACCGCGCTCAAGACGGCCGACTCGGGGTATCTCACCCGGAAGTTGGCCGACGTGGCGCAAAACGTCGTCATCACCCAGGAAGACTGCGGGACCTCGCAGGGGATCACCAAGGGCGTGGTCTACAAGGGGGAGAAGATCGAGGTGACGCTGACCCAGTCGATCCGAGGTCGGATCAGCCGGGCCAAGATCATCAATCCGATCACCGACGAGGTGGTGGTCAAAGAAAACGAGATGATCACCGTGGCTTCGGCGCGCATGCTCGAAGACATGAACATCGAGAAGATCCAGGTCCGGAGCCCGATGACCTGCGAGGCGTCCTTGGGGATCTGCCGGAAGTGCTACGGGATGGACCTGGCGACGGGGCAACTTGTCGAGCCGGGGATGGCCGTGGGGATCATCGCCGCGCAGTCGATCGGCGAGCCGGGCACGCAACTCACGATGCGGACCTTCCACATCGGCGGCGTCGCCACCCGAGGCGTCGAGGAGAAAGAGCACAAAGCGAAGCGCGAGGGGAAGATCAAGTACGTCGGGATCAACATGGTCGTCAACGACGAGGGGCAGAAGATCGCCCTGTCGCGGAACGGCGAGGTCCAGATCCTCGACCCCAAGGGCCGCGAACTCGAAAAGTACGACATCCCCGACGGAGCCGAGATGAAGGTCGAGGACGGCCAGATGGTCGCCCGAGGCGTCGTCATCTGCGAGTGGGACCCGCACAACATCCCGATCCTGTCGGAAGTCGGCGGCAAGGTCCGCTACGAGGACATCGTCGAAGGCGAGACGATGAAGCTCGAATCCGACGCCTCCGGCCACGTCCGGCGGACGATCATGGAGCACAAGGGGGAACTGCACCCGCAGATCCTCATCGAAGACGGCGAGGGCCGAATCCTGGCCTACAACTACATCCCCGAAGGAGCGGGCATCGAGGTGGCCGAAGGGGCGAGCATCACCCCCGGCACGCTCCTGGCCAAGACTCCCCGAGAGGTCGGCGGGACCCAGGACATCACCGGTGGTCTCCCCCGAGTCACCGAGTTGTTCGAGGCCCGACGCCCCAAGGAACCTGCCGTCGTCGCCGAGATCGACGGTCGCGTCGAGCTATTGGAAGAAAAGCGCCGCGGCAAGCGGACCATCATCGTCAAGAACGAGAGCGGGATCGAACGCGAGCACTTGGTCCCGCACGGCAAGTACCTCCGGGTCCACGGTGGGGCGCGGGTCAAGGCGGGCGACGCCTTGGTCGAAGGGCCGCTGGTCCCGCACGACATCTTGCGGATCTCGGGCGAGGAGGCCGTCCAACGCTACCTCCAGCGCGAAATCCAGAACGTGTATCGCGCCCAGCGCGTCGAGATCGACGATAAGCACCTGGAGATCATCATTGCCCAGATGCTCCGCAAGGTCCGCGTCGATTCCGTCGGCGATACTGGCCTCTTGCCCGGCTCGGTCATCGACAAGTTCGAGTTCCGCAACACGAACATGGACTTGATGAACTGCGTCAAGATCAAGGACCCCGGCGACACCGACTTCCGCCAGGGGGATATCGTCCCCCGCGACCACTTCGAGACCGAAAACCTCAGGGTCGAGGGCGAAGGCCAGAAGAAGGCCGAGTGGATTCGACCCAAGCCGTCGTCGGCCTCCACCCAGCTCTTGGGGATCACCAAGGCGGCGGTGCAGTCGGAAAGCTTCATCTCGGCGGCGAGCTTCCAGGAGACCACCAAGGTTTTGACCGAAGCGGCCCTGGCCGGCAAGGTCGACTACCTCGTCGGGCTCAAGGAGAACGTCATCTTGGGTCACTTGGTCCCCGCCGGGACCGGGTTCAAGATCCACCAGGAGGCCGAGGTCCGCATCCGCCCCGAAGCCCTCGAAGCCCTGGCCGAGAAAGGCCCCGGCTACAGCCGATACCCCCGAGACGAGGTCGCCACCCCGGTCGGCAAGGCCGACTGAGGCTGATTTCGGTTTGACCTGATCCGTGATGAAATCAAAGGCCCGCCGCTTCCCTCCGACGAGGGAGGCGGCGGGCTTTTTTCACGCCGAGGAGCCTTCGATCATGGCGACGACCACCACCCGGCTTGGCCCGCTCGACCACGGGCGAATGATGACCTTGCAGGAGTTCGCCGAGGCCGAGGTCGAGGAAGGCTACCGCTACGAACTGGCCCGGGGAGTCATTGAAGTGACCAAAGTTCCCGGAACCCGGCACCGCCAGGTGATTACCAACCTTTACGACGCCGTTTCGATCTGGAAACGAAGGCACCCCGGCTTAATTTTAGGCTATGGCGGGGGAAGCGAATTTCGCCTTTGGGTTCCCCCCTTGGTGTCGGGACGTAACCCCGACCTCGCCGTTGTTCTCCGCGATGGTCCCGGCTCGGAGCACAAAGACCCCCTACCCTCACTGGTCGCCGAGGTGGTTTCGGCTCGCTCGGGACATCGCGACTATGTCGCCAAGCGCGAGGAATACCTGGCCTTCGGCGTGCTCGAATACTGGATCATCGACTTCCTGATCCGCCGCTTCACCCTCTTGGCCCGCGATGGCGACTCCTGGCGCGAGCAGATCCTCGGAGGGGATCAGGTCATCCCCAGCGTCGTCTTGCCCGGCCTGGCCACGACCGTCAACGACCTCTGGCTCGACCTGGATTACTACGACCCTGACGTCGAGGACGAAGAGATCGGCCCGGCCGATTGAGTGGTCGTCGCCGAAGTCTTAACGACGATGGGCGTGGAGGGCGGCGACCAGACGGTCGTTCGCGACCGACCAGCGGAAGCCGTCGGCGATGGCCCGGCCAAGCTCGACCCTTCGTCGGCGTTCGTCGGGCTGGTCGAGGAGGTCTCGGAGCGCCCCGGTCAGGGCTTCGTCGTGGTTCGGGTTGAAGTACCAACCGGCCGCCCCTCCGATCTCGGGGAGCGCGGTGGTGTCGGCGAGGGCGACGGGGATGCCTTGGGCCATCGCCTCGACGACGGGAATCCCGAAGCTCTCGCAGGTCGAGGGGAAGACCAGGGCGGTCGCCTCGGCGTAGGCGGCCATCAAGGCTCGCCCCTGGCGGTAGCCGGGCAGGCGGATCACGGGTTTTCGGCCCAGGGCGGAGATGGCCCGTCGGATCGGCTCGGCCTCGGATTCGTCGCCGCCACCGAGGAGGACCAAAGCCAACTCGCCACGCTCGACCTCGGCCAGACTGCCGGCGGCCCGGACCAGTCGGACGAGGTTCTTCCGGGTCTGGAAATTGGCGACCGAGATTAAGTAGGGGATCTTGGGCGGAAGGCTGAGGTCGCTCCGGACCGCGTCGCGCTCGCGTGGGGTGGGTGCCTCGAAAAAGAGGTCTTCGGCGGCGTTGGGGACGTGGGCGACCTTGCCCTGGCAACCGGGGTACATCGCGACCAGCTTGCTCGTGTTAAATTCCGAGACCGAGAGGATCAGGTCCGCGCGGTCGAACACCCGGGCGAGCAGGGTTTGCCGCCTCGGGCCGCCGAACCGAACGTCTTGCAAGACGTCGTGGCTGGTGACGGCAAGTTGGGCGTTTCGAGTCGGGATAAACAACTCGGACGGGGCATAAACCCAGTCGACGGGACCGGTCCACCACTCGATGCCCGGAGCGTTGAGCGTCCGCCAGAACCGGAGAGCGTACTGCGTCGAGATGGGAAGTTCTTTACGCCTTGGTCCATTCGAGGCTTCCCATCGGGCCAAGACGTCCGGGTCCTTGATCCGCCCTGTCACCGCAGAGAGTTCCACATCACCGCGTTTTGCCAGGGCGTCGAATTGGCCCATTGCGTGGCGGGTGACGCCGGTCGGGTTCCGGCACGCGTTCATGTCGTAAAACCAGGCGACCCGGAGCGGTTTGGAAGCCACCTCGCTGATCGGTTTCGGGTGCTTGATCATCTCCGAGGCCAGTCTCATGCCGTTCGATCCTTCGTTCGGGGGGGTTCACGGGTGCAAGATCCAGTAAACCACCATCGCCAGGCAAACCAGCGACCCGGCCACAACCCACCAAGGGCGTCCCGACCTGCCCTCCTCTCGGGTGACGTAGGCGCCGCACTTCGGGCAGCGCTCCGAGTCGTCATAAATCAACCGCCCGCAGCGCGGGCATTCATCGAGGTCGTCGTCGTCCCCCGACGCTTCGCCCTCGTCTTCATCTTCCCAACCGTCGTGGAACTGGATCATCCCGCCTCGAACCCTTGTTGGCGATGGTCGAACGAACGCCGGTCAGCGTAAAACAGGCCGACCCCACCGTCAACCCGTCGAGGTCGGGCCGGGCGAGTCTCCCGGATTCTTTCGAGGACTGATAAGAACTCGGTCGCGACGGCTCCGACGCGACATCTCTCGGAAAACCATCGCCGGGAGGTCCGAATCTCGGCCCGCCCGGCCAACTTGCTCCTACCCGACGCGGACCAAAGCTGGTTCCCGGTCCGGGGTGATCTTGGCCGGGATCTCCCGGGGCTCGACGGCCGGGAGGATCGAGAGGATGTATCGGACCGCGCCGAGGGATTCGACGGCGACCTCCCGAGGCAGCGGTTCGGTGCTGACGGCCACCGACCAGTTTCGCTTCAACTCCGCGACGACGCCCAAGGTCGGCTCTTTGAGCAGCCCCTTGCGGGTGGCGACCCGGATCACGGCTTGAGGGTCGTCGGATCGGGTGACGATCCTTCGGCTTAAAAGCGCCTGCCGCAACCGAGATTCGAGCGCTCGCCAGGCTTCGACGACGCAAAGGTCGTAGTGGTCGGTGCCGAACAACTGGCTCGCCTGCGCGAGCGACTCGGCTTCTTGTTTGGCTAGCTGCTCCATCTTGGAAAAGCGGTCGCGTTCGCCGAGCCTCGCCCTGATCCGCCAGGCGACCACCTGCGACAGCACGACCCACCCCGAACCCAGGCCCACCGCCACGGCGGGAGCCGCCCAAGCCAGGTGAGTCACCGCCACCCGATCGGCCAGGGTCGCCGATAGGAACAAACCGGCGTAGATTGGCACGATCAGGATCGCCAGGGCATAAGTCGCGTTTCCCGTCCGCTCGAACCACGAGTGCGGCCGGTCGTTCAACAGCGTCACCGCGTAGAGGTAGACGCAAAGCCCCAAAAGCCCCGAAGTCAACGCATAAGCCTGAACGACTTCCAGCTTGGTCCCCAGATAAACGAACCCAAGGTCGGGGAACCGGTCCATCAGCGGATGCAAGGCAAACAACGTCCCCAGCAAAGCCAACGCGAAACCAATCTTGAGCTTGGTAAACTCCGTCATCGAAGCGAAGCTCCCGGAGAGAACCCGACCGACGCGCTCCAACGTGGAAGCCGATCGGTCGGTCAAGGAGCTATTCGACGAATCGATCCAGAGATTAGCCGACAACCGCATCGATCGATTTGCGTCGAAAATGGATGATGCCTTCTCGCCTCAATGCACAGAACAGCGGACCCCGCCGCCCGAAAACCAAGTTGAAACGAGCCACGCGGCCTAGCCCCGCCGATAAGCGAGGTCAGGCGGGCATCTCGGTGCTCAACGCCTCGCTGCGTCGTTTCAGATCGCGGAGATGGCTCCGCGCCGCTTCCAACAACTCCTCGTCTTCGACTTCCCACACATCCGATCCTCCGGTGGTCCGGGCGAGGAAGGCGAGATTGCTGATGAGTTGCCCGAACCGCAAGTCTGGGGCGTGTTCGCTGAACCCCAAAAGGACCCTGAGCAGTTCTTCTCTGACGGCGAGATTCATGGCAGGAGGTCTCCGACTTTTGGGAAATGGCCCAAGGGCACCCTGACCGTCTGGACGACCTCGACGCGGATCGTCGCGCCCGGGCACAGCTTTGCGATTCGGGTCGCCCGCGTAACCCCATCGCTGAGCATCAGCACGCCATCCGAACCCCGGTATACCCAAGGCGGAGGCATGCCCACCTGGCTCGTGCCGAACGCGATGATCTGACGCTGGAGTTTATAAGGATCGGCCCCGCCGAGCCGGCTTCCGGGCAAGTGAAGCGTTCGGGGGTCGACGTCGAGGTACTCCATCTTCGGCATCGCCCCACATTAAAATATCCCACCAATCCGAGGCACCGACGGAGGATGCCAGTCAGGATAAACTAGTTCTCCACGCCAGAGTTCCTCTCTCGGGCGGCTCAGGCAAGGGAGTTTACCTCAGTACTTCAACTTACACACGGGCAGGACCAGCGTTGATTGCTCGTTCGACCGAGTAGAAGACTTGAGGCGATTCATCCCATTGACGGTAGATGAATTCGGAGAGGCAGGAGAAAAAGTCGGCGAAATGCTGGCCACTCATCCATCCTTTGTCTTTGAACTGCCAAACCCAATCGGTGAAAGCTCGATGGGTTAAGATTCTGGCTCATGTTGGCCATTCGGTGCCGGGGTGTTTTTTGCTCAAACCGAACTGACAGTCTCGCTTGGCCTCTCTCAGTCGGCTCCCGGATGGCAGCGAGTGGCCGACTCGACACCCAGTAACGCCCGA
>JAABUX010006252.1_pt1 | contig 14273 bp, 16 predicted proteins | sample 5561851 | NCBI WGS metagenome assembly JAABUX01 (sample SAMN10711883, study PRJNA513361) | rock metagenome | isolation source: Antarctica rocks | place: Antarctica: Victoria Land, Richard Nunatak red sandstone | collected 2016-01-03 | reverse complement strand
AACAACTTCGCCGTCTACCTGCGTAACATCGACCGCTACCGCATCATGACGAACCCAACGATGCGCCTCGTGGCCGCGCTGCCGACCATGGTCGAGGCGCGCAGTTCGATGCATAAGGCTCTGCTGCTCGTCGTCGAGCGGGTGGCGCGGGAACATCAGCCGCCGCTGTCCGTCCTCCCGGCCGTGCCGCGGCGCTCCCAAATCAGGGACGTCGATCTACGCGCTTTGTACTACGATGAGCCAGCGAAGGAGTTGTGGGACCATGCCGGCATCACGCCCGTCGCGCTATAAGGACCGCTACGACAAGCTGCTGGACGACAGCCTCGCCATCGTCCAGTCACGCGATTTCTCGGCAGAGGAGCTGGCGCAGACCGCCGAAGACGCCTTCAAGCGCGTGCCTGGCGCCGTGATGGTTCCTATCGAGAGGATCGAGCCGAACCCCGACAATCCGCGCCAGGTGATGGATGAAACGGCTATGGAGAACCTGGCAGCCTCGATCTCTGAGCGGGGTTTGCTCCAACCCCTCGTCGTGCGGCGTGATGGCGCACGGCCCGGCCACTACGTCGTGATCGCCGGCTCGCGCCGGCTGCTGGCGGCGCGCCTCGTCCACGGCGACCCTGACGAGGCGGTCCGGGCGTGCGCGGCGCACCTCCCCTGCATCGTCAAGGACCTCAGCGACAATGACACGTTCGCGGATGCCCTGTTGGAGAACTTGGCCCGTGCCGACCTATCCCGGGCGGAAACGATGGACGCTCTTTTGCGGCTGCACACGGAGTATGGATGGTCCGGCAACAAAATCGCCAAGCGCACGGGCCGGAGCCAGGGGGACGTGTCCGAACTCCTTGGCATCGCCCAGGATACCGAACTAGCGAACCTGGTCCGTGCCGATAAGCTCAAGCCGTCGACGGCGACGATCATCAAACGTATGCCGGAGGATGCCCGCGCCGCCGCGATCGCCGAGGTTGATGCCGGTCGGAACCTGACGGCCGAGGAAGTCAAGCGTCGGTATCAAGCGGCGACTCGACCGATACCCACGACGTCTACAATGCCGGCGCGCCCCGGCGCGCCTCCGAACGCTGCCTCTGTACCAAGCGGCGATGCGGGGGTATCGAATTCGATACCCCCGGTGCAGGCAGCCATAGGGGTATCGAATTCGATACCCCCCCCGGCCGCAATCATTCCGTCAGCCGGTGAATCGCTATATAAAGGCCATAATGGGAGGCAGGTATCGAATTCGATACCCCTACATCCCGATACCGGCATCGTTGACAGGAGTGACGTACCGGGATCACAGAATACCACCATCGACATCGCGGAGGACGAGCCGGCGACAGCGGTGGCTGCTATCCTCGATCAGATCGAGTCGGTTGGCACCCTGGCCGCGATGGTCGATGCGGGGACACCAACGGGACAGGCCATGTTAGCGGCCGTGCGTCGTGACCTAACTGTCACCTATGATAGGCTGGCGGCTTACGTGAAACGCCTAGGCTAGCGCGAGGGCTATCTACGCATGGCTATGGCGTTGTGGCAGGTGCTAAATGAGTGGGCATGAAAACTGCTGGCATTACACGCTAACAACGACAAGATCAGGCGTCTAAACAGGGTATCGCGCAATGCGTAACTCGACGCATCGACAATGAGACGAAGGTGTACCACCCTGCAAGGGGAAGGGACGCTGTGATGAGGGTTGCCGCCATCTACGACATTCACGGGAATCTGCCGGCTTTGGACGCCGTTCTCCAGGACATCGAGCGGGAGCAACCGGACCTTATTGTCGTCGGCGGGGATGTTGCATCAGGGCCGCTGCCGCGCGCGACCGTGGAGCGCCTGATGCTCCTGGGGGACCGAGCACGGTTCATCTGTGGCAACGCCGACCGCGAACTGGTCGCCTGTTTTGATGGAGGAGCGATCAATCCGCGCCTGCCCGACGCGGCCCAAGAGACGACGCAGTGGGCCGCCGGGCAATTGAAGCGGTTGCACCGCGACTTCCTCGCACAGTTCCCTGCGCATGTGAGTGTCGCGGTCGACGGTCTCGGCGACATCCTGTTCTGCCATGGATCGCCGCGTAGTGATGAGGAGATCCTGACTGTTGCCACCCCGGACGGACGGGCACGGGAGGCGCTCGCGGGCGTCGCGCAGCGCGTCGTCGTGTGCGGGCACACACACATGCAGTTCGACCGGTGCGTCGGAGCGGTTCGCGTGGTGAACGCCGGCAGTGTCGGCATGCCCTATGGCGAGCCCGGCGCCTACTGGCTGCTGCTCGGACCGGGCGTCGAGCTGCGGCGCACGCCCTACGATCTCAACATGGCGGCCACCGTCATCCGCGCCAGCGGCGACCCGATGGCCGCGGACTTCGCCGCCAATAATGTGCTCGCGCCGCCAACGGCTGCGGAGGCTATCGCAGTCTTCGAGGGCATGGCCTCCTAGCGATTGCTCACGATGGACCCAGATGTCTCATGGTAGATGCGTAGCCGTGATGGGAAGCATGAAACCCTGCTACAGCCCCAAGCAGGGGACGGAGGGGATAGATTCTCTGGCCACGAATGCAACCGTGATTGGGGACTACATCATGTGGCTGTGGCTGTAAGATCCGGTGAGGAAGCGCGGCTGGTTTCGCGTCCAGTCCGGCACGAATTCCAGCGTCTACGACGAAATCCCGGCTAACTCGTGTCCGTGCCCGGCGCACAAACCGTGCACGCATATACGGTTCGTCCGGGCCTTGAGCGTGGTCTTCTTCGTCACGACGGAACCCGTTCGCATGAGCGCAGGGACAACCGCACCCCTTTACGCGAACGTCCGTCCTATACTAACGACAGCGGGACCACCCCCTACGACACGGTAAGACGTCAACCAGGACGAAGGAGATACCACCATGGCCGGTAGTTACAACAAGCTCATTATCATCGGGAACCTGGGCCGCGATCCCGAAACACGCCTGCTCCCCAGCGGCGACAACGTGGCGACGTTCAGCGTGGCCACGACCGAGCGCGGTAAGAACGGCGACGTCACGACCTGGTTCCGCGTGAGCGCGTTCGGCAAGCTCGCCGACACCTGTCAGCAGTACTTGCACAAGGGCAGTTACGTCTACATCGAGGGCGGGCTCGCGCAGAACGAGTACACCAACCGCGAGGGTCAGGTGCGGCAAAGCCTGGAGGTGCGCGCCCGCGAGATGCGCATGCTTGATAAGGCCGGCGACCGGAGCGCGGAGAGTGATGGCGGCGATGCGGCGCCCACTTATAACCGTCAGAGTACGCCCGCGTCAGCGGTCGCCGGCGACATGGGCGGCATGGACGAGATCCCCTTCTGAGACGCATCCTGGGCTATGGGAAAAGACCGGTGAGAGTTGATCGCACTGACCCGTCGGCAGACACTCACGGCGTCTCGTCGCTCCATCGCTGATCAACGACGAGCGCACACTATAGCGACTAACCCAGTACACGGCGATCACAACCACGCCCGAGACGACAGATAGCGAAAGGCAGGCACCCCATGGCCGAACATCCCGACCCCACGCGCCGCACCGGCGGATCGAGTGCGGACGACACAACGACGGATGCGATCCTCGCCGTCATCGCGGTAGAGGAGCCCCGCGGCTGCACGGCCGATCAGGTTGCCCTCGCCACCGGACTCGGCTTCGACGGTACGGTGGTGCAGGATACGTTGGAGGAGTTGGTGGAGCAGGGATTACTCGACCGCCTCGGGATTGGCCACGGCGCGGTCTACACACTTAGTGCCATGACGTGACCGCGTGGCCTGTCCCTGCTCTCTATGTCGCGCGGCGCTGGCCGTCCAGGTACGCGTGCAGCCACGCCTGCGTCGTCAGGCGTACAATACGCGGCCCCACCATCGTCGTCACCGTTGTGAGGCGACCGGTCTGCGCGGCCCGATACAGGGCACCCGAGGTCTGTAGACCGGCCAATCTGCTGGCTTGCGCAAGGGTCAAGTAGTCACTATCTCCCGGCACGTTCGCGCGTCGCCTCCGTCGTTACGGCTCTCTATTTATCAGGGCGCCGCTCCCCGCCCTGCCGTCAGTCGTTACGGCTCTCTATTTATCAGGGCGCCGCTCCCCGCCCTGCCGTCAGCCGACATCCGGGACGGCGCGGCGACGGGCCATAGACCACACGGACCGCACATCCCAGGCGAGGAGTCCGATGATACCTCCGACACTGAGGATCGTCGGATAGAGTGTATCGGGATCGCCCCAGCCAGAGACGTTGGTGACGTCGGCGACGACAGGGATGAGCACGAGCACGACCGCTGACAGCCAGAGGAGCGCATCGAACGGGGAGCAATCCCCCCTCTTGCGCGTCACGGCCCGATAAATGACACGCCACCCGCACACGCACAGCGCGATGAGATAGACGGCGTTTAGCGCAACACTCATACTACAGTTGTAGCGTCATCGCCACAAAATGTACACCGCTGTCGCGCGCAATGCCGGGTGAAAGCGTGACGGCGCGACAGGACGCGGTATTCACGGTCGATAGAGACAGTAAGACGACCGTCGGCGTCTGGGCTGTGCGCTGGCGGTAACCTCGCCACGCCGGACATGGGGTATGGGCTATACCGCGCGTCTGGCCTTTTCATGAGCGCGGCTATGCGGTCTGCCGCCAGCAGTTCGGCTACTGGGGTAAGGGTGCGTACCGGCGCTGTTAGTGCACGAGGGCAAGCGCAAGCAGGGTGGCGAGCGCGAGGAGAAGGGCGGCGAGGAGCAGCCACGACCAGCGCAGCCGGAGGGCCGGGCGCGCCGGAACGGCACGCGTCGCCGCGACTTTGATGGCCATGGGACGGCGGCGCGCCGGCAGTGAGGACTGACGAATCACGACATACGCTCCTTCGACGCGCGGTCGCGGCGCGCCATTCCTTGTGGGGGGACTACCGTGCGAGATAGTCCTCAATATCCAACAACGCCAGGGCCATCGTCCCAAGCCATGTCAGGGCCTCCTCCGGTCGCTCCGTCTGAAACCGGCGGCGCGCCGACGTCCGGACGAACGTCGCCTTGTCCGCGTCGTCCACGGATGAGAGCAGGAACACGAGAAGCCGCTGCCGCCACCACGACACGTCGGCGGCGCTCGCCGTGCATAGCATAGCGTGTAATGCCGTGGCGTCGTCGGTCGCGGCCGTCGGCCAGTACGTGGTGAGGACGCGCACCACATCTGCATACTCCACGCGCAGGCGCAGCGCGCGCTCGCCCATCAGCGCAACGGTCATCATCGCCTCCCCTGCGACCATGATGCGAGGTGATGCGCGCGACCGCTATCCCTCGATGCCGCTGACAAGGAGGGCACGGCGTTGGTTCCCATCATGCCACGGACCGGTGGCCCCACTGTCGCGGCAGGATCGTTTGTCGGAGGCTCGGCGTACTCACAGTAGGGGCATAGAGCGTTGAGACAGGACGCGTCGTGCCACGACGCATAGAAGGGCTGGGCGCACTGGCGGCACGGGACGAGGGCCATGATGGCACCTCCTTTCTCGGTAAGCAAGGGGCGATGATGGAGGTATTATAGTACATACGCACTATTATCTCAATGGTTTGTGCACTCATCGTGGGTGTGTATCGGATGGGCCTAGAGTCGCGCCGAGAAGAAAGCGACACAGCCAACGACATGCACCGACACCGCGCCGAAATGGCGCGTGAGTGTGTCGGTCAACGTCTGGGCGCTGTCGTCCATATTGCTGAACACGCCGTGTTGGTTATAGTGGCGTAGTGCTATGCGCGCCAGAGGTCCGTGTCGGACCCCTTGGCCCAAAATCGTTGTCCCGAAGAGCATGCCGCCGGGATTGAGCAGGGCGGCGAGGTGTCCAATCGCTGCAGCCTTATGGTGCATGGGGCCAGGCAGGCAATGCAGGAGGTAGCCGATCCCGATGGAGTCGAACGGGGCCATGGAGGCGCGCACGGGGGCGGTGACGTCCGCGAGTAGGGTCGTAGGCTGGTAGCGGCGGACCCGCCGCGCCGCCGCCGCAAGACTGTTTGGATTCAGGTCCATCAGGGTAAGGAAAGGGGTGGGTGTCGGGAAGGTGCACAGGTCCAGGAAATAGCCCGTGCCGACGCCAACATCGAGATGCCGGTTCGAGATGTGCTTGTTGTAGTGCTCGACGATCAACCGCGTCGGGCACGTCCAGATGAATGTATTGGAGAAGCCCAGCACGGTGACGTCGTATAGGGCCAGGACTGGCTTCGAGTAGATACTAGCGCCTGCGGCCGACCTGCCGCCAGACGCTACCTCGATGTCGCGTTCGTCGTACTCCTGTATCGGGTGCATGGCGACGGGACCTACCGGCCGGCCACAGCAGGCGATACCCGCTGGTGACGCTGCCGGCGATACGCGCGGGACACTGCCTTGATAAAGCGGTCATCGTTGAAGGACGCCGCATCGCTGAGTGGGTTGTCCGGATCGCTCGCCGAGCGCGACACGCGGTCGGGCCAGAAGTTGCCAATTGCATTCGCCAACGCCCACGCGGCGCGCTCGGGCGCTCCAACGTCGCAGTGGTTCATATGGTCCACCTCGACGTAGCCCGCCAACGCGAGCCGGGCGTCATTGATGGTGCCCTTGAACGTTTGAAGCAGCACTTCGAGCTCGCCAAGGCGGTGGATAGGTCCCAGGCCCGTCTGCTCGTAGCGCACCCAGGCCGGGCGCTGCGGCACGACCTCCCGCAGGACGAAGGCCAGGCGGCGCACGTCTTGATAACAGGACATGACGAAGATTGCCCGCAGCAGCCGCTCGACCCACCGCTGCGTCCCGGTGCGGGCGGGACCGCCCGCTTGCCCCAGCGCCCAGCGCGGCGCGGCGACCCCTAATGTCTGCCCTGCCAGGGCGGCCAGCAGCAACCCATACTGGAGCGCGGGCGGTACTTCAAGGTCGATCCGGGGATTAATCAGGCGGGCGATGGGTGGGATGGAGTTGCCGAGTGTGAGTAGCGCCGCAGAGCCCCACGACACGCTGAATAAGAGCGAGCGCAAGCAGAGGCTGCGATCTCGCCCCGTCGCGTAGGAGTTGAGTACGATACGCTGCGAGGCGAGCACGCCGTCGACGGACTGCACCGCGATCGACGCGACGGACAGGAGTGCGAAGGCAGCACGCCACCGATTGCCCCCGTCGAGGCTGACGCCGCGGAACGTCCAGGGCAGGCGCCGGTTGTGCGAGACGCCGGGTCCCCAGCAGACGGCCAGCCCGCTCATGACGACGAGGGGATACACGCGGTGCCAGCGGCGCCGGGATGCGGGCGCATCCATCATGCCGTCGTAGATCACCAAAAAGCTGCCCACGGAAAGCGGTGTCGCCGCCGCGCCGGCGAGGAGCCCGAGATTTGGCGTGCGCGCGGCGGCGTCGATCAGCCCTTGCACCGCATCGACGCGGAGGGCAAGGGCGGCGCCGAGCAGAGCCGTGTTCCGGCGCTTATTCGGCGTCAGAGGTCGCCCACGTTGCAGGTCCCTCCGATAGGCGAACCACGTCCCCACCGCCAACGCGCACGCACCCAACCACACGACGGTCCCTCCGCTAGGGCTCTTCGCCTTGTCACGTCCCATCACCCCACCCCCAACTCACCCAGAAATGTCTCAATCGCAATGTCCTCGGGGGTGAACGCCCGCCCTAATAGTGGAGGCAGCGCGCCGGCTTGACGCGCGCGTGTCATGGCCCATGTTGCCCCTGCCTCGGCTTCAAGCTCGTTGTCCTTATCGGCCTTGTACTTGAGTACACGCTCGATATCGGCACCAGACAGCCGGGTATAGATCAACGGCTGCGCATCACGGGGCAGCAGCCCGAGGTCTATGAGCTTCTGCCGCAGTTCGTGCGGCGGCACGATCGGGCAATGTTCAAGGAGGATATGCATTAACTCGTGCAGGATGATGAGTAGTTGGTGCTCGCCCGATGCGGCCTCCTCATAGAGCAGGAGGAAGCGTTTGCCGTCCGGCCCGATCGTGGCGACCGTCAGGCCGGTGTACGCGCTCTTATCCCAGTGAGTGGCGTGCAAGCTAATCTTCCCATGGGCCTTGGCGGCGACCGCGGCCACGATGAGGTCCAGCGAGAAGTTATCCCAATCGATCAGCGCGCCCAAGCGCACAGCAAGCCGACGTTGTACGCGGCGTAGCGCGCGCATGCTTATGTCCGTCGAGCGTGGGGCACGGTACAAATGGGAAGCGCCAGTCATGCGTCATCACCCTTCGTCGGTAGGTCATCCGTCCGGCCGGTGTCACTAGGAGCCGTCACGTCATCGAGGAATGCATCCAGCACTCTAGCCAGCCGCGCCGCGTCGCGCGGCGTGACGTCCGCCGTCCCGAGGCGTGTCACCAGCACACGCAACTCGGGCCGGGCCAACGCACGCCGGATCACGTCCTCGTCGCCTTCGTCGTCGTGGCCCGCGAAATAATCTAACGCGACCCCAAAGACACCCGCTAGGAGCTGTAGCGTGTCTAGTCCTGGATTATGATTGCGCCCATTGCGTAGACGCCAGACGTGATTCGCCCTGATGCGTCTATTCGTCAGCCGTTCGATATCCTCGTTGGTCAGCGGCTGTCCCTGCGCTCGGGCGCGCTCGAAGAGCTGATTCAAACGATCCGCGAAAGCGATAGCACACCTCACCTTTCGGGTGCCCCTAGCGCACCCGACTCACTATTACTACTGTATCAGGCCGTATCGTAGATCGCCTGCGTGTAGGAAGGGAAAGCTGTACCAAAGCAACCAAGAGGGAGTGTTCCGCCGCATTTTCTTGACTTTGCGTAGTAGGGTAAAATATAATTCTACTCGTAGGAAGAGATCGCTAGCTGAAGGGTAGTCGATATGCAGCAGCCTATATCCCGTCGACTGGTGCGCAAACGCCGCTGGGGGCACGCCCCTGCCCGCTATTGCGCGTGCTACGGCTGTGGCGCGGCCGTCTTTCCTCTCCCGCTACGCGCTAACTCCGCAATGCAGACGCCACGAGCTTACGCGCGCGGCGTGGCGATCAGGGGCAAACAAACAGGACAGGTGGAGACCTACGCTATTCTGTTCTGTCCGGCCTGTGCCGATCCGGAGGACGTCCAAGACTACAGGCAGTTTGAGCTTCCTCCAATTCACGATGCGGCCTCGCACGCCGCAGCCGTCGAGGACGCGCGCCGCGCCGCGCGATCATAGAACCGATGTCCCATAGACACTGTTCGCGTTGCAGGCACACGATGCGATGCGTTATGATGCGCATCATGGAGAACGCTGCTATGCTTTAGCAAGATCGTGCGAGACGCACGAAACCCACCGGGTTACCCCGATGGGTTAAGGCTAACTACTAATATTGTTTGGCTCTGGTGCCTAATCTTCTAAACAAATCACCAGTGCCGCCAGGACGGGTCCAAGATTCTCGACGGAGCGCCAACTCCTACACGAGAATTTGGGGCTCACAGGAGAGCTTTGCGCTTTCGAGGAGTACCTATGAGCAATCATACGGGAACGGCGCGTGTATGTCAACATCACGCCCACAATCCCAGGCTGGAAAGTACACCATCGCCCTCATCCCCATCGCCTGACACCATCGACCGGCGCCTGGTCCAGCGCTACGGCGCGTGGCTGCTCACCGGGGGCTACACGGCGCTGCCGACCTACGCGTGGGTGTACTACGCGCGGCTGGGCGTCAGCGAGGCCGAGATGGTCTGCCTCGCGCAGCTCTGCACCTACTGGTGGTCGGCGCGCGATCCGTTCCCCGGCGAGGCGGCGCTGGCGGCGCGCATGGGCAAAACGGTGCGCACGATCCAGGGCTACCTGCGTTCGTTAGAGGCGAAGGGACTACTGCACATACATACTCGGCTATCCACTAACGGTCGACAGTCCACGAACTCCTACGACCTGCGGCCGTTCTTCGCGGCCGTCGAAGGGCTCGCCCGGCTCGACGGCCTGCTCGACGCCGCCGACGCGCCGCCGGCGACAGCCGACGCGAGTCCGCGTGATGATCAGGGCCACCCGCCGCGCGACAACGATTCGTGCAATAAACGGCCATTTGACCATAACAACGACATATTGGGGAGTGCGGAACAAAGACCGCTATGTGCAGGCGCGACGAGTGTTGGAACGGAAAACCGGCCTACGGACACCGGCACGCCGGCCACGGAGGAGGGCGAAGGATCACGCGCGGGAGGGGTGAAGAATCCTTCACCCCAAGTAAACCCAATCGAAATAGAAAACTTCGATCTCGACTCGATACCCCCTACCCCCGCTAAGACAACACTGACCACGACGACCAGCGCTGAAGCCCCGCAGTCGGCAAGCGAGGACCCGGACGACCAGACGCTCACGGCCAAGATCGCCGCCCTGAGCGCCGAACTGGGGGACGACGCGCCACGTTCAAGTCTCGGTCGTGCCCGCAATCTATACTGCGACGCCGACGTGTCCCTCGCTCGCTTCCTGCGCCTGCTCGACGAAGCGGCCGCCCGGACGCGCGACCGCCAAGCCAGCATCGTCAAGCGCCAGCGCGACGGCCAGGCCGTCAACGGCATGCCCTACCTGTTCGCCGTTCTGCAGGACCTCTTGCACCCTGCACCGTCCCGGTCGGCCGACGCCGGCCCGGATCGCTGGCGCGACGAGCGGCCAGGTCGTCGACGACGCCGGCGTGACGGCGGCCGCGGCGAGGGCTCCGGCTCCTACGCCGCGTGGTCCGACAGCCCCGACCGCCTGCCCATCGTCGAGGAGCATCCGGTGTGGCGCGCGGTCCTCGATGATCTGGTTCAGGTCATGACGAGCGAGAACTTCAACGCCTGGCTGGCGACGACGCGCGCCCTCGACCAGGACGGCGAACTGCTGCGCGTCGCGGTCCCCGCCGCCTTCAACAAGACCTGGCTCGACACCAAGTTGGCCGGCAAGGTGGCCGACGCGTTACACAAGATCGACTATGACACCCTGCGCGCCAAGCGCGTCGCGCGCGTCGAGTATGTTGTCGCGGCGACCGCGTGCGCACCCCCGCCGCGGCCCTTGATAAATAAACGAACGTTAGCTATTATATAACCATGAGCACACCACACACGGTAATCCGGCGCGGGCGCCCCCCCCGCGATGAGACGCGCGATACGCGCGTCGCCATCCTTGACGCGGCCCTCGACCTCTTCGCGCGCCATGGATTCGCCGGCACGTCGGTCCGCCAAATCGCGCGAGCGGTCGGGATCACCGAGGCCGGTATCTACGCGCACTTCGCGGGCAAGCGGGCGATCTATGACGCCCTACTGGCGGCGGGCGGGCCGGCCGTGATCCTCGGCCTGCTCGACGCCAGCACCGGTCCTGAGCATCCGGCGAAGGACCTGGTGGACGCCGACCCGGCTGTGGTCCTGCGCGCGCTAGCCCGACGGGCCATGGCTGCGTGGGACGAGCCCCGCGCCCGGCGATTGTTCAGCGTGCTCATCCGCGACGGCGCGCTCGATGCCGCCGACCAGGAGGGGGGCACGGGCCTCGTCGCGGCCATCGCGCAGGTCCAGCGTCGGCTCGCGCCGGTGTTCGAGCGGTGGATCGACGCGGGGTCCATCCGCGCCGGTGTCGCGCCAGACCACCTGGTGTGGGAGCTGTTCGGCCCGCTCAACGCGATCCGGGTGCTCTACCTGCACGCCCAGGCGAGCGACGAGGAGCGCCGAGTGGGCCACGCGCTGGCCGACCGGCACATCGACTTCTACCTCGACGCCGTGGTGCGCGAGCCGCGCGCGGCCGGGTCAACGACCGAGACGGTGGGCATGGCCGCCCCAAAAACGACAAACGACAGAGGAGGGTGACATGGAGAGCGAGCGCATGAGCGCGCGCGTGGATACGGGCGCCGTCGTCGTCACCGGAACGTCGACGGGGATTGGCCGGGCGTGCGCCCTAGCCCTGGACGCGCAGGGGTTCCGCGTGTTCGCCGGCGTGCGCAAGGAGGAGGACGCCGCCGCGTTGCTCCGGGTGGGCTCCGACCGCCTGACCCCCGTGTTCGTCGACGTCACCGACGCGGCCTCTATCGCCGCCGCCGGCGCGACCGTCGCGCGGGCCGTGGGCGACGCGGGGCTCGCCGGGTTGGTCAACAACGCCGGCGTGGGCATCGTCGGACCCCTGGAATACCTGCCGCCGGAGGACCTGCGCCGCCAGCTCGACGTGAACGTGGTCGGGCAGCTCGCCGTGACCCAGGCCTTCCTGCCGTTGCTCCACCGGGGGCGCGGCCGCGTCGTCAACATCGGTTCCGTGGGCGGGAAGCTCGCGCTCCCGTTCGGGGGCGCCCTCTGCGCCTCGAAGTACGCCCTGGAAGCCCTCACCGACGCGCTGCGCCTGGAGTTGCGCCCCTGGGGTATCCATGTGTGCCTGGTGGAGCCGGGCTCGATCCATACCGAGGCCGTGGACAAGACCCTGGGACAGGGGGAGCGGACCGCCGAGGCGCTCGCGCGCGACGGGCACGACTGGTATGCCGACGCGCTCCGGCGCTTCGCCACCGTCGCCGCCAAGCGCGAGCGGGACGGCAGCCCACCCTCGGTGGTGGCCGCAGCGGTCGTTCACGCGCTCACGGCCGACGCGCCCCGGACACGCTATCCCGTCGGCGCCCACGCGCGCCTGCTGACGACCCTGCCGCGCGTCCTGCCCGATCGCGCGCTAGACGCTGTACGCATGCGGCTCTTCGGCCTGCCGCGCGCCTTTGGCGCCGCACGATCATAGCGGCGATTGACGTGCAACGGGTGATGCGTCGGTCCTGTAGCCAAGGCTGTCGCTCGGCGGCGACGGTCGAGTGTGAGCCCGATCGCGCCGGTGATCCGGCCCCCTGGCTGCCGAGTCCGACGACGAGGAGGGCGACGAGGGATGAGCGCCCCTTCTTTTCGGCCTGGTGTTACGGAACGTGGCACCAGGGGCAAGGTAGCAAGGCCAAGAATAAGCGAAGCTGTCATCGAGGGCAGATAAGCTGGATAGACAGTGCTTCACGTTCGTTCGCCTCGTACGTCTGTGGCCCATTACAACGATTCCTCCGAAAATCCCCGGCGGTCGCGGAGGTCAGGCTGCGTGGTTTGGCGCGAGCGTCACCGTAAACCCGAGTTGCTCCAAGCGACGGACGTGGTGGCGCTCGATCCGTGCGGCATTGAGCTTGTCGAAGTAATCGGCGCCGAGGTCGCTATACGGCTGTTTATCGCGCAGGACGTGATAGGCGATGACCAAGATGCTATGGGCGACGGCCAGGATCGCTTTATATTTGCCGCGCCGGCGGGCGAGGCGATGGTACTGCGCGTTGAGGTAGTTGTTCCGGGTGCGCGTGACCGCCTGTGCAACTTCCCCCAACACACCACGAAGCCAGGGATCTCCGTTGGTCGGTTTGCCGCTCAGCCGTTTGCCCCCGCTCTGCTTGTTGCCCGGGCACACGCCGGCCCACGACGCGAGGTGTTTGGCGGACGGGAAGCGGGACATGTCGGTCCCGATCTCCGCGACGATGGTCGCCGCCGCGATCGGCCCCACGCCCGGAATCGTCTGCAAGAGCGTGACGGCCTCCGCACAGGACGTGAGGCGTGCGTCGATCTCCGCCTGTAGCTGGGCCAGTGACCCCTCCAGGAAGTCGATGTGGGCGAGGATGCGTGTGAGCAGGATGAGGTGATACGGCTGGACGCGTCCCTGCAAAGCTTGGCGCAGCGCAGGGAGCTTGGCGCGCAGCTTCCCGCGGGCCAACTCCGCGAGGGCCTCGGGGTCCTGCTCGCCGCCGATGAGCGCGCGCAACATGTCCCGCCCGCTCAGGCCGAGCACATCGGTCGCGACGGCCGCCAGTTTGATGTTGGCCCCTTCGAGCAGCTTCTGCAGCCGGTTGACCTCCTGGGCGCGCTCCTGCACCAGCGTCTTGCGATAGCGCGTGAGCTCGCGCAGTTCGCGGATCGGCGCGGGCGGGATGAAGCTGGCTCTCACCAAGCCATGCCGCAGTAAGTCGGCCAGCCATTCGCTGTCGCGGACATCCGTTTTGCGCCCAGGCACCGCAGCCATGTGCTGCGCGTTGACCAGCACGATCGTCCGCGCCTCGTCCTCCAGTAAGTTGAAGACCGGGCGCCAGTACACCCCCGTCGACTCCAGCGCCACATGCGTGACGCCCGCCGCAGTCAGCCAGTCCGCCAAGGCGAGCAAGTCTACCGTCATCGTCCCGAACGAACGCACCTGCCGCTGGACCGTCCCATCCTCGCGCGTCAGCAGCACGCACGCCACCACACTCTTCTTAGGGACGCGGAAATAGCTACGCATCCCGCAGCTCTCCAGCGACATAGGGGATATCGACGAACCACTTGTCCAGCGCGGGTAGCCGCGTGACCTGCGCTTCCACAGCGGCCATGGCCGCTGTGG
>JAABUX010006251.1_pt1 | contig 14274 bp, 27 predicted proteins | sample 5561851 | NCBI WGS metagenome assembly JAABUX01 (sample SAMN10711883, study PRJNA513361) | rock metagenome | isolation source: Antarctica rocks | place: Antarctica: Victoria Land, Richard Nunatak red sandstone | collected 2016-01-03 | reverse complement strand
TTTCGATATTTCCCTAATTTGCGCACAGGATCTGGGCGGGGAGCACCTGTCGGATCTGACCGGGGACACGACCGGCAAGAAGCAGGGCGGTGGCGGGGAGGCCACCCCCGGCTCGGCGGGCTACGACGGAGGCGGCGCGTCGGCCTACCCCGCCGAGCAGAGCGGCAAGGTACTCTCTTTTCGTGTCCTTGCACCGAGTCCGAGTCTCGACTCAACCCTGACCCTGACGCTGGTTCTGGCCCACCATGCAAGTGGATCCACATCCAACCCTAACCCTCACTCTGACCGGCGTCAGGCCGGGCTGCTCCGCCGAACACAGCTGCAAGGTAACCCTGACCTAAATTGTGACCACTAGGGTCGGTCGACCCTGAGCCGTGCACTACGCCGAGTCTAGCCCAGAGCCTGGCCCTAACACCAGTTTTGACCTCGAAATCCAGGCTCCAACCCTAACTTGTGATGTTACCATGTGATGCACTGGTCCCAGCCACTGGGTGGCCAGCGAAATCGCGCTTGCTAATCAAAACGCAGGGTGCTGGCCGTCAAGTTTAGGACAACATCGGAAGTCATCATGCTGATGTAGGCCGTCTCTCATCATGCTGTGCGGCACAAGATGCATCGTCCAGGAGGCCTGATGGTTTGCATCGGAGATAAAGAATCTCTTTCCCGATCCCTTTGTGTATATTCACATACCTTTGTCGAACCAGATTCATGTTATGCAGAGTCTGGGCGGGGAGCACATGTCAGACCTGTCCGGCGACAGCAAGGCGGACCTGCCGGACCTCGGACAGGCGCCCGGCGCTGAGCTGGGCATGGCGCCTGAGACCACCGAGTGACCAGCCGGCGACCCCTGACTTGCGCCGCACAACTTCAAGCGGGCGCTGTACGGGACGCGTCATATGGCCAGAGTCTGTTGAGCAATTACTGCGACGCCAGATGCGCCTTGCGCTGTATATGTAAGAATCATGGAGGGCTCTACTACCGCGAACATAGACAACCGAGTGACTGTGGCTTCTCGTCGTCGCAAACGGCACAGGAGCGGGTTCTGACCGCGGCGCACCTTGCGGCTAAGGAGTCTGATGAGCGACTCAGCGATCCCGACGTGGCTTGACTTTCATGTGTGAGGGTTATTGGACGCTGCTGCTCTCAGCGACGCTAGCAGGTGCGGCGCTGCGCGCTGCTGTGTCATGTCGTGTATGAGGCCCCTGGACAGCATGCCACTACAAACGAACTGTAGATGGAGAAACAGGGCAGCTGCCATGTGCTGATTAAATTGTTGACTCGAGTAGGACAGGGTTCAGTGACCCCACGGTGCATTAACTTCCTGGTCTGCAAAGGCGCGCTACAGCATGTCTTACCTCTGCTACGCCAACATGCTGCCTTCCCTACGCTGTCCTTCAAAGGCACGAAGACCATAGCGGAGAACATCAGCTGCGGCTGCATGTCACGAGAAATACGCTGCGGGCAGCAAGCCAGAGCCGACCACAAATCATCTGCGAGCAGATATCCCCACGTCAGATGCGGCCGGCGGCCAGCAGCGCTCGCAGGTCGCGCTTCTCGCTGAAGAAATCGTTGAAGTTGAGGCGGCCAATGAGGCTGCGCAGCGACTCGACCTCCTCGTGCGTCGCGCCCGCCTCGCCCTGCGCCGCCGCGTGCATGTCCTCCAGCTCTGCGGGCAACGGGTCCATGGTTGCGGGTCAGGGTTCTGCGTCAGGGTTAAGGGGACAGGGTCAATCTCACTGACACTGTCAAACACAAGCGGGCGGCTGCAGCTCTGCGGGCGGCGGGTCACAATCAGGGTCGGGGACTAGGGTCGATGAGGCAGGGTCGACGACGTGTTCACTGCCAAACACAAGCGGGCCACCGTAATTGAAGTTCTGCAAGGCTGCAAAACTATGTCAGCGTGCAGTGGCAGGACAAGTGGCGCTGGCCTGCGCATGCTCTTTGGCTATGGCTGGTTGATGCTCCTCATGGGGGGTTGTGAGACCACTGCAGAAGACCCCACAGTCGGCATGTCAGACTTGCTGCTAGGGTTGGGCTGTTGAGGGTACGCTGCTGATCCGCACCCGCGATCATCTTCTTCTGCGCGGTGCCGAAGGCGTCGCAGAGGCGCGCCACCTGCGCCCCGAAGCGCTCCCCATCCACTATGTCCGCGATCAGCTGACACTCCAGCGCGGTGCGCTCCGCCCGCAGCACCCGCGGCGGTTTGAGCTCGCCTGCAGCTTGATTCAGGGTCGGGGTCTGGATGAGCGTTAGTGCAGGGTCCCACGTCACACGCTTGGGATTCCCACATGCGCTCACAGAGCCTAGGTTGCCGGTGACTTGGGGGCAGCGATGGTGGGAGGTCACATTGCATTTGGGCGGACGTGTGCGCTGCAGGCGGTACGCTGCGGGACGCAGGACTGGCAATACAGCACATAACATGACAGATTGCAAGCTGGCAGCTGGTTGTCGGCTCGGCTCGTGCCCGCTAGAAGGGGTGATTACGGGCTGGTGCTGTCCTGTCCGCTGATCGGCTGCAGTGCTCCGGTATGCGGCTATGGGTACAATGTCAGGCGGATGTTCACAGTTCGTCTAAAGAAGCAGCCAGAGTAGGGTTTGGCACCTGTGACCGTTTCTACGGTGTCCAGTTCCAGCGCCTCCGTGTGAATGGTGAGCCGCCCGGTGAGCAGACTAGGGTAGAGGTTGATGTCAGGATTACGGCTAGGGTAAACACCCTCGGTTACAGGGTATTGCACCTGTAACTAAATCGACGGTGTCCAGCTCCAGCGCCTCCGTGTCGACGGCCAGCCGCCCGGACAGCGCCGCGAACTGGGTCGCCAGCGCCTTGAGCTCGATCAGCCGCCGCAGCGCGCCGACGCGCTTAGACAGCAGGAAGCCGGTGAGCAGCCGCCCCAGGTATGCCCGGTGCTCCGCCACGATCTACGCGGGGGCACGCGCAGCAGTCGGTCGACCCGTGGCTCACTTGTCTGCACCTAGCCGTGTGCGGAACGAGCTACGACAATGCTTGAGATCATGCTGGATAGATACATGCTGTTGAGAAGGACGTCGCTTCGGTGGTCCGCGTGCGGCTGCGGCAACGCATACACAGGGCGGACGTGCTGTGGTGGGCGTTGCCTTGTTGGACCAGTGGTGGCAGGGAAGGCATCAGTCGTCAACTGTCAGGAACAAGAGCCGCACATCTGTGGCAGCGAGCTGGGTTGCCACGCCATTCATGGCAGCTGTCTATCCTGTCCAAGGGAGTCCACTGCAATCGGTGTTTCACCCACCTGGTCAACCGTGCCGGCGGCGGCCAGGGCGGCCTGGAAGCGCCGCCACGCCGGCTCCGCGACCTCGAAGGTCATGTATAGCAGCGTCTGGCGGAAGAAGTGCATCAGCTGCGCGCACAGGCCGTACGCCACCCGCAGCGCGCCGCTGGGCTGCCTGTCGCGCAGGGTTCAGGGTGTCGAGCTGAAATTGGGAAAAAGCGTGTCAGGCCGCAACCATGAAGGGACGGCGGACAAAACACAGATCGTGGAGCTGAGGTTTAAGACGCTATCATTTCAGGTTTGCCAGCTACAGCAGCTCGGCCATAACCTGCGCGCAGCAAACTTTGCACAATTGGAGCCGCTAGGCACACCATCACGCATCATAGCACCGCAGATCGATGTGGTGTGGTGGCATCACTGCGCTGTTAACATGGCATGGCAGGATTTGGCAGTCTCGGCCAAGCATCTGCAGGCCCTCTGCTGGAAAATGGCTGCACGCACTGGTAGAGGGCGCGGGTGGCCTGGTAGACCTGCCAGACCCCTGTCATGTCGCGCTCCGCCCACTTGAGCTCCGCCAGGTGCCGGAACGCCAGCTGGTATTGCTGCACCGCCCGCCGGCTGACCACGATCGACAGCGGCCAGTCCACCTGTGCACAACCTGTTGCTCATCATACCCAGATGAATAGTCCGCTGTATTTGTTGCAGTCAAATGCCTGAGCTTGCAATGAGACAGGGGCAAGCCCACCTGCGCTCACGTAGTGACACACATAGTTTCGATGAGTGGTGAGGAGCCACGAGATCGCAGGCAGATTTGCACGTCACCAAGCATCGTTGAGGACTATCGGTCAGTAGTGGACTGCTGGGCGTCACCGAAGCCATCGTCACGATGGCAGACGCGATGCACAACGATGGAGACTCGGGGTGTCCGCATCAGACCACAGCGATGCTCCTAAACTGCACGGTTGCACGGCCCTCACGCGCCTTGCAGGTGAGCATGAACACCTCCCGGCCCAGCCGCGACTGGAAGCGCGTGCTGTCGCCTTCGCCCCCGCCGGCCGCGCCGCGGAAGTGCACCACCTTCAGCACGTGCAGTTGAGACTCAGGTTTGTTCCATTACATATTGTTGGGATGAAGCCAATGATGCAAATTATGTAACGAAGTGAACAAGCAAGATGGGCTGTCATCGATCAAGGTTCGTGGACGAAAACTTCTCAGCACTCATGCATATTGTAAATGCGATACAACAAACTACAAAGAGGCCCTCTGCTGGTTCTCGTAGAATTTCGCGGCGAGCTTACCTTGAGCATGCCCAGAAGCGAGCGGTGGTCGACCGCGGCGGCCAGGCCCAGCGCTTCTGCGTCACCCGGCGCCGCCGAAGCCCGCACAGCTGCAAGTGTACAAAAGCCATCGCTAGCTTTCGTCAGCGAACAAAGCCGCACACGCAAGCCGTCCTCATGGTGTGTTTTCCGTGTGCAACCCAGCACGTAAGACGTCGTTAGACGTCGTCGTGACGCAAATCAATCAACATAACAAACGCACAGTACGCAGCCGCAAGTGGAAGGGTTCCGAAGCAGGGCAGAGTAATGACAAGAATCGGAATAGCCCTACGCTCAGGGACAGAAGCAAAGCTCCCAAAACCCACCTGAGTTCAGCAGCTGCTGGAGGTGCGGCACTGAGACCGCGTCGGCCTTTTTCGCCAGCTCCGGCGCAGCGGTGTCCATGAAGAACAGCGCCGCGTCGCCGGCGGCCATGCAGAAGTGCCGCCGCAGGCCCGCCAGCCGCTCCGCCAGGCCGCAGTCCGCCAGCAGCAGCTGCGCGGGTGGGCACGGACTCTGGTGTCAGCGTCAGGCTGTGTCGATGCTTTGTCAGGGTGCAGAGTTGAGGGTCAGGCTCGGCGGTCAGCTGGATGCGTCTGAGGCTCCTTTGTAGCTGGCGCCTCGGGCCGCAGTCCTTGGTCAGCGGCTGTTGCGACGAGTGAATAGCGGCATCTGGAGTCCAGCTAGAGAATGTACATCAGCACTGCCTTGCAGTTTTGCCGAGGTTTGTGAGAGATGCGCACAGTCCCAGCCTGAATGTGCATCCATTCATGGAGGGGGCACTGTTGCATGCGAAGCACAGGTGTCCTGCTAGGCTGCTGGGTCAGTTCAGCCTCGTGTCACGCGCCTGCAGCGCAGACGCGGCGGCCTGCTTCGCGGCGGCCTCGATCCTCTGCAGGTACGCGCCGCTTGCCTCATACTCTGCGGCGCACAGGCACGCTTCCTCCGGTGCACATGCATCAGCCAGACCATGCCGCAGTGGGTACGCTATCTGACACTGCGACGACTGATCATGCATGCGTGCGTGTGTCCTGACCGCCTGGCGTGTCCCTGCGTAGCTTCGGCCAGCAGTAAGGCCAGCACACCAATGCGGACGTCATCCGGCAGGGGCCTGTCGACCCGGCGGCCGCATTCACGGATGGCGGCCAGGTGCTTGCCAGCTTCCAGGACCACCGCAGCCTGCGCGACCGGGATATCAGCAGGCTTGAAACTCATTCTGAGAGAATTGAAATGTGGCATGTCTCTTCCGCCCCTAACTCTGTCTTTGCTTGGCTCTGTTCAAGTTGGATTCGAAGACGGGTGCAGTTGATCAGGGTTTGATCCGTTGAGCGAGAGCCCTTCCACGCGGTGCTCCCGGCACAGAGGAGGAGCCCTAGAACAGGACGAGGTTCATAGTGAAGGGGGCACACAGCCTGCCCATGCATGCATGCATGCATGTGGAAGACCAGATGCTCTGGCAGGCGGATTTCGGGTTTGGTTGGCATTGCATGCTGGTGGACTGCACACCTGGAAGCCACTGCTCGCTCTGCAAAACAGACGCGTTTGCTATGTCCACGGGCACACCTTTGCCGTCAGGAAGCTAGGCGCGTCGACCGTGCCGGCCCTGGGCCCGGCCCGGAGGGTGAAGCGCCACGCCCACAGCGCAGACTCGCCGTCGTCGCCCAGCTCGCCACGCTCAATGGACTGCATCCAACATTGATCATGACTATGTGAATGACGGCAGGGTGAAACGAGGTTCAAAAGAAGATGCAGGGAGCCCTGATTCCCCTCAGCCTTGCACATGGGTCTCCTGGTACACAGCAAGCGAGCAGCTCAAAGGTCGCCTTTGATATTGGCCACCGCTGCTGTCTCCATCTGAGTCTGCGCTGACACTGACATGAGGCGGGACGGCAGGAAACAGTGGGCGCCGGCGCACCGTGTCTTCCTGCACCATGAACTCGCCGAAAGGGTCCGCCAGGACGCCCTCGCACACCCACCGGTCCAGGCACCTGCAGGTGAGCGCGCGGAACACATAAAATGCCGGTCACAGGATGCACCACCTCGACTGGTGCGTCGTATCAGATAACTTTTTTATTATTCTAAATAGTATCTTTTCCTAATTAAAGCATCAAAGCAAGCATTTTTAGTTAAATTTTTTTGGCCCAGCATCTAAAACCTGTAACACAACTTACCCATGACCCACCCACACTCAGCATGATATTCAAAGCGGCTGGCGACTTCGCCATGCTGATGAGAGGGATGGCTGACAATTCATTGACTGAGATCGCCAGCGACACACGGAGGCAATGCTGGTGTGCCGCAGCCCAGTGCTCCTGCCTTTGTGGGGCAAAGTGACTTGCCTGAAGTACGGCGCGCACGCGGCCTGCAGCAGCCGCTGCAGCAGGCGCCGGGCGTGCTCATCGCCCGCCACCTGCAGAGAACGGGATGCAGCCGTGGGCAGGGCTTGCAGAGACATTCCACCAGACAGCTACTGAAACAGCTATACGCAGCGCACAACAGCACAAAGGATGACGTGTCAATCATCGGCAAAAGTATGAGTGTCGTGCTGCGTTCAGCTGTAATAGACGGCACGCAAAGGCTGGGATGCATATTAGTCCGCGCCATAGGCGTCAATGGTTTGGAATGCGGTTTCACCAGCGCGCGACGCTCGAAGAGGAGGTCGATCAGCGCGGCGCCCCGCAGCGCGCCCTCCGCGGCAGCCGCGGCGACGCCGGCCAGCAGCTGCATGGCTGCCATCGGCGGCTGGCAGTAGAACCAGAGCGCCTGCCACACATGGCAAACGCGTTGCGGCCTCTGCTGGCTCGCCGAGAAGCAGCGCATCTCTACGACATGCTGTGCTCAGCGTGCTTGACGGCAGAGGCTGAAGGTTGGCACGCGGGGCTGAACGCTGCTGCAGACACCTGAGACCGCGCCCGTTCGGTAACAAAAAGCTGTTTGGAAGCACACGGCTTCCAGGTCTTGGCTAGCCAGCTGGCACAGGGACTGGCTGTGCATAGCGGGAACCCCAGTCGACATCAGCAGCAATCAGCAGCGCAAGCAAGCACGTGATGTGTCGAATGGTGGGAGGGCGACTTGCTCACCTGCAGCGTGAGCTTGCCGATCCGCATCTGGTGCTCCAGCTGGGTCACGAAGAGGTGCCAGTCCGCCACCAGGTCGCGCATCGCCGCCGCCAGAGCGTGCGCCACCGCGCCCGCCTCGAACGCCGACCGCGTCTCTGAAAATCGCTGCACCACCGCCACGTACTCGCTGCGGACGCGCACGGCACGGTTGCCACCTGCCTCTGTTGATTTCGCTGGCGGACTATTAGAATGACGCTTGAAAACATCTTTGGTCTGCCTAGACATCTGCATGCAGGCATCACTTAAAAGCCAGTGGCGCATTGCAACCCTGACAAAACATGTTGACTGAGTGGGTGAGCTGTACCTCGACATAGGCAATAACAGATGCAACATGCCGCAATGTCCAAGCCCACGCTATATTATTATGCATCACGGCGTGCGAATGGGTGTTCGGTTTGTAGGCACACCGACACCCCGTCTACAGCCGTTGCTGCGAACGCACCACATGGGCAGGATGCGGGACGCCAGATCGTGCAGCGACGGGTCGATGTGGCCTTCCAGCACGTACGTCAGCCGCCGGTTGCTGCCGCTGCCGGCAGAGCCCGCGCCCCCGCTGTCCCGGTCGACGAGCCGCGCTCGGGCGTGCTTCCCGTCGAGCCCCATCAGCGCGTACAGGAGGTCGTCGACCACTGCGCCCAGCATGATGAGTTCTATATTGTGTACGCATGTCGGCGAGCCTCAGGATAGACAAAAATCGGAGTCTGCAGACGTCTACAACTGGTCACAAATCTCCTCAAAGCGGCATCGCAGATCCGGCTGCACATAAGCTGTCATGTCAGATCCTGCAAAAGCGGCGCTTTCGACGCAAGCTCGAACCGAAACTACTCAGCAGCAGGCATGTGGCGTGTTAGCCGGGCAAATCATGATGGCGTGATGAGCATGTGAGGGGCAAGGCTGCACAGGCGGATGCTCACGTTCTGCCTCGGGCACCTCCAGCTGGAAGGATTCCCTAGGCAGTGGCTCCGGCTCCCGCTGCGTCCGGGCTGACTGCGCTCGAACACAGCATTGTGTGGGCATATCGCTGGTGTTGCGAAGGGACGGTAGATGCTGGGCACACATGCGTGATCCCCTGGCTGGCAAAAATTGTCTGATGGGGATTTGGAAACCATGCGCTTGTGCCGTGGTAGGTCGTCTTGGGTTCGGAGGTGTAGGACATGAGCAGTCTGGAGTGTGCCACAATGCACGACGAGGCTGCGCGCACCTGCATGAGGAACTCGCCGGTCAGGTAGGTCCGCTGGTGCATCCATGCCGGCAGCGTCGGCCAGGGTTTACTTAAGACCAGTGTCTGTTGCGGGCCCCCCGCTGCCGACGCCACCGGAGCGAACAAGTCGCCGACCGCTCTGCAATGGGTGGCCAGCGCGTCATCTCATGATGCGGTGCAACCCACTTGCCTGTGAACCAGAACAAGCCTTGCAAACAGGGCAGTTCAGCGTGCGCTATCACCGTCCCGCAACGCCGTCGTCACCGTGTTCAGACAGGGCCGTCCGCATGCGCATGCAGGGGTGTGTATGGAGCTGACCTGATGTTGGGTTCAGGGGCGAGCTGCGGCTCGGGGCTGCGCGCCGGCGGCGGGTGCGTCCGGCTGCGCGGCGCGTAGTCCGCCGACATGGGCGACGCGGTCACCTCCTGCACAGGGATGGCGCTAGGATTTTGAGCGCATCAAATTGATGCATTTGGGCCGATTTTAGTGCATCCCCAGGCGAAAATGTTCATCCCAAACGCCCAAACTTGGCAATTTTCGCCGTTTTTCGGCGAGCGAAGCGAGCCGTGCATCCGAAATGCGCCAAATGTATCAAAACGATGCAAATGCATCCCTGATGCCGTCCCTGCTCCTGCATTTGCGAACGCCACTGACGCGCAGGTGGCTGTGTGTGGGAACAGGCGCCAGGTTGCGCATGTGTCGAGGTTACCTCTACATTCAAATCCCGTCTAATCTCAGTCTGGCAGAGATTCGTGTTATGCATTTCACGCTTGCGAGAACGAGAGCTCTTATGCGGTCATACACGACGACTGGCGCGCAATATGAGGACCGCATCAGACCCGAGCATGGGAAGGCACTGGCTCACGACATGAAACTGCCGAGCAGATGCGCACAGGACACCCAAAATATTCCGTATGCAGGGCGAGACGCCGGCTACCTCGGCATGGTTGAACACCGGGTTCCGGAACTCGCTGATGATGCGGTGCTGCGGATCCTGCGAGCCGACAGAGCCGGAGGAAGCTCCTGCAGGGTCATGATAGGATTGCATTCCGGGAGACGGTTAGAGTCGAGGTTACGGTTGCCCCCTGACATGCCAAAACCGGGCGTCAACCAAGCGTGCGCAGACCATTCACCAGTGCTGTTGAAGCAAGCTGCAACACAGTGATCACAGCCTGCGAGCTCCATCTTCATGGACTTTCGCAACCAGGTTGGCACAGCCTGATGCTTGGGCCAAGCTAGAGCCGAGAAGTCTAGCACGGATAGCAAAGCTGGCAAGGCACCTGTGGTAGGGCCGAAACGGCTGCTGAAGCGAGGCGCCGGCAAGCCGTGGGCCGTGCTGGGCGCTGCATCCTGTGTGGCAGCGAATGGCCCCCTGTGGCTGACGCTGGGCTGTTCTGGAGGTGTTGACGCTGCGACCGCCGCTGAAGCCGCGGCGCCGCCTGACGCACGCTGCGTGGCTGCCGGTGACCCGAGATCATCTGCGGCCGCTGCTGCCCCGTCTGATGTCGGCGGCTTGCGAGCTGGCGACGACACCCTGGACCTGCTGCTGGTGTCACGCCCCCGGTCTGCCGGCGGCGAGGCAGACTGCGCCTTGTCCTGCGGCGCTTGCGGGACGGCTTTCGCCGGACTCCTGCGGACTGCGAGATGACACGGCACTTCTCAGGATGGTCAGTGTCTGCGATGCGAGCACCAGCCGAAACCATGAACACACATCAGACGTGCAATTTGGCACGTCACAGACGAGTGCACCACCAATTGCGCACTGGCGCACCATACGTACGGCCCTGGCCGACATTTGCAAGCCAGGTCCGCATGCCAGCCCGTGCTCATTAGTGTGCTCGCTGGTGAGGGAGCACTACGGGGTGCAGATGTCGCGCACGCTGAGCCTTGTCGGGGCTGCTGTGTCCGGCGTGGCCGTTGGCGCCAGCCCGGGCTGTCATCGTCCGCGCGCACAGCGAGCTCGCCATGGCGGGGTTGAGCAGCATCGCCGACACGGTCGTCAGGAACTCGTCCAACAGCGGAGTCCTGCAAAGTACGGGGTCACCGAGCTAGGACACCATGGGCCTGTGCGCTAGGCAAGTGCTGAACTGCACGGCCGTTGCTTGGTGTGCAGCAGCTCGGGTGTAAATGCATGACATCAATGTTCGGTCGTCGCAGCCAGGGCGCAGCAGTGTATGGATGCCAGGTCACAATGACGCACCCTGCAGCGCGCATGCTGGCCACCTTCGACTCAAATGCTGCCGGATCCGGGGTATGTTGTCGGACGCGCGCCTGCACCGCAGCGGGATCCTGCACCAGCAGCTGGGACGCGTGAGCTTGTTTCGCATTCGGAAAATCATACCCAGCACTGTTTGTGGTTTGCCCACACACCGAGGATCGGAAAACACGGAAGGGGGTGGGGATTACCCATACCTCGCGTGGTCTCGTGTCTCGCTTCAGCAGAACGTTCACCGCAGCCTGGCCCATCCGTTGGCTGAAGCCGGTCGCCGGTTCGCCGGGCGGACGATCCAGGGCCGCATTCATCAGCGCCTGTATGAGCGCTATGCACGCCTCCTTCTGATGCGCTGCGTGCTGAGCGGCGTCCGCCGGGCTCGGGGCGAGGGAGCCGGCGGAGTTCATGTCGATATGGCGCAGCATGCCGGTCGAAACCTTTCCGGCCACCACGCGGGGCGGCTGCCACCCCCTCAATTCAAATGCGCGCGAAACGGAGGGTGCTCAAACCGGCCAGTCCGTTACTGCCAACCGTTTGGACCAGTGCTATTGATCGCTGCTGCTGGAATTCAAACATCCACAGGCAGGTTCACATCCATGAAGCGGATGATAGAGCATGCATGTGAGTGCAACGCCGCGCGCTGATGCGCTCTGCATGCACACTATTGAATGGCGTTCATCGAGCACGGCCCACCCCCCGCAGCTCAAACGTGCATGTGCGTCTGGGACGCCGGAGCTCACAAGCGCCCTGCTGGAGAGTCTAGACAACACCAACCGAGCAACAGGCGTCTGCAACAAGCTCAGCCTGCTGGTCCCTTGCTGCCCGCGCCCTGGGAGGGACTTGTTGCAGCTGCTTGCAGACAAACGGGAGACAACAGGCCAGCGTGTTGCCGCTTGAGCCCGCAGCGCATGGCCTAACGGCGCGGCACACGGTCCAATGGGGGCTAAAGTTCATCAACGCCAGTGCTCTACTATGCACGGGATGGCGGCATGCCGCTCCTGCCACCAGACTCGCAGGCTGGTTAAGCTGCTGGATATGCTGCCGCGACGCCCTACATGAAGTCGTAGTCGTCGTCCAGTGGCTGGTCGAACTTGTAGTCGTCCAGACCCGCTGTGCCGCCCCTGTTGCCCACGTTGACGTTCTTCTTCTTCCCCGCTGCGCACAAAATAGACCACCTTTCAGTGAGCATGCGGCACGACTGATACATGCATGAGCTGTGCCTGAAGGCTCTGACATGTGGGTTGATGCACCCGACGGACAGTTTTGAGGCGACAGCAATTTTGCTCTACATCACTTGGGTAGGTCCCATCATAACACCCGACATGGCAGGACGAATGCAGACGGCCATACCGCCGAATCACGACCTTTGGCTCAATCCTTCGGAAGCACTCGCTTCCCGTGCGGCTCAGGTTTAGACAGCCAAAGCATGAGCGCACCTTTGAGCTTGGCTGCCTTCTCTGCGGCCTCCGCCTTGACCTTGTCCGCACGGATGCCGGCGACCGCCGTCTCTATATCCTTCGTTTCCTGCGGTCTCCAGGCACCATCGTCGACACAAAAACAAGCAATGCTAGCACATGTAGAGCGTTACATCATGCTTGCAGCTACTGTGGCTTATAAGCTGAGCTGTGCGTAACAAATGCCCTTCTGCTACATCAAAGTCACCTCATCGCTACACACGCCAGGCTGTGCACGAAAAAGTACCTGGACCGGAAGCGGTGCGAGGGCCGCCTTAAAGAGGGTCTTCAACAGCGCCTTGTAATGCGGGCTCCGCGAGTGCGCTACCAGGTATTTGCCCGCCACCAGCTTCCCATAGTCCTCAAATTCCTTCGCGGACCTGCACAGATTGACACAGTAAAGTCAGCATCAAGAGCATGGTTGGGAATGCGTCCACCAACTGTGTCAGTTCGGTCGTGATCTGTCCCCACACTGGCCGTGAGGCACTGGCACAGCATTTGCCGCCCACTTATGGGGAGTCAGTCAGGCCCAGACACTGCCGCAGCTGGGAGCATCAGGAGACTCTGGAGTGCAACGACCCTCCTGCCGTTCACTTCTTACCGATAACAAACCTGCGCCCATCCCTGAACCTTGCACGGGACTGCTCGCACTTGGGTTCGAGCGTGTCCAGGGTCTTGTCCGAGCCGAAGAGCTCCTGGGCTGCCCTGAAGTCTGCCTCCTCAACGAGCCTGCGACATTGTGTACGTGTCAATGTCCCTGTGTGAGTTGACCCGCGCATACAGAACACAAAATGGGTGCTCGTGTGCGGGCCAAGCAGAAGGGTGTGACAAGCGAGCAGAGCAAAGGCGCGACCAGCAGAGGTGCCATATGCAGCAAAACTGGTGATGCGGTCAAGAGACCATGGACAAGAAGGGAAGCTGCGTCAGTGCCTCACCGCTGCTGTCTGAGCTTTTCAAGGAGCGGATCATCCAGGGGCTGGTCCTGTTCTGCTGCCCGGGACGCGGCGATGGCGTCCGCCTTGTCCCGCTCCTCGTACCGCTTTGGCTGCTTCTTGCTCTGCACGGCGGACATGAGCCTGCTCAGTGGCTTTGTGGACTTGCCTTGCCTGGACCTGCGCCGTGATCCTCACATTCAATGAGGTCAGACCCATTGCGTTAGAGGCGGATTGTATCTAGAATTGGCGGGAAGCCGCGTTTGCTTCGTCACGTTGCATATGAGTCAGCCGAGCTACTGCCCGCGACTGTCTCCACCACTCGCCCCCCAGTGCTGCGGGTTGTTAGAAGCATAATTGCTCCTCTAAGGGCGCCGTTGCTCGGGACCCCATTACAAACCCGCATTAAGAGAGGGGCGGTGGAGGACGAGACAGGTGCAGGTAGTGGCGGGGAACCACAAGGCACAGAGTACAGCATGAGGCTACATTTGCATCTCGTCCTGCCCGCCGCCTGGAGGGCTGCACCCAGCGTACCGCGCCTGCTCATCTCGCTGCGATGGCCCAAGGCCAAGGCCGGCTCGCGACAGTAATCTGGGCACCCCCAGGCCCCCACACAAGATGACTAGCCACTGACCACTGAGCATAACCGGCTCACCTGCTGCGGCTCGGGGATGTGCGCCTTATACGCCAGTTCGTCCTCGCCCTCATCCTCGCCAGCGAATTTATCTTCCTCTGGCTCTGTTGCCGCCGCCGCCAAGGGCTGCTTCACCGCCGCCGCCGTGGCCGCCGCGGGCC
>JAABUX010006249.1_pt1 | contig 14277 bp, 17 predicted proteins | sample 5561851 | NCBI WGS metagenome assembly JAABUX01 (sample SAMN10711883, study PRJNA513361) | rock metagenome | isolation source: Antarctica rocks | place: Antarctica: Victoria Land, Richard Nunatak red sandstone | collected 2016-01-03 | reverse complement strand
GCCGCTCCCAGAGCACGGCATGCCGTGCAGCGCCGGCGGTTGACGGCACAACAGCAGAGGAGGGCTTGGGATTTTGCGTCTTGTTGCCCGCAGTCCTTGTGAAGCTAGGAGTGAGGATGGGGATGGAGCCACACTGCATGTTTGGCACGCGAGCTAACATGTGCCACGAAGGAGAGCCCCAGTGTTGGGGCACTGTGCTCATCTCAACCTGAGCTGCACATACGCAGCAGGGATTTATCGTTGCGGCAGCCTGCACACCGATGGTCAGCGAGCCCGCGCTCGCACCGGCCGCCCCTGCTGACCAGCGGCCGCCCGCCTGTGCAGGCGACAGACCTGCGGGTGTCAATTAAGGGCGCCGCAGCCGCCCGCGCGGAGGTGCGCGAGCGGCGCGACGGTGCCGTGGAGGTGGCGTACACGGCGCCGATGTCGGGCGTGTACAGGATCGCGCTGGCCGTCGGCGCGGCATCGCTCGGCACCTTCCCGGCGCAGTGCGCGCCGCCGCGCGCGAGCGAGGCGCTGAGCCGCGTGCGGCTGGCGGCCGCGGGCAGCGCGTTTGTCGGCGAGCGCTTTGCGGCGGCCGTGGAGGTGCTGGACCAGTTTGGCGGCCGCTTCGCTGGCGACTCCAAGTGCGAGGGCCCTGCGCTGGCAGGCGCTCTGTGCTGCAGGGACATTCCTAACTTAAAAAGGTCTGACAAAGCCCTGCTTGGCTGCATGCGCGCTGAGACAGCTGCACAGGCACAGGTTGCATGTCCGGCCGCATTTGCAGCTTACTGAGTCGTGTGCACACTTGCTGGCCGGCCTTTTTATCGGCAGCGCCGCCCGGCGCACTGTGCATTACCGCAGCGGGCTTGTACGGTGGGCGAAGCCGCATCCTGCTACAAGCACGGCCGCTGCGCAGGCTGACAGCCACGCTTGCCGACGGCTCGGGCGCGGCGCTGTTCGCCGCGGACGCGCGCGCGCTGGTCGAGGACGGGCTGCACGAGCTCTCCTTCACGCCGCGCATTGCGGGTGCAGCGCGGGGTTGTAGCAGCGCGCAGGGTTGCAGCGGCGCAGGGTTGCAGTAGCGCGCGGGTGGCGCCTGTGCCGAGCACCTGGTCAGGAATCCCCTCCAGCACTGCCGGTGACGCGATGGCGCGGGCTGGTGGCCTGTAGAACAGCGGCCTGCGGCGGTCGGCGCCTGCCCCGCCTTCTGGCAAGGGCCAGCACGCACGGCTGCAGGCTTACCAAACATAGCCTGACCAGCTCCCGCAGCACGTGAAGAAAAGTATTTGCCTGATAGGGTTAGGGCCAGGGCCTTGACCCTACCCCCCTTTTCGCAGCTCGCACTCAGGCTGCGCGCCGGCCAGGCCTGTACCAGCTGGAGGTGGCGTTGGACGGGCGGCCGCTGGCCGGCAGCCCCTTCCAGCCCCCCCCCGCTGACGGTCGGGTGCGACGAGACGGCGGCGGGCGCGTGCAAGCTGTTCGGCGTCGGGCTCACGCACGCAGTCGCGGGCGAGCCCACCGCCTTTGGCATCCAGGGTACGCGCCCGCGCAGGCCTGCACTGCACATACCGACAGTGGACTGGACACGATGCAGCCGCAAAGAATGACGTGTGACCATCTGCCCGACACGTTGTGCTGCATCAAACGCCGCACGAGTCCCTGCAGGCAACACCGTGTGTGGCCTTGCAAGGATGTACGAGGCAGCGCCTGCACTGTCCGGTACTTGTGAGTGCAGTACTTGATGCGCTCTGTTTCCCAGTGCGGCCCGAATATCGTGGCTCTGCGTAAAGCATGCCGGCAAACATGCATCACGTTGCATGGCCTGTGTAGCAAACATGGCTGACAATACCACATGGCGCGCCGCAGCGGTGGACTGCAAGGGCAACGCGCGGCTACAGGGCGGCGACGCCTTTGAGGTCGACATCAGCGGCCCTGCCTCGCCCGCGCCGGCTGCCACTGTCGACGACAACCTAGATGGGCGCGCCGCAACCCTCTCCTGAAGCGTCCACATCCCACCCCTACACCACGCGCGCAACGGTGGTATTTGAGGCTGCTCCGGCATCATGCCTCATGGCTGCTTGATGGCATGCATGGTGCTCATCTGATGGGTCTGATGGGTCGGGCCTCACGCAGGACATACAAGGTGTCCTGGTCCACGGAGGTCGCCGGCGACTACCAGATCACTGTCACGGTGCGCAAGCCGCCCGGCCTCTGCTGCGCGTGAGGCAGTCCGCCCTCAGGAACGTCCCTTGGCGCCCACACCGCGCCCACATCCTCCCAGCCAGCATCAGTGTCCATAGCTGCGCATCTCGCGCCGCAGCTATTTGCTCATCGGACCCTGGTCAGCGAATGCGGTCCTCCAGGCCCCATGCCAAGGCTCCGCTGCATGGCGCAGCTGGACGCCGGCATGGTGGGCGGCTGCGCCGTGCCGTGCGCGGTGACGCCCGGGCCGCTGGCGCCGGCGCGCTGCGCCTGCGAGGGTACTGGCCTGGCGGCCGCGGTCGCCGGCGCGCCAGCCGCGTTCGCCATCCGCGCGGCCGACGCGTTTGGCAACGCGCGCCGCGGCAGCGACGCCTTTGTTGTCAGCGTCGCGTGCCAGGACGACGGCGGCGCCGCGCCGGTCGCCGCGCGCGTGGAGGACCTCGGGCGCGGCGTCTACCAGGCGCGCGCTGGGGCCCCCGCGCACACCCAGCAACACCCTCTGGCGGGGACACGCACCGGTGCCGGCTGCCCCGCGCATGGAGGGCGTTGTCCCGCGCACCTGCCAGGCGCGGCGGGCCTCCCTGCATGAAGAGGGCCAAGCATCCTCCAACGAGCACCCGGCTGGCGTGCCGGCCACAGCGTGCGTGGACTAGGCGCGGGCAGCAGCCCCAGGCGCGCCGGGCGCATATGCATGCTACCCCAGCTGTCGCGCCGCTGCATGCGAGCGCCCTTGCCAGGTGGGCTCGCACACGGGGCGGCGCGCCGCGGCGGCGGCCGGCGCCCGGCGCGCGCCCCCTGGCGCCTGGCGCGGAGCTCACCAGCGTGCGCCCCACGCGCGCGTGCAGGCGACGTACACCGTGACAGTCGCGGGCACGCACTCCGTGTTCGTCATGGCGGGCGGGCACCAGGTCGCCGGCAGCCCATTCGTCGCGCAAGCGGCGCCCGGACCGGTCGCCGCGCCGGCCTGTCGCCTATTTGGGCCGGGGCTGTCTGCCGTCGCGCTCGGGCGCGACATGCGCCTGTTCCTCGAGCTCGCCGACGCGTTCGGCAATGCGGTCGCGCCGCCCGCGCGGCCTAAGGCCGCTGGCATCCAGGCGCGCCCGTGCGTCGCACCGCGGCGGCGTCCTCCCCATGAAAGGATTGTGTCCCTATGTATCCCTGTATAATCGGCCGCGGCTGGTGCCGGTCGCCATGCGGCTCCTGGATACCAGCCCCCTTCTTCGCCTGACACAGAGCGTGCTGCTCGAGCAGCCAGTCTTGGCCTGGCCAAATCTGCAATGCGCTGGAGGTCTGGCATTGCTTTCGCAGACTGTCGTCAACCAAAGCATGTGGCTGCAGGAAGCGCAGCCTGCCTTGCTGGCGTCCGCCATGGGGTCCTGATCTGTGCCGGTCGCGCAGCGCTGCAGGCCCTGCGAGGGCGCCGCCGGCGCGCCGGCGCGCTGCTGAGAGGGCGGCCGGCCGGACGCCCCAACGAGCGCGCTCTGCCCGGATCTGAGCGCCGCCTGTGCTGTCGCGCAGGTCGTAGTGGAGGGGCCCACGAGGCCCCAGGTACGCGCGGGGCCCCCGGAGGGCGGTGCGGCCGCATATTGCTACAACACAAGCGCGCCGGGCGCATACACCATCAGTGCGACTGTCGCCGGCGTGCACGCGCGCGGCTCGCCGGCGACCGTTGTGGCGTCCATTGCGGAGCCGCATGCGCCACTGTGCGCCGTTAAGGGCGCGCCGCGCGAGATCAGCGCGGTGGCGGGTGAGCCGCTCGCTTGCCTGCGCTTTTGCGCGCAGAGCATGCAGCTTGCCTATGTTTGCAGAACTGCAACAGAGGTCGGCAAATGCGCTGTCACACGCCAATCATCGCGTGATCTCAGTCACTGCCCGAGGCGACCCCCCGCCGCAACGAATGCCTGCAACGCCTGTTCTCGTATGTGCTGCGCACCAGCAATCACGCGCCGCTTGAGCGGCCCGGCGGCAGGCCGCGTCCGCAGGCAGGCGAGGAGTGCCTGACGCAGCTCGCGCGCGCGCGCAGGGGCGGCCGTCGAGCTCATCATCGTGGCGCGGGACGCGGCGGGCGTGTGCAAGTCGCTGGGCGGCGACGTGTTCTCCATCGCCTGGCAGCGCGCCGGCGACGCGCAGCCGGCCACTGCGGGTGCGGGGCCGACTACTAGCCCGACGCATGCCGTCAGCCCTTCAGCATCCATCTGATGAATAAAGATCAGCGGCGGCCGCACCCAGCAATATGCATGGCGCTGCAACGAAGCAGCACCACATGCATGCTCACCCAGGGGCGGCCCAGCTGCATGCAGCCTCCCCGCGCCCACAGCGCACTCACAACGTTCCCTGTACCCTAACCCTGGAATATTCATTGCTCCGCTTCACCCAACATGCGCGCAGGGCTGGTGGAGGACCTGGGCACGGGCGAGTACCGCGCCGCCTTCAGCGCGACCGCCGCGGGTGTGTACGTCGTGGCCGTGCAGCATGGCGGGCGCAACATCGCCGGCAGCCCCTTCACGGCGGCGGTCGCGCCGGCCGCTGTGTGCGCCGCCACGTCCGCCGTCGCGCTCGCGCCCGCGGCCGTTACCGCGGGCCAGCAGGCGCGCCGCCGGCCGGTGGCACACGCCTGCACCCCTGCTCGAAGTTGCACACCTGTCAAATGGGGTCTGATGCGCGCGCGAGTCGCGCCCATGCCGCCAGCGCGCCGCGCGCGCCAGGCGGGCTTCATGGTGCGCGCACTTGACCGCTTCGGCAACCCCGTGTTGCTGGCCGGCGCGGCGGCGCTGGGCGCGCGCGGGTTTCAGGCAACCCTGGCGCCGGCGGGCGCCGACCCCGAGCCGCTGGCCCTGGCCCTGGCGGGGGCGCCCGGCGCGGCCGCCTGCGCGGAGCTCTGCGCACGCTTCCAGGCGAACGCGGCCGGGCCGGCGACGCTGGCTGTCACCTGCGCTGGCGCCTCCGTCCGCGGCTCCCCGTGGCAGGCGCGAGGCCTCGCGCAGCGGCCCGGCCGCGCCCTGCGATGCTCCGCTCGCAGCTTGCGCTGCAGAGGCAGGAAGGCAGCGTCTGTGGCCCACGCCCCTGGCACCTGGCGGGCCACAGCCGTGAGGCTCGGCTCTCAGGTCTGTGATCAAGCACTCGCATGCTTGCTGCAGCCGGGTGCATGCGCGCCGTGGCGGTGTGCGGGCTGCCCGCAAGCCTGGTGCAACCCTGAGAACCCCATGCTGCACAGCTTGCCGTGGCGCCCGCGGCCGGCTGCGCGCGCACGTCGACGCTGCGCGGCCTTCCCGCAAGCCTGGTGGCCGGGGCGCCGATGGCGCTGTGCATCATGGTTGCGGACACGCACGGCAATGCCGCGGTTGGCGGCGGCGACGAGGTTGTCGTGACCGTCGACAGCGCGGCCGAGGGTGCCGCGGCGGTGCCCGTCGAGGCGCGCCCGCCTTCACACTATGGCCGCCTGTGCGCGTTGGAGCATGCCTACATCCTGTGGCGTCTGTGCGCACGTGCACGCCCTGGCCGGCAGCATCGCAAGGATGAACGTTACATGGTGCCAGTGCACAACAGCATGTAGGCCCGGCCCCGGAGTGTCAGCGCTGCCACTGTCAACCCGGCAGCCATGCAGCTGGTGGCCGCATACGCGCCACATGAGCCACGCAGCACACTCTTCATTGCGGCCGGCAGGACCGCAAGGACGGCACGTACGCGGCCACGGTCTGCCTGACGCGCGCGGGCCTGGCCACGGTGGCGGCGGCCGTCAACGGCGCCCCGCTCGGCCGGCCCGCCACGCTGCCGGTGCTGCCAGGACCGCTGCACGCGCTGGCGCTGGCAAGCCGCGGCCAGCTGCGCACGACAGCGGGTGCGTGGCACAGCCAAGGCGGCGCTGTGCGCTTGTGGGAGCTGGAGGCTGTTAATCTTGCGGCATAAGTCAGCAGGTGTCCTGATGGCACCCCGCGCAGTGCACGCTGGGAGAAGTGCAAACGCGCCCCGCGCGCGGCAGGCGAGCACGCGGCGGTAGCACTGGCGGCGCTGGACGCGCACGGCAACCCGCTGCACAGCGGCGGCGCGGCGCTGGCGGCCACTCTGCTTGTATTTGCGCCGGCCGTTGCCGGCGGCGCCAACGGCGCCGACAGCGCGCCCGCGGCCGCGGCCGCGGGCGCGCGGCGCGCGGAGGTGGCCGACCGCGGCGACGGCAGCTACGAGGTCGTCTGCAGCCTGAAGCAGGCCTGCGATTTTGAGGCACGCGGCGTGCTGGCAGTTATTGTAGGGTAGGGCTAGGGTAGGATCTGAGCGCGCAGCATGCAGAGCAGGCTGACCCTGCACGCCCGGCCTGCCCCGGGCTCGAACACGCTCGGCGTGTGTACCGGTGCGCACCGCGGGCTGTCAACGCGTTCACTCACACAGGCGGCGCCGCGACGCAAGGGGCTCTGCGTGACATGCGCATGCAGGTCGCCTGGGCGCGCCACCACAGCGGCACCCGCAGAAGTGGAGGGCTCACATGCGGCCGGAGTCTCTGTCCTCGCGCGCCCCACACAGGTGGCTGTCAGCGGCACACACAACAGAGGAGGGCTGCCATGCGGCCAGAAACTCTCTCCTCGCGCGCCCCACGCAGGTCGCCGTCATGATCGCTGGCCGGGAGGACAGCCGAGTGACATGCACCGGGGTCTGTCGCCCGGCCCCGACGTGCCTGCCGCGCTCCCGCGTGGAGGGCGCACCCGCGCCATTGTTCGCGGGAGCGTGGGGCGCCCTGCGCGCCTGGCGGGCGGACCGCTTCGGCAACCGCGTCTGCGAGGTGCGCTGCGCGAGGAAACGTGCTTCATTGGGCCAGCGCGTGCCATGCTGCAAAGCATGTGGAGCCACTGTGAGGCATGACGTCGCCCACCTGTTGAGTGATTCTGCACATGGAGCAGCATGCACGTCTGTCCTGCAGCACTGATTTGATGTTGCTGGCCTGCAGGTGGCTGATTGTGATTTGCGTGACACTCTAACTTACGTGCAAGTGCACATGAAGTTACTCAATGGCTTCCTGCATATCGGGAACAGCTCGCATGTGGCTTTGCGCAGGAGCCTGAGATCTGCAGATGCTGTGCCCCTGACTCCTGTGTGCAAGGGGTTGCACAGCGACCCTTGCTGAGCGCGCTGCTGATGCTTGCAGGTGACGGGGGCGGCGCCCGTGGTGGCCAGCGGAGAGGGCCCGGGCGCTCTCGTGACTCAGGTGGTTGAGGCCGGCGACGGGAGCTTTGAAGTCCGGTGGGCGCCCGCGCTGGCTCTGCGCTCGCCTCGCAAGGGACGCCCCGACATGCGCTCGCTCTGCCCCGCCCCATGAAGCAGTGGCAGCGGCCCCTCTAGAGCGCTGCCCAAGGCAAACACGCTTCATTGTTAGGCTGGGGGGGTGAAGAGCCACACACAGGGCTGCAACACCTGTTGCGCAGTCTTGCAGCTGTTCTTACCCACCCAGACATTAATAGGGACCTCGCCATGGTGCCGATCCGCTGACGCTGCCGCAGCGTCCCTGGCCGGCCGTCAGCATCACGACACTGCCTGCACGCGGCACAGGTACCAGGCCACGGTCGCCGGGCGCCACGCGCTGGCGGTCGCATGCTCGACCACTGGCGAGGCGCTGGCCGGCAGCCCGTTCGACATAGACGTCGGCCCCGGGCCGGCCGCCGCGGCCGCCTGCCGCGCGTCGCTCGCCGTGCTGGACGGCGGCGAGGAGAGGCCGCTTGAGCCCGGCGCAAACCCAGTCCCAACCCTCCCCGCCGGCGCCGAGGTCGCCGTCAGCGTGGCCGCCGCGGACGCGTACGGCAACGCGGCCGCCGCGCCCGGCGAGGGTTCCGGCCCAGGCTTTGCCGTGGAAGCGCTGGGACCGGGGCAGGCGCAGCTGCCGTTTGCGCGGCGGCCGGGCGGCGCGGGCGCATTCACGGCGCTGCTGACGGCCGCCGGGAGCTACGACGTGCATGCGCGCCTGGGCGACGTCGCGCTGGCGGGCTGGCCACGCGTGCTGCACGTGGCCCCCGGCACGAGCGACGCGGCCAGGTGCCTGTGACGGCTGCTTCTGCTCCATGGGGTTCAATGCTGTGTGCCGGCCTGACGCCACCCATTGTTTCACTGGGTGACAGACAGTGGGCTCCACCCCACCATTACGACCCAAGGCCACCGGCCTGGATGACCAGTCCCCCAGGGGCGCTGGCAGCCCCACCCCACATGCAGCGCGCACAGCCCCACTGACAGCCCGCCCCCGCACCGCCCCAGGTGCAGCCTGGACGGCGAGGGCTTTGGCGCCGGGCCCCTCACCGTGGGCGAGCCCGTGCACCTGTGCCTGCACACGGCGGACCGCTACGGCAATGCGCGCACCGCCGGCGGCGAGGACGTTGTGGTGGAGCTGGCGGGGCCGCCCAGCAGCGAGGCGACGGCCGCGGCCGTGGCGTGCAACGGCAATGGCACGTACGCCGTGCGCTTCGCGCCGGACCGCGCCGGGCGCTGGCTGCTGCACCCCAGGCGCGCTCGCGCGGCCGTGAGCCGTATGGGGCTCCCGCCCATGCGCCTCCGGTGCTGTTGCAGGCTAGCAGGCGCTAGGTGCCCTCTGCGCTGATGCATAGAGGACAGGGGTGTGGGCATGTGCCAGGGAGCTGGGGCGCTGCTGTGAATAGGGGCTGGCCGTCGCTGATGCGTTGATCCACAAGACCGTATGGCTCAGTCCAGCTGCATATGCACAGCAATACACATGAGGAAGCAGCTCCTCTCTTGCCCTCGCTGGCTGTAAATAAAAAGCAGGGCTCATACGCGAGGTGCTGCTGATCATAAGCGGGCGCGCGCAGGGTCAACGGCGCGACGCTGCGCGGCGGCGGCTATGAGGTGCTAGTCGCGTTCGGGCCGTTCCGCGCGCACGAGTGCGCAGTCGAGGCGGAGGCGGGACGCGCACCGGTCGCGGTCGGCGCCGTCACCGACTTCACAATCGCTCCCGCGGATGCCGAGGAGACCAGCCGCATGTTTACGGGCACGGAGGTTGTGCAGGCGCACGTGACGGGTGCGGCCCTCCCCCTCCTGCCCTCTGCATGCGGGCTGCATGCATGGTACCTGTGCATACTGTGATTGCGTCATGGGGACATGGCGCTCACTGTGGTTGCTCTTCAAAGCCGAGGACGCACCTGCAAGTGCCAAAAGTGTGATGTGGCATAAAGCCTGCGCATCGCGTGTCTTGCAAGTGCCCCCAGCCGCGCCATGCAGGCCAGTCCGGCACAAGCTGCCGCGTGCCCTGGCCGAACGCAAGACCTACCCGACCAAAATAGTTCGGCATGAGCTGCCGCATGCTACAGGCGCACAGAGGCTGCCCGCGCCTGGGGCTCTCCCGCGCTGGGCAGAGGCGGGCGCCGCACCGCCGCCGCCCAACTTGCCCACCTGAGCACGCGCCGCGGCCGTGACCCGCGCGGCCGCGTCGCGCAGGCCCCTCCGGCGCGAGCCGACGCGTGCCGGCGGCGCTGGCGGCCGGCGGCCGCGCGTGGCGCCTGCGCCTGGGCTGGGCGGAGGCCGGAGCACACCGCGTGGCCGTCACGCTCGGTGGCGGCGGCCACGTGGCCGGCAGCCCCTTCACTATTTGTGCGGAGCCGGCCGCTGCATGCCTCGCCGCCAGCGCGTTTGAGGGCGCCGGCCTGCGCCAGGCGCGCCAGGCCCTGCCGGCGAGGCAGGGATGCAGGCGGCGGCAGATGCATGTGGCACACGCGGACGGGCCTGTGTTTCCGGGGTGCAACTTTGTGACGTTGCACACTGATCTGGCAGAGGTCTCATGCGCGATATGCTTTTTATGTCAGGCGACCAGAAACGCTCTCAGGGAGCTCGGATCCCCCAGAGTCCACATGCAGGCTCGGCGTGATGCACATTTTGCTGGCGTCTGGCACCCGCAGTCATGCATGCGGGCATGGCCATGCAGCAATGGCCTGATCAGACCCCCGGGTGCTCCCCGGCCCCGGCCCCGGGCAGTGCGTGGCAGGCCAGCCCGCGGCATTCAGCGTCCAGGCCCGCGACCGCCATGGCCACGCATTGCGCGTCTGCGACGCCGGCTTTATCATTGAGGTCGCGGCGGACGACGAGCGCGTGCAAAGTATACGCCCATTACCATCGCAAACGCGTTGATTCTCCTGCAGCTGCTTTGAGCACACACCAGCTCTTGCCATGGCCTCTAGCACATGGCATGGGCCTCTAGCACATGGCATGAGCAGAATGGCGGTGCCTGTCCTGCTGCTCCCGAGGCTCCTTCCACGCCTTGAACACCCCTGGCCTACACCGCTATCAGGCTCAGTGTGCAGCTGCGCTCCACCCGGTGCTGAGAGGCGGCCGGGCGCGCAGGCGCCGTGACGAACAAAGGCGACGGGCGCTTTGCCGTAACCTACACCGTCACGAAGGCAGGGCCTGTTGTCGTTGCGGCCCGCCTGGCCGCCACGCCCGGCGTGCGTACGTTCGCCGCTGCCTGCGAGGCAGGCCCCGCGTCACTGCCGCACTGCACTGCGGCGACCATGGCCGAGGCCGTCGTTGTGGGTCAGCCGGGCACGCTCACGTTCTGGCAGGCTGACCGGTGCGCCTGCCATCCCTGTGCCTGTGTAGACTTGAAAAGGAGCTATAAGGTCGGGAGGATGGCGCTTGTTGCATGATGCATGAGGTGATGCATAACACGATGCATAACACGAGTCTGGCCGCGACAGGGCTCACACACGCGGCAGTGTAGAATTTTACATGCGCGGCAGTGTACAATTTTACACGCTGGGGCGCCTGCTCATGACTTGCCGGCCCCGGCACCCGTCGCCCGCGCTGCTGCAGCTTGCGCAAGCGGGGGCGCCGCGCGCCACGCCGCATGCACGCTGCAGGTTTGGCAACGAGTCGCGCAGCGCCCTGGCCGACATGCGGCTGTCGGCGGAGGCCACGGGCCCGTGGCCGCTGGAGACGGCCTGGGAGCGCGCGCCCGACGGCGCCACCGTGCTCACCTACTCGGCCAGCAAAGCGGGTGCAGCGCGCGCGGCAGCGCGCTAATAGAGAATTAATAGGGATCAGGCAGATTGACGCGCCATGTTTTGACAGTGCTGCACGCGTCTGTGCAGCTGCGAGGGCTGCATGACCTGGAAGCGTCCTCGTAGGCGCCTGATTCACACCGACTGCGCTCCTTAATAGGCGGTCAGCAGGCGCATGCGCATGCGCCAGGCGAGTACCGGCTGTCGGTCGAGCACGCCAAGACCAAGGAGCGGCTGCCGGGCAGCCCCTTCGCGGTAGCCATGCGCGCGGCGGCCGCCGACGCGGGCCGCTCGACCGCCGCGTTCATCGACGGGGCCAAGCCGCTGGCCGGCGGCGCGCCCGGCGCGGCCGCGGCGGCGATTGGCGCGGCCGGCGCGCCCGTCACGCTGGCCGTCACGCTGCGCGACCGCTTCGGCAACCTCGCCCTTGGTGCAGCCACAGCTCGCGCGCCGCCCCGCAGCCCTGTGCATATCCCACGCTCTCTGCTGCCCTGCTGCGGCTCTCTCGGACAAGCAAAAGCGAGGGGCAGGCGCGCGACAGCATATGAGGCCTGGCCGATTCTGGCTGGGAGCAGAGCAGCATAGAGCATGTGACACAGGTCCAGTCACTTGGCGCTGTCATGTTGTGCGGGCACGCACAACCCAAACCGCGGAAGTGGAGTCGTGCACCTTCCCCCCAAAATGGAACTGGGACTTTGAGGATGCGCGTCCTGGGCCCCTGAGGGTGCGCATGGGGGCCCCAGACGACGAGCGCGAGGTGCGCGTGGCCGCCAAGGGCCCGACCGACGTCGACTTTGAGCGCACCGGCAGCGCGGAGCACGGCGCTCTCTTCACGCTGGCCGGGTGCTACCTCGTGCGCGCCACGCTCGGCGGCCGGATGCTCTCCGGTGCGCGCCGGCAGCCTGGGTGACCGCGCCGGTGCCGCGTTCGCGCGCGGCGCTGCCGTGTGGCCGTCAAGGGTGATGCGGGCTTCACCTGTCTCCCCACAGGTACCCGCCAGAGTCCACTCCCCACAGGAACCCGCCCTTGTGGTACTGGTTGGTTTTGTGGGAGATCATGGGTTTGCGCATGCTTGCATGACAATTTCTTTGTGCACAATTTCTGTGTGTGTGGTGTTCAGTAAGCGGTAAGCGGCTGGGCACCTCATTACAACTGACGCCCATACAGTGCTCGTGTCGGCTCGCCCCGCAGGCTGGCCGCAGCTGCTGACGGTGGAGCCTGCGCCGGACGGCGAGGCGTGCTGCCGGCTGCGCGGCGACGCGCTGCGCGGTATCGTGGCCTTCCGGCGCGAGGCGCTGACGCTGCAGGTCCTCGACCGCTACCAGAACCGCCGGCGCGCGCCCCGCGCGGCCGCGCCCTCGTGCCCTGCACGCCTGCGCCCTCGCGCCCTGCATGTCAGGCCTGGCAAGCGGTGGCCGTCCATGTGACAGCAACATGCCAGCCCTGCCATGCGCGGTTGGTGCGCCTCTGTATTTCATGCGCGCTGTGGCGGGCATCATGTTGTGCTTGCCCCATGTGGCATGGTGAACTAGAGCAGGCGGATGCTCGGAATGTGAGCACCATTCGGCAGGCTACACACTCGGCAGGCTACACACTCGCTTGCACAGCCTGCTTGGACTTGCAAAGTGATGCGCGGCAACGCACTGCACTGTGCACTGTGGAGGAACAGACTGGCGTTGGCATGACACTTTGCCTTGGGAGTCCACGGATCCTAGTCCGCAACGCGCTTGCCGCTGGCAGGGTGGCGAGTAGCGACCGCGTGGCGGCGGAGCTGAGCGGCCCCGGCGGCGCGGTGATCACGGCGTCGGTCGCCGAGCGCGGCCGTGGCGTGTACACGCTCTTCTTCACGGTGGACCGGGCGGGAGCGTGGGCGCTGCTGCCCTCGGTGCGCCCAGGCCCTAGTCAGCAGCCGGGATTATTACTGCAACGACATGTGACAGGTGTAGGGCCGGGACCGAGCGCCGAGGGAGCGTGAGCATCCTGCCCAGCAGTGAGTAAAGCCTATGTTCGTGAGTGTACGAGTGAAGCCTCTCTGCCCACACCGCGTTGTCACGTGCGCATACACATGGGCATGGGTGCATTCGACAATTGTCTCATCTCTCTGATGACGCCGACAACTGGCTCTTGGCTGCGGCCAACAGGTCAATGGCGAGCCGGTGGAGGCTGCGCGCCACGAGCTGCGTGCCGACTGGCCGCCCCTGTCGGCCGCGGACGTGCAGCTCGTCTGGGAGCATGGCGCAGCTGTGGCAGCGGGCGCAGTCTGTCAGGCGGCGCTTGTTCCGCACCACCTCTCCCTAGGCACACCCCTCCCTTGTCCTTCCATGCCACTCAAAGGCATGTACCTCATGCCTGGCTCGATGCTGCTTTAGCAGCTTCATGCGGTGTGAACACGTTACACCTGATCTTTGCCGAAGCGTTTTTATGAATGCTGCTGGTTACAAACGCTCAGTTCTGCCAGTGGCCGGCACACACTCGACTGGCCAATGCACCTGTCAGAGCTGTGGAAGGATGGTGAGAGGCGCAGGACCACCAGGGTTTTGCGTCTCTGTTCTATCTCTTCACCTGACACCAGGGGTTGGGTGCCAGGGCGCCGGCCGAGCGGGCATGAGGCCGCTGCCTTCGTGCTGGAGGCGCCCAGCGGCGTGTCGCGCGCGCTGCACGCCGAGCTGGTCGATGGCGCCGGGTGCTACCGCGCGCAGGTCGTCCTGGCTGAGGTGCGGGCTTGTAAGGCAGCCTGGGCAGCCAGCCCAGTGTGAGAATGGCCTGCTTGGAGCGCCACACTGATGCACAGCACATGCTCCAAGGTCTGCTGCGTGCTATATGCCATGATGCACTTCGTGTGGTAGCCGAGTGTCTCGGTATCTCTCAGTGCCTGGTGTCAATGAGCGGTCTGACCGTGCATGCAGTGAGCGGGCAACCAGCAACGTGCAACCAGCAAGCGCCCTCGCCGCGGGCTCCCGACGCAACACTGCCAAAGATTCCAAGTTGAAGATGCACGCACCAGCATTCGCCCTCGTGCTACTCACTCAGCAAACCAATTCTGCTTTCCTGGCATGTCTGGTGTGCAGGTGGGCGCGCACAAGCTGCACGCCCTGCTGGGCGAGGAGCCCGTGAC